>Ga0126373_10001254_pt1 | contig 17842 bp, 19 predicted proteins | sample PanSoiMetPlot_11_FD_92545 | JGI IMG/M metagenome (GOLD analysis project Ga0126373, IMG submission 92545) | Tropical forest soil microbial communities from Panama - MetaG Plot_11 | ecosystem: Environmental > Terrestrial > Soil > Tropical forest > Bulk soil | place: Panama | collected 2016-02-17 | reverse complement strand
GTGGTCAGGCGGGATGCTGGCCATCTTTCCGCGTGTAGCTGCCATATCCGATCCTCCTTAGATCAGTGGTTGCCAATCGAACGTGCAATCTCTTGCCAGTTCGTTCCGTCGAATACATACGTTACGAGGTCGGTATCGCCTGCCGCGGTGCTCGTGGTGGGCGCAGCACCAGCTGCGTACTTCGCAGTAGGCCAACTGACCGTGTGGCTTCCACCAGCACCCTGTGCAAAGCCGACAGTGATCTGCTGCCCGAGAATGCCATTGACAATGGTGGCACTGGTGACGTTGGCGGTGAGGTCGTAGAGGAAGAAGTTACCCGTCGACGCGTCGATAGAGATCGCTTCGTTGGTCGTAACCGGAGTGACAGTGGATGACCAAGCCTGCTGAGTAGTGCCACCACCGGCGCTACCAAGGTAATCAGCGATGTTCTGAATGCAATCAAGCAGATTGTCGCTTGCCAACCAGTTGTGATACTGGATATTCCTAGGCTGTTGGGACACTTCTAAACCTCACTAACTCGCGTTCACAAACGCAAAAAGATTGACAAGATCTGCTGGTGTTTCCGATGTGGCAAGGATGCAATCGCCTGGCTGCAAAGGAAGCAAAGCTGATGTGGTCGTAACTGCAGCGTTCTGTCCGAGTGATGGAACAGGACGCAGCGCGGTATTGGCCACGTGGAAAGGTACGAACACTGGCACCCCCAGCGGGAACGCCGGGTTAGAGTTCACTGCCCATCCCGCGATAATCGACCCACCAATCTGTGAGCCGCCGCGGTACAGACTAAAGCTGATGTCGCTGGCGACAGCATCCGCAGCGACAGCAAGGTCCGCTACGACGTAGATACCGAGGAGGGTTTGAATGTCCGCGGGGGATGCATCCGGGTTCTCACCCTGAGTGTCGTAGGGGCTCCACTCTGGCGCGATGTAGACAATCACGCCCGTACCTGAGTCGGCAAGGCTCAGAGATATAGGAGCGCTGTCAGGCTGCCAAGCAGAGCGAGCACCCTCTGGCGCCGCTGCCGAGCTCAGATGCCGGTAACGAAATCCGCCCATCTACACACTCACATTCTGCATGTAGAAGTGAGCCTGGCCGGCATCAGATCCCGTGTTGCGCACTTCAAGAGTGGTCTTGATGATGCACCGGGCTGCGTCACCATCGCGGAATGACGGTGACGTGATGTACGACATAAACTCGTTCTCGTACGGGCACAGGCGGATGCGTCCAGAATCAACCATGACCATGTCGATCGACCCGTTGATCCTTGAGAGATACTGATCGACGATCAAGCTCAGCTCGTTGCCCATGTCGGTCTGGAACTTCTTTACGAAGAACCCACGGGTGGTCTCGTCCTGGGTCAGACGAATCTGGTCCTTGTAAAGACGAGCGATAGAACGAGACGCGGGGCTTGGCAAGTACACGTAGTCAGGCCGCACACCGTTCGTGAACAAGGTTTCGTTTACATCGTTGATCGCTTGGTCCAGCTGACCAGGGCCGTAGTGGGCGGAGTAGTCATAGACGACCGCAGTGCTGTTGTACCCGCTGTTCCCACCCAGCATGGGGATCAGGCCCCACGCAGTGGAGTTGTTACCCGCGGTCTGGCCAGTGGTACCGTCCCCAGGAGTACCGATACCATACTCGTAGTTACGGTTGAGGGTGATGAATTTCTCCGCCAGACGGTTCTTGATCTGCTTGACAAATTCGTTCGGAACACCAGGCGTGTAACCCAGCAGAGAAGAATCGATCGCCTCTGAACCAAGGTTGACGTTGATGTCCTCGCGTTGCAAGTAGTTGTAATGCGGGATGCGAGGGCGGGTCTTGTCTGCGCCGAGGTCAGAGTTCATCGGCAACGCCTGAGAAAGGATCGCGAACGTCGCGTCCGTCCCGTGGGCTGTCGCTGCAGGACCATTCTGCGCTGCGCGAACAACTTGTAAAGTGACCTTCCCGTTATTGACGGGACCCTTACCGATTACCTGGATACGCTCAGAGGCGCTGATACCTCCAGCGATACCGAGGTCAGCGAACACTGTGCCGTTGTCGACGACAGTCGCATCACTCGCGGAGACGACCATAAAGTTCTGGGTGCTGGTCATCCCACCGGCAGTCAACTCAGTGACTTGGGAAGGATTGAGGGATTCTTCGTTCCAAATCTTGACGGCGGCGTTACCGCTGAAGCCTTCACCACCCTGCAGCGTTCCGAGGAACGAGGGGTCAAGGTAAAGGGCTGAGAGCAGAAGCTCTGATTGGTCCTGGCGATAAGTTCCGGCGACCGCCAGGTCGATCGCATTTGTACCGGAGGTTTGAAGCAGTGACAAGGGGTTTCTCCCGGAGGTGAACGTTCAACAATGTGACCGTCCCCTTCACGGGTCCCTCGCTACCGCAGTGACCTTCGCCTTTAGGCGTTAGGTTTGCCGTACCTCCGGGGTTCGTAGTAGAGGTCTGCGCAGATTATGAGACACGAGAGGTGCCTTTTGTCAAGAGCTACCGAGCGGGTTTCTCAACCTAGACAAGACAGCATCCCCTTCGGAACGCATGATCGCTGGCGGGATATATCCCTCAAGACGCACCACAGTAGGACTCCCACAGTAGTAGCAGGCGATCTGCTGTGGCGGATCCTGCAAGTGCTCGTTGGCCCAAAAGCGGTGCTTTGTAGGAAGCCCTCTGCTCAAACACTGGAACCACTCGGCGCCATCGGGGATCGGACCTTGGTCGTCATCGTCCTCCTGCGCCTCGGCTCCACGTGAAACCTCGGGAGTTTCGGGGGGCTTCAAGCCATGAGCTGCCAGGATCTCCGGATCAGTAACAGTCCCGGTCTGCTCAGGCCATGTGTCGGGATTTATCGCGGTCGGGACTAGCTCAGGTTCTGTACTAACCATGGTCTCTTCCTCGCTCATTTCTTACTCCCTGCCTCCAATCTTGCCCTCTCATGGGCAGGAAGCATCTGCATGTTGATACGAATGTTCTGGAACTCTTCGACTTCTTCTTTTGTAGCCCGGCCTGTGTTGATAGCCCCGCGAAGTTCACCGAGACGATCGGCCCACTGATTCTCAGGGAGAGTAGCAGGAGGGTTGCTAGCAGCGATCCCGGTCGGTGGTTGCCCCGTAGATCCCGGGGATGGCGGGGCAGAGCTAGCCTGGCTCAGGCGTGACTGCAGCGCATCGTTGAATTCTTTAGCCGCAGCCTCCATCTCCTCGGGTGTCCCTTTGGAACCGTAGACGGTCTCGGGCACGTTGTCGCCATACTGCTCTTTGAGCTGCGACGCAGTCTGCAGCAGCCTACGGTGGTTCTCGTTCTCGGTGTGACGACGATTCTCCATCGCCGCTCTCTCTTCAGACCAGGCCAGCTTTGTCCTGAGTTGCAGCGCCTCGTCGTCACCAGCTTCTCGCAGGGCAATGTTGTAGTCGAGGTTCTTCTGATTGAACTCGGGCATGTCCTCAATGCGTGAATACTCGGCCATCTAATCGAAGCTCCTCTTTACCTTGGTTACTACTTGCGTCCGCTGGGCATCCGGCTTCACCGTTACCTTGTAAGTCCCGCTATTTCCTCGGACAGACCGCTGGACGGTGAGGTCCTGTGATCCGTCGTGGTTCTTTTCCACGTGCCGAACTATAGCGTTATCGCCATGGAGCTTGAATTGATCGCCTACATCTGCGAAGGGAGCGCTCGAGACATCCCCGCGGTTCTTGTAGTAGCCGCTATATCTCTGCTGGAGTTGCTCTCTTGATGGCTCAGGAACAGGAGAAGGCCGAGAGCTATTCATATTTCCCTCTCCGCCACTTGGAGCCATGCCCGGAACAGAAAAGAACTTAGCCACTAGGCCGAGAACACTACCATCGTCAAGGGCCCATGAAAGTCCCCGCTGACACCATCATCAGCAGAGAGGTGGAATGTAGCTGGAGTGGCATCGAGCCAGGCCGTCCAGTCGAGTTGGTACGAGTTCCCAGGAGTCAGCCCAGTGATTAGAAAAGGCAATGTCGTTGAGATCGTCTGTCCGACCCCGCCAAGAGCGTAGCGGAGCAAGCCGACGCTCGATCCGCCATGCTGGCTGAGGCCCCAGATCAGGTCCGTAGAACCGACGTTGTCTCCGCAGCCCGAGAGCATGACTACCACTTTCCCACTCGCCGGCGCCACAAAGGGGATGGTCAGGTTTGTGGAATCGATCGGTGTGTGCGGCGTCCCCGTGATGATGTCGTAGCCCGTCCCTGACGCTGGTCCGTACTCAAGGCTCGCGAGGATTCCTGATCCGCTACCACTGGCGGGAGTTTGCCAATCCGCTGCTGTTGGAGAAGTGGCAGTCAGGACTTGCCCTGATGATGGTGTACCCGAAACCGCAACACCAGCTACCTTGCCAACCCCTGGATTAGGGTACGTCCCTGTCAGATCACCGCCGGCTGCACCGCTCGGAGGAAAGGAGGTAGGTATCTGGCCGAAGGCGGCTGCATCACTCGACGCGGTCCCGTTGGCAAGACCTGTGATCTTCTGCCCGTTGAAAGCAACAGGCCCCGTAGGGGGTGCAAGCTGGTCCAGACGATTGGCCCTGATTATCGACTCAACATTAGAAGTAGCTGCCAACGTCGGGTTTGGGTAGGTCCCGGCGAGGTCACCCCCCGCTGCTCCGCTCGGGGGCAATGATGAGGGGATCGCCTCTGAGATCACAGAATTGAATGCCCCAGCCGTCGCCGCAATGTCAACGGCGGTACCTAACTGCCACGTCGAAGCCGGAGCGCCAGGTGGAGATTCGATACCGCGAGTAACGCCCAAAGTCGTAGTGCCAGCGCCTCCTGACACCAACATCAACTCACCGCCCAGACCGCCGACTCGAAGTCGGAAGGTTTCACCCACAGACCCGAGCGCTTGGCTCACATGAATCGTGGTATCTGTTGGAGAGATCGTAGAGGTGAGTTCAACTCCGAGCGGATTGTTTAGGAGAACTTCAGCCATGTCAGAGGAATATAGGTAATCCGCTGGGCAAAGTGGGGCCCTCTATCTCTGTCGGACCCGAGACAAATACATTTTCCCAGGGCGAAGCGGTCACAGTGGGGAGAGATATGTTTCCGATGTTCTCTTGTGAACTCGGTTCCAATTGTCCCGGCCCCGCCACTGGCATCGCCACACTGCCATCGTTGTTCGCAACGATCACGATCTCTCCCTGCGGATACAGAAAGCCGTTGTAGAACGCAGTGCTGTACTGACCACCAGTTACTTGGTGACCGTTGTTATCCAGTAACGGGCTATTGAATGTATAGAGGTTTCGAGTGACCGTACCCCGGTACCGATACCCTGACATCAGCGAACTCTGCTTCTACTGACTGGCGCCACTAAAGGCCCCGACGCCGCCGCAGTCTCAGTAATAGCACTACCCGACGCCTGCGAAGAAGGTTGTACTGGAGCACCGAGGAACTGTGCTTGTTGTTCGAGCGTGGCATTAGCGCCGAATGCCGAGCGGATCTTCCCCGCGCTCTCGGCTGCTTGTTGTTTGAAGCTCTGATAAGTCATGCCGTACTGAAGCCATGGCGTCTTGGCATTCTTGGTGTACTTGGGATTAGTAGTCAACTGTGTTGTCAGCCACGAACTCGCGCTCGAGCCTCGCGAGAGAGCCTGTTGAAGAAGCTCTCCATACATCGAAGGATCGCCCGTGTACTCCGCCATCTGGGCTTGCAAAGTATCTTTTTGATTGTCGTACTGAGTCTGTGTCAAACCAGCGGCAGCCCAAGGCATCTTCCCCGCCACCCCGTTCACATTAGCGAGCCAGCGAAAGACGTCCTGCTGCCCAGCGGTTCCCAGACCTTGCTGAAGCATCTGGGTAATTTGCCCCGCAGTGGGGTAATAACGCCAGCCTGCCGAGGCCGCGAACTGTTCCACGCTGCTCTCAAGATTGGCGAACTCACCCGAACCGACGCCAGGAGGAAGGATGATCTGCCCCTCGTTCTGGCGGCCAGCAGTCTCCATGTTGAGGAGGTCTTCTTCATATGTTTGCTGCTCTTGAGAGGAAAGGCCAGAACCCAAGAGGTACTGGGTCTCCTGGGCCACCCTGTTAAGCGGATTGTCCTGGGGTAAGTTTTCATTTGCATACGGCTGCCCCGTGACAGGATCGTAGGCAGGCCCTTTCCCCGTACGAGGGTAAGCTGGGACGGGAGCAGTCCCCTCAAGAGAATCAGGATTGACTGGCGGCATTCGACCCTCCTATCACTGCAAGCGCCGGGCTCTGGGCCCCTGTACTGGCTGCCGCTCTCGCCTGATAATGCTCTTTGACCTGTTGCCAATTAGCCCCGGTCGCAGCGAACCGGGCAATATCTTTAGGAGCCGCAGTACGACGGTGGTACTCAATCGAATGCGCGTCCGCAAGATCCTTGGCATCAGCGTACTGGCCGGCTGTTACATGTGGATAGGTGGGGTGTGGCTGACTTCTTACATGCTCCACAATCTGCGGCGGCGTGAGTCCGTTTACATGAGCGTAGTCTTGAAGTCCAGTGTGAGCGCTGAGCATCTTGTACCGCAACCCCGACACGAGTGGGAAGTGTTGCAGGAAATGGTCGATGTCGATCCCCAACCCCTTCATCTGCGTGGCGAAAGCCTCAACCTCGCTGGGCGGTGGCCCCTTGGGAATGGGGGCATTTCTAATTGCGCCTGTCAATTGACGCACTGGGGTCGCCGCTTTGGCTGGCGGTGCAATGCGTGCTACATGACTTTGAAACGCTCGAACCGACTCCTGACTGATTGAGCCGCCCATGTCTGCCGTCGACTGCATGAACTTACCCAGTTCCGCGCCGGCACGAGCGAAGGTCTGCGCCCTGGACGGTTGAAAGGTCGCTAGATCTTGGGCTGCGTTGAGGGATGCAGTCGACAGAATCGCAGTTATATGTCCAGCCAAAGGTGACGTAGGAGAGTTGTGAGCATTAGGATCTCCCGCCAATACATGTGAGAGCGCATCTTGAATACTTCCATGCTGCTCAAGAGCCTGCGCCACCGAGTGTCCAAGAACAGTGAGCAGGGAAGCAGGATCAATCTCCTGCCCTCGTTCAAACCCGTAAGTTGCAAGTAAGCCTTGAGGCGGCTGGACGTTCTCAAGCGCAGCAACAAGAGACGGAGGCAAGGACACTCGCTGTGCAATCTGCAACTGCATTGCTCTATCGACGGCCACCAGTACCTCCCTGCCTTTCATCAAACATCTGCTTGGCTGCCGAGAACTTCTGGTATTCGCCAACGCTCACACTCGGAGCATGAGGATGAGGGAGACCGCCGAGCACTTGCTTCACTTGCTCGGGCTGATGGTGGCCGCCAACATATAGGTCCTGTAATTGTTGGGGTTCTATCGGGCGTCCCCACACTTGCATCGCCATACCTTGGGCAACAGGCTGGATCTTGTCGAAGATCTCCTCAGGTATGTCAATGCCCCGTTTGCCTGGCAGGGACATGAGAAACCCCTCGATCTCTTTCTCGGAAGGGATTTTTCTCTCGCTCATGATTTGGCCGGTGGTTGTGAAGTCTGTGCCAATGACTGATTGATTGCCTGCGTCATATTTGCGGGCGTTGATGATGGCGAAGCATTAGGGTTGAAGTGCCCGTCAAGTAGGTCCGCCATCCTTGAATCTGCCGGCGTTCCCCATAGCTTCTGAGAAACCGCGTCGGCGTTAGCAAGATACCCGGTCCTTTCCCCGACAGTCATGGTGGGATTATCGACGCTCTGTTGTTGATTCACCCACGCCTGCATAGAGGCTTGGTCCCAGCCGCCAAAGTATTTGATCTCGGTCTGTGTGGGTGCACGGTGGAAATACTGATTCCACATGGTTGTCATGTCTTTTATGTTCTGCTGTTCGATGCCACTCTGAATACCCGCTACGCCTGAAGGCTGGGCAGCGGCAGAGTACTGCGGATTCTCCGCCGTGAACTCGGTGACCACGCCCGCCACAGCACCCCCGCTCTGAGTCTGCTGCGTCGCCCATGCCTGTACGCCACCAGCCGCTTGTATGGCCTGGGTCAAGGACTGAATATCCATCGAGTTGACGGCGTTGTAGATCAAAGGGTTGAGTTGGTCTGCAGGATAATTTCCGTACGCCCATGAGGCACGCACAGCACGCTCTGCATAAGCTGCAGCCTGGACTTTGGTCGTCATCATCATCTGGGCAAACTGCCCTTTGGTGATGCCTGAATACTGCCCCTGCTGCTGGGCAGAGAGTTGAGATAGGGGAATGGGGTTGGAGAATCCTTGCCCTGCAGCTAAGCCCGAGGTCGCTGGGCCTTTGGACCACAGAGACTCGCCGCCGATAGGAGCTCCACTCGTGATGGAGTAATTCTGCAAAGCGGCAGCATAGTTCTGGACAAAGTTGTTGTAATCATTATCAAAGTTCTGCCCCGTGATCGACTGCCACTGCTGCTTCTGTTGGTCAGTAAGATCAGTAGTACCCGGAGCGATCTGCAGAATATCTTGATTCGCAGGCCCAGGCTGCTGAGGATTGGGTGGCGGCGGTGCGACGTAGCCTTTGGGGATCTGAGCCTGGAGTCCACCGACGAGAGATTGGAGATTCTCCAGGGTTCCCTGGTGTGTGCTTTTGAAGAAGCTGCCAGCACTAGTAAAGATGGCGCTCTGCTGACTCTGAATCGTCGACAGGGCGTTGGCGTAATCCTGGCTGTTAAGTTTCCCGATCAGCCCTTGCAAATACTGGACCTGGACCTTTGCGTCAGCCCAGAGACCATCGTATTGACTTCGAGTTATCCCAAGCGCCTTTAGCAAGTCGTCACTTGGATCGTACGCAACAAGAGGGGTTTGATTAGCAGCCGTCTTCTTTTGAGCAGCCTTAATAGAAGCGACACTCTTTTGGTAGGTCTGTTGGAGAGTGTCAGCCATCAGTCACCCTCATGCTGGATACCCCTGAGCCATATTCACTTTCTGCTGCGCTTGGTAAGTCAATAGATCGTCCAGGCTTGAGTACCGATACCGAGAGATCTGAGAAGCAAATGTCGGGTCCTGTTGTGCCAATTGATCGAGTTGCTGCGCAAGCCCGTTCAGTATCAGGTCTTTCTCCGACTGCGGCCCGCCGGCCTGTATCACTTGCTGGAGAGCCGAGACGGCTTGCTGCTGTCTTATCAAAGCGGCTCTCCAAAGAACGGTCGAGGATGTCTCCAATGCTTGGTTGAACGGGAGAACATTGAAACTCTCTGCGCTATAGAAAGGCTCTGAACGTACGTCCAGCCCCGGCTGGGTAGTGCTGGTTTGTTTGACGAACTGATTGCCCCAATCCGGGTACTGCTGCACTAAAGCCTGAAGCACGGGATCGTAGTTCTCTTTCTTCCACATCGCTACTTGAGGACTACTGGTGGCCGCACCAGTCTCTTGAAGATACTGCTGGTACGAAGCCTGCAGACGATCGTATGAATTCCAGGCTTGGTCGGTTTCTTCTCGTTGCCGAACCTTAGTCAAGTAGGCGACAGGATCCATGGTGGAGATGGCTCCACTCTCGACGTCCGCCTTATATTGGGCTTGAGTATCTGCGATGGTGGCTTTGCTGGAGACGTTCGAAATTCCGGTACCTGTGGTGTACGCCTCTACCCATGGACTCCTCTGGAGAATCTCTGCTTTGCTTAGAGATCCCGAAGTAGGTTGCTCTGGAGTCCCCGGATCTAAATAACGAAAGTAGTCTGCGACCTGAGAGTACTTGTCAAAGAACTGTTGTTTTTGATCCGCCGTCATGTTGGGATCCCATTCCTGTTCGGCCGAGTAGATCTCATTTTGCGTGTCATTCTGAGGGTAGATCCCAAACGGAGACAAGAACCCTGCGACACCCTGCCCAAGTCTCTGAACTCCCAGATCACGCTCCGCGTCCTGGATAGTTGGAGCCTGGCCTTTGCGGCCGCTCTGCTCCCAGTCAGCCTCCATCTGCCGCAGCTTCTCATCAATCTTCTTTTGGTAATAGCCGGTCTGCCGACCCAAAAACGGCGCTTCAATCCCTTGGCCGCCGGCTACACCAGTTACCTGCTGGAGACCGCTTAGCACCTCCTCAGCCCACGGCAACATCGTGTTGCCCTGAGATATGTACTGCATCCCCGGAAACTGTGCCAACCCGTCCTGGACACCTTGCGGCGTGAAGTTCATGGCAAAGTTGAAGACAGGGCCCATGCCCGGCATGAAACCTCCGAGCCCCTCACGCGTCAGGAAGAAGGCACTGAATGGGTCGAAGCTCATGCTGTCGCCAGATGCCATGCCCAACTTCGATAGCAACCATCCCGAGCCCGGAATCGAGAACTCAAGACCACCTGGCTGCTGCTCTGCCTGGGTGATCCCTTGCAGACCTTGCAAGGCCGGGAAGGCGACCTCCGGGTGTTCCACCATGGTGCGCAGATAAAACTTGTCGGCATTGGTCGTAGCGCCCCAGAAGGGAGCCACAGATCTCAGCTCAGATCCAGCTGCACTCCTGGCTCCTTGGTAAGTGTTCTTCTTCACCCATTGGGAGGCCGACTGGTTGGCCATGCGCGAAAGGATGGGCTCGTCAAGCGGTGAACCTACATTGTCGTAGTAACTGCGAATGCGTTTGCGTTCCCGCTGGTACTGGAAATACCAACCCCTAGCCCGGGCCTTGGTGATATGTGCTTGTTGCCATTCGTGCCATCGGTCCAACTGCTGTGAAGGCCAGTTCTGCCCTGTATCTATATGAGCAGGACGACCTTGAATCTGGGGCAGTAAATATGGTTGGCTTGGATCGGAAAGCTGCTTCTGTTCGAGTTCCTTGAACTTTCCTTCGTTCACATTGCCATTCATCATCCAGTTGATGACGTGCTGTCTGTCTTTATCGTTGGGGTCAAAATGAGAAAAGCCTCGGAAATCCGAGAGCAGCGATTCAACCTTGGGCTCGAAGTTCGGATCCTTGCGGATACTCTCTGCTGTTACTCCCTTGATATTCACCATCTGACGTAAGGTTTGCGCCTCCGAATTAGTGGGATCTGCAAGGAAATCCTCGATAGCTTGGCGTCCTGCGGCGTTCCAATCCTCCCCGTTCTTGGCAGCTTGCTTCACCGCTTTGCCCCAAGTCTTTACTACCTGCTGAGTCCCATAGTGATTCTTGGCAAGATGCGACAGGCTTCGCAGATAGTCGCTGCCATCGCCAGGGTTGAAGACCTGAAAGTTCTTGACACCACTATGAATCAGAGCGTAGTAATTCATGGCCAAGTCTGGCGGCATATCCTGTACATACTTCTCAAGGTCGGCGCCATGTTCTTTGAACTGGCTCTTTGTGTAGTTAAGCCAAGTTTCTGGGTCGTTCAATAGAAGATTGATATGAAAACGCGATGTCTCATCACCGACCAGGATGTGGTAATAGGTGGAGGGTTTCGCGAGCACCAGCATCTTCCAAACCTTCATGGCATTGTCGAAAGGAAGACGTCGTTGGAAAAGCTCTAAGTTCCGCAAAGCAGGGTTCTTGTACGCCATCACCTCGCTGGCGGTGTAGGGCATGTGGTACCACTCGTGCGTCTGGGACGCGAGCAGAGGTGCTGCCTCGGTCTGCGCTACTCCTCCTGCCTTGCCCCCAAATTGCTCCTCCATATCTGTAAGAGCCTTCTGAGATTCGGAGATAATGTTGTCGTAGACGATAGCCTGGGATCGAAGTTGCGGAGACTGCGCGATAGCCTGCTTGCGCAAATCATCGGATAGAGGCGCTCCCTGTCCAATCGCACGAGCAGCGGCATTGACTTCATCGGACCATTTCTGCTGCGTCGACTGGATCGCTAGACGATAAGTATCTGCGATGTTGTTAAGTGACTTAGCAGTAGGCCCACCTTCGACATCTTTGGTAAACCGCGTCGCTGTCTTACGGGTGCTGAGGTTGACACCTTCGGCTCCAGGTTCGTGCGGCACTGCGTAGAGAATTTTCTGAGCTCTCTGGGCACCACGTGAATAAAGTTTCTGTTTCCACGCAGCGATCCCTTTAAGTGCAGGATCAGAATCCATCTTCTGTTTCACCGCATCCATGAACTCATTGAAAACTCTGCCGCGCGACCAATCGTCGACAGAGGCGTGCCAGAACTTGTCCTCAAAATCAGCGACAGACTTGGCATCCATCCCGGCGGTCATCGCGAGATTAGAGGCCGCTTCCATCGCTTCTGCTGGTTGCCGCCCGCTGACTAGCCCGGGATGATCCTGCATGTGGGTTGTGTTCCAGATGTGCAGAGCCTTGCCCTGGCTGAGCTTGTCGAAGTTGTTGAGGATCTTGTGGTATTCGTTGCGGTTGGAAAGAAATCCAAGATCAATGAGCTTGTGGGCCCACCCGTTGGCAGGATCTCGAAGAAAAGCCAATACCTGAGCAGGGTCACCAGTCTTTGCTACCTTGAGCAAGTCGTCGACTTTGCTGGTGGACTCTTCTGAGTAGTCGTTCAGAATCCGCCGGGCCATGCCGTGGGATACCAAGGGGCTCCCGTCCGCCGCGGTGCGGGTGAACATTCTGGCCACGTCTTGCTGCGCCGACCCGAAAGGATCGGTGATCGTAGCCATGGCACGTTTGAGGTCGGGGTTCTTTATGAAGTCCCAGACCGAAGTAGGCCGCAAAGCTCTGCCCATATATTGAGTTCGGAGTGAGCCGGCCAGATGAGCGCGCCCTAGAGTCCCTATCGTCTTACGCCCAGCCGCCGCTGCATCCTCCGCACCCTTGCCGATTTTCTCTGCCATACCTACTTCTCCAACGATGGGGAGATAGGTAAGCGGATCATCGGCTACGTTCATAACGATATTGCCGATGGTGTGAAGAAAAGGATTCTCCTTTGCGAAATTAGCGCCGAACATCTCAGTCAGCGGGTCGTCGACAAACTTCTGCACTCGCCCCTGCACAGCAGAGTCGAACGGGTTGTCAATCTTTCCGTGCAAGGCATCCCCAAAGAACATGCCCGCGGTTACCCCTACCTTGGAAGGAAGGCTGAGAATGCCCCCGATAGTTCCCAAAAAGCCTGTGTTGTTGTGAGCGTTCTGAAGAACTGGGGCCATAGCTTGTTGTTCGGCAGGAGTTAACTTCTTTTCCAAATCTTCGGGGGTTGTACCGAGGATGTTCCCGATACCGGGAACATGTCCAAGCAGACTTCCTATGGACCCGAAAAGACCGTCGCCACGCAGATGGTTGAGCTGGTCAGGAAGCGCGGAGCTCCCGAAGTGATTAGCAAAAGCATCGAGGGCGTGGACGCTGCCGCCGTCAGGGCCTTGGGCTTGCAACCACGCATCGACCACCTTGGTTCTCTGCGCGGGGTTGTAGGACATCGTCTGTGCAAGCGCGCTGACGTCGATGTTAAGTCCCGACAAGAACTGCTCCGCTGTCATCTGTTCTTGGGGATCACGGCTGAACAAAGCCTGGGGCAGGAAGTAGGCTGTCGCCCATTGCTTGAACGCATTCTGAAAATCTGGTGAGTCGTAACCGTCGACAGCGCCCTTGCCGACGATATTCCCGTTCTGGTCGTACTGTTGGTAAAAGCCTTTGCTAGCTAGGAATGCCTGCCACTTTTTCACGGTCGCAGGATCACCAGTAAAGATCGAATTCATCCACCCGAGGTTCGCCATGGGGGCCTCGCCCATCGACTCGAAACTGTTATCCATGTCATTGTTTTTCATGATCTGGACGTAGTTTTGGTACTGGCTCGGGTTGAAATCGACAGGACTTTGGAAGAGGTTGTTGGGAGGCGGGACACTCTTAGCTGTGAACTGTGAATCCCCAACAGGTTGGCTTGAGATCACGCCTTGTAAAGAAGGATCTCCGAGAGCAGCCTGATAAGAGATAGGAGCTGTGGACTGCGTCATCAGAGCTTCGGTTGCAAGTTGAGGGTTGATAGCAACCCCATAGCCCTGCTGTGACGCTTGATTTAGTTGTGTTGCCTGCTGGTCTAGTTGATTGATCTGATCCGATGTAAGTTGACTTGGATCAGTGAATGTACTGCTGTCGATTGACATTTCAACCCAGCGGCCCCTTTTGGTCCTTAATCATGTCCGCCATTTGGGCGATGGTTGAGTTACCAGGCAATGCCGGATGCGCTGCAAGAGCTCTGAGTACTGTTCGAAAGTTCAGGCTTTGGTTCAGTTGTGGTAGCGGCGGGAACACCTGATTAAGATCAAGACGTCCCTGGCCGTTTAAGGGATTGTCTGGAGGGGAACTCTGAACCGGAGGCGCAGGAGGTTGTGCCGGAGGCGCAGGAGCAGGGGCTGGCCCTGGCTGTGGACGACCGCCAGATCCGGTACGGCTAGCTATCTCATGCTGCAGCCGAGCGTTCTCGGTAGCCTCGCCAAACTGCATAGATGCATTGGGCCCTGGTGCCTCGGGGACATCCTCGCTAACCAAGGCCATCAGCGCGTCCCTTTACGTTTCTTCGCCTTCCTGCGCGAATTGACCACAGCGTATCCAATATCAAGACCGCGCTTAGAGCCGCCGTAAGTATCGGCGACGTGGCGTGCCATACGGTCTTCTTTGGCGGTGAATCTATGTCCTTTACCCGGCACGACTTATACAGCGAGGCGAACCCAGACGCCCGCAACTCCGTCAGTGCCATTCGCGCCGCCTCCGTTGCCCAAGCCAGCAGTGCCGCCGGCGACGTTAGGAGCAGTTCCAGAGAATAGACCCAGCGTCACACATATACCACCTGCACCGCCTCCGCCACCTCCACCCGCGCCGATAGTGGCAGCGCCACCGTTGCCGCCGCCTGCATCGATAACGCCAGCATTAGTAATGGCTGGGGCGGCTAATGCGACGATGCCTCCACCGGCCCCGCCGCCTCCTCCGGGGTTGACGCCGTCACCGCCACCCGCGCCACCTCCGGGTGCGCACTGTAGGGATTCAGACCAAGGCGGTGAACCAGGATTGGTAAAGGCCCAAGGTCCCGCTGGCGAGATGAACTCTGTCCCGCTGAAAGTGGCACCAGTGCCCCCAGCATTAGCACCAAGGACATCAGCGCCACCATTGCCACCGATGCTGCTAGACGATAGATAGCTAATCCCTGCGGTCCCATTGAATCCATTTTGCCCGGCACCCGTGCCGCCATTGCCACCGCCGTTACCGCTACCGCCATACAACGCGGCAGGCACACCTCCGCCGCCGTTGCCGGGCGCATCGGCATTGTTACCAGCCAACCCATCTTTGCCCAGGAAGGGAATACCCGATGGTGTGTTGCGGTGCCAATCGGCAATGGTGCCGTTGTTGGTAACACTCTGCGTAGCACGTACACAATGTCCTGAAGTGAAGAGCGAGACCCCACTATCTACAACAACTGTGGTGGCATTGATGTCGGCACTCAAAGCTGTGTCCGTTGTGATGTGCACAGCGCCATCGCGCCCATCGCCGTAGATACCGATTGGTCTGCTGGGAACGGGAGGAGTTAGGTAGCTCATGCGGACAACTCTACCCAGGCCCCTACAGATCCGGCAACACCGGAGACACCGGTACCAGAATGAGTACCTCCCGCGCCGCCAGTGACAACGGGTGCAGTACCAGAAAAGAGCCCTAGCGTGAACACCATTCCGCCGCCGCCGCCGCCTCCTCCTCCGCAATTTCCAGCAGCGGCTCCCGCACCTCCTGCGCCTCCTTTAGAGGAGATGGTCCCGTTGTTAGTAATCTTAGGTGCCGCGAGAATGACGGGATTTCCGCCGCCTCCTCCTCCGCCTCCGTTGTTAGTTCCATCACCGCCGCCACCACCTCCAGTAGGGCCTCCTACGACAGCGCTATTGAGGTTGGCATTCAAGTTCCCGGTAGCTCCCCAAAGACTACGGAACATCGAGCCAAGACCTACCCCTAAGACATTGATGCCTCCAGTACCGCCAGTGTTGCCCGAAGTACCATTACCGCCAGCGCCAGCGGCGACGCTGTCAAGAACGTGCTGGCCGTTAGAGCCGTTGTTGGCAGCGCCAGAGCTATTGCCATCGCCGCCAGCAAGGGCCTGGGTTGCAATCGTGTTGGGGTTTATGCCCGCCCCACCAGCACCGCCAGCGGTGCCACTAGCCCCAGGGGCACCGTCAGAGTGAATAGTCCCACCCGTACTAACAGTTATGGACTGGGTGGCATGAATAGCAAAGCCATTGGTGCTAACCGTTACACCGTTGGGAACTACGTATGTAGTGGCGTTGACATCCTTGATTAGGTTGCCGCTGGTCGCAGTGACCGCGCCATCAGACCCGTCGCCATAATTTCCGATCGGTGAGGAGGGATTGCCGATTACGTAACTCACTCACACAATCCACCAGTTAGTCCCGTCGAAGGTAAAGCTCAGTGAGTCGAACTGTGTACCGATTGTGATGTTCGCAGCACCATCGATATTTCCTGACGAACCTTGCACGGTGACCGCATTCGCTGTCGAATCGATCTTCTTGACATTGTATTCATCGCCTGCTGTCGGCGATACTGGCAACGTCACAGTGAAGGGTGCGCTAGTGGCATCGGCAAGAACCGTCGAGTCAGCTGCCACCATGGTGTAAGTAGTGGTCTTGGTCACGGGCACATTGCGCCCGCCGCCACCCCCGGTGGCTGAAAGCGTGCCCCCAGAAAGCGTTAGCCCCGACCCTACGGCAACGCCGCCGACTGTAGTGCCCCCGTCAATATCTCCGATAAGAGTGCTCGCGCCAGGGTTGGTTATGAACTTAGGGAGCAGCCCGCCGACGCCGTTGTTGTTCAACTCCAGCGTGCCGTTCAAGACCATGTTGCCAGAGCCGTCGACATGGAAATAACGAGGGCCACCAGCGGTGGGTTGGAATCCGACCCCGCCACCAAACAGAAGATCTAGCTGTGAGCCCGACCCTTTGCCTTGAATCTCAACATTGATCGACGCGTCTGTGCCGCTTGCGGTTTGCACAGCGGGTTGCCCGCCAGCACCACCGGAAGAGCTGTAGGTAAATCCCGGTGTCGCATTTGATGTTTGCCATGTGGGATCTGCAGCCGCGCCGTTCGAGGTAAGAACTTGTCCTGTGGTGCCGACACCAGAAACCTGAGTGATCGGGCTTGTTCCGTTGCCGAGTAGAACTTCATGAGCGGTGAGCGTCGCGACGCCAGTGCCGCCTTGCGCTACTGGCAGAGCGGATGCAAGATGAGTGGCGACTACTGTGGGATCAGGGTAGGTACCCCCAAGGTCCCCGCCAGCTGGTCCCGTAGGACCACCGCCGCCACCGCCGCCACCGCCTCCACCGCTACTGTCATTCAGCGACAAGATCGTCTCCTCAGTTAGGAACCATATACAGGCGGCAGGTTAGCAGAGCACCAGCGTTGGCGCTAGAAGTGATGAACCGCAATGTAGGAACGGTGTCCAGGAGAGCAAACCCTTGGACAGTCGCGGCAGGGATCACTTGTGGCCCGATAACTGGAGTGATGAAACCTCCGCTTCCCAATGGGTTCATGCGCTCATGTTCCCAGGCCACATAGGCCGCCCATCTTGGATCAGTTACTTCTGGTACGGGCGTCAAAGAAAATTGAACATCAATGGCGATCGAATCGGTGCCGCGGTTGTAGCACTCCAAGGTTAGGGCACCGTTAGTGCCGACGATGTCAAGAGCTCCGGATGTTCCGTCGGAGTCAACGTCCTTCAGGACGATCGTATTGATGCCGCGTTGTGGGCCTAGACCCTCGCCAATAACCCCCCAGGGTCTTTCTTGTACGAGTGGATTGGGAGGCGCTGGCATGAAAGTTTATCCCTTCTTGTTTTTCAGTTCCGGCGGAATCGTAACCTCAACCTTGGCTCCAGGTCCAGCGACCTCCTCGGCCACCGGACGAAGCGCAGTCTTCAGGATCGGGAAGTCCTTGAGGTCGGTCACGGTCACGAGAATACCTTTCGGCACGCCCGTCGGCGTCGGAAGAGTGGTGACCGAGAGAATCTGGCCGTGTAGATTAAGCCCCGCGGCGATCTG
>Ga0126373_10001253_pt1 | contig 17855 bp, 16 predicted proteins | sample PanSoiMetPlot_11_FD_92545 | JGI IMG/M metagenome (GOLD analysis project Ga0126373, IMG submission 92545) | Tropical forest soil microbial communities from Panama - MetaG Plot_11 | ecosystem: Environmental > Terrestrial > Soil > Tropical forest > Bulk soil | place: Panama | collected 2016-02-17 | reverse complement strand
GGCTCAAGCACAAACACTGCTTCGCTCTTGCGCGCCTCGCGTTCGATGATGGCGCGGGACGCTCGGCTGCCGACCTCTTCGTCTGAAGTACAGAGGAAGACGACCTTTCGCCGCGCTGAAAGCTTAAGAGCGCGCATCGCATCGGCCGCAGCGAGCGCAATAGCGAGTCCGGCCTTCATATCGAACGTGCCCGGGCCCCAAGCGAGACCCTTCGCAACGCGAAACGGTGTTTTCGCAAGCGTGCCCACTGGATAGACCGTATCCATGTGCCCGAGCACGAGGAGTTGGCGGCCCGCGGTCTTGCGGCGGGATTGTAGCTCGGCTATAACCTGATCGCCGCATTCTCGTTGTCGCAAAATACGCACTCGGGACCCTCGTTTCCTCCATTCGGCCGCGACAAGACGACTCATTCCATCGACAGACGCTTTGTCGCGCGATGGCGACTCGATTTCCACCATGCGGCGCAGCAACCGGACGATGTCGCGTTCATGCTTCCGCAGCCAGGAATGCAGTTCGTTTATCTCTGTCATTGCGCCCGCGTATCCTAGCAATCGTTCACGTATTCGGCAACTTAGCTCCGAATCCGCGAGAAACAACGCACGCTTGTTCAAATTCCCATTTTGCCGGTGCTCAGCCGTCCGGTATATTGTCTAAGCGGTCGTAAAGCGGTCATATCGGCAATCCAAACGAATGACTCAAGACGTTACCAAACATCTGGAGCGTGCACGCAAGCACCTGGAAAAAAATAAGATCCAGGACGCGATCACGGAGTATCGCGCGGCGTTAGAGGCCTCGCCGACGAATTCGGAGGCTATCCAGATGCTCTCCGATCTTTATGTGCGGACCGGAGATCTGGTACAAGCCGCGAACTTCTACGGTTTACAGTTTGATCGCTTGGCGGAGTCGGGCGATGTCGCGCGCGCTTCAGCAATTTTTACGCGCTACCTGAAATCGTATCCTCAGCCTCCTTCGCGGCTGACGCGCTACGCGCTGTTGCTTCAAAAACAAAACAAGACCACTGACGCGGTTGATTACTATTGTTCCGCCGCGCAGAAGTTCCACGATCAGAAAGATTCGAAATCGGAATTTGAATGCCTGCAGCGTGTGGCGCAACTGGACCAGGAGAATCCCGCACGACAGATTGAATTGGCCAAACTCGGCGAGAAGCTAGGCAACGCGGAGATCGCGGGCCGGGCTTTTCTGCGCGCCGCTCAGCTGGCCCAGGCAGCCGGGCAGTCCGCCGAGGCCTTGCAATATTTTGCCGACGCTCACCGTTTAGCGCCCAAAGATCGCAGCATTGCCCTGCTTTTCGCGGAAGCGCGGCTGCACAGTTCGGATGCGGCCGGCGCAGTTAAGTTACTCCAGCCGTTCGCGCCGCCCGATCCATCCGACACGACGTTTTTGAGCCTTTATGGCGAAGCATTGCTCAAGACGAATCAGCTGGATATGGCTCGCGAGGCTTTTTTCGCGGTATGCCGCGTGAAACCAGAGGGCTTCGAAAAGCTTTTCGAACTCACCGATCAGTACTTCAGGTCAGGCGCCGACGACGCTGCAATTTCGGTGCTGGAGCAAACGAAAGAGTGGATGTTTGTAGCGCGTTCGGAAACTGCATTTGCGTCGCGGCTCGATCAAGTCGTCGCTCAGCATCCGAAGTCTCTGCCACTCATCGAGTTTTGGGCAAAACTCTACGATCAGTTGAATCGAGAAGTGAAGTATTTCGATGCGCTGGTTAGCCTTTTCGACCTGAGTCTCGAACGCAACAAGATTTCGGAAGCATGCGACGCACTGGACCGGCTCGTGGAAATCGATCCTTATGATTACCGGATACAAGAACGGATTGGAAGACTCGAGGGCAAGGCGAGCGCGTCCTTTCTGTGCAGCATCAACGCGAGGGCCGCGAAAGTTTCCGGGGCGACGCAGGCGCAGTCGAGTCTCGCAACTGGCGGACTCGGCGAAGGAGCGCGCGCTCCGGCAACGGAGGAAGAAAAATCGCAGCGAGCGCTGGATGATCTGATCGTTCAGGCAGAAATTTTCTTGCAGTATTCCTTGCAAAGTAAGGCCATTGAGCGGCTGGAACGTATCGCGGATATTTTCCCTGGCCAGGAAGAGAAAAACGAGCGACTGCGGATGCTTTACGAGCGCGCGAATTGGTGGCCAAAAGGTTCGCAAGCGCGTTCACAACCCGCAGCGCCTGTTTCCGCGCCGCTTCCGTCAGTGCCGGCTCCAGTTGTATCATCCGCCGCGGACACGCATCGCGACCTCGCGGAAATCGCAGAAGTCACGCGGTTGATGTACCGCGAAGTCACACCGCGCGAAGTTCTGTCCACAGCCGTTCGAGAAATCGGCAAGTACCTTGGCGTGCGCCGGTGCATCGCTGTGGTTGGTACGGTAGGCGAAAAGTCACAGATGACCGCCGAATATGCGTCATCTGGACTGAAGTCTGCTTCCGCAACCGCGGTGGTTTCGGTCGGTGTTGCTTTGACGAAGCGTACCCCAGACGCAGTGGGAGGCATCTCTGCTCAAGCGTCCCAGATCACGGAATTGCGCGGACTCGAGATCGAGACTGTACTGGGCATTCCGCTGACGGATAAAGATACGCAAACACCTGCGGGAATTCTGTTTGTGGGCGACACTGCTTCGCGAGAATGGAAGCCGAACGAAAGCTACTTTTTGCAAGCCGTCGGCGATCAAATCATGATTTCGGTGAACCACACGCGGCTGCGGTCTTTGGTCCGCACGCTTGCGGTGGCGGATGAAAAGACAGGATTGCTCGGTCGCGGAGCCTATATCGATTGCCTCCTCGCGGAATCGAAGCGGTCCCGCACGCAAGGGACTCCGCTGGCGCTCGTGATTTTGGAGGTTGATCATGGTTCTGAGATTCTTCGCGAAGAGGGTGACGCAGCGCTCGAAGGGTACATGAATCAAGTTGCGCGCGCCGTCGAGCCGTCGATCCGGCAAGGCGATCTCGGGGTCAAGTACACGGCGTGGTCGCTGGCTTTTGTGCTTCCCGATACCTCGCGAGAGAACGCCGAAGATCTTGCCAAGAAATTACGGAAGCTTGCCGGTCAAGTGCAGCCTGACTGGGCGAAGAAACCGCTGACGATCGGTGCGGTGGTCGTGGATGCAGCTGCTCGCCCTGCGGACGAAAATGAGGACAGCGTCACGGAATGGATCAACCGGGCGGAATTCGGGCTGGATGAGATCCGGCGTCACGGCGGAAATCGAGTTGTCTCGCTTGCCGCGCCGCAACCTGCCACATAATGAAATAGAGTAAGGAGGAAGTATGTTTCCCACGGAAGTAGTTATTCTTGCCGGAGCGCGCACTCCCATGGCCCGCTACAACGGCGAATTTGCGAACATTTCGGCGATCGACCTCGGCGTGCTGGCCTCGAAAGAAGCGATTAGGCGTTCCGGAGTTGACGTCGGTGAAATTGAGCACGTTGTCTTCGGCAACGTGCAGCAAAGCAGTTCCGATGCGCACTACGGAGCGCGTCATGTTGGATTGAAGGCCGGTTTGAAAGTTGAAACTCCCGCGGTGACCGTGAACCGGCTGTGCGGTTCGGGTATGGAAGCGATCAGCCAAGCTGCACAGCGGATTCTTCTTGGCGAGGCCAAAACGGTGTTGGCCGGCGGCATGGAGAACATGACGCAGGTGCCACATGTAATTCGCGGTGCTCGGAGTGGCTTCCGGCTGGGCGAGGGCAAGCTCGAAGATGCGCTCATGGCCGGCCTGCTCGACCCGATCAGCGGCTGCACAATGTCCGATACGGCGGAGAATCTCGCGGCCGAATACAAAATCACGCGCCGCGAATCGGATGCATATGCGCTTCGCAGCCAGCAGGCCGCCGACGCTGCGTACAGAGCGTGCCGCATGAGCGAAGAGATCGTGCCGGTCGAAGTTGGCAAAGGCAAGAAGGCACATCTTTTCGCGCAGGATGATCACCGCCGCGCGGACACGACGATGGAGAGCCTATCGGCTCTTCCGCCGGCGTTTCGCAAAGACGGAGTCGTAACCGCTGGAAATGCCAGCGGCATCGTCGACGGTGGCGCGGCCGTCGTCATGACAACCGAGAAGCTGGCAAAAGAGCGCGGCTTGAAACCGCTGGGACGAATTGTTTCATGGGCAACAACGGGAGTTGAACCGCGCGTGATGGGTATCGGTCCGGTTCCGTCGAGCAACAAAGCTTTGCAACTCGGCGGGCTAAAGCTGGACCAGATTGATTTGATTGAGGTGAACGAGGCCTTCGCGCCGCAGTACCTTGCAGTGGAGAAAGCCCTGGGCCTGAATCGAGACAAAACGAATGTGAACGGAGGCGCCATTGCGCTCGGCCATCCACTCGGCGCCACAGGAACGCGGTTGATTTTGACTCTGTTGTTGGAATTGCGGCGGCGGAATCAGCGATACGGCTTGGCGACTGCATGCATCGGCGGCGGCCAGGGAATCGCGATGATCGTCGAATCGATGTCTTGAGTTTCTTTTGCTACTGACAGATTTTTGACATTTGAGGAGAAGGAATGGCTATCGAAACAGTTGGGGTTGTGGGCTGCGGGCTGATGGGTTCAGGTATCGCCCAAATTGCTGCGCAGGCGGGATGCAAAGTTGTCGTTCGTGAAGTCAGCGAGGAACGACTGAACAAGGGCCTGCAATCGATCGAAAAGAGCCTCAGCAAGTTCGTTGAAAAGGGAACATTGTCCGCTTCCGACCGTGACGCTACGCGCTCGCGGCTTCACGGGTCGACAAAGCTGGAAGATTTGAAAGACTGCGATTTGATTGTTGAAGCGATCATCGAGCAGTTGCCAGAGAAGCGCGAACTCTACGCCGCGCTCGACAAAATCTGCGGCAAGCAAACGATTTTTGCGAGCAACACGTCTTCGCTCTCGATCACAGAGATGGCTTTTCTAACTGCGCGACCGGAGCGTTTCATCGGACTGCATTTTTTCAACCCTGTTCCGTTAATGAAGCTCGTGGAAGTGATTCGCACAATTGCGACGGAGCCGAAGGTCTACGACGATGCAGTGTCGTTTGCGACGCGCGTGGGAAAAGTGCCGGTGCGAACTTCTGACCGTACTGGGTTCATCGTGAATCGCTTGCTCGTTCCATACCTTCTTGACGCCGTGCGCGTTCTGGAAGGCGGAGTAGCTTCCATCGAAGACGTCGATAATTCGATGAAACTCGGCTGCGGCTATCCTATGGGCCCGCTCACGCTCCTTGATTTTGTCGGCTTGGACACGACGTTCTATATCGCGAACATCATGTTCGAGGAATTCAAAGAGGAGCGCTTCGCTCCGCCACCGCTCTTGAAGCGAATGGTTCTGGCGGGATGGAATGGACGCAAGGCGGGACGCGGCTTCTACGACTATTCCGATGCAGCGAAGCCCCGCGCGATGCAGCTCGGATAGCTTAGGAAACGGAGCCCAGCTATGGCTTATGAAAATTTGCTGCTCGACATCAAAGATCAGATCGCATACATCACTTTCAATCGGCCGAAGGTTCTGAACGCTCTAAACCGACGCACGGTTGAAGAACTAGGCGACGCGCTGAATAAAGTGCGCGACGATGGTGCTGTTCGGGTCTTGATTCTTACGGGCTCTGGCGAGAAATCGTTCGTTGCCGGCGCCGACATCAACGAACTCGCTCAACGAACGCCCGTCGACGGCAAAGATTTCTCGCTATTTGGACAGGAAGTTTTTCACCGGCTGGAAACGATGGGCAAGCCATCGATCGCTGCGATTAACGGCTTCGCGCTCGGCGGAGGGTGCGAACTCGCTTTGAGTTGCACAATGAGAATCGCCAGCAAGACTGCGCGACTGGGCCAGCCGGAAGTGAAATTGGGAATTATTCCGGGTTACGGAGGTTCGCAACGGCTCGCGCGCCTTTGCGGCAAGGGCATCGCGCACGAGTTGATTCTTACGGGGGAGATGATTCCCGCGGATGAGGCGCTGCGCATCGGGCTCGTGAATCATGTCGTCGAGCCGCAGGAATTGATCTCTGCCGCGGAAGCGATCGCGAAGAAAATTATCGCCAATGCGCCTCTTGCGGTTCAGTTTTCCATTGATGCTATCGAGCGCGGAATGGAAATGTCGCAAGAACAGGGCTTATTCCTCGAGGCGACTCTTTTTGGACTCAGCTGTGCCACCGAGGATATGCGCGAAGGGACGCGCGCCTTCGTTGAAAAGCGCCCGGCGAAATTCAAGGGAAAGTAGCGATGCCCTCCAAAAAGCCGTCGCCTCCGCGGGCGAAATCCACGCAGGGCGACCTTTCCGCTTCGGATCTCCGCTTCGGAATTGTGGTTAGCCGCTTCAATCAATTCATCACGGACCGCCTGTTGGCCGGCGCTCTGGATGCGTTGCAAAGGGCCGGCGCATCGGACAAGCAAATTGAAATCATTCGCGTGCCGGGGTCGCTGGAGGTTCCCATCGCTGCGAAGAAGCTGGCGCAAACCGGCCGTTGCCACGCCATTATTTGCATTGGCTGTGTGCTACGAGGAGAGACTTCTCATTACGATCACGTTTGCAGCGAAGTGGCTCGCGGCGTACAGCTTGCCCAGCTCGATACCGGCGTGCCGATGCCCTTTTGCGTCTTGACCTGCGACACGCTGGAACAGGCAATTGACCGCGCTGGCCTGAAGAGCGGAAACAAGGGATTCGAGACCGGGCTTACGGCGGTCGAAATGGCGCAGCTCTCGCGTAAGCTTTCGGGCGTAAATAGGAATGCCACGTCAAAGAAGCCGTCGCGCCCCTCGCGTCGCCGTTAAACGATGACTCTCCGTCGCAAATCACGGGAATGCGCTTTGCAAATGCTGTTTCAGTGGGGAATCAATCATCAGAGCGTCGCGCGCATCGAGCAGTTGTTTTGGAAGTCCGCGCGCGCTGCGGAATCGACTCGCCGCTTTGCGAATGAGCTCTTCGAGGGCGCCGTGGCGCAAGCGGACTCGAATGACAAGCTCGTCCAGCAAGTCTCGAAAAACTGGCGCCTAGACCGCATGCCCGAGATCGACCGCAGCATCCTCCGGCTGGCCATCTACGAACTGCGCTCTGGTACTGCGCCCCTGAAGGTGGTAATCGACGAAGCAATCGAGCTCGCCAAGACGTTTTCTACCGCTGAATCGGCCCCGTTTCTCAATGGAATTTTGGATGCGGCTGCCAAATCTCTGGAAAGCAGTTAGGCTGCCTGCAACTTCCACGCCGCACCCGTGTTTTACCTGCTGACAACAAGGGCTTGGTGGAGACCCAAAAAAGGAGCCTCGTATGGATTTCGGGAAAATCGTTCGGCGCAGTTTGTTGGCAGCGGCGCTTGGAAGTTTGTTTGCAGTCGGCGGCTTCGCGCAGCCTGCGAGCGCGACGCCTCGATACGGCATTCATCGTGACATACAAAACGACCACCGGGACCTGCACCAGGATTTTCGAGCGCGCAATCGCATGAATCGGAGTATCCGCCGGAATTTCCGGGAATTGCGGAGGTCGAACCGGGAGTTCGGACGCAACAGCCTGCGCTCACGGATGCTTCGTCGCGGCCTTCGCCGTGATCTTCATCGACGCTACGTTGTGAATCGCGACATTCGTCAGGACCGCCGCGACGCTCGGCGCGACCGGTACCGCGGCTGAGGCCCTTTCGTCACTTTACGGCGTATACAAAGAAGAAGGCCGGCTCGTCATCGAGCCGGCCTTTCTATCTAGCGGAATCTCAATCGGCGATAATAGCTAAATTTCGATGTGGCCTTCGAGAATGCGTACAGCCGATCCGCTCACGTGAGGCACGAGCTTCCCTTTCTCGTTGCCTACTCGCACGTGAATCTCGCTGGGTCTTCCCATTTCGACGCCCTGAGTAATGGACAGCTCTTCGCCGGGCTTCAACTTGTCGTGCCGAACCAGATAAGCTCCAAGTGAACCGCCCGCAGATCCCGTGGCCGGATCTTCCACGATTTCCCACGGGAGCATGCCGCGCGAAAATGCCTTTCCGCGTCCACCGAGAGCAAAGCAGTAAGCCATTGTGCTGTTGCCATTCAAGAGATGGAACAGCGCGCGGAGATTCGACTGTATCTTCGACAAAGTTGCCTTGTTCCGCAGGGGCACCATCAAGTTGAAAATTCCAGTTGAAACCGATTCGATTGGCAAACTGGGATCGATGTCCGCAGCGCGTAAGCCGAGTGCCTCTGCGAGATCCTCCCTTGAAATTTTCGACGGTTTGAAACGGGCTTCTTTTTGCGTCATGGTAACGCGCACGGGGCGTCCATTCCGGAACGTAATTTCCACGGGCAAGATACCCGCGCCGGTTTGCTGCTGAACTTGTACGGAGCCCTCCGACGCGGGTACGACGCCGAGCTCCGCCAGCAGAAACCATGTGCCCACTACTGGATGGCCCGCGAACGGCAACTCACGCGTGGTGGTGAAAATGCGGAGCCGCGTCAGAGCTCGATTGTTCGTCGGCCGCTGCACGAAGACCGTCTCGGCCAGATTCATTTCGCGCGCCACCGCCTGCATCTGCTCTCGCGACAAGTCATCTCCATCGGTCACAACCGCTAGCGGGTTTCCCGCGAAGGCCTTGGTTGTAAAAACGTCGAGTTGATAGAGTCGCCGCTTCACGTTCTGTTGTTCAATCCCTTCCGTCCAGATTGTGCCACGTTCATCATATTTAGGAACGGTGTTTTCTGTTCCCAGGACAATTTGACCTGAGTTACAGCTTTTGCACTTGAGCGCAAACTTCGTCCAGTACTCGCTGCGTTGTTTGCGAATTGGCGGTCTCGGCATAAACGCGTAGCATACGCTCGGTTCCCGATGCGCGCACGAGCAGCCAGCCGGCGTCGCCGAAATAGAGTTTATGCCCATCAGTGCTTTCGCGGCGCACGACTTGCCACTCGAGCAGGGCTTCCACGCGAGAACCGAAATGTTCAATCGCACGTTCTTTCTGCCCGTCTTTCAGTTCCAGATCAACGCGACCGTAATGGTGAACGCCAAATTCTTTGTGTAGCATCGCGACGAGTTCGCCGAGGCGTTTTCCGTGCCAGGCCATGACCTCGGCGAGGAGCAGGGCAGTCACTGTGGCGTCGCGCTCAGGCAAATACGCCTTCGTGGCGAAACCGCCGCTTTCTTCGCCGCCGAGCAGGATGTCGCGTTCGATCATGAGTTCGCAGATATGCTTAAAGCCGATCGGGGTTTCGAAAACTGTGCGGCCGAACCTCTTTGCGATTTTGTCGATCAATTTCGTGGTCGAAAATGTCTTGGCCACATCGCCGGATTGTTTTCGGCTTTCCACCAGATGCCAGAGCAGAATCGCAAAAATCTGATGCGGCGTGATGAATGTTCCATCGGCGTCCACCGCGCCGACCCGGTCGCCGTCGCCATCAGCGGCAAATCCTGCGTCATACTTGCCTTTGACTACGGCGTCTTGAAGCGCCGACACGTGGGGCTCGATGGGTTCGGGATTCACGCCGCCAAAGAGCGGATCATAGTGACCTCGAATTTCGTCGCACTCCACGCCGTGGCGCACGCAAAGCTCGCGGAAGAGTCCGCAGGCCGCTCCATGCATCGGATCTACAACAAAACGAAATGTGGACTCGCGCAGACGCTGCCAATCGACGAGCGTCGACAACTTTTCCAGATAGGAAGCGCGCACGTGCATGGAGTGAATCAAGTCTTTCCGTGGCGGCAGCGTGGCGACAGCTTCGTTTGACAGCACCGCGGCAAGTTCTTTTTCGATTTCCGCCACAATCCCGGGAAGCGCCGAGCTTCCATAGCTCGCTTTGTACTTCACGCCGCTCCATCGCGGAGGATTGTGGCTCGCGGTAATCATGATCCCGCCCGCGGCCTCACGCTGACGCACGAGAAGAGATAGCGCGGGGGAAGGGCATGGTGCGTCGGATAGCCAGACCGGCGTTCCCGTCGCCGCAATCACCTCCGCAGCGGCGCGCGCGAACATCGGCCCGCCGAATCGCGTATCGTAGCCGACCAGTATGCCGCTTTGCGGTTTTTCCGCCCGGATTACGTAGCGAGCAATGGCCGTCGCGACTTTCCGGACGTTCGCTGCGGTGAAATCCTCGGCGATTACGCCGCGCCAGCCATCGGTGCCAAAGCGGATCTGTATCATCCGAAAAGTATATGCGATGGTGAGCCGAGCGGGAAGCGCTGCGGGAAGGGACGGCGGTTCACACTAAAGCAGGTCGTTTCTTCTCTTTTGTTCCAACCACTTTACGACTTTTCCGACGTCTTGCGCCCGCTCTCGCGGACATACGAGCAGTGCATCTTCTGTCTCGACAACAACCAGATCGTGAACGCCAATCGCCGCAACGAACTTCTTGACGCTCCAAAGAAAATTGCCGCTTGCATCGAGCGTAAACGAATTGCCCGCCGATACATTCGCATCTCTCTTGCTCGCAAGCAGCTCGTGCACAGCTTCCCACGATCCGATATCACTCCAACCCACATTTGCCGGCAGAACGAATACGTTCGGGATTGCACCTTTGCGAGTCGCCGGTTCCATTACGGCGTAGTCGACAGAAATGTTCTCCAGGCGCGGATAAATCCTTGCGAGCGTTCGCGAATAGGAAGAGGTTCCAATTGAACGCTCCAACTCGGCAAGCGCGCTTCGTGTTTGCGGGAGGAATTTTGCCAGGCATTCCAAGAAGGTCGATACGCGACAAAAAAACATCCCGGCATTCCAGAAATATTTTCCGGCTGAGACATACTTGCGTGCTGTCGCGGCGTCTGGTTTTTCGGTGAACCTCCGTACGACATAGGCGGGTATTCCTGCGACCCGGCCCGCGCTCGTGCCGCGTTCAATGTATCCGAAACCGGTATCGGGTCGCGTTGGGGGAATACCCAGCACGACCAGGTTTCCCGACTGTTCCGCCAAAGTCATGGCTGCACGTACGATGCGACGATAGCTCGACGCGTCCGCAACGTAATGGTCTGCGGGCAACACAGCCATCAATGCATCCCCATGCTTTTTGGCCAGGTGAATTGCGGCAAGGCCGATGGCTGCGGCCGTGTTTCTGCCGACGGGCTCGATGAGAATCTGCGCCGGTGGCACGCGCGGCACTTCGCCCCGCACTCCCGTCGCCTGATCGTGATTTGTCACCACCCACAAATGACTTGCAGGGAAAAGCGGACCGAGACGGTCCTCAGTTTCGCGCAGCATACTTTTTTCGCTCACGATGTTCAGCAGTTGCTTTGGTGTGCGGTTGCGGCTCCGCGGCCAGAAGCGCGTCCCGCGTCCCCCTGCCAGGATGACCGCGCACTGAATCAGTTTTTTTGTGGTTGGCATTGTCGAAACTGGAGACCGCTACGCACCGGGCACGAAAACGCGCAGCAAAGTCGTGGTATCGTTCGGTTCGTAAACACACTCGCGCAGCGCACCAGGAACCAACCAGGCCTGAGCGCGAGAATATTCAACGCTCGCATCTCCCAGCTGAGTACGCAGTGTACCGTTTCCATTCAGCACGATGATAAGTTCAAGCCTGCCGTTCGGCTTTACGAAATATTTCGTCGTCGCAAATACGTGGCGGTCCACCGCGAAATGGGGACATTCGACAAGCACGCCGGGTTGAGTGCTCTCATCTTGATCCTTAAGCGCCGTGATTTTCCCGCCCAATTGTTTTCCAAAACGAATCACGTCAAACGCCTTCTCGATATGTAGCTCGCGTAGATTTCCGCTGGCGTCGCGGCGGCTAAAATCGAACACTCGATAAGTGATGTCGGAGTTTTGTTGAATCTCGCATAGAACCATTCCTGGTCCGATTGTGTGAACAGTTCGGGAGGGGACAAAGATCGTATCACCGGAAGCGACAGGAATTCGCTCGAGCAAGTCTTCGGCAGTATTGTTCGCGATCGCCGCACGAAACTGCTCCGCACTTACGGCCGGTTTCAGTCCGACGTGCACTTCAGCGCCCGGCTGCGCCGAAACCACATACCACATCTCCGTTTTTCCGGTTCCTCCGGTCGCAGCCTCATGTCGCATCGCGTAATCGTTATTCGGATGCACCTGTACGGAAAGCTTATCTGCCGGAAAGAGAAACTTAGCGAGAACCGGAAACGGTTTGTCCCGTCGGGCTCGGTTGCCGGCCCACTCATCGTTCATGCGCGGCCACGCGTCTCCGAGTCGTTCGCCGGCGAACGGACCGTCGGCGAACCGGCATTCGTTTCCCGTTAGCCAGACTTCACCAATGGGTTCGCCTAGAGATGCTTTTTCGGGAAAAAGAGGAGCCAAAGTTCGCGCGCCCCAAATGCGCGGCACGAATTGAGGCTCCAACCTTACAGGCCGCAGTGCCACAGAGCTTATCCGTGAGTCGCGGCTGCGGAGCTTACCGGCTTGTCGGCGCGAAAAAAGCTGGCGAGCCGCCGCAGGCCTTCTTCGATGCGTTCCATCGAAGTTGCGTAAGAAATTCGCAAATACCCAGGCGCGCCGAACGCTTCGCCAGGGATCACGACCACGTGTGCGCGTTCCAGCAGATCTTTCGCAACGCGCAAAGTGTCTACTGACGCGGCACCACCATTCTCTTCGACTGCGCCCGCCACATTAGGAAACACGTAAAAGCTCCCTATTGGCTCGTGACAGCTTACGCCGGGAACTTGTCTCAAACCATCGATAATTCTTCTTCGCCGCTTGGCGAACTCACCGACCATCTCTTGGACGCTTTCCATTCCCCCGCGCAACGCCTCTAGCGCGGCATACTGCGCAATCGAAGTCGGATTCGAGATCGACTGGCTCTGAAGCTTCAGCACAGCATCGGAAATCTCTTGTGGCGCAAGTGTGTAACCCATCCTCCATCCGGTCATCGCAAATGTCTTCGACAGCGAAGCCGAAATAATTACGTGGTCTTTCGCGCCCGGAAGGCTCGCGATGGAAAATGGCTTCGCGTTGCCGTAAACGAAGTGCGAGTAGCACTCGTCGGAAAGCACCCAAACGCCGTGTTTCTTCGCGACTTCCAGAATCTTTGCGAATTCGTCCTCTGGAATAACTGCGCCAGTTGGATTGGACGGAGAGTTTACGATGAGAATCTTCGTCCGCGGCGTAATCGCTTTCTCAATGTCGGAAGCGCGTGGAATAAATCCACTCTCAGCGGACGTTTCGAGGATCACAGGCGTGCCATCGGCGCACTTCACGATTTCCGGATAGCTTACCCAGTAGGGCGCGAGAATCAACACTTCGTCGCCGGAGTTAATGAGCGCATGAATCACGTTGAAGAGCGAATGCTTGCCGCCGCAGTTGATCACGCACTCCTTCGGTGCATAGGTGCTGCCCAGATATTTCGCGTGCCAATCGACGGCAGCTTGACGCAGCGGCATGACGCCGCCCGAGGGCGTGTACTTCGTCTTGTTGTCTTCGATCGCCTTAATGGCCGCGTTCTTGATGTGCTGAGGCGTCGGGAAATCCGGTTCCCCGGGCCCGAAGTCGACGACGTCAATGCCGCGCGAGGTCAGTTTTTCCTTTTCCATCAACACGACGAGCGTTGCCGAAGGTTCAATGCGTTTCACTCGCTCTGCCAGTTCCATTCTCAGCCCCCTTGAATTTCGCTACGTAACTTTTGCTTTCAGCCGCTCCTCAACCGCAGGCGGCACTAAGTCCTTAACAGATCCGCCCAGCCGGGCAATCTCGCGCACCAGCCGCGAACTCAGGTAGATATACGCCTCGGCAGGCATCATGAAAACAGTTTCGATCTTCGGTTCCAACTTGCGGTTCATCAGCGCCATTTGCAATTCATACTCGTAATCGGAGATGGCGCGTATGCCCCGCAGAACTACGTGCGCGTTCTTTTGCCGCGCATAGTCCATTAACAACCCTTCAAACACGTCCACTTCGACATTGGGCCACGGCTGCGTTACCTCCCGAAGCATTTCCAGGCGCTCGCTAACAGCAAATAGGGGATCTTTTTCCATATTGCGCAGAACGGCGACCACCAAGCGGTCGAAGATCTTCGCCCCGCGCCCAATCAAATCCAGATGCCCATTTGTGACGGGATCGAAGGACCCCGGATAAATTGCCAGTACAGGTTTCATTGCGGCGGCGGTCACTGCGCGCATTCTAACCTAGAATTCCTTGATTGGTGTCGGCAAAATCCTCGCCTCGAACTTCCGTCGTTTGTTAGGCTTCTGAATGAGCCAACGCATTGCCCAGTCTCTTGCACAGCCGCATCGAGCCGGCAGGAAGAGGGCAGATTGTGCCGTCAAAAAAAAACGGCTCAAAATTAATGTTGTGTTAACACTTCTTGCGGGGTTAAATCCTAGATTGTGCAGATGCCAAACGATGCTCTAGTTGTGCAAGCTTCGCCCGGAGTGCGTGAGGGCGAGACGATTCTTGACTGCAGCGGCCCGTTCACCATTCAAACTTTTTTTTCATTCCAAAATGCTGCCCGTGACCTCGACTCCACCCGAGTCCTGATCGTAGACCTAACCAGAGTGCCGTACATGGACTCCGCCGGACTGGGTGCGTTGGTCGGTGCCTTCATTTCCGGACGGAAATCCGGCCGACGTATGGCGCTTGTCGGAGCAGGCGAACGCATCACCGCGCTGATCCGCATGTCTAACCTCGGGCAGTTTTTTCCGCTCTATGCTTCCCGCGACGAGGCTGAAGCCGCTTTCAGCGCTGCCCAGTAGTCGCAGACTCGCGCGAACGCGTGAGTGCTTCACTTCTAGATTGGGCTAGGATCATCGCATGAGCAACTCGGATACTTCCGCGCTTCTTGCAGTGGCGATCGCCGAAGCCTGCGCCAGTCTCGGTGAAGGAGGCATTCCCATCGGCGCAGCACTTTTCGACCGAGATGGGAAGCTTCTCGGCCGCGGGCACAACTTGCGCGTGCAAGAAGACGATCCCGCCATGCATGCGGAAACCGATGCCTTCCGGCAAGCGGGCCGCCAGCGCAGCTATGCTGACAAGATCATGGTCACAACGCTCGCGCCTTGCTGGTATTGCAGCGGGTTGGTCCGGCAGTTTCGCATCGGCAAAGTCATCGTCGGTGAATCCCAGAATTTTCGCGGCGGCATCGACTGGTTGCGCGAAAACGGGGTGGAAGTGATCGATTTAGCCAATCAGGAATGCATTCAAATGCTAGCTCAATTTATCCAAGCCAATCCCGAGTTGTGGCATGAAGACATCGGAGAAGGATAGCTTCTTTGCGCTCGCTTTCTGGGAGATCCGTTCACTCATATCGGAGCGCGACTATCGGATCGACCTTCATCGCTCTTCGCGCAGGTATGTAGCACGCAGCAATGGCCACGCTCGTCAGTAGCGCGACGACAGCACCGAACGTAACTGGATCTGTCGCACGCACGCCGAAAAGCAAGCTCGATATCAGTCGGGCCATCGCCAGAGATCCGCAAATTCCTAAGGCCACTCCGATGATGGCCAGCTTCAAGCCTTGTTTAACGATCAGCCTTAGCACGTCGCGCGGTTGCGCGCCGAGCGCCATGCGAATGCCAATTTCACTGGTCCGCCGGCCGACCATGTAGCTCATGACGCCATAAATCCCGACTGCCGCCAGCAGGAGCGCCAACACAGCGAATATTGTTGTAAGAATCGCGGAAAAGCGTCTCGGAGCCACCGAGCCTGCGAGCAGTTCGTCCATAGTCATCACATTAGCAACTGGCAAAGCGGGATCAATTTTGTGAATCACATCGGCTGCCGCAATTGCTACACGATGGGGGTCAGAAGCCGTGCGTACGATCAGGTTTGGAGTCCATCCGCCGGAGAAATACACATCGTAAGTGGGAGCGGCATCCAGACCAAACTGATGGACGTCGCCTACTATGCCCACGATCGTGATCCAGCACGGCTTGGGGTTGAGGGAGCAAAGGTTGATACGGCCGCCAATGGCATTGCCTTGTGGCCAGAATCGGCGCGCCATCGCTTCGTTGATGTCGATGGACAGTCCGTTCCAGTCTTCTTGGCGAAGCGTTCTCCCACTGAGCAAGGGAAGTCCCACGGTAGAAAAATAGTTGGGCGTGACAATGCGAAACTGAGCAATCGGGCGAACTCCCGCGTCGGGAATAGGCCGTCCCTCGATAACAAAGCGTGACGCCTGTTGAATCTGCAAAGCCAGAGGCAGGACGTCGATTCCCGCAGCCGATTTAACTCCCGGAAGGCCTTCCACTCCCTCGATAATCTGCTCGAACTGCAAGGATTGCTTCTTTAGCAAGTCTTGCTGCTGACCGGCAGTCAGTTTGCTGAGTTGCGCCGGCGGAATAGCAGCTTGTGGAATGTTCACGGTCAAAAGGTGTTCCGCTCGGAACCCCGGGCTCTCAGTAAGCAAGTCGTTCAAACTGCGGAGCAGGAGGCCTGCCCCTACCAACGGCACCAGTGCAAGCGCAATTTCGGAAACCACGAGCAGGTTGTGCAGTTTTCGGCTGGACAACGCGCCGCTTCCCCTGCCTCCTTCTTTCAGAGAAATCGTCACGTTCGTTTTTCGCACCTGCAGAGCTGGCAACAGACCGCACACGATGCCCACAAGCACGCACACCACAATCGTGAAGAGAAATACGTTCCCGTCCAAATGTGTCTCTTGAACGGCCGCCAGATCTTTCGGCGCCAAGCTGCCGAGAGCTTGCACCCCTGGAAGCGCGAACGCGATTCCCAGCCCGCCTCCCAGCAGCGCCAGCAGCACGCTCTCTGTAAGCAATTGCCGCACCAAGCGTCCGCGATTCGCGCCCAGCGCGGTTCGCAGCGCAATCTCCTTTTCTCTGTTTGCGTTTCGCGCGAGCAACAAGTTCACAATGTTCGCGCACGCAATCAGCAGCACAAGCGCGACGGCTCCAAAGAGCACCAGCAAGCTCTCTCGCATTTGCGCGGCAGACGGGTCTTGCATTCGCCGCACTTCCACGCCGAAATTCTTGTGCTCTGCAGGATATGCAATTGCCGATTGCCGGTTCAGCGCTTCAAACTCCGCGCGCGCCTGCGCGATCGTAGTCCCCGGTTTCAGCCGCGCAATCCCAACCAGTTCGTGATGAACATGCTCACTCAGGTCGTCCGGAAGTTGCCCCAGAGGCAGCCAGAGATCCGACGCATCCAGCAAGTGCGAGCCTTTCGAAAGCACGCCGACAATTGTGTACTGCACACTATCCAGCGTCACCGTTTTCCCCACGACTCCTTGGTCTGCACCGAAACGGCTTTGCCAAAAGCGATGCGACAGAACCACAACCGGTGCGCTGTTGGCTCGATCTTCATCGGGCGTGAACAGACGTCCTACGGCTGGCTTCACGCCTAGCATCGGAAACAAATTCGATGTCGCGTAGTTCATCTGCACACGCTGTGGGTCGCCGCTTCCTGTCAGGTTCGCTCCCTGCTGGACCCATGCGTAGGCGGCCATCTCCGAAGTGGTGCTCACCTTCTTCTGCCAATCCTGAAAGTCTCCCGGCGATAACCCTCCTAGCGGAATCACTGGGGGATAAGTGTTCCAAACTTCGATCAGGTTTTCGGGATGGTCGTAGGGCAGTGGCCGCAACAGCACGCTCTCGATCACGCTGAAGATGGCCGTATTGGCTCCAATGCCGAGCGCCAGCGTAATTACGGCGACGAGGGTAAATCCAGGATTCTTTCGCAGCATGCGCGCGCCATAGCGAACGTCCTGCCACAACGTCTCCAGAAAATGCCCGGCGCGCACCTCGCGCGTCTGCTCTTTGACCTGCTCAATGCCCCCAAACTCCATTTTTGCCTCCCGCTGCGCGTTGCGTGCATCAATGCCGTCGCCCATTTTCTGCTCGGCGAGCATGTCAACATATCCGCGCACTTCTCGGTCGAGTTCTGTATCGGCATCTCGTCTGCGCCGCCAATTCCGCAGCGCATTTCTCAGCCACATTTATTGTCACCTCGACACGTCACGCGTCGATCATTCGTATCGCAGCGCGACCATCGGATCGACCCGCATCGC
>Ga0126373_10001251_pt1 | contig 17870 bp, 22 predicted proteins | sample PanSoiMetPlot_11_FD_92545 | JGI IMG/M metagenome (GOLD analysis project Ga0126373, IMG submission 92545) | Tropical forest soil microbial communities from Panama - MetaG Plot_11 | ecosystem: Environmental > Terrestrial > Soil > Tropical forest > Bulk soil | place: Panama | collected 2016-02-17 | reverse complement strand
CGGTCGGTTCCGGGGCGGCGTACGGGACCATCGCGATCGGCTCGGTGAGCCCGTAGAGGCGGCGGGCCAGGGTCCCTGAGGGCTTTGTCTCGGTCATCTCGATCATCTCCCTGGTTGTGTCCGTTGCGAGCGAGGCGCCGTCACGTCTTCCACGAACAGACGTGACTCAATCCGACGCCCCGCGCGATGACTCTCGGTACCGAATCACGTGCTACGGCCGCAAGTCTCATGCGATTGCGCGTCAACTCATCCACCAATGCTCGGACATCGGCAGTTGCTCCTGAGGAACGGCTAGCTATGTGCCGATGCCATGTACGCGGCCAGGAGTAGTTCGGTTGCCGGTCGAGGTTGTTCCGCGCCCGGTCGTGGCGCATTGTGGTGCGCGCATCGGTGTGGCGGCGGAAGACACGGCAGGCCGCTAGCGGCGGCTGGCGCTGCCCTTTTTCAGCGTCCGGTGGCCGGAATCGGCGCGGAAGACGCGGCCGCCGGCGGACTTAGGCCGGGCGGATGCCGGCGCCCTGTTGCTGGCTTCCCCCCAGCGCAGCTGTGGTGACTGCCCCAGCGGAACTGCCCTTCAGCCAGGCTGACCAGGACTCCTGCCAGTAGCCCCAGCCGTTGTCCCAGGCGAGCACCCGCGGCGTGCCGGTGATGGTCACCGGGTCGCCGCGGTAGGCGGTGTGCCGCCACCAGGCAGCGCCGTCGATAGTCATCCGGACGCAGCCGTGGCTGCAGTTCTGGTGGCCCAGGCACCAGAACCCGCCGGGGCTCTGGTGCATGTACTCGCCGCTGTCGGAGATCTGCACGTCGTTGTAGACGAGCTCGTGGTAGTACCCGGGCTGGCCCGGCTTGATGTTAGGCGAGGTCATCCATACCGAGTCGTAGCTGCCCATGGTGAGATGAATGCCGCCGGTGGTATAGAAGTCATTGCCGAAAGAGTCGTAGCCGCCCATTCCGCCGCTGACCGGGATCGTCTTGGCGAGCGACCCGTTGAAGTAGAAGTAGGCCCGGTCGGTCTTGAGGTTGACCTTGACTACGTGCGAATCGCCGATCTTGAACGCATGGCTGAGGTCGCCTCCGCCCCACAGGCCCGGCCCGCCGGGGACGCCGGTCAGGTGCGCTGTGAGCAGCACATGCTCGTGGGCCGGCCAGTAGCTGTGCGTACGGAAGACAACCTCGCTGCCTGAGGCCCAGAACCACGCACCGGTGACCGGAATGTCGCTGCCGACGTCAAGCGCCTGCTCCACCGCGGCCCGGTCCGAGCGGGCCACATCGTAGTTAAAGTCCACGATGATCGGCATGCCGACGCCGACGGTCTCACCGGAGCCGGGAGTAATGCCGATGATCTGCAGGATGCGAGCCGCGCTGCCGGTCCTGAAATGCGTGACGTCGGTCGTCGCGGCGCCCTTGCTGTTCGTGGCGACGGCGGTCACGGTGTAGGAGGTCGCGGGCTTCAGCCCCCACTGCGTCGACCAGCTCGTGCTGCCCGGTCCGTATTGCCCGGTGACGGCGGAGTTGCCGGACGCCACCGTGACCTGCGTGAGCGTGCCTCCAGACGCCGTGATCTGGACCTTGGTATCTGGAGCGACCTTCGCCGCGCCAGCGGGCGGCGTCACGGTCACGACTGCGGGCGGCGTGGGTTTGCTGACTGGCCGCTGTGCGACCGGATGCGCCGCGGCGCTCACCGAGCCCGTCGTCGCCACATACGTGATCCCGCCCGCCAGTACCAGTCCGCCAGCTCCGGCGACCAGCCATCGTCCGGGTCCGCTAGCTCCAGCTGCGAGCAGTCGTCCGAGCCCGCTAACTCCGGCGACGAGCCTTCGTCCGGGTCCGCTAGCTCCGGCGACGAGCCTTCGTCCGAGTCCGCCAGCTCCGGCGACCAGCCATCGTCCGTTCCGCACTGTGGGCCTCGCCATTCACGAATGACCTGATATTTAGCGGAATAGTAGCGGCTTCAGGAGGATGCCTGGTTCGCCTGGCTACGACCACCGGTGAACCCACAGTCGTAGGTGAGGAAGCGCAGCACCGGGGGAGCCACTTTCAGCGCCTAACTCGCGCCGCAGCAGAGTTGGAGATCATCCACGACGCCAGGCTCGCAGAAGGTGTCCGCGGCGAACAGCTGCCTGTGTTGGTGGTCGAACAGGCAGATGAAGTCCGGCGTGCGCCCGGGGGTGTGCGGGCCCTGGAGCGAGCGGCTGCCCAGGGCGGGAACATCCTCATCGTGCAGCAGCTCGGTCGGGAATCGGCTGGGTCCGCCAAGCCGCGAAGTCGAACCCCTCCGGAAGCGACCGCGGCTCGATCAGAGGCGTCAGCAGCCCGAAGAACCTCAGCCGACGCGCTCGGCCAGTGAGACGATGATCCCTTCCGGCCCCCGGACGTAGGCCATCCGCCAGGCGCCCTCGTACTCGCCGATGCCGCCGACCAGTCCGTAGCCCTCGGTAGCTGCCCAATCGACAGCTGCCTGCAGGTCGTTGACCTCGAAGGCCACGTTGCGCAATCCCAGCTCGTTGGCCATGGCGGCCGGAGATCCCGGCACGGAGTCGGGTCGCACGAATCTCGAGAGCTCCAGGCGGGTCCCATCGTCGGGCGGCTTCAGCATGACGATCTCGGTGCGGGAGTCGGGAATGCCGCAGACCGTGTCCAAGAACTCGCCCTCGACGAACATCCTGCCTTCGACCTCCAGGCCCAACGCCACGAAGAAGGCCGTCACGACGTCGAGATCTGCGACCGTGAGGCCGACATGGTCGAAGCGTCGTACCTGTGGCATGGGCCCGTCCTTCCGTCGTCGTATCGACCGCGCATCCGCCACGGTAAGCGTTCTCACTACCTCACGTTGGCAGCCGTGTCGTTCGACGAGTCGGTGGCGCTGATGATCTCGGTGCTGAAGGAGTTGTAGAAACCACCCAGCCATCACCCTGGCAGCAATCCCGCTTGCCCGGCATTGTGCGAGGAGGCTCCTTCGCCAAGACACTAGCCGAGTTCGGCGTCGGGTCGTCGCCCGCTGGAGGAGGTAGTCGGGGTTACATCGTGGTGGTGTCGCGCAAGAAACAAGAGCTAAGCCTGCCGACTACTCAGGCCGTGGCGCGCGTTATTTAGGCGGCTTCGCGCACCGGCAGCAGGTCGGTTCCGGCCGTGGCGGTGGTCGTGGGCAGGGCGCTCGGGAAGAACTGGCAAGCGCTCAAGTCGCTGGTCAGTTGGCGGATCCAGCGCATGCGGTCGGCTGCTTCCTGCGGGTGATGGCCGAATTCCTCCGCCATCCGGCTGGTGCAGCCGGCCGCGCCCAGGCGTCGCACGGTGCTGCCGATCGCGTCCGCGACCGTCCCTGCCGTCAGGGCATCGGAGGGCTGCAGCGGTGAGGCGAACATCGCTTCGCGGACGGCTTCGTTCACGGTCATCGTGGTCACGGTAACCCTCCTTGGTCAGCACACCGGCGACGGATCTCTTGGGCCGCGGCGTCGAGTAGTAACGATTACTTGGTGCTAGGACGTAATCACCTTCTGTTTCCGTTGCGTGACCTGGGTCACATTCCGTCGCCGGCCACGGTCACTCGTCCGCTGGCCATGTGGGGGGATGCGGCCCGCGGCGCCGCGGCGTGCATAGTGCGGCAGAACGCGGTACGACGTGCCAAGAGCACCGGGCCCGCAGCCGTTCGATGCGTGGCAGGACGCTCACAAACTAGAACTGGAGTTCGAGGGCGACAGCCAGCGCACGAGCCCCGGTGGTGGTGGGCGCTGCAGGGTGCATGACGCGCGGCAGGGGCCGGCAGGCCCGCCAGCGCTAAACTCGCCGCTACCTGGCAGGCGCGAGTTGGACGGGACGCGATGAGAACTCAGGTGACGTTCGACACCGCTGACCCGCATGCCCTGGCCGCGTTCTGGGCTCAGGTTCTTGGTACGGAGGTTGAGGATCACTCCGACTTCGTCGATCAGCTCGTCGCGGACGGCCGCATGCCTGCCGAGGATTGCATCACCATCAACGGGCGTTCGGCGTTCCGGGACGTGGCGGCGTGCCGGGATCCGCATGGTGTGGAGCCGCGGTTCTTCTTTCAGAAGGTCCCTGAGGGCAAGGTCGCGAAGAACCGGGTGCACCTCGACATCCATGTCGAACCCGAGCGCAAGGCTGATGAGGTCGCCCGGCTGACGGACCTCGGCGCCGAACTCATCTCGATTCACGACGATCGCGGACCGCTCACCTATGTGATGCGCGACCCGGAGGGCAACGAGTTCTGCGTGCACTGACGCTCTGACGCTTCTTCCATTACGGTTCTCTAGCCCACAGCGTTACGTCAGGTGCATGCCGTACGTCGCATCAGACGGGATCGGCGAGACTGTGCAGTACATCGTCCGCCTTGCCGCATTGCCATCTCGCGGCGGAGCCACGATTGCGTCAACGGGAGCGTCAGCCCTCGGGTTCGCCGGCTCCTCGATACTACGTAGGCTCATCTCGTCCCATCTCCAGGCGCTCGAATGTTGCGGATACTAAGACCGAGCGAAGTAGTTGCGCCCGCAGTCCCTTTCATCGAACCGTTTGAGCCAGCACACCGATTGGCCCATTACGCCCGGTTGTTTGATGCCGTCATGATCTTTGGACTGTGACACTGGACGTGGAAACAACGCGGCCAAGACTCGGGAAGATCGCCACTCTAATTGGCCGAGCGCACGAGCCCTTTGGGATGACAACAACATCTAAGGCGCTGTTGTTTGAGGCCAGGGCGATGACGGCAACGCCTCCGCTCGTGCCCGCCGAGACGGCACAATTGTGGCCCAGCACGTTAGTAAGCTGCGCCACCCCAGTTGGAGTCAGCAACAGGCGGCCGACGGCAGGGCTCTGTTGGATCGCACTGGCAGCTCCGGCTTCCGGCTTGGGCGGATTCACTGCCCACGCGAACAGCACCAGGAAGCAAGCAGCAGCCAGCGCCGCAAGAAGGATTCGCGAGCGCGCGGCTGAGAATTGATCCTTCAAAGCCAGATACGAGCTCAACTGGGCCAGAGCGATCATATGCGGGCGCATATCATCTACGTAAGACTTCGCGTCCGACCTGCGTAGCTTGGCGTCCGCTAGTTCCGCGTACGCCTTTTCGTGTTCCTTCTTTCCGTGCGAACTTCTAGCGGCAATCGTCGCCGACCGGACGTCTATCTCAGTTAGTCGAAGAGCTACGCGAGCTTCTTCATAATCGTCAAGAAAATCCGTAAGAGTTTCGCGGCCATCGCGCAATCCGCTATCCTCCACGACCAGTTTCGCAAGACTTGAATTTGGGTTATTCGCCGCATTGCGGATCGGCCCCAGCGTTCCCTCGCTGGGCATTTGTATGGATATTAGTAGATTAACGTCATAAGCTACAGCAATCACCACAGCTACCGATGAAACGACGGCAGCAACCAGTCGCCATGGATCCTGCGCAAATGGGATAGAGCCGATGCTAGAAAGCTGGGATCCGGCAAGCATGACTGTCGCGATCGCGGCTAGTATCCCCGCCAGCCAGTTTGCCGTCCTCCTAAGCCGGTCAGACGCTGGCTGGTATGGATTTCCTGGCGAAGATGCCGTGGATGAAGCGGGTGCAGCTGCCGGAGGGGCAGCCCTCGCCGCCTTGAGCCAGCCAATTTCGCGGCTCAACCAACTCATCACTCTGATGCGCTAGCCGTGCCGCGCAGACGCAGCTCAAGCCCGTAGGTCTTGGCGAGGTTGCGCAGGGATTTCATCTGCTGCGCAGTTGGTGCCGCATCAGCTAGCCGAACTTCCAGAATCCGGGCTCGCGGCTTTTCCTCGACGAAGCGCACCCACGCCTGGGGGTTGTCGTCCTGTAGTGAAACAACAACAATTCCGTCATCGCCCACGTCTATCGACCCCAACTGGGATTAGATTGGCCATCTACCGCCATACCAACCTTGTTCTAGAGCACCCGGCAACCGGACGATGTGGTCTCACGGTGGCCGCGTGCCCAGGATGTTACGCCAGTAAAACGGCCGTGAACAGGGGATAGTCGACGAAAGCAACTCCGTAAACTGTCACGAGTCGCTGCCAATTCTCAAGCGTGTCGGAGTGACAGGTGCACGAGCGGATGTGCCGACTGGAACTTAGCCGTGCGTCGGCGGAAACGCGCGCCCTATTCGGCAGGACCGTGCCATGGTGACGGCCGACTCCCGCTCATCCATGGGTGGTGGATCGGAACGCGGAGCCAGATGCGGTGGTTGGGCCAGCCGGAACAGTCAGGCTTGAGAGCGGGATCCCGCCGGAAGTCGTCGATCCGCTGGAAGAACCCGTCCACGTGCTTGTGACGCGGGCCGCTCGGTTACTAAGTTCAGACGGCGTGCGCTTAGCGGCGAGGAGCACACCTTGTGTTTTCCCGACGATGCTCATTCGAGTCGTGGATGCACAAGTAGATCTCAGTACGGCTCGGGGGGTTCAGCGGGTCGTGTTTCCCTCTGCTATGCGGACCTCGCGGTTCAGCCACGCGTAACGCTCGTCGTCCGACTCGAAGAGAGCCATCAGCAGTTGACGGCCCACCCTCTCGTTTCCGCGCGGCGGCATGAAGACCGTGCAGCCGGTTAAGCTGACCAGCACCTTGGCGCCGTCGGCAGTGCTAATTACGCCCCGGAAGTCGGGCAGGGCAGCAGCGTCGCTGCGCACAGTTGGGTGGTTAGACCACTTGATGGTCCCCGCTCAACCGCGCACCGGAAACGGTTCCTCTCCGAGTCCCCAGCCCGGCCCGCTCTCGTCTCCGTAGGGCCTGGGAAAGTGGACGTCGACATGGCGAATTTCCAGCGAGCACAGTTTGTCCCGGCGCATCACGGCGGAGTAGGAAGCTGAGCCAGGCCCGTCAACGCGCAGTTGCGACCCGACGACGCCACTACATGCGACAGTCCTGGGTCCAGCCTGATTATGACAATCGTCAAATGAGTCAACATGGCGCGGCTAGTTCAGCCACATGAGCGGACGTCGCTGAACGGGCCTGGCAGATCGTCAGTGGAACTTCCGTTTACTGACGCTTTTCGAGTTCATGTGCGAGCGACCCCAGACGGCAGCTATGAATTCGCTTGGCAGGACTTCCAGCACGCGCGACGTCATCTCCGCATGGCAGCGTTTGAAGACCGGTCGAATGGAGGACTAGTGCGGCGGTTCTCATCGTCACTGCGGCACGCGCCCGTGGACCGCGGTGAAGGCGATGGTTTGCGTCCACCACGATGGGTCTTGGCACCGGGCGAGGAAGGCGCCGATGGACCGGCTATCAAGCTTGCCCGAGCTCAGCAGGCTAGGGCGCAGTTCCGTGATGGTCTGCGTCCAGTAGTCAGCCCAGGGGGAGTCACCTGGGTAGAGTGCGGCCTCTGCCGTGCCCTCGACGTCGCCGACTCCCAGTTCAGACAGCATGCGCGGCAGTCTGCGGCCTAGGAAGTAGTCGATGCCTTGCTCGCGCGACCATGCCAGCCATCCTTGCCAGAACGCCCGGATCTCGGGCGGCTCAGCGATGCTGACCGGCAGGAAGTCCGGCTCGATCAGCAGGATCGACCCGCCCGGCCGCGCGCTCGCAACGAGGTTCGCGGCGGCAGCCTTGGCGTCGGCGACGTGGTGCAGCACAGCACGGGCGGTCACCAGGTCAAAGTCACCCGGCCCGACCGGGCCCGCGAGAATGTCGGCGCGACGCAGTTCCAGCCCGGGCACGTCCGTGTCGGCCAGGGAAAGATCCAGGTCCACCGCCACTGCCCGTCCACGGGGGCCGGTCTGCTCTGCAAGCCAGACCGACATGGACCCGTTGCCGCAGCCAACCTCCAGCGTCCGTGCACCTGGGCCGATGCCTAGCCGCTCGATGTAGCGGCGGTGCATCGGATCGAGCAGTTGCGACATCAGTACCAGCCGCTGACGCTCACCGCTCTGGTGATGATCAAGAACGTACTCCGGCACGCTTCCCCCGACGGTCCGGCACTACGGCAACAGTCGCCGACTGCTGATAACGAGAGGCTACTCTCACCTCCAGGTGAACCCGAAGCTCGGCCTCGCGAGCCGGCTGCCGGCTCTCACCCTCATCAGAACCGCAACCCGGGCCGCCAATGGCCTTCGCGCCCTCGTGCCGGTTCGGCGCCGCAGCCGACCTGCGGCAGTTGTGAGCGGCGCCGAGAGCCGCTACCCGATCGGCGTGAAGGTCGGCCGTTCGTGCGCGAGGATGCAGAACTCGTAGCCTTCCGGATCGGCCAGGATCTGGCTTTCGTCCGGCGAGAGATCGGGCACTCCGCGTGTCCGGGCAGGTCCGGATCGTCGGGGTTCTCGGCGTAGCCGAGGACCTTGGCCCAGAACACCGATTGGGCGTAGGCATCGGTAGCGTCAATGGAGGTATGCGAGATGCGGCTCGTCACCCTGGCAGGATTGAGGGCGGCTGCGCGAGCGTTAACTGGTTTGTAGCGCCCGGACGGCCACGGCACCGCGCCACATGCTCCCGCCGTAGACGTATATACAGTGGCAAGATCTTCGGAACGAGTCAGCGCATGTGAAGCGGCGCACGAGCGGATCTGGCGTCGCGGGCGCCGCGCGCAAACGGTGATTCCCGGGCAATAAGGCTGTCGCATGGCACCTGGCTCGGGTGAGGTGGGGCTTACGGTCTAGAGGTGTCTTAATAACGGCGGCCAATCGCCGGCGTGACGGGCACCCGGCGGGCAGGAGGGAAGGGCGCGGTGAAGTTCAACCACGTCGGAATCCCGACGCAGGATCGATTTGACGGTGAGATCCCGCTGCCGCACCTGCAGATGACCGTGAGCGATCATCTGAACAATCCGTTTGGCATCCAGTGGCAGCGGTACTGGGATTCCGCGCCGTACCCAGAGTTAGTCAAGACGGTCGCGCACGTCGCGTTCGAGGTTGACGATCTGCTGGAAGCGCTGCGCGGGCACCAGGTCATCATCGAGCCGAACAGTCCCAGCCCCGGCGTGGCCGTTGCCTTCGTCGAGGTCAACGGAGCACCGGTTGAGCTCATGCAGATAGACCACGATGTCCGGCCGGACCTGTAACGCCTCGTCGGCGGCGTCAAATCCGCATGGATCTCTGCTCGGGGGACGTTTGGTCGTGCACAGCCGAGGCCGTTGCGGTACTTGCGTGCGGTGCGACACCGGCTGCGAACCGTCGCGCAGCTGCGACCGGAATCTCGGCCCTGGCAACCTCAGGAGATGGCGCGAAAGCGTTGCTGACGCCGGTCACGCCGTAGAAGCGCCTGGTCTCGGCGGTTTGGGCCCGCCCGAGTTTGCGGTTCTCACGCACCGGTCGATGCCATAGAGCCAGTTGCAGTTCAGTCAGTGGATGCGCGGGCTGGCCAGGTCGGCGATCTGCGCGTGGGTGGCGAACCACGGCCGACCACGCTCGGCCATCGCGGTGATCACACTATCCAGCATCCGTGCCAGGTAGCCCCGGCCGATAGCCTCAGGGTGCATGGTGTAGGTCACCGCGCGGCGGTCCTGACAGGCCGACTCGAACTCCGCCAGCCAGATCCGCTCCACTGCAGCCGGGTCGGCAAGCAGCCCGCCATGGTAAGAGGTCCAGCCGAAGTAAGGCCAGTCGCACAGGCTCCAATGGCCCGGCAATTCCAGCAGCGGCTTATTTCTGCTGGTTATCCAGTACGGCCGGTCGTCGGCCATCAGGCTTGCGTCGTAGGAGAAACCGAGCTCGCCCAGCAGATCCAAGGTCTGCGGCGTCAGCTCCCACCCCGGTGACCGGTAGCCGGCGGGCCGGACCCCCAGCTTGCCCAGCGCGGTCAGCCCCTGCTCGAGTTCTGCGCGCTGCGCTGCGACGTCCAAGCCGTCGGTGCCCCGATGCAGGTACCCGTGATGACTGACTTCGTGACCGTCCGCCAGGATGGCCTCCACGGCGCCCGGATGCTGATCGGCGGTGTGGCCCGGCACATAGAACGTTGCCTTGATGTCCAGGCCGGCCAGCAGGCCGAGGATCCGGCTCAGGCCCCGGGTCGGGCCAAAGCGGCCCTGTGACAGCATGGTCAGCCGACTGGCGTACTCGGGGCCCTCGCTGAGCCAGGGAGCCTCGCCGTCCACGTCAAAGGTCAGGGCCACCGCCGCCTCAGCGTTGCCCGGCCATGAAGGGAAGTCCGCGAGCGGGTTCTCCATGATCGATCCAATCGTGCCATGAACCGCGGGATGAGTCTGCCACCCGACAACGACTACCGAGTTGTCGCCGCTGCAAGTCAGCGAAACAGATCTTCTGACCGGCCCGGAGGCTGCTGGTGAGAGCGCCTCCAGGTGGTCGGCCGGGCAGCAGGGCGCATCGTGTCGGTTGAGCCGGGCGTGCAGCCCCTGCCCGAATAGCCCACGCCCTGACGAACGTGACCTCGGCGCATCCCGGTTGGCGCTGGTCGATCTGTGGCCCGGCCGTCAGAGCTTGCGATAGCGGACAACGCCGCGCAGTATGACCGCGCGGGGTGCTGCCAGCTGCTGAGATCGCGCCGGGGGTCGGCGTCGTAGATGACGGCGTCGGCGGGTGCTCCTTCGCTGAGGCCGGCCATCCCGAGGTAGGCGCGCGCGGCCCACGAAGCTGCCCCGATTGCCTGCTCAGGCGGCACTCCTGCGTCGGCTAGTGCCCGGATCTCGGCTATGATCCGTCCGCAGGGTCGGGAGTCGGTTCCGGCCAAGATGGTGACGCCCGCTTCGGCGGCTGCGGCGGCAAGCTGACCATGGACGGCAGCCCCACGCAGATACCAGGCCTTGCGGGGGCTGTGGGGCCGCTGCCGCGCATGAGCCAACCCGGCGGTGATCACTGCCAGGGTCGGCGTCAAAGCGGTGCCTTGCCTGGCCATCTGCGGCAGTAGGTCGGGGTCCAGGCACATCCCGTGCTCGAGGGAATCCACCCCTGCCGCGACCGCTGCCGCCCCGCCTTGCGCCTGCTGAGAATGCATCGCGACCCGGCCGCCGACGGCGTGCACTTCGGCCACTACCTGCTTGAGCACATCAGCCGGCAGCACGGCGTCTTCGGGCCCCCAGTCGCCGATCAGCTTCGCCCATCCGGTCCTTGCCGCCTGCGCCGCGGCCAGCTGCGGCAGTTCGGCGGGATCGGCGCGCCGCCCCCAGCCGTCGAAGAACTGGCCGTGCTGAGCGAGCCACGGTCCGGCGTGTACCGCTCGCGGAACGTCGTCATCGCGGCCGAACCACGGCGGAGGATCCCCGGCCAGGCCGGGCGACCGGATCATCGTCACACCAGCCGCAACGTGCAGGTGCAAGTCTTCGCGCAGCAACGACTCATCCAGCGGCTCACCCGGGGCATCGGCACCGGGGTGAGTGTGCGCGTCCACCAGGCCAGGCAGCAGCCAGCCCTCGCCGACCAGTTCGGCATCCGCGACCGGATCGGCCGTCCACCGATCCCCGGCGGCGCATAGGTCTACCGCTTCACCACTTGGCAGGGAGATCCCGCGCAACCGCACAATGGACACGTCGTCCAGATTGGCATACTCACACCCGGAAACGGTGCCTCGCTTGGCTTAGAGAGTCGCTGATGGGCGTGACCTCCAACCGATCCAGGTGCGGAGTGGAACATGCGAGCGACGGCGTCTGGGTGGATCGGGCAACGCCCGCTCGTCGCCATTGCGGTACCCGGCCACTTATCGCGACGCCCCCAGGTTAAAGGCCATCGGCCGAGACGATCCGAAATGCATTCTGCGCGAAGTAGGCAACCTTGTGGAAGCTGAGGCGTGCTAAGGGTGAGGTCAGTGCACAGACCGGGACGCTAGTCACGCCAGGAGGGTCGCGGTGACGGTTGCCGAGCAGCGGGCAGCGGACGGCCAGCAACTGGCCAGCTTGTTCCAGCAGCATCACGTCGACCTTGTACGGCTGGCGGTGCTACTGGTGCAGGACCAGCCGACCGCTGAGGACACCGTGCAGGACGTGTACCTTCGCCTGCAGGCAAGGCGCGGCCAGCTGGGCCGCGAAGGCGAGGAACTCGCTTACATCAGGGCCTGCGTGCTGAACGGATGCCGGTCGGTGCTGCGGCGCAGAAGGATCGCGGCCCGGGTTGGCCCCTCCATCGGCGTCTCCGTAGACGTCCTGGCAGGTGAATCGGCGGAAGCTGAAGTTATCCGGTCCGAGGAGCGCCGACAGGTGCTGGTCGCGCTGGCCGGATTGCCGGCAAGGCGGCGCGAGGTGCTCGTGCTGCGCTATTACCTCGGTCTGTCGGAAGCTCAGATTGCCGCGACGCTTGGCATCAGCAACGGCTCAGTCAAGTCTGCCGCCGCTCGCGGTCTCGCTGGGCTCGCCAAGGCGCTGGAGAAGGAGTCGCCATGACCGGAATCCAGGAACGGCTGGCGGACGCGCTGGCAGCTCGCGCCGAGGCTGTCGAGGTGGCCTCAGTACGTCCGCTTCCCGCTGCAAAGGTAGACGAACGGAGTGTTAAGCGACGGCGTGCGTGGCTGACACCCGCCGCTGCGGCGTTCTCGGTCGCGGTGATCGCTACGGTCGTCGGAATTGTCGCGCAACAGGTACCGCGCGACAATCACGAGCGCAGTGGGGCTGCCATGTCGGCCACGCTGCCGGGTGGGCCGCCCGCACCACTGCCGCGGTACTTCGTCGGCCTCTACAGCGACCCTAGCAATGATCTTTTCAACAACCTGGCCGTGTATGACGCGGCAACTGGCACCGTAGTCGATGACACAGCCTCCCGCACGGATGGACTGACATTCACCGCCGTCGCCGCGACTGCCAGCAGCACCGAGTTCCTCGTGGCGGCCGAGCCGGTCAGCGGCGGCGACATCGGCTGCGGCGCGACGCTGTATGAGGTGAAGCTCACTCCTGCCGGCCTACTCGCGTCGGTGTCCGCGCTGCCTGGCGCGCCGCATCCCGGATATGTCTCGAACCTGGAGGCCAGCGCCGACGGCCGCACAATCGCAGTGGAGAGCGGCCCATGCTATGTCCAGGGCCAGGGCAGCTGGCCTGATCGAGTCCAACTGGTCAGCTTGGCGGGAGGCCGGGCCCGCGGCTGGACGCCGGGCGGACCGACCGTCATCCCGTCCCTGGGTTCGCTATCCTCCGACGGCCGCTCGCTGGCATTCAGCAACGATGCGGGCGCGGGCGTGGGTCGGGCCATGAACGACGGCGCGGCCCGGATCGTGCTCACCAGCGCAAGGAACGGACCGCTAACCGCCGCAGCGCGCGTCGTCGTGCGCGGATCCTTGTCTCCGGGCTACGGGGTTGAGTCGGTGGCGATGAGCCCGGACGGCGCGGTCCTTTACGCCTGCTCGCGGCACCTGACCACGGCGGCTGGTCACCACAACTCGGTGGTCTTCGCTGCTTACGATGCGGCGAGTGGGCGCGTGATCCGCGAGCTGGGATCGTGGTACAGCAACCAGGCCCCCTGTGAGGTCGCCATGGCACCGTCCGGTGACTACGCCCTCGTCACCGGCCTTTTCACATCCCCGGCGCCTTACGCTTATCGCGTGAACCTGTCCACCGGGCAAGCAATGCCCGTTGGCCGTGCACTTGTGCCCGGCACGGCTCCCGGTGACAAGGATCCGTACACGATCGCGTGGTAGGTCCGCTGACATCAGCCGCGGATAGCCGCGATCGCCTGGCTGGTCTTGGCGGCAGCGTCGCTCAGGCCGGATGCCGACCCGTTGAAGTACACCGCCAGGCCAATGGTCGTCTTGCTGTACCGGACGCAGAGGATCTCGGTGATGCCCTCGCGGGTCACGTGGCCACAGCCAAGCAGCGCGCCGGCCTCGCCTGCGGGAAAGGACTGGATGTCCTTCGAGCCCTGCACGAGGAATCCGGTCCGCAGTGAAGCTGCTGAAATCGGCTGACTGTACTTCTTCGCGGCGGCAGTCAGGTCGGTGACGCCGACGATGAACATGTCGCCGGTATCCAGCGAGCCGTACAGGGCGACGTGCGGATGGGCAAACATGCCCAACGTGTCCAGCATCTGAGCCATCTGCTGGTCCAGTTTCTGAGCCTGCGCGCTGGTGTCCTGTTGGAAGCCGAACAGCGTGCCAGGGAACTGAATGGCGCCGGCCGGGGTCGTTGCGCGCTGCACGGTGACCGTGGGTGATGTCGCGGACCGAGTGGACGAGGCGGCGGGCGCGGGGGAGTTAGCACAGCCGGCGGTCAGCGCGGCCAGCGCCGACGTGCAGGCGATCGTCAGGCCGGCGAGGGCGCGCCGCCGCCGGGCACGCTCGCGGTCGCGCTGCTCGCCGTCAGGACGCGACATTTGGGGATCCAGGTTGCGACGTCACAACCAGGGCCGAAGCAGTGGCTTGGACGCTGCGGCCGCGTCGCGCGAGCGCGCTGGCTAGGTCAGCCGGCCACTGACCGGGCTTGACACGGAAGGTGTACCCGGTCGCAGACGTCGAGACGTGCAGGCGCCAGCCGCCCATCCCCCGGGCCTTGCGTTCCTCGACGCTGGTGACCGCGTCCAGCGGGATGACGGTAACGCCGTCGCCGCCCGCTGCGGCCTTCTTCGGTGCTTGCCGCTTGGTGATGGCAATGCCGATCGCCATGCCGCCGCCGGCGCCGATAGCTCCGCCCAAGGCCCCGGGGCCGGCATGGGTCAGCGCGAAGCTGAGGACGGCGACGAGACCAGCACCGAGGCCGGCGCACCAGTTGGTGATCCGGGACTCGACGTGCACCAGTCTGTCGCCGTACAGGATCAGCGCGCCCGGCGACTTGTTCGTCGCTTCGTACTGCACGGCTGGCCGCAGCTGGATCGGCTGTTCGACCTCGGTCATCTCGCTTCCTCTCTCGGCTTCAGCGGGAACCGCGTCTGCCCGTTGCCCGTGGCGGCTGGTTACCCGGCCATTCCGACTGTCGCGAACCTCAAGGCTGTAATCCACGTGGCTTTGCCCACGGAATCGCCCACGACAATCGGTAGACGTAGGACACGCTGAGCTCAGACGTCCTTAACCCAATGCGTGGCTCAGGGCATGGCGGCGTTGCTGCTGAGCGCTTCGGCAACTGCCGCGCTGAGCGCCAGCTGCACAGCATGACCCAGTGGCACCAGTGCACCTGTCCTGGATGGCGTCATCTCGCTCACGATCACCGTCGTCACGCCGACGATGCAGATGATGCGGGCGACGGAGCCGCCTGTATCAACGACGGACTGCAGGGGCGGTACGGTCGGCGGTCCTTCCCTTGCGTTCAGCATTTCAGAGACCGGGGCTTTGCCGCGGGCAGCTGCCACGAACGCCGTCCGGGCCGGGCCCGCCATAGCTAGGGCATCGGCGAGCAGGCGCGCGGTCTCCTTGCGCGCGGTGCGGCTCACGCCTCGTTCCAGGTCACTGATTGATCGCGGGCTGAGGCCAGCGGCCTCTGCCAGCTCTTCCTGGGTGAGACGGGCTTCTGCGCGCAGCCGGCGCAGCAGGGCGGCGAAACCGGCTGCTGGCTGTCGAGCTGACAACTCGTCCATCATGTCGGCTCCTAGGGAAATGGCCACGATCGGCAGGGGAACGGGTAGCGGCCGAAGCCGCGGGACGAGGAGCTGTTCGGAATCTGACGCTGGCTACTGTCGGGACGGTTCGGCGGTGGCTGCCGTAGCAGCCACGGGTCACCCTCACGACCTGTTGTAGATCGCCGCGAAATGCGTCGGGCTCCGTTGTCCAGCCTTTTCGACGATCGGTGCTAAGCTGATACTAGATGAGTTGCTGAGTAAGTCAACAGGTGATTGAGTCATACGTATCTCTGGATCACTAATGGCCATTGCGAAGTACCAGGACATTGCCGACGACCTCCGCGAGCGCCTCAGTACAGGCAGCCTTCCCATAGATCAAGAGGCACCTGGAGGGCCGTTGAAGCTGCCGGGGGAGAAGGAGCTGGCCAGCGAATACGGCGCATCGCGAAGCACGATTCGGCTCGCTCTCCAGCTACTGGCGAACCAGGGACTGGTCGAGACACGGCATGGACTAGGCACCTTCCTGCTGGAAAGAAGAACCCAGGTGGTCGTGCCCATGGACCAAGAGGAGGACTGGCAGGCGGGCCAGCACGCCGAGACCGCCCTTTTCCCCGAGGGCTCACCGGCAGGTGGACAGAGAACTGGCAGGTTCCAGGTTGAGACAGTGTCGGCGACGGCGGATGTGGCCGAATACCTGGGCATAGCCGCAGGAGATCTGGTCGTCCTGCGCCGGTCCCGCCAGCACATCGACGGGAAGCCCTGGTGCCTCGTAGTGTCCTACTACCCAATGGACATCGCCGAAGGCACTGAGCTTGAGAACGCCAGGCGCCTCGACGCCAGCAGCAGCCAGGTACTCGCCAGTGTGGGTCACCACGTGCTGCGCTACACCGACAGCATCTCAGCTCGCATGCCGGATCCCATAGAGACAGGCTTCTTCCGGGCAGCCGGCATAGTTCCAGTCATCATTTTGAGCCGTACCGCGCACGACCGCGAAAGACCAATACGGCTGACCCGATACGTATTCCGCGGCGACCAAGTTCGGTTCGTTCAGGAACGGTCCTCGCCACGCAAGCTGCATGTCAGCGCACGCCATTAAGGCCCCGCGCTAGTTTCGTGTGCTGGGCGCTGTCGGCTGTCTTCGGCTCGGGAACAGCGCGCAGCTAGGATTCGCGCGCGCAGCACCGCACGATCCGTTGGTAACACACGATCGGCTAACGTGACTCGGCGAGCTGCGCGAGTGTCTTTAGCTGCTTGCGCACCATCACGAGATCGCCGAGGCACAGCAACTGCGGCGCCACCGGCGAGCGAGCCATCACCAGCTTCAGCAGCAACCTCGTCGTGTCGTCCGCGGAAGGCACCAGCACATACGACATGACCGCGCCCATGATCGTTCCGGTGAGCTGCACGCCCGGCTCCACCGACACGATGCGCCCTGCGGGCCGGCCGCCGAACGCGGTGGTGAAGGGCTCACCAACCGTCGCCTCCGGAAGGCCGAGGAGCGTTCGCGGCGACCGCCGGCCCAGGTTGTCGATCCAGTCGTAGGAGTACGGCGCGATCCGAATCTGCGCAACCCACGGCCAGATGCGGTCGGCGGTCGCTCGGACCGTCACGCCTCGCCAGGCCTGAAGCGCGGGATTATGCACGACGTCGTCGCAGGGATACCGGTGAGCGACCTCGCCGTCCGTGACGCCCCAGCGGTCCGCTATCACCGCTGAGTCACCCCTAGCCGTGCGAGGCCTCGGCGGTTCGCCGGAATCCCTCCGACTCCATGGACAGGTAACGGCGGGACTGACGCCCTAGGACGCTTTCCGCGAGCCAGGCCAGCGGCCCGCGCACGCTGAGGGTGAGGGTGATCTTGGCCCCGTTCCCATCTGGTTCCACGATGTGACCACCTGTGGTAGTCAGTCCCGGGGAGGTCGTCTCCCAAACAAAATATTGACCGGGAACGAGGTCTGTGACCCTCCATCGAACTCGCGGCAGGCGTGGTTGTTTGACCAGAGCCTCACTGCCGACCCGCAGGGTGCCGCTGTCCAGTCGGCGAACCTCCTGGATGCTCTTCGTCATCGTGGGCCAGCGCTCGACGTCTGTGAACAAGCTCCACACCTGCTGCGGGGAGGCGTCGGCTGCTGTCGCTATCCGAAGTTCCATAACTCCGGTGTACCATTTGGTACATGGAATCTGCAAGTCCGAAGCCCGTCAGGCCGAAGGAGAAGTTGCTTGAGGCCGTGGTAGACGTCGCCATGGCAATCGGGATAGCCGACAAGAGCCTGCGCGCCATCGCCGCGGCAGCCGGGACCAGCCACCGCATGCTCATCCACCATTTCGGGTCACGGGAGCGGCTTCTGGTTGAAGTGATCCGCGCGGTCGAAGCCCGCGAACGCTCGCTCGCGGCTGCGATGACCGGTACGCCCGAAGAAGCGGGGCAGCGCCTTTGGGAGCACGTGCGGAGCCCGCAACTGGCAGCCCAGGAGAGACTCTTCTTCGAGATCTATGGCCAGGCGCTCCAGGGCCGTGAGTGGGCG
>Ga0126373_10001250_pt1 | contig 17889 bp, 13 predicted proteins | sample PanSoiMetPlot_11_FD_92545 | JGI IMG/M metagenome (GOLD analysis project Ga0126373, IMG submission 92545) | Tropical forest soil microbial communities from Panama - MetaG Plot_11 | ecosystem: Environmental > Terrestrial > Soil > Tropical forest > Bulk soil | place: Panama | collected 2016-02-17 | reverse complement strand
GCTGCGCAGGAGGCGAAGAATCCAAAGCGTGACATGCCGATCGGAATCCTTGGGTCGCTGGTCATATGCACTGTTCTCTACATCCTGGTCTCGGGCGTATTGACCGGATTGGTGAACTACAAGGCATTGAACGTCGCCGATCCCGTTGCAGTGGGCATCGATGTGACGGGCGTGCGATGGGGCAGCATCCTTGTAAAGATTGGAGCCGTGTTCGGCCTCGGCACAGTCATGCTTGTGATGTTGCTTGGGCAGTCGCGCGTGTTCTACTCGATGTCGCGTGACGGTTTGCTTTGGAAGTGGGCAAGTGATATCCATCCGAAATATCGGACGCCGTGGATCTCAAACATCATCGTGGGCGCGATCGTAGCGTTTATGCCTGCGATGCTTCCAATCGACAAACTCAGCGAACTCGTCAACATGGGAACGCTCCTTGCGTTTGCGATTGTTTGCGCTGGCGTATGGATTCTGCGTAGGCGGAACCCTGAGTTGCACAGACCGTTCCGGACCCCGATGGTTCCGTTCGTCCCGATCATGGGAATCGTCAGTGCGCTTTACCTGATTTGGACTCTGCCTACACTGACCAAGATCGTCGTGTTCGGCTGGCTTCTGGTTGGCCTGTTGGTGTACTTCACATACAGCGTCAAGCACAGCAAGGTGCAGATCGAAGTGCGTCAGCGAGAGGCGGCCGGCGTCGCGCGACAATCCTAAGCTGGCGGATAACCTAGCAAAGAGGGCTTCACTCTAGCGAGTGAGGCCCTCTCAGTTTGTAGGGAGCCAAGCTATGGCGCGGATAGGTGTGGTGTTGCTGCGGCCGCAGCGGTTGCTAGAGGCTTCTGCACGATCGGCATTACTACCGTGTTGGAGGCCGCAGGATCGTCGCGCAGCTTCAGGTAGAAGCCTGCCTTGCTCGGGTGAGGAACAGCGATGGTTGTGCCGACGAAACCTTCAGGGACCGTTACAGGATTGGAAAAGGACGGGTTGACGTCGATCGAATCCACTAGGTAAAGGCTGGTGCCGGAGAGAGTGCAGGAGGCAGAATCGTCGGCAGGGCACTGAAGCTCTTTGAGTGAAGGCAGACGGACGAGCGTGGCGAGAGGCAGCCAGTCTCCCGTCGTGCCGTCCGGAGCGATCGCGCGGAGGCGTAACGGTCCGAAAGCCGAAGTGCCAAAGGTCTTGAGAGGGTCGAGCGTTCCCAGGAGGGTGTGAGGGTTCTGTAGAACGAGGGTTCCGTTGGCGACCGTGAGGTATGTGTGCAAGGAGTCGTCGGCGTTCGAGACCTCGATCTGCCCTGTGCGGGGGAATGGAGTCGACGAGCGCATCGAAAAGGTGAGCTGCTGATCGACCGGGAGGTCATTGGGATCAGCCAGGCTTATCGGAGAATTGGCAGCCTGGCTGACGTTCTTACTGAGAAGAGAGACGGCGGGACGAGCAGGAGCGATTGTTGCCGGCAGACTGAGGGTGCGTCCATCCTTGAGCGAGACGCGGGCTACCACTCTTTCGCCTGCGTGGAGCTTGCTCGTCTCCGCCTCTGGCGGAAGCGACAGCGTAAGACTCTGCTGACTTTCGGCATCGTGCGGCGAGGTGGAGGGCTCAGAGAGCGCAGATGGGGTGAAGGAAAGATTGTCGATCGCAAGGCGCTGGACCTGGTCCAGGCTGGTGCCGGTAAGAATCGCGGAGGTATCACCTGCGTGGAGGCTAAGCGAGGCCAGTTTCGCCGGTTCGGAATACATCTGAGCCCCGACAGCCATGTCTCGCTTATCGCCATACTGGTGAACATCGAGGTGCAGAGCTCCGGGATCTAGGGACTTGAGAGAGAGTGTGACGTCGACAGTATTAGGCTTATCGGAGGGCTTCCACTCCGCCTGGATGCGCTTACCCGGAGACGTCTCAAACGAGATCGATTGGATGCAGGCCGTACCAGTCGAGGAGAGGGAAAGATGATTCTCGCGGCCCGTGATGAGAAGTTCGTCCGCTGTGAGTTTCCAGTCTTTCCCTGGAGTCTCCTGCAAAGGCAGCGTAGGTCCAGTGAAGGGATCGAATCCCCAGTAGCCCTTAATGGTCCCGGTCACCTGGCCGGATGCAGTGGCTTCACCGCTCGTTGACTTTCCCTGGCCTCTAGCCGCGGGATCGGACGAAGCCTGTTTGTCGTCTGGAGCGGCAAAAGGCAGTTCCTTGCGCGAGGGTTCCGTGGCGAGGACGAGACCCCCCTGAAACGCATCGGCCGTGAGCGGGATGTCGGGGCGCGGGGCTCCGCCATTGATGTGGAGCACAAGGTCATGGGCGAAGGCGGTCGAGAAGACCAGCGGAGCCCCTTCCACCGGGAGCACGACCGACGGCCTAAGCAGACAGGTGACGTGTTTGGGGTCCGCCGGCCGAAGCGGGGGTGGAACGGCCGCTTGTATGGAGGGTAGGCCGATAACGATTACCGACTTCGGGTTGTGAAAAGAAGGAGCCGTGTTGAGCCGGAGGTTGAGATGCTCGGCCTCCGGAAACGCGATGGCCGGGATGTACTGATACTGAGCCGTGTGCAGGCCGTTGGTAAGCCGCACGAGATCTACGATGGCGCCCACGTAGGCGCTGTATACTCCACCGCCTGCTAAAGACGTCGCGGAGGCTGCGTTGATAAAGTCCGAACTGGCTCCGCTGGAGAGCATAGAGACGACGCTTTGGCCATGTCCATCGTCGAGCAGGGACTGTGAGCCCGTCTGGGTGAGGCAGCCGTATTGCTGGTCGACGGGGCGGTTGAAGCAGTCGCCGTTTGGTTTGAGATTGAGCGTGCGGGCAAGCAGGTTGGAATGGTCGAGCAAGGCTTTGGAGTCGCCGGGAGGCGCGAGCTTGATCGATGAGAGGTACTTCTCGATGCGGGCCTGTTCAAAGCCTGCCTCAGAGAGGTCCTGCGATGCACGAACGAAGATTCCGGGGCGTCCCTGAACGGCTGAGCGCAGCGTGGCGAAATCGCCGCCGGTCTCAGGGGCAAGGAAGAGAATAGCTTGCTGGGCCTCGTCGGGAACAGTGACGTACGCGCCCTCCTCGCGAATCTTCTTGTTCCACGTTTCGATCTTGAAGAACCAGCTATCGGGCGGAGGATTCGTGGTTCCGCGCAGGAAGACTGCGACAAGAAGATAGTGGACAGACTGCGTCGGTGGAAGATCAGGGTAGAGCCAGAGCTTGTCGCCGGGCTGGAGGTTCGGAACTGCGGCAATCGGCAGAACCCTACCTGCGCGGGTTACGCGAATCTGGAGCTTTGGGCCGGCGAGGTCAAAGCGCGCAGAACCACCCTGTGCGCACACCATGGTGCAGGAAAAAAACAGTGCAAGAAATGCGGTGGCGCAGAGGCGGCCGGGTACCTTTGCCATCATTAACATTTTAGACGGCCCGGGACGGCCTGACGAACGCAATGCGAATGACGGTGTAAGCCTTGTTACTGGTTTCTGATACGGCTCGTTACTGGTTTCTGACACGAGAAGAAGCGTGATCGGCCGCGATGACTCCGTCGCGGATTGTGACCACGCGGTGCGCATAATCGGCGATGTCGGCCTCGTGGGTGACGAGGACGATGGTGTTCCCGCGCGAGTGTAGCTCGTCGAAGAGCGCCATGATCTCCTCACCGGTCTTCGAGTCGAGGTTTCCGGTGGGCTCATCGGCGAGGATGATCGACGGGTTATTGACAAGGGCCCGGGCAATGGCGACGCGCTGGCGCTGACCGCCGGAGAGTTCGTTGGGCTTGTGCATCATTCGCTCTGTCAAACCCACTGAATCGAGCGCGCCTTTTGCTCGCTCGGTGCGCTCAGCCGCCGGGGTACCGTTGTAGATAAGAGGCAACTCGACGTTGTGGAGGGCGGTGGCCCGGGCCAGCAGGTTGAAGGTCTGGAAGACGAAGCCGATTTCTTTATTGCGGATACGGGCAAGCTCGTCGTCGTTCAGCTCGGAGACGTCGTGGCCATTGAGCCAGTATTTCCCCTGGGATGGCGAATCGAGACAACCGATGAGGTTCATCAGCGTTGATTTTCCCGAGCCGGACGGGCCCATGATAGCGACATACTCGTTGTGACGGATGCGCAGGTTGACGCCGCGAAGAGCATTCACCTGCTGGTCGCCCATCTCATAGGTCTTCCAGAGATTCTCGGTGACTATGACTTCGCCGGGTTGAGGTCCAGGCAGGGTGCTGACAGAGGAGTCGACTGCGGTTTCGATAGCCATCCGGTTCTCCGGTAGGTAAATGTTCTGCCCCAGCAGCAAACTGGCTGGGACCCGTTGAAAAACAGTACGTTGACGCACAAACAATGGTTCCCGAGGCGTACCGAGTGATTTGAGCCCCGGTGTCTCCACTGCACCGACAGAGACAGTTTACGACTTATCCACTTCAGGGCCAGCCTCGGGCGTGTTATCTCGTTTGACGAGCGTACCGCTCTTTAGTGCCCTGAGAACCTTGTAACGTCCCGTTACGATCTCATCACCCTGTTTCAGGCCATTGAGCACTTCGATCTCCGTCGCGCCGGTGATGCCGGTTGACACCGGAACGAAGACCGCCCGGAGTTTCCTGCTGTGGTCAGGCTGAAGTACGTAAACACCCTGGACAAGCTGTGACTTTGGCTTTGCCGTGGCGGTGGCGGCCTGCGCGGTGCCGGAGGCAGGTCTGCCGCCATTGGCCGCGAGCGCCTTTTCGACCTCGGGATTGCGTTGCACAAGCGACTGAATCGGAATGGTCAATGTGTCCGTCTTATGCGCCGTTGTGATCTTCGCGGTTGTCGAGAGCCCCGGTCGCAGATCGTCGGAGGGCTGATCAAGAGTCACGACGACCTTGAAATCCTTGGCCTCCTCCGTACCGGTCGTACTCTGGCTGGTGGCGACGCCGGTCGTGCGAAGCAGCGCCTGGTCTCCAACCTCGGTAACGTGTCCTTTGAAGACGCGGCCTGGCAAAGCATCGACCGTGACATCGGCAGGCTGGTTGAGGGCTACGTTGACAATATCGGTCTCGTCCACTTTCACCTCGGCAGTGATAACGCTCATGTCCGCGAGAGTCATCAGGGTCGAGCCCTCGGCGTTTTGGATACCTACGACCACCGTCTCACCCTCCCGGACGGGGACATTGGTTACCAGGGCGTCGAAGGGCGCCTTGCTCTGTGTGAGGCCGAGATTGTAGCTGCTTCCACGGAGCGTGGCGACGGCCTGGTCGACGTGACCGTGTGCCGAATTAGTCTGTGCTTTGGCCTGGGCAACGGCGGCGATGCGCTGCTGCAGAGTGGCCGCCGAAACGTCATAGGCAGCCTTCTTTGCGTCGTAGTCCTGCTTGGCGATCAACTTCTCCTGATAGAGAGCCAGTGCGCGATCGTAGTCGAACTTCTTTTGTTCCAGGTCGGCCTTGGCCATTTCGACATTCGCCTCTGCGGTCCGCTCAGCGGCTGCGTAAGACTCGACGTCGGTTTTAGAGGCGGCGATGGTCGCCTTTTGCGCATCGACAGCCGATGCCGGCATCTCGCTTTCGACTGTGGCTACCATTTGGCCGGCCTTCACGTGATCGCCTTCCTTCACGTAAAGGTGGGTGATGCGGCCAAAGGAAGTCGCCCCGACATTGACGTAAGTTTTCGGCTTGATCTGGCCGGTCCCGCTGACAACCGCGACGAGGTCCTGACGAACGGCCTTGCCGGTTGCCACTTTGGTGACCGCCGCTTGCCCATGAAGGATGGTCCCGATGATGACTCCACCCAGGACGAGGACACCTAAGACTATGAGAATGATCTTCTTAGCGCTCATTGCTGCTTTCTCAGCGCACGACCGCAAGGAGCGGGCCGCGCTACATGTATTCGACCTCTCGGAGGAGACTTACGTGAGTGAAACGTTTCAGGTTCCGTACCGTCTTTTTAGCAGACTTTTCCGTGTTGATTCACAGCTGCCTGCTAAAGCTTCATTTTCTTTTGCAGGTGATGATATCAGGGAAAAAACTGCTATTTGAACAGCTTGTAACAAGTGAGGGGGCGGTTCTACAATGTTGGTTGGTATCAGGAGCACTATCCGCGCAATGAAAATGTCTCGGCACGCCCTTTCTGGCCCGTTTTTAATGGTTCTGGCATTGACCGGAACATGCATGTTACGTGCCCAGAACACGAATCCGGGGTCGGCCGATGGGGTCACTCAGGGTCAGCCGACGGTCGAGAAGCCGGATCCGCTGAAGCGTCCCTTGAGCGATAAGGAGAAGTTTGCCCAGCAAAAAGCGCTCCGCGGTGAGTTGAAGGGCGAGTACAAGAAGTGGGTCGACGAGGATGTTCGCTGGATCATCACCGACCAGGAATTGCAGGCGTTCAAGAGCCTGAGCAACGACGAGGAGCGGGATCAGTTCATCGAGCAGTTCTGGCTGCGCCGGAACCCCAACCCTGACTCTCCCGAGAACGAGTACCGAGACGAGCATTACAGGCGTATCGCCTATGCCAACGAGCACTTTGCTGCCGGTAAGCCGGGCTGGAGAACGGATCGCGGTCATATCTACATCGCCTACGGCAAGCCCGACAGCATCGATTCGCACCCCAGCGGAGGAAGCTACGAGAGGCCTATGGAAGAAGGCGGCGGAAACACGTCCACCTTTCCATTTGAGACCTGGCACTATCGCTACCTTGAGGGCATCGGCGACAACATTGATATCGAGTTTGTCGACACCTGCATGTGCGGCGACTACCACATGACCATCGATCGCTCTGAAAAGGACGCCCTGAAGCACGTTCCCGGTGCTGGACAGACCCTTTACGAGCAGATGGGACAAGCCAAACAGGCGGATCGCTTCAGTGGTGGCGGTCTCGAACAGCTTGGAACCGGGCCGATGTCGGCGCAGAACCAGAGCAAGCAGTTTGACCGGCTGAATACCTTTGCCAAGCTGATGGCCCCGCCGGAGGTCAAGTTCAAAGACCTTGAATCCTACATGGTGACCTCGAAGATTCTGACCGGGCCGCCGTTCCTCTTCGACGTCCGCACCGACTACGTAAAGGTGACCAACGACACGGTCCTTGTACCCGTCACGCTCCAGATCCGCAACCGTGACATTACCTTCAGCAACAAGGACGGTGTCGCACTCGGAACAGTAAACATTCTTGGGCGAGTCTCAAACCTTAATCACCGGCCTATCCAGACGTTTGAAGATACGGTAACGGTGCAGGTCCCGAGTGAGCTTCTTGCCCGAACTCAGAACAATGCTTCCGTCTACTGGAAGGCCCTTCCACTGCGTCCCGGCCTGTACAAGATCGATATCGTGATCAAGGACGTAAATAATCCGGACCATATCGGGATTTGGAAGCGGAGTATCAATGTTCCGAAGTATGACGACGATCGGTTGGCTGCGTCGTCGCTGATTCTGGCCGACCAGATGGAGCGAGTTCCCTCGAAGGACATCGGGGAAGGCAACTTTGTAATTGGCAATACTCGCATTCGTCCCCGGGTTTCGAATGGGGGAATCCAGCCGGTTACCTTCCACCGTGCCCAGAACCTGAACTTCTGGATGCAGGTATATAACCTCGGTATCGACGAAAAGAGCAAGCACAATGGTGCCACGGTCGAGTACCAGGTCGTAAATATGGCGAATAACCAGACGATTCTGCAGACGCAGGAAGAGACTGTAAAGACAAATCCGAATGCAGACCAGATTACGTTGGAGCGCACGATGCCTCTGGCAAGTCTGGAGCCCGGAAAGTATCAGATTACGATTAAGGTGAACGACGGCATCACGAAGCAGCAGATCGCAGAATCTGCACCGTTCATCGTGGATTAGATCGTGGATTTAGTTGTATATTGAGGTGCGCCAAAAAAGCGATACGGTTACGCAGATTGTATGCGCGATGACCGACCCTGGTGCAATCTTTGAACGCGTTCCTTCCTTTTACAGGGCGCGTTTTGGAGCAGTCGTGGACGCCCAGGTGCCAAAACTGTGCAACGAACCGGCTTGAAAATCACGATCCTGTCGCTGATGCTGACAGCCGCCTCCTCTGGGTGGGCGGCGGGACCTGTCGCAGCAGTCACAGGCGTAGTCAGGGACTCACAGGGAGTCGCCCAGATGGGTGCCCTGGTTCAGGTCCTGGCAAATGACTCCGTGATGGTGGGTACAGCTCTTACCGATCTTCACGGTCGCTACCTGATCACAAACCTTAGCCCCGGAAAATACGAAGTGCGCGCGAGTGCGGCGCTTTATGCGCCCGCCCAGCGAGCGAATCTCCAACTTCACTATGGAACCCGGGCGGTCGTCAACCTGACTCTAAATGCGCTCTTCGACCCTGCTTCCTGGCTACCCGCCGAGAGGCGCAAAGCGGACGAACCGACTGACGACTGGACATGGACTCTTCGCTCTGCAGTCAACCGTCCCGTTCTCCGGATGGTCGACGATGACGGTACCATGGTGCTGGTCTCATCAAGCGCTACTGAGACGGTGAGACCGGTCGACCACGCCCGTGCAGCCATGATGACCGGCGATGGTGGTTTTGGTACGGGCGGTGTTCATAATGTCTTCCTCATGGACAGGGCTCTGCCGGATGGCTCCGACGCCACTTTCCGTGCAGACGTAGCATCGGCGACTGGCTCGCTGGCAAGAGTTCCAGCGACCGAGGTGCAGGCCGGCTATCAGCGGCGACTGGGCTTTGCTGGAGCGGGCCGAACTGTCGTGAGCTACCAGTCGCATCCCGAGATGATGGGATCGGGAGGAGCCACAACCTACGAAGCGATTCAGTTGGCCAGCGCCCAGAAGACTCAGCTCGGCGACACGGTTGAGCTTGAGGTCGGCGGCAATGTCTATTTTGTGCGGACCGCCGAGAACGCACTTGCCTCGCGGCCCTTCCTTAAGATCACGGCTCACCCCAAGACGAACTGGTCGGTTGACTACAGGATGGCGACGTCACGCGACCTGCAGTCATTCTCCGGTCTGGACTCTGTGCAACTTGAGCTGCCAGTTGCCGTCGTAACCCAGGGCAAGATGCAGATCGAGAGCGGAGTGCACCAGGAGTGGGGACTCGGAAGAAAGACGGGCCGTGGATCGGTCCAGGTTGCCTACTATCGCGACCACATGAACCATATGGCGATCTCTGGAGGCGGCCAACTTAGTGCAGGCGATTTAACCGCTGTAAACTCCCCGGGAGCGACCTCGAGTGGCATTCTCGCCGACACGATAACGGACACCTTCCGCATGATGAGCTCCGGCTATCATTCCCAGGGCTTCAACATCCTGGTAACCGAGCCAATCACGTCTGGACTATGGCTGGCTCTTGAATACAGCACTGGTGACGCGCTCACAGCGGCCGATGATGCGGTTTTGACCCTGCCCACACTTTCAACGGATCTGAAGGCGCGCTCATCCCAGGCGGCTGCGATAGCGATCAAAGGACGTGTCCTCCACACCGGAACCAAAGTGAGGGCTAGTTATCGCTGGCAGCCTGACGGCACAGTGACTGCGGTGAATCCGTTTGGCCCCTTCAGCGATCAGGCGTATCTCAGCTTCGTCGTTCGCCAACCGGTCCGGTGTGGCAATCTGTTGCCGGCTGGCCTGGAGGCGACGATCGATGTTAGCAATCTGCTGGCGGAAGGCTACAGACCATTCCTCTCGAGCGACGGCAAGACGCTCTATCTTGCTCAGACTCCCCGTACTGTCCAGGCAGGCCTAGCCTTCAATTTCTGATCCAACAGGAAGCGAAGCACCCAGGGCACCCAGGAATTTACTTCGGGAATGAGTGGCCGAACATCGGGTTGCCGCTCTTGGACTGTTGCTCGGTGGCCTCGTCCTGAATGACATCCCAGTGCTCGACGAGAATTCCATCCTTCAAACGAACGATGTCCGCTGCGATCCAGTTGACCGGCAGCCCGATGTTGGAGAACCGGCCATGGACGATGACGTAGTCACCTTCTGCAAGAATCACCCCAGGCTCATAGTTGAGCGATGGCGGCGCCGCTTTGATTAGCTTGAAGAGGCCGCCTCGTCCTGGCTCAATATGGGCGCTATGTTGAATGTAGTCGGGCGACCAAAATCGCTCGGCAGCTGAGTAGTCTCGCTTGTTGAACAGGGTATCGAATGCCTCCAGCACGATCGCCTTATTCTCTTTCGCATTTGGATTGCTCATCTTCCTCATTCTCCCTTGCTCATAGACATGCTTGTCCCTTGTTTTCTCGGACAATTCACCACCGAGATGGTTCAACTGACTGCTAGCTCGCTCGGGCCTGTCAGGACGGTTGTGAACCGTTCAGTTCTATACGATGATGGAGCCACAGCGAGGATGCAGCGATATTGAACTAATTAGTTCGTTATCGGATACTATCTCCATGGGGCGCCCAAAAAACTTTAGCCGTGAGGAAGTGCTGGAGAAGGCGATGCCTGTCTTCTGGAAGCACGGCTTCGCGGACACAAGCCTACAGGAACTGGAACGAGCCACAGGTGTAAACAAGTCAGGGTTGTATACCGAGTTCCGAGACAAGGAAGATCTTTTCCTGGCATGTCTCCGACACTACCTTGAGAGCCAGGAGAAGAGAGGGCTTCTAACCAGAGAGCCTCTAGGCTGGAAGAACATTGAGACGTTTCTTAGGGATGGTCCGCTCAACAAGGGGGCACAGCAGGGGTGCTTTTCCGTCAACTCCATGCGGGAATTCGCCATTCTTCCGGAGGATGCTTATGGGGTCGTGACGGAGAATCGAGCGCTATTGCAGCGCCTTCTTGCCATGAACATCGAAGCCGAAAAGCCCAGGATGGCTCCTTCCGAAATTGCGGAGATGGTACTGTCCTTCTTTTCAGGATTGTGTATTGAACGCAATCTCAAATCCGGCAAGGCATCGTCCGCCCGCAAAATCGAGAGCTTTATGGCTGCCCTTCGAAAGCTCTAAGTGAACGACGGGAGGGGTTAGATGGTGGACGCGGAAGGAATCGAACCTCAACCTGTCGATTAAGAGATGTTGCTTCCATGTCTCCAAACCCCGCATAAACATTGGTGTTTCTATTGCTTTACTTCGTCAGTGTGCCAATCAGTGTGCGTATTATTTCGGTTGCGGTTGTTGACGGCCTCATTGAGAATTGAGGTGTCAGGATGTTGGTAATGCTCCATTGATTTGATGTCAGCGTGGCCCATCGCCTTCGATACAGCAAACGCATTGCCCGTTGCCGCGAGCATATGTGTTCCGAAGGTATGACGCGCTGAATAGAGCACAATGCGGGGATCAACGCCAGCCCGCGAACGAGCGGCGGCGAATCCCTTGGAGATGGTTGTCAGGTGGCCAGTCTTTGAGCGGGGGGAAGGGAAGACCCAGCCCTCCGTCCTTCCTGAGCACCAGACCGACAGTATCTGCTTTACCCTGTCACTCATTCCTACAAAGCGGCGAGAGTTTCTAGTCTTTCCCTCTGGAATCCAAATCCGGTTTTCGTTCCAGTGAACATTCTCGATTCGCATCGGGAACAGTTCATCGGGACGCATACCCGTATCCTGAAGGATGACGAAGAACATCCATGCCTGCTCACGAAGATGCCTGACCCTCCGGTTTATTCGAGAGGTTGTTCATCGCACCTCGCCGTGGAGTCGGTTGCGATGGTAATTGTTTGCGGATTTGGAACTGGCAACACTGATGTGATGCTCAACGCGGTTTAGAAGGGAGGTAAGGACAGCTAATAAAAAATGGATCGCGTGCAGTGGGAAGGTGCCGTACCACAGAGACTTCGCGGAGCAGTACGCGCGTGTGAGGTTGTCCTAACCGAGCAAAACGCTTGGAAGTTTTGGCACCTTCGCGCTACTCTCATCGGCATGAATAACAAAGAATTAATCGACGTAAGACGACAACACGTTCGAACAATTCGGCAGCAACTAGACGATTTGGAGAAATCGATTCAGGGAACAGGTTGCAAATCCGAAAGCACTGCGGAACTCGACCACCTTAGGCGTACGCATGGGGAAATCAAAAAACTGCTCGTCGTAGCCGAAGCTGCATTGGTAGAAGCGGTGCATAAAATAGAGCCCTCGAACCCTTGAATTATCCGGTGAACTCGCGCGAGGGTTTAGACACAATTTGCCCAGGTAATCCATCCTCGCGCGCGTACTGCTGCTCCCAGAATTTTGCTTTGGCTGTTTTCTCGTCATTTTGATTTCCATTGATTTCAAGAGCTGTTCTTGTGTCCGCAAATCAAATAATTCATAGATTCGCCAGCAGATAACTCCTTGGTTCACTTGCCCTTACGCCATGCGACTAATCCCATATCACCGCGTCCAGGCATTTGAAAACCGTTTTGATTTCGATTGAATTCAAAGCCCCTTTTGGGCTTGCGGTAGTATCCTGTGCCGTAGCGAGCGTGGGGCCGAGGAAAAGCAACACAAAGACGGCAGCGCGCGATGTCGATCTCCATGGCAAGCGGACCAGTGGGTCTCCGTTGACCTTCAAACAATAGTACGGACAGGCTCTGCAGAACTGAACTGATTTCGGCAGCACGCGATTGGCTTGTGTGATTCTGGCTGCCAGCAACACTGTCCCGGCGAGAGACAAAAGGAGGTCACATGAGGGACCTCGAACTGCAAAGCATCCTGGATAATTCAACGGCGATCATCTATGTCAAAGACACAAGTGGCCGCTATCTCCGGGTAAATCGGCAATTTGAGCAGACTATCGGACTCGACCGATCACTGATACTCGGAAAGACCGACCACGAACTGTTTCCGAAAGAGGTTGCCGACCGGTTTCGCGCCAATGACCTGGAGGTTATGCAGGCCGCCCGTCCCCTTGAGTGTGAAGAAAGTGATCTCTACCATGATGGGCTTCATCACTTTTTGTCAATCAAATTTCCCCTCTACGACAGGTCAGGAGTGGTGTATGCCGCCGCAGGCATTTCCACCGACATCACCGACCGTAAACGTGACCATGAAAAGGTTCGAGAGAGCGAGCAACTCTTTCACTCCATTTTTGAGAATGCGCAAATCGGGATCACCTTCTACAAAATTGATACGAAGGAGATCTTCCCGAATCGTGCAATGGAGGAAATGTTGGGTCGCACAAAAGAAGAGCTAAGCCGTCTGGAGCAATGGGACGAGATTACTGCGGATGATCGAGCGGCCTCCACGGCAAGATATGCCGAACTAGTCCAGGGAAAGCGCGAAACGGACGAATGGGAACTGCGGCTATTTCATAAAGACGGGCGCATCGTAGTTACGAGCGCGCGATTTACTTTACTTCGGGATGCTGCGGGCAAACCACAATATGTCGCCTGCTTGCAGGAGGACATCACGGAACGTCAACGAGCTCTTGAAGAGCGCAATCGTGTCACGCGCCAATTGGAGATGTTGCTCCAATCGACTGGGCAAGGCATTTATGGAATCGATCTGCAGGGAAGATGCACCTTCACGAACCGAGCCTGTTGCGAAATGCTTGGCTACCAGGCGGAGGAGATGTTAGGCCAGAACATGCATGATCTGATTCATCACCACAAACCAGACGGTTCGCACTATCCATTTGTCGAATGTCCAGTTTTCCGGGCCTTTCAGAAAGGCGAAGGATGCCGCTTGGACACGGAGGTGATATGGCGGCGGGATGGCACTTCGATCCCGGTCGAGTATTCGTCGTTCCCAATTCTTGAGGACGGAAATATCACCGGGGCCGTTGTTACGTTTGTTGATATTACCGAGCGAAAACAAGCTGAGGAGAAGCTAAGAGCAAGCGAGCAGCTCTTTCGTTCGGTCTTCGAGGATGCTCAGGTGGGGATCGGTGTCTATAAGGTTCAAACCAAAGAACATCTCTCCAACCGCGCTCTCCACGAAATGCTCGACCGCAGCGGAGCAGAACTGAGCCGTTTGGACCAATGGGACGAGATCGCTCATCCGGATGAACGCGACTCCGCCGCGGAACGATACGCCGCGCTCGTTGAAGGCAAGCGCGAAAAGGATGAATATCAACAACGTTTCATTCGGCGTGACGGCCAGGTTGTCCTTGGCAACATGAGATGTCACCTGCTCAGGGATGCCGCGGGAAAGCCGCAATGTGTCGTTGCTCTCACGGAAGACATTACCGAGCGTAAAGCGGCAGAGGAACTTATTCGCAAGCGAGAAGAAGAGTTGCGGAACGCAAACTTCCTCGCGGAGACCGCATTGGACTTGACCAGGGCCGGCTACTGGCACGTGCCGCTTGACGGCTCTGGGACGTTCATCTCTTCACCCCGCAGGGACGCAATTTTTGGCCATGTCCCGCGCCAAGATTATCGCTATCGGCTCGAAGAGTTGTTCACTCATTCGAGGGAGGCGGATGAAGTTGCAGCCGCGGCCCGGCAGCGGGCTTTTGATGCCGCGCTGACAGGAAAAACGACCGCGTATGACACAATCTACGCCTACAAGCGTCCTGTCGACGGACGAGTCATCTGGATCCATGCCCTTGGGCATGTTGTAAAGGATTCGACGGGAAAGTCTAGCGACATGTACGGTGTGTCGCAGGACATCACCGAGTTCAAGCGACTCGAAACGGAGTTGCTAAGCGCAAAGGAGGCAGCCGAAACTGCCACGAGGGCCAAGTCCGAGTTCCTGGCCAATATGAGCCACGAAATCCGAACACCAATGAACGCGATTTTGGGGATGACCCATCTGGCGCTAAGAACAGAATTGACTCCTAAACAGCGCGACTATCTGACGAAGACGAGGGCAGCAGCAGAGGGCTTGCTCGGGGTTATAAACGACATTCTGGACTTCTCGAAAATCGAGGCGGGCAAGCTGACAATGGAGCACACCGATTTCCGGCTCGATGTCGTTCTTGAGCATCTTTCCACGGTGATCAGTCCGAAGGTTTGTGAAAAGAACCTTGAGTTCCTGATTGATGAACAGCACGATCTTCCCGCGATTTTGGTTGGTGATCAGCTCCGGCTTGGCCAGGTGTTGATCAATCTTGTAAACAATGCAGTGAAATTCACCGAGCGCGGCGAAATCGTAGTCATGGTCAAGCTTGAGGAGCGACTCTCGGATCGAGTCAAATTGAGGTTTGAAGTTCGCGATAGTGGCATTGGTATGACGCCAGAACAAAGCGCGCGCCTTTTCCAAGCCTTCAGCCAAGCCGATACTTCGACAACGAGGAAGTACGGCGGCACCGGTCTTGGCCTTTCCATCTCGAAACGATTAGTGGAAATGATGGAAGGCAACATATGGGTGGAAAGCGAGTACGGTCGCGGGAGCACCTTTTGCTTTAATGCGTGGTTCGGCGTCGGCGCGGCCGAGAAGAGCCCGAAGAGAATGCCCCCGCGCCTGGCGGTTATGCGAGCCCTGGTGGTGGACGACCGTGCCATGGCACGGGAGAATCTCGTGCATTCGCTGAAAGAGTTTTTGCCGAGGGTCGACAGCGTCTCCTCGGGTGAAGAGGCCCTTCTGCAATTAGAGAGCGCAGATCAGCAGGACCCGTACCAACTGATTTTGATGGATTGGCAGATGCCCGGTCTCGATGGTCTTGAGACTAGCCGCATCATCAAACGGGGCGGCCGTTTGAAGAACGTGCCCAAAATTGTAATGATCACTGCCCTCGGTCGCGAAGAAATCCGCATGCAGACGGAGGAGAAGGGGATTGAGGGCCTTCTCCAGAAGCCCATCAGTCAATCCACCCTCTTTGATACGTTAATGAACGTCTTTGGCGTTGTCGGAGAAGAGAGTTCTTCAAGCAAAGTAAGCGGAGTCGAGGTGCAATCGCACGATGCCCATGGGGTTCGCGTTCTTCTGGTCGAAGACAACGAGGTGAATCAGCAAATTGCGACGGAACTTTTGGAAAGTGCGGGGGCGAGCGTGACCGTCGCCAACCACGGTGGTGAAGCCGTGAAGCTGTTGACAGAGTGCGACCAGCCACTCCCATTCGACATCGTGTTCATGGACTTGCAGATGCCCGAAATGGATGGCTTTACAGCAACAGAGATTCTGCGCGCCAGGCCGGATCTTGGGAACCTGCCCATCATCGCGATGACAGCACATGCAATGACCGACGAGATCCAACGCTGTCTCAACGCGGGCATGGATGATCATATCGGGAAGCCTGTTGATCCTAACGTGTTATTCGCGACACTTGCGCGTTGGACCCATGGAAAGGATCGGAAGGTTTCCGCAGTGTCTCCGAAGCTTGCAAGGACGGACGACGAAGCCAGGCTGCCTGAAATAGAAGGCGTGGATGTGCGGAACGGCTTACAGCGAGTCGCTGGCAATAAACTGTTGTATCGCGACTTGTTGACACAATTTGTTGAGAATGAACAACTGACCGATGAACGAATCGCAGCTGCCATTCAAGGCGGGGAGTATGGTCTGGCGGAGCGGCTGGCGCATACCTTAAAAGGGGTCGCGGGAAATCTTGGAATCATGCCTGTGTTTTATTCGGCTGGAACGTTGCAAGCAGCAATACGCGAGCGGAATACCGATCTCCCGGCGATTACCAAAGAGTTCGGCATCGTTTTGGAGCGTCAAGTTCAGAGCATCCAACAGGCTTTGAAGAGTCTCACTTCTTCCATTACAGCACCAGACTCACCTAGAATCGCTGATCCCGCAGCTGTGTCGTCAGCCGTTGTTCGCCTTCGTGAGTTGCTGGAGGCAAGTGACGGTGATGCCTCGGAATCATTCTTGGCCCTGGTCGAATTGTTGAAGAGTACTGGCAAAACAGCACGATTGGAAAGCCTCGGTGCAGCTGTAAATCGATTTGATTTTGACGCTGCGCTGATTGAATTGGAGGGAATTGCAAGCGAACTGAACGATTCGCATTCATCTCTATGAAGGACGGTATAGCGGGTCGGTGGGTACTTGCCAGCTGCTTTCATCTGCAACGGTTCGTAACAGTTCCAGGGCCACCCTCGGCAACGTCCATGCCCGCTCCCCTTTAAGGGACGAAGAAACTACTAAATGTCCACGATGACCTTCGTGATGACGTCTTCCTTGCTGCTCACGTCAACAGCCTGCGCAGGTTTGCCATAAGCGCGATCATTCCACGCGAGGAAGGCCTTGAAAGCGCGGTCTTCATCGGGCGAATTCAGGAAGCGCATCCACCGCTCCCGTTCTTGTTCTTCAGGTGGGCGGTTACAACTCCGAACCGGATTGGCCGAAGATGGGGCCGTCGATGCTTATCGCCACCTGTCTCATCCTTGCAATCAGGACGGCGGAGTGGCCTGCGCGATTGCACGAGACAGCAAGCAACACGGATCTCGATTCGGAGATCGAATATGCCCATCGGCTAGCGATCCGCGTGTTTTCCACTTTGATTGCGAAACACTCGGTCATGTTTCCGAGCAGGCAAAAGCCCTGGTATCAGCCGGACGGGGAGGATGAACCAAAATGACTAAGGTCGGGGCAACAGTGAGCCTTGGACGGCGTCAGCGGGCTTGTTCCGTCTGTTGCCACGAGCGGCGGGAGGAAATCGAGTCTGCCTTCATCGCATGGTGTAGCCCGGCGACCATTGCCGAAGAGAACAAGCTTGCAGACCGAACCAGCGTGTACCGACACGCGCACGCACTCGGGCTTTTTGGAAAGCGTCAGCGAAACATCCGCGCAGCCCTTGAGCGGATTATTGAGCGAGCCGGTGAGGTAGACGTGACCGCAAGCGCGGTTGTCGCTGCCGTCCAGGCCTACAGCAAGATCAATGCAGCGGGCCAGTGGATTGACCGCAGCGAACAAGTCAATCTGAATGATCTTTTCGAGCGCATGACAAATGAGGAGTTGGAAGCCTACGCACAGGAGGGAACCCTGCCCCGATGGTTTGAGTCTGCGGCAGGGACCGCAACAGTGGAGGACAGTCAGGCTTGAGCAATTCACGCATAAATGGCTCGCAATCGCGTTTGCTGCCCGCTACAGAGTCCGCAGAGTGTCTGGAGCGGTTTCCCCGCCGTTCCCTAGCATCTCGGGCTGCTGCGCGTTCCCTAACCGCAGCGAGGGAACAGACAAGCAGGCTTGGACCATTCGCGTCGTT
>Ga0126373_10001249_pt1 | contig 17890 bp, 16 predicted proteins | sample PanSoiMetPlot_11_FD_92545 | JGI IMG/M metagenome (GOLD analysis project Ga0126373, IMG submission 92545) | Tropical forest soil microbial communities from Panama - MetaG Plot_11 | ecosystem: Environmental > Terrestrial > Soil > Tropical forest > Bulk soil | place: Panama | collected 2016-02-17 | reverse complement strand
TAAGGACCCATTCTTTCTCCGCCTCCAGAGGCTGAAGCGAAGGGCTGCCGGGTAGCCAGGCGTCGGCGACCAGCACGGTCCCAGCCGACCGCTTCGGTTCTGTCAGGTACGGTTCATGTCTCCCACGCGCTGGTTTCCGGCAAGTTTCGTGCCCGTTACGCCGACCGCACAACGCGTCTCAAGGGCGCCTCGCGTGTTAAACCTTTGTTTCCGGCAGCCGGGAATGGCTGCGGCACCGCACGCGGTCGAGGTCGCATGCGGCGCCGCAGGCTCGGTTACTGACTCCCCGTCTGGAGCTGCTCCATGTCACTCGGGTTCCGGATCGTCTCGACGTAGAACTGAGAATCGCCCGGCTGCCAGTAAGCAAGCTGATCGGCCCCGGGCCCGATATTCGGCCCCGAGAAAACGAGCAGCCGGTGGCCGCCGTTCTGCCAGCCGAAGTATTCGAAGTCCGGCTTACAGAGCGCGGTCCCGGCCAGGTGAGTCAGCGACAGCGTGACCGTGTTCAGCACGGCTAGCTCGCCGCTCGGCAGTTGCACTGCCAGCAGTCGCCCGTCGTCACTAAGAGTCGCGTTCAAACTGTCAGGGTGGCGGCCGGGGATCGGGGTTGCCACCGTCTTCCCGCTAGCCACGTTCGTGATCTCGAGCTGGCAGCGCTGGCAGCCACGGCTCCAGATAATCAGCTCGGGACTGTGCCCGACCACGTTGTCGAAGTGGCCAACGACGCGGTTTGCGCGCGGATCCCAGAGCGCGGAATTCACGTAATTGTTGGCGTCGAGATTGAGCAGCAGGTAGCTGCCGACTCCGCCTTCCATCAGGTAATTCGCAGGCAGCCGATAGCGCGGCCCGAGCGGATGTCCGGCTGTGCTGACGAGCTGCGCGAACGCCGACGCTGAGATGTTTGTAGTGGCCCGGGGATAGTTGACGAGCCACACTGTGCCAGCCCTCGCGCCTGAGCCGACTCCGTTCTGCGCGTAGCCTGATCCGATCGGCGTCGCGGTCAGCGAACCCTCGGAAATGAAGTAGAAGGTAGTCGGTGGCCCCGCGCACCTGTTGACAGGGCATGGCGAGCTGTAGTTGATTGGCGACGCCACCCACCCGCCGTTGACCCGGCCGAACTGGTAGCCGCCAGCCACGGTCGGGAGGCCCGTGATTGGCCTCGTCGCATGAGTGGCCGTCGAGTACCAGCCAGCCCCGTATCCGGTTGTGACGAGCACCTCGAAGTTCTTGCCCGCTGGCATGGGCAGTCCGCTTAGCTTGCTAGGCAGCCCGGCCGTGGTCGAGGCAGCTTGAGTCGATGGACCCCGTCCGAATGCGGCGAACCCGGTATGCAAGGCAATCGCCGCCGGCGTAGCTATGGCCAACGCCGCCAGCACCGCCACGCCGGCCAGCTGCGCGCGGTGCCGACGGTGCCGGCGCTTCACGAGCGCGATCAGCTCCTCTGGAGCAGCTTCCTCGGCGTCGATTGCGTCGTGCATGGCACTGCGCAGTCTCTGTTCGATGTTAGTCATCAACTCCGACCTCCGATGCGTACCTCGGCTCGATGCCTGCGGCTGGCAGTCCGGCGCGCCGATCGTTAGCGGGCGCGTCGACGGCGGCACGCAGTCTGTCGAGCGCGCGCGCCGTCTGGCTCTTCACGGTGCCGACGCTGCATCCGAGCATCTGAGCCGTTTGGCCTTCGGTCAGGTCGTCGAAGTAACGGAGCACCAGAACTGCGCGCTGGCCTGGCGGTAATGCGGCGAGCGCCCTGAGCAGATAGTCACGCTCTGCAATCTCGGCCGTTCGGTCCGGCGCAACGGCCTCTGGACAGGCTGCGGGCATGGCATGTTCGGCCCGCCTGACGATTCGGCGCCATCGGTCCGCGGATGCGTTCGCAAGGATCCGCCGCACATAGCGCTCTGGCTCTTCCGATCTGATGACCTTCGGCCAATGGCGGTAGGCATGCTCGAGCGCGACCTGAAGGAGATCCTCAGCTTCTGCCCTGTTCTGGCCGACGAGGAGCAGGGCCGTTCGAAGCAGGCTGCCCGAGCGCGCGCGCACGAATTCCTCGAATGCCACGTCACCGCTCGGGTTCCGCATACTCAATTAACTGTGCGAGGAGCCGAAAAGGTTGGCATTGATGGCACAGAAGTTTGTGCTCAGCACTCCGTTAGCATCGCCGCGCCCGAAGCGGCGCTCGTTCGCTAGGCAGCTACGGACGGCCTTGCGAAGGTGCAACCCCGATCCGGCACCAGGTGACTCGGCCGCCGGGGCTGCAGATAGAGCCCCACCGGTCGGCCAGCGCGTCGACCAGCAGCAGCCCGTATCCGTGCTCGGCGAAATCGGGAGACAGGGCCGAGACCCGGGGTTCCGACGGTCCGCCGTCGTCGCTGACCTGAACGAGAATTCCGGCGGGCCCGGTGCATAAGACAACTGTCACCCGGCCGCCTGGCTCTCCTGACCTACTGTGCAGCACCGAGTTCGTAACGAGCTCGCTGATCAGAAGCATGGCGGTCTCGATGGCCGGGTGACCGTCACCAAGGAGCTCGCGGGCGATCTGGCGTGCTGCGCTGACCGACTCTGGAGTCCCGGGCAGCACGGCCAGCATCGGCGCGCGCACCTGGGCGGGCGTCGTCATTTGCCATCCCGGCGTGTGGTCATCGGCAGGGCGCGCACAGGCAGGCTAAGGATCATATGCATGCTCCGGTTAAGGCGCTGAATCGCAGGTTGCGAGTAAAAGGCCAGAAGATTAGCGACTTGCGATCACGACCATAACGAGGCCGCCATTACCGCTGTGTTGCCTAGCCGTAACCGCACCCGTCCCGTTCGGTTGACGAACTATCACCCCAACCATTAGATATCGGCACGAGAGACTTCTATTGCGCCTTTCCATCGGAAGCAGGCAGCCAATGGAGTTCAGGATCCTCGGTCCGCTCTACGCGGATGCCGGCACTGGCTCGGGTCCTGCGGTAGTTAGCCAGCCGCTGCTGCAGTCGGCCCTAGCCGTCCTGCTGCTGCGAGCGAACAGGCCGTGTCCCCGCACCATGCTGATCGAGGCGTTATGGGGCACCGAGCCACCACGCGCGGCCGAGGCGGCGCTGCGCGTCTGCATCAGTCGGCTCCGCCGCTGCCTCGGCGACTGCGCTCCACGGCTTGACAGCGTCGGCCCGCCCGGCGGCCGTGCACCAGGACACCGACAGCAGCGCGGCTACCTGATGACGGTGCGTCCGGGCGAACTAGATGTTGATGAGTTCACGGACCTCGTCGCGCAGGGACAGGCAGAACTCGATACGGGCCGACCGGGCGCGGCGGCCGCTTCGTTCGTCCAGGCGCTCGCCTTGTGGGGTGATCCGCCGCTTCCTGATCTGCCCGATAGCGAGGTCATCGCCGCTCCGGTGGCACGCCTCAAGAACCAGCGGCAGGTTGCGATCGATGCGTTGTTCGACGCGCGGCTGGCAGCAGGCGAGCACGACCAACTGCTCGGCCAGCTGCGCGCTGCGGTCAGCGCGACGCCCGGGCGCGAGCGGACGTGCGCGCAGCTGATGCGCGCGTACCACGCGCTCGGCATGCGCACCGAGGCGCTCGACGTCTATCAGCAGGCGCGTGAGGTCACGCTCGTGCAGCAAGGCGCTGAGCCGGGTCCAGTCCTGGCCGTCTTGTACCAGCGGATCCTCGCCGAGGAGCTTGCTCCAGAGCGGCAGGCGCGCGCCAGCAGACGCGCTGCTCGCGTCCGGACCATCCCCGGCTTGCAAGCTCCAGCCCCGCCCACAGCATTCGTCGGAAGGTCAGCTGAGGTCGCGCGCGTGGTCGAGTACTTGAGCGGTCCTGGCGTCCCGGTCGTCGTCGTCACCGGTGCTCCCGGCATGGGCAAGAGCGCGATCGCGGCGGTCGCCGCGCTCCAGCTTCGGCGCCGCTTCACCGATGGCCAGATCTACGCGGAGCTAGGCGGCACCGAGCACGCACGCGATCCGCAAGACATCCTGGCCGATGTACTTCAGGGCTTGGGCGTGCCGGCTCACTCCATTCCGCTGGCCGCTCCCGCGCGAGCAGCCATGTACAGGTCGGTGCTAGCCAGCCGCAAGATCCTCGTGATCGCGGACGACGCCGCGTACCCGGCTCAGATCCGGCCGCTTATCCCCTCGGCCGGCGGTGCGGCGGTCCTGGTGACCAGCCGCGGTCCGCTCGCTGGCCTGCTTGGCGCCAGGCAGGTACGACTTCCGGAGCTTACGCCAGACGACGGCCTGACTCGGCTCGACGGCGCCGCGGGTCTGGGGCGAGTCGGCGCAGACCCGACGGCCGCCTGCGAAGTTGTTGCTGCGTGCGCGGGCATGCCGCTCGCTATCCGGCTTGCCGGGGCCGTGCTGGCTGCGCGGCCGGGACTCACGCTGCGCAGGTTCGCTCGCGACTGCAGCGGCGATCGCGTGCTCGACGTTCTGGCAGTCGAGGACAGTTCCGTCCGTGCAGCGATCAGCAGCAGTTATCGCGCACTTCGGCCTGCGGCACGGGCCGCGTTTTCGCTTGCGGCCGCGTACGAGACCGACGAGATCCCAGCGGCGTCGCTGACGATGCTCGCCGAGGGCGACGACCGCGTCGCCGGCGAACTCGTCAGCGTCGGGCTGCTGATCCCAGCGGAAACCGAGACATCCGGTCCGGCTTTCCGCATGCCTCCGCTCACGCGGGCCTACGGGCGAGAAGCAGATAGGGACCACTCCGAAGGAGCGGACGAGAGCGGCTGGCGGGCCGCAAGCAGCGCATGATCGCGACCTTGCCCAATGGCCGGGTCAGCGCTCAGCCTCGGCCCAGCGCCAATAGAAGCCAGTGACTGTCTTGTCGAGCGAGCGCAGATACCGATGCACCGAGTGCTGGTTATCGGGCACTACTGTTTCCTCGTCGAGAACGTCGCCCTCGATACCGTCCCACCGGGCCCACCACACCTGTGTCGGCAGCTGCTCCGGGTGAAACGCGACACGGATATCGAAGTTCTGGATCTGGCGCATGCCCGCTCGGCGGAATTCACGCTCGGCCGGATCGAGCGGATCGCCGGGATAGCGGAACGTAGTCCAGTATTCGAGCGTCAGCGTCTCGCCCAGGTCGAGCGACCGATTCAGGATGATGTCGGTCGCGAAGACATCGGCGCCGATCCGGCGCACTTCGCCCGTCAGCTGCTTACAGCCATGGCCGACGTCGACGGTCAGCACGTTGGTATCGCACAGGAACGGGATGCGGTCGAGTCCGGGTCCAGTAGCCTCAATCACGTGGAGGGTCCGGACCCGATCGATTCGCCGATCCGCGCCGACCCACACGTGGTCGTGCAGCGAGATCGTCTGGTGCCTGCGCGGTCCGAACTCATGGTCAACGTCGCGCTCCGCCTGGCTCGGTACCGCATGGCTTCCCGATAACACGCTGATCCGCGCCGTCCCCGCGCGTAGCCGCCGGAGTCTTTCGGCTTCGTGCTCAGCGAAGCCGAAGGCTGCAACGAAGAGCTCGAGGGTCGGCTCGCTCAACCGCAGGCCCGCCAGCGCGCCCGAGACAGTCTCCGCAAGCTGGTAGGGCATCACCTGGGCATCTCCGGCGTGGCTCGGAACCGACCGTAACTGGGCCGCTATCACCTCGGCGACGGCCATCTGATTGATCACGTCGTCCCTGGGCCGCTCGACACGGTGCTGCCAGGCGTCGCGATAGCTGCCAGGCTTCAGCAGCAACTGCCGCAGATAGTCTGCCGCCGCGCGCTGAGCGTCGCGCTGGATCCCATCGCTCATAGCGTGCCCTCTCCGCAGCTTCCGGATACGGCAGTGCAATCGTAAGGTCGGAGCGGGCATCACTTCTGCCCGCACAAGTGGACGCATCGGCATGCGGCCAGGGCGTTAGCCGACAAAGCGGCTACTGGCCAGCTCGGCTCTCCTCGATTTCCCATTGCCAGTAGAAGCCCGCGACGGTCCTTTCGATCGAGCGAAGGTAGCGGTGCACAGAGTGCTGGCAATCGAGCGTCACGGGTTCGCGCTCGAGCACTGCTCCCTCGACACCGTCCCAGTGTGCCCACCAGATCTGCGCGGGCAATTGATCTGGGTGGAACGCGATGCGCATGTCGAGGTTGTCAACCTGACGTATCACGGCGCGACGGTACTCGCGCTCTGCCGCATCACCCAGATCCCCTGGGTAGCGATACGAGAGCCAGTATTCGAGCGTCAGCGTCTCGCCAAGGTCCAGGGTGCGCGCGAGGAGGATCTCGGTAGCAAATACTTCCGGGGCGATCCGGTGGATCGCTCCGCCCAGCTCCTTGCAACCTTGACCGACCTCGAGCGTGAGCACGTTGGTGTCGCACAGGAAGGGGATCCGGTCGACGCCCTGGGCATTCGCCTCGATAACTTGCAGCGTGCGGGCACGGTCGATGCGCCTGTCTGCACCCACCCAGATGTGGTCGTGAAGCGACAGCGTGTGGTGCCGTCGCGGACCCAGAGCCCGGTCGACGTCCGCTTCGGCTCGAACTGGCACTGCATGCGTCCCGGACATGACGCTGATGCTGACCGACCCGTTCCACAGCCGCCAGAGCCGCCCGGCTTCATGCTCGGAGAATCCGAAGGCCTCGATGAACATTGCCAGGGCCGGACGACTCAACAACCGCCCGGTGAGGGCGCGCGAGACAGTGTCCTTCAGCTGATGGGGCGTCACATGAGCGTCACTCGGCGTCCTAGGTGACGACCAGAGGTGGCGAGCTATCACCTCGGCCACCGCTAGCTGGTTGATGGTGCCCTGCCGCTCCCTGGAAACGTACTGCTCCCAGGACTGCCGGTAGCCGCCGGGCTTCAGCAGCAACTGCTGGAGATAAGCCGAGGCGGCGCGGCGGCTCTCTGGACGGGTAGTCCCCCCACGAGTCATTAGCTCATCCCGCGCACCGGCCGGCCTCGATGACAGTGGCGCACGCCGTCGACGACGCGACGCTCGTGACGCTGCCGGCGCTCGCGGCGTTGAACATCGCAGGCGACGCAGAACTGCCAGCGATCACAGTCAAGCCGAAGGCGCTAGCCAGCAGTCCGCAACTGGCCACGAGGACGCCAATCCGAATGCGGATGACCTTCATTGCGTAACCCTTCCGGCTCGTCCGCGTGCATGAGCCCGGAGCTCGTGCTTATCTGACGTGGCCGCCGATAATGGCATCTTAAGGGTACAAATTGGACTAGTCAATGGTCCGGAGCGACATCTTGGCAGGTCAGCCACGCCTTGCAGGGCACGCGGGGCACATGCCGCAAGGCATTCGTCCAGCCCGGCGATGCGGCCCGTAAAGTGCTCCCGCTGACTTGACTGCCACGACTTGGTGCAGCGCTGCTTGAGTCATGAAGCTCAGTCAAGTCAGCTAGAGGCGGAGCAGTGGCACCAGCCACGATCGCGCCACCGTCGAACTTGTGCTGCTCATGGAAAGCGGCTTCGTCCGGCAGATAATTGATGCGTCCGAGGAGAGGCGGCCGGGCGCACGTCAGCTAGTCAGCCACGAGCTCGGCTTCAAAACCGTCGTAGTTCTCTAGGTAGGCGGCGTAGTGCTGCGGCCCGCCGGCGAAAGGGTGCTCATCGGGGAACATCAGCCGCCAGCCGTGCAGTAGAGCCTCAGCGGTCAGCTCATCGACCAGGTCCCGGCCGTTTATGTGGAAGGCCAAGTGGTTCAGGCCGGGGCGGCACCTGTCGTGGCGGCTCGCGGTGCGGGCGGGAGACTGCTCGACAACGATGTAGGCGTGACCAGACTGCCAGCTCCGGCCGCCGGGCCAGTCCTGGAACATGCGGTAGCCGAGCGAGGTGAGCAGCCAGCCCCAGCTGACGATCGCTCGGTCCAGGTTCGGGACCCAGAGCTCTACGTGATGAATAGCGCCAGTGGGTGGCCGTCCCGCCATGGCTGTCGCGCCGGGTTCCAGCACAACGCCGGGCTGTCCCGGCGGCACCGGCTGCGGCACAGAGGACTCGATTGCCTGACTCGTGGTGCCCGCCGATGGCAGGGCCTGGCTCGGCGGGTACGGGGTCGTCGGCGCGGGCTGGGGTGGCGAAGCGGACTGGGGTGGCGAAGCGGGCGAGGGCCCGGCCGGAATGAACCCTTCGCTGCCGGCGGCACTCCCGACCTGCTGCCAGCCAGCCTCTGCTTGCGTCTCTGCCATACCGAGTCCTGAGGATCTCCCGCATCTTTCCCGGGACCGCGTCACGCTGAGTGCAGCCCGGAAACGACCACGTTACGCCACCTGAGTCTTATTTTCCCTGGTAACTGCGGGAATGCGCTAGAGCCAGGTCAGGCCCGGCGAAGCAGGTCACGAACGCGCTTGGTGCCTTCGCTTCTTCGGAATGATTCCGTTCGCCGCCATGCGCTCCTGCGCGATCTCGTTGATCCGGTCCCAGGCCGGCGACGACACGCTGACTGACGTCGTGACGAGCTGGGTGATGGCAGGGTCTGGCATCGGCCACTCCTCGCGCTGGCGCCTGCTGCGCAGGCGCGCCAGCACGCCCTCGGTGCGATCGACCAGCGATTCGAGGCGCCGATCGGCTGGGGACCAGTCGTAAGCCGCGTCGTACTCCAGGTACAGGGCGCGGAACTCCGGGTCACGCATCGCGTCGTTCTTGTCGGCGAACCAGATGGCCGCTTCCGTCGGTGATACCGACTGCAGCAGGATCCAGATGTCGCGCTCCATCTGCACCGTGCGGTCGGTCACCCCGAGCTCATGCAGCCGATCGAGGTAGCCCGCGACTTCAGGCGAAACGAACAACCCATCGCCGGCACTCAGCCGCGCGATCCGTTCCCGAGCACGAGTGAGCTCCTCGGCGCGACGCTCCAGGTCATGGTCGATATCGGCGATCGCGACGGCAAATTGCACGGGATCGGCGGCCAGCACCTCCTTGATGCGGGCCAACGGCACTCCCGCCTCGGCGAGCGTCTTGATCTTGACCAGCTCGATGGCGTGCCCGGCGTTGTAGCGGCGGTATCCGGATGCGTCGCGCTCCGGCTCATCCAGCAGGCCGCGTTCGTGGTAGTGGCGGACAGCCTTGATCGTCACGCCCGCGTACGCGGCGACCTGGCCGATGGTGATCATGTACGTCGGCCTCCCCTCGGCAAGCTCGCCGCAACGCACCTTCATCATGTCACCGCGTCCCGCGGCGGAAGCCGGCGCGCGCCCACAGGTAACCAGCCAGCGCGATCACCGCGCACCAGGCGAGCGCCACGTACGCGGTGCCGCCGACGGGCGTGCCGGCCAGCAGGCCACGCAGGCAGTTGACGACCGGCGTGAAGGGCTGGTGCTCGGAGAACCAGCGCACCCCGGCCGGCATCGAGTCGGCTGGCACGAACGCGCTGGACAGGAACGGCAGCAGGAACTGGAGCGGCAGCGTGAGGCTGTTCGCGCCCGCGACAGTCTTGGCCGACAGGCCGATGGCGACCGAGAGCCAGGCCAGAGCGAACGAGAACGCCGCAATGATGCCGACGACAGCGAGCCAGCCGAGGGCCGAGGCGTGCGGCCGGAAGCCGACCAGGAGCGCGACGCCGGTCACCACCGCGGTGGTGACGAGCGAGCGCAGGACGTTGGCGCCCACATGCCCGGTCAGCATCGAACCGCGGGTCACCGCCATGGTGCGTAGCCGGCCGATGATGCCGCCCGTCATGTCCAGGCAGACACTGATCGCCGTGCCGGACGTGCCCGCAGCCACCGTCATCATGAGGACGCCCGGCGTCAGGAAGTCGACATAGGAACTGCCACGCGCCGCAGGACCCAGCCCGTGACCGATCGGCCCGCCCAGGATGTAGACGAACAGCAGCAGGAACACGACCGGCACGAGGATCGAGCCGACGAGCAGCAACGGATACCGCTGGGTGTGCTTCAGCTCGCGCCCGAGCATTGTGGCGGAGTCTTGCGCGGGTACGGTCAGCGTGGTCACTGGTTGTTCTCCTTGTCCGGGCTGCCGGTCAGGGCGAAGAACACGTCTTCGAGGTCCGGCGTGTGAATAGAGAGGTCTGCCACGGCAGCGTCGTCGCCGATGCGGGTGAGGACGTCGCGCAGCGACCGGATGCCGCCATCGTGCGGGATGCGGAGGGCCAGTTCGCCGTCCTCGGGGGTGGCCTCGGGCAGCGCCAGGGCAGCCGCTTCGAGAGCGGCGGCGGCCGCGAACTGCAGCCGGATGTGCGCGCCCGGGATGCGCTGCTTCAGCTCAGCCGGGGTGCCCTCGGCGACGACGCGACCGTGATCGAGGACCGCGACCCGGTCGGCGAGCTGGTCAGCTTCTTCCAGGTACTGGGTGGTCAGCAGGATCGTGACACCGTCGGCGGCGAGGTCGCGGATCTCCGCCCACATGGTGAGGCGGCTGCGCGGGTCCAGGCCGGTAGTTGGCTCGTCGAGGAAGATCAGCCGCGGCCGGCCCATCAGCGTCATCGCGATATCCAGGCGACGCGTCATGCCGCCGGAGTAGGTCGACGGGAGCTGCCGGGCCGCCGCCGTCAGGTCGAACCGCTCGAGCAGCTCGGCCGCCCTGCTCCGGCGTATGGCCGTCGGCAGGTGCAGCAGGCGGCCCATGAGCAGCAAGTTCTCTTCGCCCGTGAGCAGGTTGTCGACCGCCGAGAACTGGCCGGTGACGCCGATGAGGCCGCGGACCGCGTCAGCCTCGGCGCGCACGTCGTGGCCCAGGATCGTTGCGGTGCCGCCGTCAGCCGGGATGAGGGTGCTCAGGATGTGGACCGTGGTGGTCTTGCCCGCGCCGTTGGGCCCGAGCAGGGCGAAAACCTCGCCTTCGCCGATGCTTAGGTCCACGTCGTCGAGCACGACCTTGTCGCCGTACGACTTGCGCAGGCCCGTGGTGGTGATCGCGCCGACCGCCACGGTCGGCTGCGGGCTTGCATGCTGTGCTGGTGCTTTCATGCGACCCATGCTCGAACCTTGACCTTGGGTCAAGGTCAAGCCGCAGTCGCAGTCTTTTTCTCCTAGCTCGCAGACGGCGGAAGCAAGTTCACGAGCCTCGCAAGTGACGCCCGGTGCGCGTCCGCGGTGCCGAAGCCGATCGAGTCTGCCTTGGCTCGCTTCAGAAACAAGTGCGCCGGGTGCTCCCAGGTGAATCCGATGCCGCCGTGCAGCTGGATCATCTCCTGCGCTGCCTTGAGCGCCGTGTCCGAGCACGCGGCCTTCGCCAGCGCGACTGCCAGTTCGGTCTCGGTCCCGTTGTCGTTCACCAGGCCGTTGGCCGCGGACCGGGCGACCGCGCGCGCCTGCGTGACGGCGACCCAGAGATCGGCCAGGCGGTGCTTGATCGCCTGGAACCCGCCGACCGGGCGCGCGAACTGACGCCGCTCCTGCACGTAAGCCACCGTGACCTCAAGCGCCCGCTCGGCGAGGCCGAACTGCTCGGACGCCAGCACGCCGGCGCCGGCCAGCAGTGCCGCGACGACGGCTGCCTCAGCCGCCGGCCCAGACGCGACCCGCCTGGCCGCAGCCCCGGCCAGTGTGAGGTCGCCGAGCTGGCGCGTCTGATCCAGCGAGACCACCGGCGCCACGCCCACGCCGGCCTCCCTGACGCGCACTGCGTACAACCCGTAGGGAACGCCATCAGCGGGAACCAGGAGCACGTCGGCTGGCAGCGCGTCCGCCACTCCCAGTACCTGGCCACTGAGCCGGTACGTGGCAGTGGGGTCGTCCGCACGCGCACCTTCGATCCGGACAGTCGGGGCCGGCAGCCTCCCCGGCACCGTCGCAAACGGCACCGCAAGCGCCGCTGTCAGTGATCCGGACGCAAGCTCGGTCAGGAGCTCGAGGTCGCCAGCCGACAGCAGCGCGGTCGTCGCCACCACGGCGCTGCCGAGGAACGGGACCGGCGTGATCCCCCGGCCGATTTCCTCGGCGACCACCGCCGCCTCCCGGTAGCTCGCCCCGGCGCCGCCCAGCGCCTCAGGAATCAGCAGCCCGGCGACGCCGACTTCGGCCGCAAGCGTGCGCCACAACGCGGTGTCGTACGTCTCAGCGGTCTCGGTCCTGGCCAGCACGTCGCGCCAGCCGGCCTTGTCGGCCAGCACCTCCCGGACAGCCGCGCGCAGCTCGGTCTCGGTGTCGCTGTAGAGCAGGTCCAGCTGGCGGTCCCGCGCGGGCACGTGTGTCACGGTTGCTCACTCGCTATCTGCTCGGCCTCTGCTTGATCGGGCGCTTCCTGCTGGCTCGCGACCTGGCCGCTCACCTGGGCAGGTCCTTCCACGGGCCGGTGTCAGCCCTGGCTTCCTTCGGCAGCCCGAGTACACGCTCGGCGACGATGTTGCGCAGGATCTCGGACGTACCGCCCTCGATGGAGTTGCCCTTGGCCCGCAGGAACCTGAATCCCGGGATGCGCCCGAAGAAGTTCGCGCCCTCGGGCCGGCGCAGCGTCCAGTCGTCGTACCGCAGCCCGTCGGCTCCGGCTAGCTCGACCTCGAACTCGGAGATTTCCTGGTTCAGCCGCGCGAAGACGAGCTTTGCCGCCGACCCTTCGGGACCCGGCTGCCCGGCCGCGAGTTGCTGGCGCAGCCGGGTGCCAGCGATCCGGGCTACCTCGGCGTCTGCCCACAGGCGGAGCATCCGGTCGTGCAGGCCGGGCGTGCGCAGTTCTGGCCTGTCCCGCCAGGTGCGCGCGACCGACGCGATCATGCCGCCCTCGCGCGGCATGGCGCCGCCACCGATCGAAACGCGCTCGTTCATCAGCGTTGCCATCGACACCGTCCACCCCTGTCCGACGCCGCCAATCCGGTCCTCGTCGGGGATCTTGGCGTCGGTAATGAACACCTCGTTGAACTCAGCCTCGCCGGAGATCTGCCGCAGCGGCCTAACCTCGACGCCCGGCTGCGTCATGTCGAGCGAGAAGTACGTCAAGCCTTCGTGCTTCGGCACGTCCGGGTTCGTCCGGGCCACCAGCAGTGCCCGCTGGGCGATGTGAGCAACGGAGGTCCACACCTTCTGGCCGTTCACCGTCCAGACGTCGCCATCGCGGACGGCCCGCGTCGCAAGCCCGGCCAGGTCAGACCCGGCGCCCGGCTCGCTGAACAGCTGGCACCAGATCTCCTCGCCCGTGAACAGCGGCCGCAGCCAGCGCTGTTTCTGCTCCGGCGTGCCGTGCGCGAGGATCGTCGGCGCGGCCATGCCGAGCCCGATGCCGTTGCGCTCTGGGTGGTTGGAGGGCGCGCCGGCCGCGGCGAACTCACGATCCGCAGCGGACTGCAGAGAACGCGGGAGTCCTTGACCGCCCAGGCCGACCGGATAATGCACCCAGGCGAGGCCAGCGTCGAACCGGGCGCGCAGGAACTCGAGCGGGTCGCTGCTCTGCGGGTCGTGTGTCGCGAGGAACTCGGCGACCTGAGCCCTGAGCGTGGCGGCGGCGGACACGGCCCCGTTCCCGTTATCTGTGGGCCCGGTGTTTGCTAGCACAGCGGCCCGCCCGCCACGTAGATGACCTGCCCCGACACGAATCCTGCGCCGTCGCTCGCCAGGAACGAGATCACGTGGGCCACGTCGTCCGGCGTGCCAACACGTCGGACCGGGATGCTAGCCGCCGCAGCCTTCTGGAAGTCCTCAAAGCCGATGCCCAGCCTGGCGGCCGTAGCCGCCGTCATGTCCGTGGCGATGAACCCGGGAGCGACCGCGTTCGCGGTGATGCCGAACTGGCCGAGCTCGATGGCGAGCGTCTTGGTGAAGCCCTGCAGGCCCGCCTTGGCGGCGGAATAGTTCGCTTGGCCTCGGTTGCCGAGCGCCGAGCTGGAGGACAGGTTGACGATCCGGCCGAATCGCTGATCGACCATGTACTTCTGGCAGGCCTTGCTCATCAGGAACGAGCCGCGCAGGTGAATGCCGAGCACCGTGTCCCAATCGTCGAGTGTCATCTTGAACAGCATGTTGTCCCTGATGACGCCGGCGTTATTGATCAGGACGGCGGGCGGGCCCAGCTCGGCCGCGATCTTGTCGACTGCCGCCTGCACCTGGTCGGCGTCGCTGACGTCCGCACCCACGCCGAGAGCCTGGCCGCCGGCTGACGAGATCGCGTCGACCGTGGCGCCGCAATCGCCTTCCTTCAGGTCGATGACGGCGACGGCCAGGCCGTCAGCGGCCAGGCGCTTGGCCGTACCCGCGCCGATACCGCGCGCGCCGCCGGTAACAACTGCTACTCGCTGGCTCGCCTCAGACATGTGGTCCTCCTCACCAAGGGAGACTCAGCCCCCGTGTAGCCCGCCCGGCACCCCAGCGGGTCTTGTTGACAGTTAGTTGTGTTCACCGCAGGTCCGCTGGCTACCGGTACTTCTTCAGCTCCCGGTTCGCCAGCGACCGCTTGTGCACCTCGTCCGGGCCGTCGGCAAGACGCAGGGTGCGGGCATGCGCCCACAGAGCGGCCAGCGGGAAGTCCTGGCTCACTCCCCCAGCGCCGTGCGACTGGATCGCCTTGTCCAGGATCCACTCGGTCGTCTGCGGCACCAGGATCTTGATGGCCTGGATCTCGGTGTGCGCTCCCTTGTTGCCCACGGTATCCATCAGCCATGCGGTCTTCAGGACCAGCAGCCGGGCCGCTTCGATACGTACGCGCGCCTCGGCGATCCAATCCTGGATGACGCCCTGGTCGGCCAGCGGCCGGCCCCAGGCGACTCGCTCGGTGACGCGGCGGCACGTCAGCTCCAGCGCTCGCTCGGCCGCACCTATCTGACGCATGCAGTGATGAATCCGGCCAGGACCGAGCCTGGCCTGGGCGATGGCGAAGCCCTCACCTTCGCCGGCGATGACGTTCTCGACCGGCACCCGGACGTCAGTGAACACGATCTCTGCGTGGCCGCCGTGAGTACCGTCGGTGTAGCCGAAGACGTGCATGCCGCGCTGGATGTCGACGCCGGGCGTGTTTCTGGGCACTAGGATCTGCGACTGCTGCCGGTGCCGGTCAGCCTCGGGGCTGGTCTTGCCCATGACGATGAGAATCTGGCAGCGCGGGTCCATCGCGCCTGACGACCACCACTTGCGGCCGTTGATCACGAACACGTCGCCGTCGCGGACGATGCTCGTGGAGATGTTCGTCGCGTCCGACGACGCGACGTCCGGCTCCGTCATGCAAAAGGCTGAGCGGATCTCACCATCCAGCAGCGGCCGCAGCCACCGGTCCTGCTGCTCTTTGGTGCCGAACTCGGCAAGCACTTCCATGTTCCCCGTGTCCGGTGCCGCGCAGTTGAGCGCTTCGGGGGTGAGGAAGGAGCGCCCGCTCAGTTCGGCCAGCGGCGCGTACTGAAGGTTCGTCAGGCCAGCGCCTTCTGGGTGGTGGGCCAGGAACAGGTTCCACAGCCCGCGTCTCCGCGCCTTGGCCTTCAAGTCGTCCATGATCGGCGGCCGTTCCCAGCCCCGGCCTTCGCTGGCCAGCTTGGCTGCCTGCTCCTCGAAGATCGGCTCGGCCGGCAGGATCTGTTCGTCGGTGAAGGCCTGAAGCTGGCCCCGGAGCTCCTCGGTGCGCGCGTCAAACGCAAAATCCATCTGCTGCCTCCTGCGACTCCGGACGAGTCCGGACAATGCTACCTACCGGTCGGTACGTGTCCACGCTACGGTGCTCCCATGGCAGTGGTCGAGACCGTGCGTGGGCCAGTAGACGTCGATTCGCTGGGCTGCACGCTCATGCACGAGCATGTCTTCGTCCTGAACGAGGACGTCAGGCGGAACTATCCGGCGTACTGGTCCGAGGACGACCGGGTCGACGATGCCATCCTCAAGCTGAACGCCCTAGCGGCGCGCGGCTGCAAGAGCATCGTCGACCCGACGGTTGTGGGGCTCGGGCGGGACATCAGCCGGATCAGGCGCGTGGCGGACGGCACAGACCTCAACATCATCGTGGCGACGGGCCTGTACACGTACAACGAGGTGCCGTTCTACTTCAAGTACAGGTTTCCTGGCGAGGACGGCGTTGACCCGATGGTCTCGATGTTCGTCGGCGACCTGACCGACGGGATCGCTGGCACCGGCGTGAAGGCGGCGTTCCTGAAGTGCGCCATCGACGACCAGGGCCTGACACCCGGCGTGGAGCGGGTGATGCGAGCTGTCGGGCGAGCCCACGCGGAAACGGGCGCGCCGGTCACTGTACACACGCACCCGCATTCCGGCACGGGCCGTGAGGCGGTCCGGGTGCTCCGCGAAGAAGGCGTCGACCTGACCAGGGTCGTGCTCGGTCACAGCGGTGACACAGCCGACGTTGACTACCTGTCCGAACTGGCCGACGCGGGCTGCCTGCTCGGGATGGACAGGTTCGGGCTTGACATCATCACGCCGTTCGAGGACCGGGTCGCGACGGTAGCGGCGATGTGCGAGCGCGGGTACGCCGGCAGCATGGTGCTGTCGCACGACGCGGCCTGCTATATCGACTGGTTCCCGCCGGAGGTCGTCCCGCTGTTCTTCCCGGCCTGGAACTACGAGCACCTCTTCAATGACGTGCTGCCGGCACTGCGGTCGCGGGGCGTCACCGACGAGCAGATCGACGCGATGCTCATCGACAATCCGCGACGGTATTTCGGCGGCTGACATCTGGTGCAGGGCACAGCGGAACGTCATGGATGGAACTCTGACGCTGCTGTTTGAGCAGCAGGTCCGCAGCCAAGACGTTGGCGATGCCGGGCCGCCTAGCGTCAGGTCAGTTCGAGCGCTTCGGCGGCTTGGGCGAGCGCGGCCAGGTGCCCGTCGACACCACCGAGCCCGGCGTTCATGGTGTTGACCGACAGGTGCGACGCGCCCGCCGCGCGCCAGCGACCGACGTGGTCAACCAGCTTGTCGGCACCGGCGTGGGTCCAGCTCACCCGGCCTTCCATGCCGATTTGCGCCGGGTCGCGGCCGGCCTCAGCCGCGGCCTGGTTGACCACGGCCCTGGCCTCGTCGAGCCGCTCGCCGGGCGGCACTTGCGGGAACCACCCATCGGCCAGCCGGCCGATCCGGGCGTACGCCGGACGAGACTGGCCGCCGAACCAGATCGGGATCGGTTGCTGGACCGGCATGGGTGCCAGCCCGGCGGCGGTGACGAGCTCATGCTCGCCTTCGAACGTGACCGACCGCTCGGTCCACAGCCGGCGCAGCAGCGTGACCTGTTCGGTCAGGCGACGGCCACGGTCGCTGAAGTCCTTGCCGAGCGCCTCGTATTCGACGGCGTTCCAGCCGAGGCCGATCCCGAGCCGGAAGTTCCCGTTCGTCAGCAAGTCGACCTCGGCGGCCTGCTTGGCGACCAGCGCCGTTTGACGCTGCGGCAGGATGATGATGCCGGTGACGAGCTCCAGCGAGATCAGCGCGGCAAGGTAGCCGAACATGACAAGTGGCTCGTGGAACGTCGTATCGATGTCGTAGGGGCCAGTCCACGGCTGGTGGACGGCCGGGTCGGCCCCGAGCACGTGGTCATACGCAAGGATGTGGGTGAAGCCGAGTTCCTCAACCCGCTGACCGTAGGCGCGGACGGCGCCACTATCGGATCCGATCTCAGTCTGCGGGAACGTCACGCCTATATTCACGGTTGTCTGTCTACCACGGCCGCGCGGTCAGCCCGGCGGCAGACCGCACCGCCAAGCTAGGCCTCTGCCAGCACTCTCGCGCGAATTGGATGTGCACATGAAGATCGCTGTCATCGGGACCGGCAATATCGGCGGATCACTCGGGACGAAGTGGCTCGCTGCCGGACACGACGTCACCTTTGGCGGACGCGCGGCATCGCCTGACGGTCCTGGCGGCGCGCCAGTCGTCGCGGCGGCCGATGCGCTTGCTGACGCCGACGTCGTGCTCCTGGCCGTGCCGGGTAAGGCCGCGGCCGACCTCGTTAGCTCCAACGCCCACGCGCTCAACGGCAAGATCATCATCGACGCCACCAATAACATTGGAGCGGCGGAGATGAATAGCAGGTCCGCGGTGGTCGACGGCGCTCCGGAGGCTCATTACGCCCGGGCGTTCAACAG
>Ga0126373_10001247_pt1 | contig 17900 bp, 15 predicted proteins | sample PanSoiMetPlot_11_FD_92545 | JGI IMG/M metagenome (GOLD analysis project Ga0126373, IMG submission 92545) | Tropical forest soil microbial communities from Panama - MetaG Plot_11 | ecosystem: Environmental > Terrestrial > Soil > Tropical forest > Bulk soil | place: Panama | collected 2016-02-17 | reverse complement strand
GGGATATCAAGGGCGTAGCCCTTGGCTAGTTAGAGAGAAGAAAAGCTTAGCAGAAGTAGCCCTGAGGGTGCCCCGTCCTAGTTCCTGCGTTCCTTGCGAGGACAGGGCGGGGATTTTGACTTTTCACTTTGGGCGGGCCAGAAAGGTCAAAAGGGCCCACCCTGTCGCGAAAGGTGCGACAAGCATGGGGCACCCTCCTGTCCTGTTTCTTTCAGCGCGAATCTATTTTGCCGCCACCGTTTCCCGGATCCCAATCTCTGGCACACTCCGTCCCACCACCGCCGCGATCTGCCGCACCTGCTTCATCAGTTCGTCGAACTGATCAGGGAACAGTGACTGCGGTCCATCCGACAATGCCTGGTCCGGCTGTGTATGCACTTCCACCATCAGCCCATCGGCGCCAACCGCAACCGCCGCGCGCGACAGCGGCGTTACCTTGTTCCGTTTCCCGGTCCCATGGCTGGGATCCACCAGGATTGGCAGGTGACTCAGTCTCTGCACTGCGGGTACAACGCTGAGATCCAGAGTATTGCGCGTGTGGTCGGCAAACGTGCGCACGCCGCGCTCGCACAGCGCTACGTTGTAGTTTCCCTCGCTCAGGATGTATTCGGCTGCCATCAGGAATTCTTCGAGAGTAGCCGACATCCCGCGTTTCAGCAGCACCGGCTTCCGTGCCCGCCCGGCGCGCTTCAACAGCGAGAAATTCTGCATGTTGCGTGCGCCGATCTGGATCATGTCGGCATATTCATCCACCAGTTCGAGTGACTCATGATCAATCGCCTCAGTGATAATCCGCATTCCAAACTGCTTGCGGATTTCGGCCATGATCTGCAGAGCTTCTTCGCCCAGTCCCTGAAATGTGTAGGGCGAAGTGCGCGGCTTGTAAGCGCCACCACGGAAGAATTGCGCTCCCGCTCGATGCACGCGCTCAGCCACCGCGAATGCCTGCTCGCGGCTCTCGATAGCGCATGGCCCAGCCACGACCGCGAGCCCGGTCCCGCCGATTGTGGCCGCAGACCCCGGAAACCGGATCACCGTGTTTTCTTCCTTCACGTCGCGGCTAACGAGCTTGTAGGGCTTTGACACCTGTATGACTTCCTGGACGCCCGCCATCTCCTCGAGCGTGCCTGGTTCGACTTCGCCCCTGTTCCCGGTAATGCCGATGGCGGTGCGGGTGGCTCCCGGCATCGGATGGGCACGATAGCCCAGGGTTTCGATTTTTTGGCAAACGGCGCGCACCTGTTCTTCTGTGGCCTGCGCCTTCATGACAACCAGCATAGATTCACCCTGTGATAAAGACTGTGTAGCGACGGGCGCCAAGCTTGCTCTGAGCGAAGTCGAAGGGCCCGTCCGTCAAGTGAAGCTCGACCCCTGCGGCCGCAGGAGAAGCCCACGGTTAAGTCTATCCTGCGCTCAAATGCACCGCAAATGAAGCATTGCGGCCGTGAAACACATCTATACTTTTTCGTATGCCCCGCTCCATGGCGCAGGAACAGGACATCCTCAAACGATCCGCCCCGAAACGCCCGCCGCGCCTCACGTCCCGCCGCATAGGCATTCACACCTCGACCGCGGGAGGCGTGCAGAATGCTGCCGAGCGTGCGTACCGTCTGGGATGCAATACGCTGCAGATTTTCTCCTCCAGTCCACGCCGCTGGGTGCCCTATGAACTGGGCGAAGCGCAATGCGCCGAAATGAGCCGCCTCCGCGCCAGGTATGACCTTAAGCCGCTCGTTATTCATACCAATTACCTGGTGAATCTCGCCAGCTCAAACGAACGCTTTCTCCAGATGTCACTGGAGGCGTTTCGCGGCGAGGTGGTACGCGCCCTGTCGCTGTGCGCAGGCTATCTGGTGCTACATCCGGGATCGTTCCGAGGCGCCAATCGCGAGCAGGGACTGCTACGCACAACAGCGGCAATTGCGGCTTCGACCCAAGGCCTGGATCTCGCGAACGGGGGCTTGACCATCCTCATCGAGAACACTGCCGGCGCCGAATTCTCCTTAGGCGGCAGTTTCGAGCAGGTTGCCGATCTGATCGATCGGCTGCAAGGCATCGTCCCGGTCGGTGCTTGCATCGACACCTGCCATACCCATGTTGCCGGATACGACATCGTTACCGAAGAAGGTTTCTATCAGACGGTCGAGCATCTGGATGCAACCATCGGTCTAAACCGGGTGAAGGTCTGGCACTGCAACGACGCCAAAGCTCCGCGCGGATCGAAGCTCGATCGCCACGAACACGTCGGCAAAGGAATGATCGGCAAACAGACATTCCGCCGATTGCTCAATGATCTTCGCCTCGCCCACGCCGCATTCATCGCGGAGACCCCAATCGATAAGCCCGGCGACGATCGCAGAAACGTAGACGCCCTAAAGAAGCTGGTCGTAGAGACGTAGTTTGCTACGTCTCCTGCCGAAATCGGCACCATCTCGGTGGCGAGCAAGACGTTGCAAGCAACGTCTCGACGGAAGATACTTCTTGCGCATGAGACTATACCGTTGCCGCGAGCATGTCGTCGTTGAGTATCAGAATCACTTGTACGAGATTCCCGCATCTTGGGACGAGATCGTCACCGACGAAAACATCGTTGATCAACTCAGCCGCCGACTCCACAATGCCAAGCGGATCGAGCATCTGTCAGATCTGCTGGCCCCCATCGGAACCCAGGAAGTCTGGGCCGCCGGCGTCACCTACTTCCGCAGCCGTGATGCTCGCATGGAGGAATCGAAGAGCGCCGGCGGAGGAGATTTCTACGACCGCGTGTATTCGGCGGAACGCCCGGAGTTGTTCTTTAAAGCCACGCCGCATCGCGTGGTCGGACCCGGAGCGAAGGTCGCGATCCGTAGCGACGCATCCTGGTCGGTTCCCGAGCCGGAGTTAGTCCTGTTCATTACTCCCGGAGGCAAGATCGCCGGCTACACCATCGGCAACGATATGAGCTCCCGCGACATAGAAGGCGAGAATCCGCTCTACTTGCCGCAAGCTAAGGTCTACGACCGCAGTTGCGCGTTAGGGCCATGCCTGCTGGTTTCCGACGATCCCCTGCCTGCTTCGACGGAAATCAGAATCGAGATAGGCAGAGAAGGCAAAACGGCATTCTCCGGTGCGACAACGCTCAAGGAAATGAAGCGCACGCCCGAGGATCTGGTGCGTTATCTCTATCACAGCAGCAGTTTCCCGGCGGGCTGCTTTCTGTTCACCGGCACCGGCATCGTGCCGCCAGACTCGTTCACGCTCAAGTCCGGCGATGAGATCACAATCACCATCCCGCCAATCGGCACACTCTCGAATAGGGTGGGTGGATTCAAGGCCGGTGTTTCCTGAGGCCTGCCGTCTGCCCCAACCACCTCCGTGTAAAATAAAGGGTTATTCTGCGTACGCGATCTTCACTATGGCGATCGAAGAAAAATCCGCCAACGCTGTGACCAACGGGGCGGAACCCGGCACGTCCGGCCTCCGCCCGAATGACGAGCGCTACGACGCCCAGCGTGTCGAGAAAAAGTGGTTCGAGCGCTGGCAGGAAGATGTCTCCCTCTACGCCGCCGAGACCAACTCGACCAAGAAAAAGTATTACGTGCTCGAGATGCTTCCGTACCCTTCGGGCGCCCTGCATATGGGCCACGTGCGCAATTACTCCATCGGCGATGCCCTTGCCCGTTTCATGTGGATGAACGGCTACAACGTGCTTCATCCCATGGGCTGGGACTCGTTCGGCTTGCCCGCGGAGAACGCCGCGATTTCCAACAATACGCCGCCGCGTGAGTGGACTCTCCGCAACGTTGCCAGCATGAAGGCGCAGATGAAGCGCCTCGGCTTCGGCTACGACTGGTCCCGCGAAGTCACCACGTGCTTGCCCGACTACTATCGCTGGAACCAGTGGTTTTTCCTGAAGCTCTACCAGCAAGGATTGGTCTATCGCAAGAAGAGCAAGGTGAACTGGTGCTCCAAGTGCGCGACGGTCCTTGCGAACGAGCAGGTCGTCGATGGATGTTGCTGGCGCCACGAAGACACGCCGGTTGAGCAGCGTGAACTCGAGCAATGGTTCGTCCGCACGACGAAGTATGCCGAAGAGTTGTTGCGCGATTTGGACAAACTCGACGGCTGGCCGGAAAAAGTGCGCACCATGCAGCGCAACTGGATCGGCCGCAGCGAAGGCAGCCTCGTCGACTTTCAGTTGGAAGGCAACGCCGGACCGGCGGGATCGAAGATCAGCGTCTTCACCACCCGCGTCGACACGATCTACGGCGCGACTTCGTTGCAGTTGGCTCCCGAGCATCCGCTCGTCGCCGACTTCACCCGTTATAACCAGCCCCTGGGCGATGCAGTGCGGCAGTTGATCGTGGAGCAGCGGAAGGCGAAAGACGCCGGCGACATTGGCGAAATCGAAAAACACGGAGTCAATACCCGCCACTATGCAATTAATCCGTTCAATGGCGAGCGGATTCCCATCTGGGTTGCCAACTACATCCTCATGGACTACGGCACGGGCGCGATCATGAGCGTTCCGGCGCACGACGAGCGCGACCATGATTTCGCGCAGAAGTACAAAATTGAAATCCGCCTGGTCATCCTTCCGGTCACGGAAGATCCCGAAGAGACCATGACCGAGCCGAAGTTGCCCTTCACCACGCACAAGGGCATGTTGATCAATTCCGGCCCGTTCAGCGGCTTGGGCTGCGACGACGCGATCAAAAAGATGTCAACCCAGGCCGCGGAGAAAGGTTTCGGAAGGGCGACCGTCACATATCGCCTCAAAGACTGGGGCATCTCGTGCCAGCGCTATTGGGGCACGCCGATCCCGATGCTGTATTGCGAGCAGGATGGTATCGTCCCGGTCCCGGAGGTGGACTTGCCGGTACTTTTGCCCGACAAGGTGGAAATCACGTTGACGGGCGGATCACCCCTGGAGCGGGTGCCGGTATTTGTAAATGCCACGTGTCCAAAGTGTGGCGGTCCCGCGCGCCGCGAAACCGACACCATGGACACCTTCGTGGATTCCTCCTGGTACTTCTACCGCTACACGGACGCGCAGAACGATCATGCGCCCTTTGACGGCAAGATCGCCCAGTACTGGTTCGGTGAGCGAGGTATTGATCAATACATCGGCGGCGTCGAGCACGCAATCCTGCACTTGATCTATTCGCGCTTCTGGACGAAGTTCATGCGCGATCTCGGCATGATCACCAACGACGAACCGGTCGAGCGCCTCTTTACCCAAGGCATGGTAATCAAAGAAGGCCGCAAGATGTCGAAGAATTTGGGCAACGTAGTCTCGCCCGACGAGATGGTCGCGCGTTACGGTGCCGATGCCGCACGCTTGTATAGCTTGTTCGCCGCTCCGCCCGACCGCGATCTCGACTGGCAGGACACCGGCATTGAAGGCATTCAGCGATTCCTGGGCCGCGTATACCGGTTTTTCGTGAGAAATCGCGGAAAGACGTTGATTGCAACCTCTCCCTCGCATGGGTCAACGACTTTGTCGTCGGAAGCCCGCGCACTTCAGCGCAAACTGCACCAGACGATCAAGCGCGTCAGTGACGACTTCCAGGGACGCTGGCACTTCAATACCTGCATCTCGGCCATCATGGAATTGGTGAACACGTCGTATGCGGCGGAAGACGCGATCAGCCGCAATGCCATTCCTGTCCCGCTCGTGGCGGAAGTACTGCGAAATCTCGTCTTGTTGCTGGCACCCTTCGCGCCCTATCTCGCGCATGAGTTGTGGGAGATGCTCGGCGAGAAGGGGACTTTACTCCGCGCGCCGTGGCCGAAGTACGACGCCGAGTTCGCCAAGGAAGAAGAGGTCGAGATCCCCGTGCAGGTGAACGGCAAATTACGCGGACTTGTCGTAGTCCCCGCTGATGCCGATGAGGCATTCGTAGTCGAGCGCGCAGTTGCCGACCCGAAAGTGAAAGCCGCCATTGCCGGAAAACAGATCGTGAAAAAGATCTACGTCCCCGGCAAGATGTTGAATCTGGTCGTGAAATAACAGAAACGAGTCCGACAAAGAAAGGCGGACCTGATCTGGTCCGCCCTTTTTTAGTATTTGGGCGCTCGATTATACGCCGGCCAGTATCAATGCCCGGCTGCGTTGGTCGAAGTCAATCTCGTTGACTTCCTGGGTATTGTCTTGTCCGGGGCGCATCGAGACCGAGTTGTACGGCGCTTTGTTCGGCATTTCCTTCAGATGACCCTGTGCCGTCGCAACTGTCTTTCCATGGCTCACAATTGTCACGTTCAGAGCATCATTGGTTCCGCTCCACTCTGCTTTGTAGTGCCCTGGTTGAAGGACCGTAGATCCGATCCGCGCAGGTTGAGTCAGATCAAAGCTGCCCGAATTAGCGTCTTTCGCGAATACTCCCAGCGAAAAGACAATCATCAGCGCCGCAGTCGACGCCAAGTATTGCATGGCTCGCATTTTATTCCTCCCAATAAATGTTTCGCGCCGCCGGGCGGCGCGAAATTTCGTTCAGGATGATGTTCCATCAATCATCTGGATGCTAAGCACGAGGGCACAGATGCATGAATGCATCGTGTCGCGGGCAAATAAAAAGGATTAGTTGTAATTCCGGGATCTGACCGAATAGAGATTCCTGCGCAAGGTAACCGATGCCGTCAGCGTGAATTGCGCTATGCTTAGGCAATGCCACCCGTCTCGCCCACAGCCGAAGGTTTTCGCGCCGCATTCCGGCGCCCTCTGCTGGCATTCGCCGAGATCACCTGGCGCTGGGTCGTGGGTGTGACGGCGACGTTGTTGCTCTTCTTTGGCTTCTTCGAATATCTCGACACCTTGCCCGTCACGAACTGGGATATGGTGTTTCTCCAGACGCGATACCCTTTCCTGGTCTGGCAGGCGATCGCGCACATCCTTCGCGGCAGTATTGGCCGGGCGGTGCTCTCGCTGCTTCTGGCGGCGCTGCTGATAACGCTCATTTGGATGGTTGCTGCTTCTCTGGGGCGCCTCGCCACGGTGGAAGGAATGATCGACTACTTCCGGACGCGATTTCCCACGACTCCCATAGCGGATAGTCCAGATCTCACGACCCCCGGCTTGCAAAGAAACAGAGTCTTTAACCTGTTGCGCCTGAATTTCTTGCGTGTCAGCGTGGTGCTCGCAGCTCTGGTCGGACTGGCGGGTAGTGCAATGATCGCTGGCTTTGCGTCATCCCCAACCAATCCACACCCGGTCTTGGGCTTCATCCTCTTTGTGCCGATGGTTGGTATCGTTTGTTCGTTCTGTTACGTCTTGAACTGGCTGCTCTCGCTTGCGGCGGTGTTTGTCGTACGAGACGCTGACGATGCAGTCGGCGGCATCTCCAGCGCCGTCGCACTTTGCCGCAAACGCACGGCTGCGGTCCTCGCTGTGAGCAGTTGGACCGGCGGTGCGCACCTGATTGCCTTAATAGGCGCAAGCACACTGTTGTCGGTGCCTTTAGCCTTGGCGGGTTTCCTGCCCTGGAGGCTGATCGCGCTCGGCATCCTGGCAGTGTCGCTAGCGTATTTCGCCGTGGCCGACTGGCTCTACACGGTGCGGCTCGCAGGATATGTCTGCATCACTGATATGCCGGAGACGCTACCAGTCCCGATACCTTCCCCGAATCCCCTCCCGAAAACCGAACCGTCCACGACGATTGACCGGGACGAACCCATCCTCAGCGATGTCCCCTATCCAGTCACCGGCTAACCAGGAACGTGTGGAGGCGGATGCATTCGTCCGCCGTGAGTCGTGCAGGCAGGCTGCGGTGCAGTTCCTTTCCTGACGAAACTCATGAAGTTCGATTCGGCAAGGCGCGACGGATGCACCTCCTGCCCAACGCCAAAAAACCGGCAGAAGCTCATAATCAGTGGCCGCCATTTCTCCGCGTCAACATGCGGACGCGCTCCCGCCTCTTCGAGCAGCGACTCATCCACGTGCAGCCGTGTAATGTGAACTTCGAAGGCATTCGCCGAGACATTCTTTCCAAATGGCCGCCAATCGTGCACCACTCCTTCCATCTGCACGGGGCATTCCCAGATGCGAGGAGGTTTTACGTCGAGCGAAGGAGATGGAGTGAGCCCTCCGGTCCCGAACTTGTCCGGTTCGTAGCGGTAACCCCAACTCTGTTTCTTTTCAGGCACCGGATTCTTCCCGGTGGTGAGTGCCAGCCGGTCGACGTGCCCGACCTGATCTTGCGAAGGCAGGTTGATGACGCACTCGCGTGTGCGGATCAGATTCTCGGAAGTTTTGCCCATGGATCCGAGTCCCAGCATGCAACTCCAGCCCAGCCACCACGCCGAAGACATGGGAGCGATGTTAGGAGTGCCGTCTTCATTCAGGGTGGAGATCAACGCGACAGGAGTGCCGAAATACAGAATCGTAGGATCAATTGTTTTGTGCATGAAACCAATATGGCGCAGCCGTGGCGCCGCGGAATATCCGTTTCTTGCCGCCGAATTCTGTTCGTCTCGAAAGACCGCGGAATGCTGCTGTCGTTCCCTCGTTCAGAGCACGAGAGGGCCCGCGAAAGTCACAAGTTGAAGTCTTTACACTCTCGGCCTGAATTTGAGAAACTCATTCGTGGAATCCAAATCCCCTCTCAGCCAAACTCCAGTAACCCAGTCGATTGTTATTCTCGATTTCGGGGCCCAATACACACAGCTCATTGCGCGCCGCATCCGCGAACAGAATGTGTTCTCGGTCGTGCTGCCGTGCTCGGCGTCGCTGAAAGAGATCACGAGCTATAACCCGGTCGGCATAGTGCTCTCGGGTGCGCCGTGGTCCGTTTATGACAAGGACGCTCCCCCCGCCGATGTGCACGTTTTCGATTTGGGTGCCCCGGTCCTCGGCATCTGTTACGGCCTCCAGTTCATGGTGCACACACTGGGCGGCAAGGTCCGTCCCGCGGACAAGCGCGAGTATGGGCATGCGGAAATCGACATTGTTTCCGACTCGGTTTTGTTTCAAGGCCTGGCGAAGAAACTGGCCGTCTGGATGTCCCATGGCGACGAGGCCCTCGAACTGCCGCCAGGCTTCCAGTTGATGGCGAAGACACACTATGCCGTCGCGGGCATTCAGAATGTGGCCAAGAAATGGTACGCCGTGCAGTTCCATCCCGAAGTGCACCACACACCGCAAGGCACACAGATCCTGAGGAATTTCGTCTTCGAAATCTGTGGTGCCAAACCGCAATGGACGCCACAACATTTCATCACCACGACGATTGAGCAGATCCAGAAGCAGGTGGGAACCGGACGCGCGATTTGCGCGCTTTCCGGCGGCGTGGATTCTTCAGTTGCCGCGGTCCTGGTCGACCGCGCGTTGCGCGATGCAAAAGGGAAGTCGCGTCTGACCTGCGTTTTCGTGAACAACGGAGTTCTCCGGAAGAACGAGTTCGAAAAAGTTCAGGCAACACTGCGCGACAAGTTAGGCCTTCAGCTCGATGCCGTCGATGCCACGGATCGTTTCCTGGGTAAGCTCGCGGGCGTCAGCGACCCCGAAAAGAAGCGCAAAATAATCGGCAACGAGTTCATCAAAGTCTTTGAGAAGGAAGCCCGCCGCATCGAAAAAACCGAGGGCAAGGTGAAGTGGCTGGTGCAGGGAACGCTCTATCCGGACGTAATCGAGTCGCGCTCTGTTCGCGGCCCATCGCAAGTCATCAAGTCGCACCACAACGTCGGCGGCCTCCCCGAGAAGATGAAGCTCAAGCTGATCGAGCCCCTGAAAGATCTGTTCAAAGATGAGGTCCGCCGAATCGGCCGCGAGCTCTCTATCCCTGATGAGATCCTGCGCCGCCAGCCCTTCCCCGGGCCGGGCCTGGCAGTCCGCGTGCTCGGCGAGGTGACCCCCGAGCGCCTCCGCCTGTTGCGCGACTGCGATGACATAGTTGTCAGCGAGATCAAGGAAGCCGGCCTCTATACAAAAATCTGGCAGTCGTTTGCGGTACTTCTGCCGGTGATGTCGGTCGGGGTGATGGGGGACGCGCGCACCTATGCCTACACCTGCGCCATCCGCGCCGTCACTTCCGAAGATGGCATGACCGCCGACTGGGTTCAGCTTCCACCCGAAGTCCTGAAGACGATTTCGACTCGCATCGTGAATGAGGTGAAAGGCGTAAATCGCGTCGTCTACGACGTAACCTCCAAACCCCCCGGCACCATCGAGTGGGAATAGCAACCAGAAGCCGCGAACGCGGCGAAACCCCAGAGCACTGTCCTATAGAGATTCGGCGAAGCCGAATCGAAGGACCGTACGCCAGCCTGTAGTGACGATGCCCGTCAACAGGACTTGCTCGCGCTGTCTGGAACCTATCCGATTCCTTCAGCCGCCTGATGGCCCGTGCTGCCTATAGTCGAACTGAGGCTTACTCTGGGTAATCTTTTCCCGCACTCTACGGGATTCGTCCTACAACAACCTCTTCTGCGGACATCAACCAAGCAACGGTTTGTTGGCGTTCGCTTGAAAGGTGCAAGACATGTTTGGCGGTGTTCGGTTCCTCCCCGCAACTGTTTCCTTCTTGGCATTTTTAACCTTCACAACAGCATCCGTCGCTCAAACCTCCATCGACGACATTCACGTCGCGCCGAGGCAAAGAAGCATCTCCGAGGCGCCTCTCGCCCAGCCGCACCTCCCGCGCGGCATTGGTCTGATCCGCTCCAATGTCGAACTGGTCACCGTTCCCGTCACCATCACCGATGCGATGAACCGCCCCGTGACCGGCCTCGACCGCGACAACTTCCAACTCTTTGAAAACAAGCGACCGCAAGAGATCAAGAATTTCTCCAGCGAAGATACGCCGGTCTCGATCGGCATCATCCTCGACGTCAGCGGCAGCATGCGGAACAAACTCGAGCGTGCCCGCGACGCCGTGCGTCAGTTTTGCGATGCCTCCAATCCGCAAGACGAGTTCTTTTTGATTACTTTTTCCGATGACCCCAGGCTTGCCACTGATTTCACCAATCGCTCGGAGGAAATCGAGAACGCGCTGCTTGTCGCGCAATCGAGGGGCCGCACGTCCTTGCTGGACGCCATCTACATGGGCATTCGCAAGATGAAAGATGCCCGCTACTCCCGCCGCGCTCTGCTGATCCTGTCCGATGGCGGAGACAATCATAGCCGCTACAGTGAGCACAATGTGAAGAACGCGGTCAGGGAAGCCGACATTTTGATCTACTCCGTCGGCACCTACGATCGCTATGCCAACACTCAGGAAGAACGGCTGGGCCCTGAGTTGCTGCAGGATGTGTCCGGCGTTTCCGGCGGACAATCCTACACGTTAACCAACGCCGCCGAGTTACCCGAGGTCACTCGCGCCATCGGCATCCGTTTGCGTCACCAGTACATGCTGACCTACAGCCCCCCGAAGCGGGACCGCGACGGAAAGTGGCACAAGATCAACGTCAAGCTGCTGTTGCCCAAAAGGTGGTCTTCGTTCCTGCGTGTGAGTGCACGCACCGGATACTACGCCAGCGCTCCGTAACGCTTTACTTATCGCGGTGCACAGTTTGCATGGAAAATGCGGGCAGGCACACCGCGATGTATTCTGCCCCATCGTCTTCCGGAGTCGAATACCGCACCCACTCTCCCGCATGCGCGACAACCGCCTGCCCGGCACGAACCTCAAGCGAGCCACTCCGATGTTCCACCCTGAGCGTTCCCTTGAGAACAATGGTGAATTCATCGAATTCGGGCGTCTGTCCCGGCTCGACCCATCCCTGAGGACTGCGCATGTACGCTACGCTAGCCGCGGAAGTCTTCGAATTCACTCGTCCGATGTATTCGTCGATGATCTTTGGCTTATTGCCCGCAGCTTGGATACGAGTCGGTTGTGGGATGAGAGTTGGCATGGTTTGGCGTCCGGCTTGCGGAGCGCCGAATAAGAGTACAACAGTCGTGCTGGGTCGTGACTTGAACGAAACTAAGGACCGCATCCATTCCGAAAATGCGGAAGACGGAAGCCGAATCACGGACAAGGATACGGCGTCGCCGGTGTCGGAGGAGTTCCCGGAATAACCGTCGGCGGCCCGGGGATACCATTCGGTCCCGGCGCTCCCGGTATCACCGTGGGTGCCGTGCCGGGAGTTCCAAGGGTATAGCACGTGGATTGATTCACCGGAGTGGTCGGCGCCGGAGGCGGCACCGGACGCGGTGCCACCGGCTGCACTGCCACAGCATGTTCCTGCGACTGCCGCACGGCTCTCGCCACTTCGTCCTGCGGAAACGTAAGCGACTGCTGCAACGTCATTCCAACCGGAGCACCCACGTCGAGATAGAAATGACGCGAACTGGTCAGCATCACGATCGAGGCGACCATCCCCGCGGCTCCACCGATCGCGGCTCCAATGACCGCGTCTCTGCCCTGCGTGCCCGGCACCGGCATACTCGAGGTGAGACATCCAAACTGCGAAGGACTACAGCCCGGGGGAACGCTCGAGGTGACTGTGGATTCCGAATTTCCAGCGGAATGCCCGATCAGTGCACCCAGGCCCGCGCCCGCGATCGGAAGAATCACCGCTCCGGTCCCGCGCTTCGCCCCCGGATCCTTGACCGCATACCCATCCGTGGTCTCAAGAGTGATGGGCCCGGAAATCGGAGTCACGTAGCCGTCGGGGAAGGTGATCGCCATCGATTGCAGCCGCAATTCTCCCCGGCCGCCATTGCGCTCGATCTTGTCCATGGTTCCTTGCACGAATGTTCCCGGTGGGATCACGACCTGATTTTCGGCATCCACCGGAGATGTCACCTGCGCATAGACGTCGTCGCCGCGCCGCGTATAGCGGGTTTGCACCGGCTGCGTGAGCACGAGCGCCAGATGTGTCCCCGCCGGGAGGGTGATGTTCGCGTTCCTAGCCTGCGGTTGCGGTTGAACACCCTCTGGCGCCGTACCTTGCTGCGATTGCTCCTGGCCGAACAGGGACGGAGTGAGCAAAACGATCACAAACCAAGCCAGCATGTGGTTCGTAGCTGAAATGGAATTGAAGAGTCCCCGCAGGCAGGGGCGACGGTACACCATGGAGCACCTCCCCTCGAAAGTCCTTGCAGCGGACCTTTCGATCGGTGGGGATCTGTTTGGTCAGAACCCGCCCGTCGACGATTAGACTCGGCAGTCGGTCAGAAAGATATCGGCCTGACCTGTAAAGGTCTGCAAAGAGTAGCTGGGAATTTGTAAAACCACCCGGTTCCCGGATTCTGTCCGTTTTTTTGTACAAACTCCCGATGCCTCTAAACCGGCAAAGTGCGTAGCGCGAGTTCTACGGTCCGTTTCATCTCCGCTCGCGTGGCGCCATTAGCCGCCTGCACTCCCAGGCCGTTTAACAGAACAAGGACGTAACGTGCAAGGTCTTTCGGATCCACATCGCGCGGAATGTCTCCCTCGTGCCCGGCTCGTTGCAGGCGCTTCTGGAGCGCGGTGAGCGCGCTGGTACGCCAGTCAATCATGGCCTTTCTGACGCTCTCCACGCCGGTGCCGCAGGCCAAGCCTCCCTGCAAAGACAGACAACCGCGCGGATGCTTTGGATTGGAAAGAAATTCAACCGTTCCCAGGACTAGAGCTTCGATGACAGCCCGAGCGCTGGGAAGTTCGAGAGCTTCATGCATGAAACTCATCGGGCCCTCTTTATAACGAGCCATGACTCGGCCAAACAATGCTTCCTTGTCTCCGAAAGAGGAGTACAGGCTGGAGCGGTTGATCCCCATCGCCGCGGTCAGATCGTCGAGCGACGTTCCCTCGTACCCCTTCTCCCAGAACACCCGCATGGCAGCATCGAGCGCTGCCTTCTCCTCGAACTCGCGTGGGCGCCCCATCTTGCCCGTGTTGACCGGACCCGCATCCATACTTGATTCGATGCATTTTATACCGCCCAGTTCAAAAATATGAATCCGTGGCAAGCTGCGATACATCTGAACTGTACGGTTCAGAAGTAACCGCAAAAAGGGAGGCTCAAATGCCAGGCAAACTGGAAGGCAAGATCGCACTCGTCACCGGCGGCAGCAGCGGAATCGGATTGGCCACGACGCAGCAGTTCGTGAGCGAAGGGGCCTACGTCTACATTACTGGACGCCGCCAATCGGAACTCGACAAGGCCGTCAAAGCCATTGGAGCAAGCCAGGTAAAGGCCGTTCGCGCCGACTCTTCGAACCTCGCCGACCTGGACCGGCTGTTCACGCAGATCAAGCAGGAGAGGGGCCGTCTGGATGTCGTGTTCGCCAACGCCGGCGGAGGCAGTCTCGCTCCACTGGGCTCGATTACAGAAGAAGTCTACGACCAGACGTTCAACACAAACGTGAAGGGCGTGCTATTCACGGTCCAGAAGGCGTTGCCGCTGATTCCCGATGGCGGTTCGATCATTCTCAATGCATCCATCGTCTCGCAAAAGGGTATGCCGGCCTTTAGCGTATATTCGGCGACGAAAGCGGCGGTGCGCTCGTTTGCGCGCAGCTGGACGAGCGACTTGAAAGACCGCAACATTCGAGTCAACGCAATCAGCCCCGGCCCCATCGACACACCGATCCTCGATGGACTGGGCGAAACCGAAGAACAGCGCAAGGGCATTAAAGCGCAGCTAACGTCGCAGGTCCCGCTGGGGCGAATCGGTCAACCCGACGAAATCGGCAAAGCTGCCGTATTCCTAGCGTCGCAGGATTCGAGCTTTGTAGCAGGAGTAGAACTGTTCGTAGATGGAGGAATGGCCCAAGTCTAAGCCAGTTCGTGTAGCCCCGGACGCCTTCGTCCGGGGCGCGCGAAGCGCGTGAATGGGGCAGATGCTCTAAGCCGGCTCGCTAACCCATCGAGAAATCGCCGCCACCAGCTTGCGTGGAGCAAATCGCGTAGACTGCGCCACGATCCAGTTGTGCACCCCACTGATCGCAAGCGTACGCCCTTCCATCACCGCGCGGTATCCATCGAGCGCAACTTTCTCAGCCCTCATCGCCCCGAACTGCCGGAACACTCGCGACTTGTCATTGCCCGCGCGTTTGGCGAATCCGGTATGGGTCGCACCAGGGCAGAAACAGGTGACGGTGACGCCGGAGTTGTGGACTTCATTCGCAATCGCCTCGCTGAATGAAATCACGTAAGCCTTCGTCGCATAGTAGACGGCCATCAGCGGACCCGGCTGAAATCCTGCGGTGGACGCGACGTTCAGGATGCGCCCACTGCGCCGCGCCAGCATCAAGGGCAGAAACAGCCGCGTGAGTTCGGTGAGTGCCACGATGTTCAGCTGAATCTGTCCGAAGATTTGCTCCTCAGGCATCTCCGCGAACTCGCCCAATGCGCCAAACCCTGCGTTGTTGACGAGGATGTCGACGATGAGGCCAGCGCTCTGCACCTGCTCCAAGAGAAATTTCGATGCGCTTGGCGCGGCAAGATCAAGAGCGTACGTAGGCACGGGAGCGCCAAGCGCCCGAAGTTCGGTCGCGACTTGCGCCAGCTTCTCGCGGCTGCGCGCCACAAGAATCAGATTGTGATGGTCGCGCGCGAAAAGCTTCGCCAGCTCATATCCGATCCCGCAGGAAGCCCCGGTGATAAGCACGGTAGACATCCCGGTATTCTACCCAGATTGTGTAGCCGCGGACGCATTCGTCCGCGGGCGCCGCGAAGCGCCGTAAAAGATGACTGGAGGCAAACAAAAGCCGTTCATGCTGTGGGAACGTTCCCCCGGCTTCGCGAACCGACCGCCCAGGCGGGCGAATGCGTCCGCCGCTACACGAGCTACTTCGAGGCCGATACTGCCCCGGCGTAGTACCCGGTCTTGGTGCGCACGACAAGCTTGCCGTGGCCTTTGGCTTTTGCTTCGACTTTTATCTGCCGGAACTCACCGACTTTCTTTGGGCTGGTCGGCTTATAACCAATGGCGTACTGGTTGCGGATGTCGTTGGCAATAGTCCGGCTGATCGCATCCACTTCGTCCAGAGTCTTGGGGAAAAACGCGATCCCCCCGGTATGATCGGCGATGATCTGTAAGGCTTTCCGGGCGCGCTTGGGATGATCCTCATCGCCCAGCAGTCCAAGGGTGTAGACCGACGGGCCACCTTCCTGCTGCAACTGCTTAATGGCCTGCTCCAGGGTTTCGCTGCTCGCGTTGTCTTCGCCGTCGGTTACCAGGAAGATGACTTTCTTTTCCATGCGGGCATTTTGCCGAAGATGATCGGCTGAGGCGACCACCGCATCGTAGAGCGCCGTTCCCCCGCGCGCGTCGATTTTCTCCAACGCTTCTTTCATCTTGCGCAGATCGTGGGTGAAATCCTGGTCCAGGTACTGTTCGTCGTTGAAATTCACGATGAAGACTTCGTCGTTCGGATTGCTGGAGCGCACCAGATTCAGAGCGGCCTGATTCACCTTGGCGCGCTTTTCCCGCATGGAGCCGGAATTGTCGATGACGATCCCCATGGCCACCGGAATGTCGACGTGGTGGAACGAGATAATGCTCTGCGGCTTGCCATCTTCAAAAACCGTGAAGGCGGCGCGGTCGAGATTGGTGATGATGTGCTGCTTGTCATCCACGACCGTAGCGTGCAGCATGACTTCGTCGACATCTTTGCGGAAGACAAAGACACCGCTCTTGTCACCCTCGGAAGGTTTTTGGCCATCCTGCGATTCGGCCGACGATGGTTCGTTCGCCGCCGGCTTCTGTTCCGACGCTGCCGGCTCCTGGCCTGCCGCCGGAAGACACACACATCCGACGCAGAGTACGAACAGGAGAACTAGCAGAAGCTTCGAGACCCTATTCCGCTGGCGCGTAATATCCCGTCCTGGCATACACCCTTAGAGGTGGCAGTCCTTTCGGTGGCAGCAGTTTCACTTTTATCTTACGCCATTTGCCGTCACGCACAACTTTCGCCGGACGGTACCCTAGTACATACTGGTTGCGCAGTTCCACACCGATCTTGGTGGCGACGTCGGCCAAATCGTTCGGATTGTCGATGGTGAAAGCCCGACCGCCGGTCAGTTCCGTGATCTCGCTCAGCAATTGCGGCCCGAGCCGCTCTTCGGTGGCCGAAGCGTAGCGGTCATAAATGCCGATCGCATAAATCATTACGTCCGCTTCTTTCACCACCGACTTGATCTCGTTTTCCGTGTAGCGGCTGTGATTGTCGCCGCCGTCGGAGATGATCAACAGGGCCTTCTTGGCAAACTTCGCCTGCCGCATCTTGCTGACCCCCATGTAAATGGCATCAAGGAGCGCCGTGCGATGCTTAGGTACGGCAAAGACCAGCTTGCTCTGGATCTCGTCCACAGAACTGGTGAAGTCGCTGACCGCCTCCGGTTCATCGGAGAAGGTGATCATGAAGAACTCGTCCTGGGGATTGGCGGTCTTGAAAAATTCGACCACCGCGTCTTTTGCGCGGTCCATCTTGCTCGACATACTGCCGCTGGAGTCGAAGATCACGCCAAGCGATACCGGAGCATCTTCACTGGAAAACGAGCGGATCTCCTGCTGGGAACTGCCCTCATAAAGTTGGAAATTGTCTTTTTCCAGGCCGGTGACAAGACGGTTCATCGGATCGGTGATGGTCACCGGTACCAGCACAAGGTCGACATCCACTTTGAGCGGACGCACCCGGGTGGTCAAACCGTCTTTCGTCGTGGTGACGACGTTCTCCTTCGGCGGCTCTTTGGGTTTTTCCACCTCACGCGACTGCACATGAATGTCGTTAACGTCCGTCTGGGCAGACGTGGGCCGGTTCAGGCAAGCCAAACACGCGAACGCCAACAGTGCATACAGCGAAAGCTGTTTTGGAAATCGGCTTTTCTGCAGCAGGGAGCAGACGGTATCCCAAGCAAGGACCGTAAAGCCACTTCGAACTGGGGCCTCAGGGCGAGGTGACCAGCGCCCTTCATTCAGGCGGGCCATAAATACCTCAATGCGCCGGATGTTAGCACAGCTTTCGACCGCATGAGCAGTGTTTTTGTCAAAATTCG
>Ga0126373_10001245_pt1 | contig 17915 bp, 12 predicted proteins | sample PanSoiMetPlot_11_FD_92545 | JGI IMG/M metagenome (GOLD analysis project Ga0126373, IMG submission 92545) | Tropical forest soil microbial communities from Panama - MetaG Plot_11 | ecosystem: Environmental > Terrestrial > Soil > Tropical forest > Bulk soil | place: Panama | collected 2016-02-17 | reverse complement strand
GCGGGAGCTGATCAAGAACACTTTCCCGTCAGGCATCGGCCGCGAGCTCGCCACGGATTATCAGTGCTTCGTCGCAGAGCTCGGCATGCTCGCAGCGGTCGAGGCCCAGGCGGCTGGTCGACCGCTCAGCCCGGCGCTCTGGCAGCGGCTATGCGCGATGGTCGACAGCGGAGCCGCGTTGCTGGACCAAAGCCTGCGGGCGCCCCGGCAGGGCGACGGGGACGATGGACGCGCCCTGCTGCTGGACGCTCCTGCCGCGAACCGCTGGCCGTCGCTGCTAGCGCTGGGTGCCGCGCTCTTCGGTCCGCTCAGCTGGTGGCCGGCGCTGCCCCCGGACGCAGCAAGCTCGATCATCAGCGCCATGCCAGGGGCAACTCACGACGTAGCGGGCCGGCCTGAGCGCAGACCGTGGCGATTCGCTGACGCCGGGACGACGCTGCTTCGCACTACCAATAAGAGCGAGCCGGAAATCTGGTGCCGCTGCGATGGTGGTCCGCACGGGTATCTCAGCATTGCCGCTCATGCCCACGCCGACGCCTTGTCTGTCGAGCTGCGCTACGGCGGTGTCGATATCCTGGCCGATCCGGGGACTTACTGCTATCACGGCGAGCCCGAGTGGCGCTCGTACTTTCGCTCGACAATCGCCCACAATACCGTCGAGCTCGATGGCCGGAGCCAGTCCAGCGAAGGCGGGCCCTTCTTGTGGGTTCGGCACGCCAACGCCAGGGAACTAGACGTCCAGGACATCGGGGACGCCGTAGAGTGGACGGCCGAGCATGATGGCTACGGCTCGCTTCACCCGCCGTCCCAGCATCGACGGACAGCCCGGCTGGATCGGGCCTCGCGCTGCATCGACATCATCGACGAGATCTCGAGCAGCCATCATGACGTGCGCCTGGCGTTTCACCTAGGCCCACAGGTCGAGGCGAGCCTGGACGGGACGTGTGCGCTGCTGCAGTGGCCGTTCGGTTCCGAATCCCGCACGGCACGGCTGGAATTGCCCGGTGCCCTGCGTTGGAGCCTGCACCGCGGCGAAACGAGCCCGATCCTCGGCTGGTACTCCCGCGGCCTCGGCCGTCGCTTTCCAGCCATCACGCTGCTCGGCCAGGGCGGCTCTGTGCGCAACGAGCCGCTCATCACCCGGCTGCAATTCCTGGACATCGCCGCGGTGACAGACCGTTTCCTGTTCGCCCCTGCCTTATCACGTATCGCCGCCGATGCGGCGGTAAGTGAACCAGGACATATGGAGACTGGAATGGACCATTCCTTGGACCTGAGGAGGTCCCTGGAGATCGTGCGGCGGCACCTAGCCGTTATCTGGAGCGCCGCTGCGCTTGGCCTGATTGCTGGTGGCGCCTACGTCGGGCTGAGTCGGCCGGTCCACGTGAGCACAGCGCTCGTGGTCCTGCCGTCCACGAGGAGCGCATCGGCCGAGGTCGTGGTCGCCAGCAGCTACCCGGTCCTGCGTGGCTCGCTGTCCAGAATTCGCCCTGCCGAGTCCGTGCAGGGTCTGCGCAGTCGAATCCAGGTGACGAAAATGACCACGGACGTCATCTCGATCGCTGCGGAGGGCGGCACCGACGCCGAGGCAGAGGGTGCGGCGAACGCTGTCGCGGACAGCTACGTCGCTTATATCGGGTCCGCGAACTCGCCCGTTGGCCGCATTCCAGCACAGGTTCTCGTAGCCGCGACCACCGCCCATGCGCCGTCGGTGCTCCTTCGGTCGGTTGCTCCTCAGCTTGCTGGGCTCATGCTAGGAACCGCGATCGGCGTCATCGGTGTATTGGCAATCGGCCGGAAAGATCGGCGGCTGCGGCAGCGCGACGGCATGGCAGATGCCATCGGGGTTCCGGTCCTGGCGTCCATCTGGATGAACAAGCCGACCGATGCGGGCGGGTGGATCAGGCTGCTGGAAAGCTACGAACCCAGCGCCGCTGACGCCTGGCGCTTGCGTAACGTCCTGAACGACCTGAAGCTCACCGATGGGGCGCCTGGTGATCAGTATGCCGGTTGCTCCGTCACCGTGCTCTCGCTGGCTTCCGACCAGCGTGCGCTGGCAATAGGGCCCCAGCTGGCAGCGTTCGCCGCCGCGCTGGGCATACCTACAGCGCTGCTCATCGGTCCCCGCCAAGACACCGCCGCAGAAGCGGCGTTGTACGCCGCTGCCGTAACTCCGTCGCCGAGCATGAGATCGGGCCGACTGCGGCTTTCGTTCTGGACGCCTCGCGGCGAATCATTTAGGCGTCAGGATGGCGTGCTGACAGTCGTGGTCGCCGTCGTAACGGAAACAAGCCGCGCGGTTGCACTCCCGCCTGCGGATAGCAGAGTGCTTGCGGTTTCAGCCGGCGCGGTAACCGCCGCCCAGCTGGCACGCGTCGCCGTTGCAGCAACCGCGGATGGCGGGTGTCTTGCCGGAATCCTCATAGGGGATCCCGAACCTGACGATCCCACAACCGGCCGCCTCCCTCAGCTTGCGCGTCCGAATCACTCGAAATTCCCTAGCCGACTGACCGCACAACCGCGATAGCCCTACGAGACCCTAAGGTGATGCTCTTCATGTATGACGGTGACCAGCTTCCTGAGCTACTCGGCGAAGACGGGTACACATACATCGACGATGGGTCTGCCGATCTAGCTACGGGCGTGACAAGCCTCAGATTCATTCGGGCTGTCGTCGGACGCACCAGGAGGGCGTGGGGCGCCGTCGCCCTCGTGGGATTGGTGGCCGGCATCGGGACGGCTGTCATGCTTCCGGTTTCGTACCTAGCCTCGACATCGGTCCTGCTCACCCCCATGGGCGCACCCGGCGAGCCATCCGGGGCTCCGATCATCAACGAGCAAGCGCTTGCGCAGAGCCGTCCCGTAGCCGAGCTCGCCGTGCAGCAGCTGGGCCTGCAGCAAAGCGTCACCAAGTTCATGACGACGTACACCGCCACCCCGGCCACTGACCGAGTGCTCGTCATCACGGCCAAGGCGAATTCGAGCGCCGAAGCGGTCGCCCGGGCACGCGCCGTGGCAACGGAGTTCCTGCGGTTCAGGGCCAACCTCGCGGAGACGACGCAGAACCTCGTGCTGAGGTCACTGAACCAGGAAGTAATCGCGGCGCAGCAGCGGCTGCAGTCGATAAGCACGCAGATTAGCCAGTTGCCAGCTCGGCCCACGACACCCGGGCAGCAGGCCAGGCTAGCCAGCCTCACGAAGGCGCAGGCGCAGGCGCAGACCTCGCTCGATCTCGTTCAAGAGGCCGTCACCGACAACGCAATAAGCTCGCAGATCACCACCGCTGGTGTCATTCACGACAGCCAGGTACTCAGTCCAGCGAGCCCGCTCCCGCCGCACTCGCGGCTAAAGCGGCTACTTGAATACGCGGGGATCGGGCTTATCGCGGGTCTGACGCTGGGTGTCGGCGTCATGATAATCGGCGCCCTCCTGTCGGACCGGCTTCGACGGCGTGATGACGTGGCCCGTGCGCTGAGCGCCCCGGTAGAGGTCAGCGTCGGCGGTATGGCGCGCCCGCGCTGGTGGCCGGGACCACGAGGTCTCCAAGCAGCCCCGAGCGCGGACGTCAAGCGGATCGTGGCGTACTTGGGCAGCGTGCTGTCCTCCAGCACCGGCGACCCAATGAGCCTAGCCATCGTTCCGGTAGACGACGTGCACGGCCCCGCGGCCTGCCTCGCGTCGCTGGCCATATCGTGCGCGAAGCAGGGGTTGCGCGTCGTGGTAGCCGACCTGTGCCATGGCGCTCCGGCGGCGCGGCTGCTTGGAGTTGCGGAGCCAGGAGCATGCACGGTGACCGTCCAGGGCGTGCAGGTTGGCGTGGTAATACCTCTCCCCGATGACGTGGTAACGCCAGGTCCGCTCGACCGCCGGCCAAGTCAGCCGTCGGTGGCGAAGGCGGTGATCGAGGCCTGCGAAAAGGCTGACCGACTGCTCACCCTGGCGACCATTGACCCCTCGCTAGGCGCACAGCACCTCAACGGGTGGACGAGTGCAGCGGTCGCCACGGTGACCGCCGGAAAGTCGACAGCCACGCGCATCCATGCTGTGGGCGAGATGGTGCGGCTTTCCGGTGTGACGCTCGTCTCTGGCGTGCTCCTAGAGGCCGACAAGACCGACGAGAGCCTCGGCGTAGCCCTCGCGCCCGAGACCATAACGGAACATCCATCGCACCTCGACAGCGACGGGTCGATGGTCACGTCCCGCCGCACCGTTAGTGGAAAGCCGACCGCGGAGTCATGACAGCGTCTGCCGCAAGAGATGGCGCCCCCATCGCGGCGCTGCGCCCGAGCCGTCGTGTTCCGCCCATGCCGACGACGGCGGACGCGCGTGAGCGGTCCGTGCGGCGCCGGGTCGGCCTAGCTTGGGGCCTGCTAGTCCTCAACACCATCGTCTACGCCGGGTCACTTCTGCATATCCCGTCGGTGGTTGGCAAGGGCATCACCCAGGTCGCTCTGCCCGCGGCTCTGCTTGTAGCGCTGACGGTTAATCGCAGAATCGTCGTCCGGCCGAATGTGTTCTTGTGCCTGCTTGTCTTGCTCGCAGCGGAAGCGATCGTCACGAGCTTGCAACCGCAGTATTTCTCAACCGTTTACCGGACCTTCCGATTCGCGGAACTCGTGGCTGCGCTCTGGCTGCTGACGCCGTGGTGGGGTCGGCGCGACCTGCTGCTCGTCCGCAGCCACCTGGTCTCGCTGGCGGTGGTCCTCGCGTCGGTGATCCTGGGGCTGCTGATCGCGCCCGGCCATGCACTGGCCGACGGAAGACTTTCCGGCGTGTTGTGGGATGTCCCCCCGACCCAGGTCGCTCACTATGCCGCGGTCATCTTGGGAGCGACCGTTGTCCTCTGGCTGTGCGGTCGGCTTCGCGGGCGACGCACGCTGCTGATCGTCGCCGTCTCCGCGGCCATTTTGCTGGCGACGCACACGAGGACCGCGCTGGCGGCGCTCATCGCAGGGCTGCTGGTCGCCGGGCTGAGTCTGATCGTGGCCAAGCAGCGGGTCCGCAAGGTGTTCGCCGCCGCTGGGGCCGTGGCTGCGGTCGCCATCGTCACGCTGTCCGGGTTTGTCACCGCATGGCTGGAGCGCGGCCAGGGCACCTCGCAGCTAACGAAGCTCACAGGCCGTACGGACGTCTGGGGCCCGCTACTGAGCCTGCCGCGCGACAGGTTCCAGGAGATCTTCGGCTTCGGGCTGTCCAACGACTCGTTCAACGGCTCGCCCATCGACAGCAACTGGCTCGCCTCTTACCAGGCACAAGGGCTCTTCGGCGTGACCGTCTGCGCCGCAATCTTGCTGTTCCTGATCGTGGCAGCCTTCTTCCGGCCGCGTGGTGTTGAGCGCGCGCTCGCCTTGTTCTTCATCACCTACTGCCTGGTGGCCTCGTTCACCGAAGTCGGCTTCACCAACGCCACCCCGTACATGCTCGAACTCGCCCTCGCCGCATCGCTACTGATGGAGCCGGCCGCCACGCGCCGACGGGCAGCCCAATGAGGAGGACCGGATCATGAACGCAACGAGGGGCGCAGGCAAGTACAAAAAGGATTTCTGGAAGAAAGAGAATCTCAGGTATTCGGAGCCACATTTCCGCGCCCAGAAGGTGGCACGCCTGATTAACAAGGCTTCACGCGGGCAAGAATGCGATCTTCTCGATGTGGGGTGCGGGCCAGGCGCGCTGCGTTACCTGCTAGATGATAATGTGCGCTACCACGGCATCGATATTGCCATACCCGAGCCAGCGCCGAACCTAGTCGAGGCGGACTTGCTGGAAACCCAGATCGATTTCAATGGCAAGCGGTTCGACATTATCGTAGCTCAGGGCGTATTCGAATATTTCGGAGCGCTGCAGACCCAAAAGTTCACTGAGATACGGCGGATACTGGCGAGCGACGGTAGGTTTATCCTGTCGTACTGGAATTTCGGGCACCGCGACAGGCGCATATACGAGGCGTTCAGCAATATTCAGCCAATGAACGAGTTTCGATCGAGCTTGGCAAGTTACTTCACGATAATGTCCTGCTTCCCCGCGTCGCATAACTGGCGGCAGAACATGTCTGACCGAAAAATCCTCAAGCTCATCAATATGCGTGCGAATGTAAATATCCCGCTCGTCAGCCCTAAGCTGGCGGTGGAGTATTTCTTTATCTGCTCGCGCTAGTGTGGAACTCGAGCGTGCAGCACTTCGGGCCACCGCCGGCCTTGCGCAGCTCGGATAGGTCCACGCCTATTGGCTCGAATCCACGGGCGGCAAGCTTGGCAGCCAGCTCGGCCGCCTGCGCTGGCAGCACAACGTGGCGGCCGTCGCTGACCGCGTTCAGGCCCAGTACGTCGGCGTCGGAGTCGCTGGCCTCGATCAGGTCAGTAAAGTGCGCGGCGAGCGCAGCCCGGCTCGCATCGTCGAACGCCGCGGGGTAGTAGGCGGCCGTATCAGGGTTGAGAACGCACAGGGCCGTGTCGAGGTGATAGAAGCGCGGGTCCACTAGGCGGACACTGATGACCGGCACACCGAAGGTTTCAGCAAGCTGCGCGTGCGCCGCAAGGTCGGTGCGGAAGCCGTACCCGGCAATCAGCGCGCGCCCGGTAAAGAGCATGTCGCCTTCACCTTCGTTGATGAGCCGCGCGGGACGCACGTCCTCGTACCCGCGGGCCAGGAACCAGCCGAGATAAGCGCCCGCTTCGGCCTCCCGCTCCGCGAATCGGAACTTCACGCCGAGCACCTTGCCGTCCATAACAGTCGCGCCGTTCGCTGCGAACACCATGTCTGGCAGGCCCGGAACGGGGTCGATGGTCTGCACCGTGTGGCCAAGCTCGAGGTGAATATCGTGCAGCCGCGTCCACTGGCTCATCGCGCGATCCGGGTCGGTCGGCCGGTCCGGCAGCATCCACGGATTGATGGAGTACGTGACCGCGAAATAGGTTGGCGGGCACATGAGATAGCTGCGTCTGGTTGCCAGGCGTTCCGCCTGGCTGAACGCAGACGGCAGCCTGGTGGTGGCCATGGAGACGTCCTCGTCCGACGCCAGGGTAACGGCGTCTGACCGCGGCTTCACCTGTCGACCGCGGGCACTGGACGGGTCGGCTCGAGCGACATTTGGTGCGCCCAGGTTCGCCTCGCCCGACGGGTCACGGACCTAGCGAGCTCTGCTGCCACATTGTGCGTTCCGGCGATGAATCGCATCGACGGCCCCAGTCCGAACGCCGCCGGGGCCCCGACGAAGTACAACCCTGGAACGCTCGATTCGGCGGCCCGGCTCAGTACCGGATAGCCGCTGAACGTGGCTATCCGCGACCGGAGTTCCTCCGGCACGTACGACAAGCTGGACACGTCAACGCGGAAGCCGGTCCCGGCGATCACGTGATCTACCTTCAGGCTGGACCTGCCCGGGCCATCAAGCAGCAGCCGCACGCCGGATCCGCTTGGCTCAACTCCCCGCACATGAGTCTTGCCGAGTATCTCGACCACGCCTTCGACACGGGGCCTTAGCCACCATGCGCCGAGTGGCCCCAGCACAGTCCGCGCCTTGGCGGCCCGCACATCTTGCGGCAGCCGGCGGAACGCGGTCGGAGAATTCCAGAACGGGCACTTCCACCCTTCGCACAGCCTGTTCTCCCGGAGCCGCACCAGCGGGGTCAGCGGTGGCGGTTTAGCTCCCCAGATAGGGGACTCCGGGCATCGCACGACTAGCCGGACTTCTCCCCCCGCCTCGTGCAGCAACGCGGCCGTCTCCAGTGCCGACGAGCCGGAGCCCACGATGGCTACCTGGCGCCCCTGGAAGTGGTCGAACCGGTGGTGATCAGTGGTATGCGAGGCGAGTTCTGGCGGCAGGCCCGACAACTCGGCCGGAATGTAGCAGTAAGGCAGGCTGCCCGTCGCTATCACGACGCTCCTGGCCGCCACAGGCTCGGCATCGGCGAACGTGACCCGGAACCCGTCGCTCACCGCCTTGATCTCCGTCACCGTGACATCGCTGATGTCTGGTACCAACTGCTTGATGTACCAGTCGGCGTAGTCGAGGAACCGTTCTATCGGCAACGGCGTCCCCCGCTCGATGCCGTCGATTCGCTCTGATCGACAGTAGGCCGGTAGATCGTAACGGGCATTGGGCGACGAGATATCGGAACCGAAGACCTCGGATTTCAGGTACATGCCCACCGGCATGTGCTGACGCCAGGTATCCATCGAGCGGCCGACGATGAGGTGGTCGATCCCCCGCCCGCGAAGGTGCGTCGAGATCGACAGACCGTAAGGGCCAGCACCGACAATGACCACCTCGCTAGCGCGCATGTAACGCTTCCTCCCGGAACCCGGCTTGATTCGCGCCAACAAGAGGGAGCTGCAAACCGCGTTGATACATCGGCAAGCGCCGCGTTGTATCACGGCCGCTCGACGAACGCTCTCCTCTTAGAACGTCTGTGTGCGACCGGGTCGACAAGCCATCGCGGTACCGCTGGGGAGAATGGGGTAAACATGCAGCTCATTGGCCCGGTGCGGGTCACTACTGCGGCCGGCGTGAGGTCATGACCGGCGCCAGAGAAAGCCTGCTCGGCCCCAGCTACTTTTACCACCGCGGCCTGATCAGGAGGTCTAAGGGCTGGTCACCTGCGGAGATCCGGGAGTATCAGGACGCGCGGTTCCGGCGGCTGATCCGCCGGTACGGCGATGGGATTACACAGACCAACGATTACCGGCAGCACCTGCGCCGATATACCCGATGGAACGTCCCGCTGCTCGCGCACGCGGTGCGGACGGGGGGGACGTCAGGCCAGCCTCTTCGTTTCACGGCCGACACCTTCGCCCGCCGTCAGAAGGAGCGCGCCTATCTGTTTGACATCTGGTCCCAGGTTGGTTTCGCGCCGTACGACCTCAGAGTCCGTTACTGCGGCGATTTCCACGACGGACTGCTTCGCTACAACCGCCTTGAGAACGCGTGGATGATCTCACCTGCTGCTACCCAAGAGCACGAGCTAGGCGCACTCCGGCGGTGGGTGCGCACAATACCGCCGTTCTTTCTTCATATTTATCCGAGTTCGCTGTATACCTTCATCGATCTGGTGGGCGAAGACCTGTTCCGCAGTCTACCGATCAGGGGTGTGATCGCTGCCTCCGAGATGTTCCCGGCGGGTGATCAGCTCCAGTTTGAGCATGAGTTCGGCCTCAAGATCGCGCACTGGTACGGCCACAGCGAGTACGCGATGCTGGCCTACTGCTGTCGTCAATGCCGTGGCTTCCACTTCTACCCGACGTATGGATACGCGGAACTGCTCTCCTCGGACGTCGAGGGCTGCAGGCGCGTTGTCGCATCGTCGTTCAACCGGATCGGCACGCAGTTCGTCCGATATGACACGGAGGACCTCGCCGTTGATCCGGTTGGGAGCTGTGCCAAGGACCACTTCCCCCGCGTCAGCGCCATTGTCGGGAGATCACAGGAGACGTTCATCGACAGCTCCGGACGGAGAAGGTCGCTCTTTGGCTACGCTTTCGGGGACCTGGACGCCGACGCGTTCTGGGATCAGATACGCGATCTTCAGTTCGTCCAGGACAAGCCGGGCTTTCTGCTTCTTCGGGTGGTCCCGAGCCCGGGTGCAGAGCGAGGCCAGATCCAGAAGGCCTTCGAACGACGCTTCCCCATGGCGAAGCTCGACATCGAGTACGTCTCCGCCATCGAACGCAGCCCGAGCGGCAAGCGGCGATATCTCGTGGACCGTCTCGCCGGGGGCCAGGTCTAGGGTGACATCCGGGTCAGCCGTTGGCGGTGTTGACCGCGATGCCGAACATCCCCTCTCTCGTATTCCTGTCCGCATCCGGGCTGATGATGGTCTGGTACTCCGGATGCCGCTCAGCAAAGGTCGCGAAGCCCGCGTGCGAGTCGATGTCATCCACCAGCAAAACCCCGCCCGGCTGCATCACCGAAGCGGCCTGCTCCATCTCGAACAGCGTGTTTTCCGCGGTGTGCAGGCTGTCATGGATGAAGAGTTCGATGCGGCCGACATCGGCAGCCAGCGCCGGCAGTCGCTGCTTGCTTGAGCCCTCCACGTACGACCAGCGGGAACGACATCCATCGGTGACGACGATGCCTGTCTCCCCGTGCAGTCGATGATCGAAAGGAAACGGCAGATCGATACTCCACAGGTGGCCGGAATCGTTCTGCTTCAGCGCCTCGAGCACGACACGGCTTGTGACGCCGTGTGCAACGCCGGTCTCTACTACGACCTCTGGCCGGGCATGCAGGACTACGCACCACGCGGCGCGGCACAGCGAGCTATCGCCGTCGGCGTACCACGCGTAGGTGTCGCGGCCGAAACCCCATCCCCTGGCGGCCAGCACCGCACCTATGTCCCCCATTACCTCATCGAACCGCGGATATTCCGGGCATGGCCAAGGAGCGTTGAGCAGTTTGTGCAAATGCTCATTCCAAGCCTCGTCTACCGCGAATCGAGGAGTTTCACCGCGCGTATGCCACTGGTACCACTGGCGGATTTCTCCCGGCAGCGCCCGGCTCACCACGACCGGATCAGCTGCGAATGTGCGCGCCAGTCGCATGATCTTCTGCACGCGCGTACCCCTCCAGGCCATTGCCTCTCCCCCCTGAGCCCTTCTCGCCATCATAAATACCTGCTAGATGACCTGTTCCACGGGGGGGCAGTCAGCAGCTCATTGCAGCGGCTTCCAGCGCCGCTACTTCGGACGATATGTACTGCCTTTATCCTGGCCGAACGGCCCGACGCACTGTCCGCTCTGCTGCTCGCTATGCGATGTGCATGTATCGCCGCTCGATGCGCTTCCAGTCCAGTCTGACCAGCTCACCGGGTTGGCGCCATTACCTTGGTTCCAGGCATAGAAGCTCGACGGGCCGTCGTAGGTGTTATCCGACCACACATCGTTCTGATGGAAAGCCAGCTGAGTCAGCAGGACCGGCGTGTCATAGGGGGCAGTCGAGCCATATTCGCTGAAGATGCCGCCCGCGCCGCAGGCCGGCCACTTATCGCGGCTGCAATGCGGGATCTTGGCTGGGTTGAAGTCGATGACGTTGTGGCTAACGCTCACGTTCTCCGTCTTCCACATGCAGCCGTCCCACCAATCCTGCCGGGGGGAACCGGCGAGCTCGCCGACGTAGGTCGTCGTGCTGACAGACGCCGACGTCAGGTTGGCCTTGCACCCGGCGAGTGTGAACGAGACCGATGATCCGCTGCGGATCAGGGTGCAGACGTTGTCGGAGCCGTCCGCGCAGAAGCGGTTGGAGTCCTGCCACATGACGACACTGCCGCTGTTGTCGATCAGGGTGTTCCCGGTGATGACAGACAGCGCGGGATACGAGCGCTGGTCCGAGCACGACGCTTCAGGGCAAGCAGGCACGCCGCCAAACATGCGATCGCTTCCGCTCTCGCTGACATAGATGGCCCCGGCCGGAAAGTCCGGATTACCGAGCCCGCCCGCCCATCCGTTGTCTGAGATGTGGTTATTCACGATGGCGAAATTGTACGATATCTCCTCAATGATACCAGCTTCGTCGTTACCGCTGATGGTGTTGTCAGCATATGTAGTATTGGCATTGTCAGTGTCCGCCCAGGCGCCTGGTCCCCAGTTTTGATGAATGTAGTTTCCCTCGACCGTAACGCCGTCTGTCTGCCAGAGCTTGAAACCCCCCTGATCGCCATCGGGGACAACCCGCCCACAGTGCGAGTTTCGGAACCGCGGCGGCACCGGATTGTACTTCGACCATCCGATCGATGAGTTGTCCAGCAGGCCTTCGAAGTCACACGTATCGTTGTAGCTAATTTCATTGTCAACCACCATTAGGTTGTATGGACCCGATGTCAGCGAGTCAGCACCCCACGGGTTGATAGCGACAGATTGGAAGCCGTACTGCCCATTCAGAGTCAGGCAATTGGATTTGAGAACATTATCAGCTCCGGCGATCACACCTGCGCCCGGCACATTAAGGGTGATGGTATTGTATTGGATTGTCCAGCCTGTATTAGAATCAGGGTTGATGGCGGCCGAGTTGCCGCTCGGATGATATTCCTCGATCGTCAAGTATTCGATCGTCACGCCCGCCTGATCGCCGATGGTGGAGTTCGAGTCGATCGCCCATGTCGAGGAGTAGCCGCCGGCCAGGACGCTGGCCCGGCCGTCGACTAGCCCGCCTACGAAAGCATCATTCTTGTCTGCCTGAAAGCTGCCGGTGTGTACGCCCGGCAGCAGGTAGTAAACCGTATTCGCGGCGAGCTGGTACGAAGCGTAGTCACGCGCGTCAGCTGGGAGAATAACCCCGGCTGTATCGCTCGGAAAGTCTGAGCCCGGTTTGCCATAGGTCGGTAGCCCCGATCGGCCACTCGTGTACCTGCCTGCCGGACCGTCGTAACTGAATGGTGAGCGGAGAATTGGCTGGCCACAGACCCGAGTTCCGCTTCGCGGATTGTTAGCTGCCGGCCGCCCGGCGGCAACGACGGTGTCCGAGGCCGAGGTGCGGTGTTGCAATCTCAGGGCGATAACGACCGAAGCTATAATGAGGCAGCCGACAACTGCGCAATACAAAAGACCCCGGCCCTTGATCTTGCTAGCCAACGGACCCCCTGCAGCAGTCAGACTTCAGTCTGTGCCTCGCGGCTCATCGCTGATGTATTGCCGGTGCGCATGTTGTCCACTCTGAGGACCAATCGCAGGCGCGTTCCGTCATTTAAGGTGCTTGTCGTTAGAAATGGCGGTTCCGCCGACGCTCGGCTGCCTCGCGGTAGACGTCAAGGGTCGCCTCGGCGGTTGCCGCCCAGGTAAACTCGCTCGCCCGCTTGAGTCCTTGCTCTCGCAGGTGATCGCGTCCAGGGCCGAGGGCGTCGGAGATACCCCGTGCGATGCTCGCCGGTTCGGATGGATCGCACAGCACCGCGGCTCCTCCCGCTATTTCCGGCATGGCGCTCGTGTCCGAGGTGACGACCGGGCAGGCGCAGGCCATGGCTTCCAGGATCGGCAGCCCGAACGTTTCGTTGAAGGACGGGTACACGAAGACATCGGCTGCTCGGTAGAACCACACGGTTTCCTCAAGTGGAATCCTCCCGACGAAGATCACGTCGGACGCTATGCCGAGTTCGGCCGCCAGCGACTGCAGCGAATCACCGTACTTACCACCGACTCCGGCACCGACAACGACCAGCTGACGACCGCCCATATCAGCGCGAGCCAGAGCCCATGCCCGCAACAGCCCCTCGAGGTTCTTGTACGGCCACAAGGAGGACACGAAGAGCACAAATGGCTTGGTGACGCCGTATCGCGCCACCGCGGACCGCGCCTCGCCCGCGTCGCCCGGCTTAAACACGTCGTGGTCGACAGCCTCATAAATCAGCCTGAGCTTTCCCGGGTCGACGGGGAGAAACCGCAAGACCTCATTGCGGAGGCTATCGGAGTTGACGATGATCGAATCCGCTATGCGCGCGGATCTCGGGTAGCTCAGTCTGCGGTACAGCCGGGTTTCCGGCTTGAGCGCGTCGGGAGTTGCGAAGGCGTGCATCGTCTTGAAGTGCAACACAAGCGACCACGAAAAATTCGTCACCGGCGCCATGAGTGTTGTCAAGACATCGATGCGACTGAGCGGCAGCCGCACCGGTGAGTACAGATGCTCACTGAGCGTGCGCAGGTTACGATGCTCATTCGACCACGGATAGGTGATGTACTTAACGTTCGGCCCGAGACCCTGATAGTGGGGTCGCGATCTCGGGCTCACCAGCAGGTGCATTTCCTCGCCGCGTCCTAGCCGCTGAGCCATCTCCGGGATGACGCGCGTCCAGCACCAGTGCGCGCCCGAAGGGTTGTGTGGATTTTCGGTTAGCAGGTTTATCGCGACGCGCATCGATGATTTCGTGCTTCGCGCCAGAAACACTCTAGCGCGCTCCTTCCACGTCGAACCGTCATCATCCTGACAGCACCTGGCCGGGGCAGGCCGAGAGCAAATGGCTCGGACAGCGCCCCGTCCGATCCCCCGCCCAGGGGGCGGGGGCGTCACGGCCGCTGGTCGCAGCGGTCACAAGGCCTCTTCAGCTGACTCTTCACGCCCAGCGTCCTTCTGCCTCGTGTTCATACGAGCGGTCGATGTCGCGCGTGATACGACGAGTTCCGTCCAGCAGCCTCAGTCCGGCATGGATTCAGGGCCTGAAAGGTACTAGTAATCACCTATCCCGAAATGTGAGGCCCGGCATTGTCTCCGTCGCGAATGATTGGAAACAGAAGCGCCGACCTACCTCTATGCCGGTGGCATCCAGTCGGAGCGAACTGATTATCCTGTCTAAGTCATCTTCAGATCCGTGCATAGGAAGTGGAATCGTGAAGGTCGTCCTGTTCTGCGGCGGCATTGGGATGCGGCTGCCTGACGGTGTCACTAGCGCGCCGCGGCCGATGGCAATGATCGGAGAGCGGCCGCTACTCTGGCATGTCATGCGTTATTATGCCCATTTCGGGCATGCTGATTTCATAATATGTCTAGGCCACGGTGCCGCTCATGTCAAGGACTTCTTCCTGAACTATGACGAGACAAGGTCGAACGACTTCGTACTGGAGAATGGCACGCGCGAGATAAGGCTCTTTAAGGCGGATATCTCGGACTGGCGCGTAACGTGCGTTGACACGGGACCGACCTCGCTGATTGGCGAGCGACTGCGCCGGGTACGGCGCTTCCTCGAGGATGAGCCGGTGTTCCTTGCCAACTACGCGGACGTTCTGACCAATGCTCCGCTGCCGGACATGATCGATCGCTTCGAAGCCAGCAGCGCGGTAATTGGGCTGCTGGCGGTGCCGCCGCAGTCTTCGCACCACGTCGTCGATATCGACGACACCGGATTCATCACGCATGTGACTGCGATGCAGGATCTCCGGCAGTGGGGCAATGGTGGTTACTTCATGATGCGTCCGGAGATCTTCGACCACCTGCACGAAGGCGAGGACCTCGTCGAAGACGCAATCACGAGGCTGGTTCCTCAGCGCCGGGTCCTGGCATACCGCTACACGGGGTACTGGTCACCAGCCGACACCGTCAAGGAGCGCGCACAGCTCGAGGAGATGTACGGCCGGGGTACTTGTCCGTGGATGGTGTGGGACGACGAACGATCCGGCCGGACGCAGAGTGCGGCGGCAGCCGCAGCCGACTGACTTCGCCCTGGGGTGCGCGAACAGATGGTCCGATGACGTATCAAGGGCTGGCGGTGCTATGTCCTGTAGCCGCGGGTAGTGGCGGTCACCGCGCGACCTGTCGGCAGCCTGATGAAGGACATGGATGAGCGCTGCACCACGGCTGAGCATCGGGCTCCCGGTCTACAACGGCGACAGGTACCTCGCGGAGTCTCTCGATGCCCTGCTCGGCCAGAGCTACGAGGACTTCGAGCTGATCATCTCGGACAACGCCTCGACGGACGGCACGGCCGGTATCTGCCGCCGGTACGGCAGGCGAGATTCCAGGATCCGCTATTACAGGCAGCCGCAGAACATCGGTCTCGCCCGGAACCATAACTTCGTCTTCGGACAAGCCGCGGGGCAGCTATTCAAGTGGGCCTCGTACGACGACCTCTACGCCCGCGACCTGCTCCAGCGCTGCATAGACGCGCTGGACGAGAACCCGCGGGTCGTGCTCGCTCATTCCTGGACGGCATTGCTCGACGACGCGGGCTCGGTTACAAAGCTGCTTGAGTACCCGCTGGTCACAGACTCAGAGCGGGCCCCTGAGCGCTTCAACAGCATGCTGTTCGCCAATGGAGGCGATGACGTCTACGGCATCATCCGTGCGGACGTTCTGCGGCGCACGGCCCTGCACGGCAGTTACCACCACGCCGACAGGGTCATTACCACGGAATTCGCCCTGCATGGCCCGTTCTATGAGGTCCCAGACTGGCTGTACTTCCGCAGGGATCACCCGGAGCGTGAGGAAAGGGCGTGCCCGACACTGCGGACTCGGTGCGCGAACATGGATCCGCGTCGCGCCGACCGCCTGCGGCATCCGGCTGTCCGCTTGTACGGCGAGTACATCCTCGGATACCTGGCAGCGATCCGTCGCGCGCCCCTGTCGCCCTCAGACCGCCAGGAGTGCTACGGATGCCTTGCGCGGTGGATGATCAGCAGGGCAGGTCCGCGACGCGGCCCGCGACGCGGCCCGCAAGGCGCGCACGCAGCCCCGGCGCAGCCCGTTTCGGTCGAAGCGATGGTTGCCGGCCAGCAGCGGAGCCCTCGATGACACTGCGAGCTCCTGGCAGGCATCGGCGATCCGGACAGGTCGCCCAGAGGGTTGGCCTCTTTGGTGTCATCGGCACCGACAACATCGGCAACGAGGGGATGCTGGACGCCGTAGTCACCTACCTCACCGCCGCTCACCCTGAGGCCATCGTCGACTTCATGTGCGTCGGGCCGGAGAAGGTGACTGCACGATATGGCGCACCCGCCATCTCGATGAACTGGTACCAGCAGTACGAGGAGCGGGTATCCGGCGTCACCGCCATGGCGCTGAGAATGCTCGGCAAGGGCGTCGACGCCTGGCGGGTGGCGTCTTGGGTGCGCAAGCACGATGTGGTGATCGTTCCCGGCGCCGGGGTCCTTGAGGCCACACTTCCGATTGGGCCGTGGTGGTATCCGTACGCCATGTTCCTGCTGAGCGGGTCGGGACGACTCTTCGGAACCAAGGTCGCCCTCGTCAGCGTCGGGGCGAGCGTGCTGAGCCAGCGGCTGACCCGGCTTTTCTTCACCCAGGCAGCCAGGCTCGCCTTCTACCGTTCCTACCGCGACACCGGCTCGTATGACGCGATGAGACGAGCTGGGATCGACGTCACGTGCGACAGGGTCTACCCGGACCTTGCCTTCGCCCTCCCGGTACCTGTCGTCCGCTCCGGTGACCCGATGACCGTCGGGGTGGGCGTCATGGACTACCACGGCACCAACGATGACCGCCGTCGGGCCGACCAGATCCGCGTCGCCTACGTGGCGAAGATGAAGCGCTTCGTGCGGTGGCTGGCCGACAGCGGATACCGGATCAAGCTGTTCGGGGGTGACAACCGGTGGGACGACGGTCTGGTGCAGGAGATCGTTGCCGACGTGCGGGCCCACCGGACTGAGCTCGATCCGGTGTGCGCCGTCGCCGCCCCGGCTACTTCGTTGGAAGAGCTGATGGGCGAGTTGGCGTCCGTCGGCGCCGTGGTCGCGATTCGCTATCACAACGTGCTGTGCGCGCTCAAACTCTGCAAGCCCACGCTGTCGATCAGCTACGCCAGAAAACACGATTTGCTGATGGCCGACATGGGTCTGTCGGAGTTCTGCCAGTTCGCCAACACGCTTGACGTCGACCGGCTCATCGCGCAGTTCATCGAGCTGACGAGGCGGTCCTCACAGCTGACCGAGTCGATGGTGAAGCGCAACGCGGAAAACGCACGGCGGCTGGACCAGCAGTTCGCGGAGTTGTCAGCTGTGCTCTTCGAAGCCAAGGGCCGAAGGCCCTTCCGAACAAGGCATCGCACCGCGGCTGAGCCAGCGACGGAACTCCAAGCAGCCGCGCCGGGTGGCATGCGATAGGGCGAGGCTTACGGCATGCCGAAGTGCGCGGCCTGCTCGGCGCGCAATTTATCCACCAGCCGCCCGGCGGGCAGGACGACGTCGGCCATGCGGACAGGCTCATCCTGGCCGACCGGCCGGGTTAGGCGGGCGCCGACCGCCAGGCCGATAGGGAGCGCGTTGTCGCGACGGGTGTTTTCGACGTTGTCGATAAGCCCGTAGCAGGTGTAGCCGCCGATGCCATCTAGCTCATCGCCCGTCTCCATGTCGCGTTTGGCGATAGTGGCGACCTCGCATACCGGCGGTCCCGCTGGCGCGATGCTGGCGTCGCCAAACAGAACGGCCCTCGCGACGCTGAGCGGCGCCTCCAAGTGGGTGAGGTGGAACGGCCGGTAGAACATGTATAG
>Ga0126373_10001242_pt1 | contig 17934 bp, 15 predicted proteins | sample PanSoiMetPlot_11_FD_92545 | JGI IMG/M metagenome (GOLD analysis project Ga0126373, IMG submission 92545) | Tropical forest soil microbial communities from Panama - MetaG Plot_11 | ecosystem: Environmental > Terrestrial > Soil > Tropical forest > Bulk soil | place: Panama | collected 2016-02-17 | reverse complement strand
GGCCGCCAGGTGCAGGTTGGGCGTCGGCCGGACATACCAGGTACCGCGGCCGTTCGTCGACATGACGGTGTTCGAGAACGTGCTCGTCGCCGCTCAACAAGGCGCTGGCCTGAGTCGGCGGGCTAGCTACGCGGCCGCGGTCGAGGCACTGGACCGGACCGGAATGTCAGTTCAGGCCAACGTGCCGGCGGCGCGCCTTGGCTTGCTGCACCGCAAGCGCCTCGAGCTGGCCCGCGCCCTGGCGACGAAGCCGACGCTGCTGTTGCTTGACGAGGTGGCCGGCGGACTCACAGATCCCGAGGTCGCCCAGCTCGTCGACATAGTCCGGGCCGTTAACGCCGACGGCACCGCGGTTATCTGGATTGAGCACGTGGTGCGAGCGCTCACCGCCGTGGTGACGCGGCTGATCTGCCTGTCCGGTGGCCGCTTCGTCGGAGACGGCGATCCCGCCAGCGTCCTGGCTGACCCGGCCGTACGCGAGGTCTTTCTCGGCACCGAGGTCACCGCCGCCTTGGCCGGCGGTGCGCTAGCGGTCCCGGCGCCCGACGGCGATCGGAGCGAGTCATGACTGGCCCTGGACACCTCATGCAGCCGCTGCTCGAGGCTCGCCATCTGGTCGTTCAGCACGGACAGCTGCGCGCGCTGGACGGCATCTCTTTCCGCGTGTCCGCTGGCGAGGTCTACGCGATTATCGGCGCTAATGGTGCGGGCAAGTCCACGCTGCTGCGCACCATCGCCGGGTTGCACGCCCCGACCGCAGGATCGGTGCTCTTCGATGGGCAGGACGTGACGAAGCTCCGGCCAGAACGCCGGGCCAGGCAGGGAATCGTCATGGTGCCGGAGGGCAGGCGGCTGTTCGGGTCACTGACCGTCGAGGAAAACCTGAAGGTCGGCGCGGCGTACGCCCGGCCAGGCCCGTGGACGATCGAGCGGGTTTACGAGATGTTCGATTGGATGCGAGATCGTCGTGGTCAGCGCACCGCGCAGCTGTCGGGGGGCGAACAGCAGGCCGTCGCCATAGGCCGGGCGCTGGTCGCAAATCCGCGGGTCCTGCTACTTGACGAGCTCTCCCTCGGCCTCGCGCCGGTCGTCATCCAGCGCATCTACAGCATGCTGCCGCAAATTCTGGCGACCGGGCTGACCGTGCTGCTGGTCGAGCAAGACGTAAGCCAGGCGCTTCGGGTAGCAACGCACATCCACTGCCTGCTGGAAGGCCGCACCACGCTCGAAGGCAAGCCTGCCGACGTCACCGCCGAACAGGTCGAGGCGGCCTACTTCGGCCTCGCCGGGGTCGCGCCGGCCACGCAGCGAGGCGAAGGGAGCGAGCCCTAATGGCCTGGGTCAATGCCACCATTCAAGGTGGACTGACAGGCGGCTTGTACGCGCTGTTCGCGTGCGGGCTGTCGCTGATGTTCGGCGTGATGAAGGTCGTCAACCTCGCGCACGGCGACCTCGCTGTCGTCGCTGGCTACCTCGCGATCGGCGTGATCGCCGTGACGCACGTTCCCGTGCTGTGGTCGTTCCTCATCGTCGTGCCTGTGATGGCCGCACTCGGGTATGTGCTGCAGCGCACCATCATCCAGAGCGCGCTCGATCGCGGCGTCCTCACTACGCTGCTGGTGACCTTCGGGCTGTCGATAGTGATTGAGAACGCGCTGCTCCAGTTCGCCTCCGCCAATACTCGCGGGATCGGCGTTGGGCTGGCTCTTATCCGGGATTCGTTCAGTATCGGGTCGCAGATCCAGATCGGCTACCTGCTCGTCGTCATCTTCGCGACCGCAGTGATCGTGCTGCTCGGGTTGCAGTATTTCCTCTCTGCCTCGAAGTACGGCCGCTTGATCAGGGCTAGCGCGGACGACCCTGAAGCAGCGCAGCTCTCCGGGGCTGACTATCGGCACGTGTTCGGTGTGGCGGCTGCCATCGCGCTCGGGACTGTGGCGCTGGCCGGGGTCGCCTACGGGATGTATTCCCAGTTGGCGCCCACCACGGGCACGGACACCATTCTGTTGTTCGCGTTCGCGGCAGTGGTGATTGGCGGCCTCGGTTCGCTGTGGGGCACATTGCTCGGCGGCGTCGTGCTGGGCGTCGCGCAGCAGATCGGCGCCCAGATCAACATCTCGGATGAGGTGCTGGCCGGGTACATCGTGTTCCTCGCTGTGCTCGTGCTGCGACCCCAGGGCCTGACTGCGAGGAGGGTCCAGTCTTGAGCGTGGTCACCGACGCCGCCACCGGCTCAGCCGCTGGATTCCGAGTCACCAGATCCCGTCGCAGCGTGGCCTGGACCGGTTTGGGCGCGCTAGTCGTTGTGGTCGTGCTCGCGTACTTCCCGTACATCGTGTATTCGGGTACTACGGCCATACTGGTCCAGGCGTTCATCGTCCTGACGCTCGCGAGCATGTGGAATCTGCTGGCGGGTTACGGCGGCCTGGTATCGGTCGGGCAGCAGGCATTCGTGGGCCTCGGCGCCTACTTCGTGCTCATACTTGCGCTGCACGGCGCCTCGCCGTTCGCAGCGCTCCCCGTAGCGGCCATCGGCTGCGGTGTCGCGGCGTTCCCGCTGTGGTGGCTGGTATCCCGGCTGCGCAGCGGCTACTTCGCGATCGCCACCTGGGTGCTCGCGGCGACCGTGATGCTGTTCATCGAGCGGTTTTCCTCGATTGGCGGCGGGACCGGTATGCCGCTGCCAGGTTTCGCATCGCTGTCACCGACGCTGATAACCGCCTATACGTACTGGGCCGGGCTCGGGGTCACCGTCGCCGCGCTCTTGACCATTTACATCCTGCTGCGCGGCAAGCTCGGCCTTGTGCTCACGGCCATCCGCGATGACGAGGTCGCCGCGCGCAGCTCTGGGGCCAGGGTCGGCCTGGCCCGGATGCTGGTCTTCGTCGTGGCCGGCGCTGGCTGCGGGGCCGCCGGCGCGGTGCTGGCGATCAGCCAGCTCCAGGTGCAGCCGTCCGCAGTATTCAGCGTCAACTGGACGGCGGAGATGGCGTTCGCGACCATCATCGGCGGCATCGGCACGATCGAAGGTCCGATCATCGGCACTGCCGTATTCATGATCTTGCAGCAGACGCTGCAGTCTTACAACGCGTGGTACTTGATCATCTTCGGCCTCATTGCGATCGTCGTAGCCCTGTTCGCGCGCCGGGGGCTGTGGGGGCTGGTGGACGCCCGGCTGAACGTGCGGCTGTTCCCGGTCGGCTACTACTTGCGGCTCAATGGCGAGAACGGCGCCGGGAGCCGACTCATGCTGCGCCGTGGCCGGCAGGCCGACGCATAGGGCAACCTGGAAACGCGGAACTTGCTCATAGGAACGCGGGGACTTGGCGGCGGACCGATAGACATCGCCGACGCGACCTGACGAAGTCGCCGTCGGCTAGTTCTGGTTTCGCGATCACGGCTGGCGACCGGGGACGCGAAGACCAGACCAGCGCTGGCGGGCCCGTTCCGTTACTGGTTAGCCTTCGCCCCAGACGTCGCGCGCTACTCGCGCCACGAGTCGCAGCTTGGCCGCCTGGTCTTCCTGGGTGATGACGTTGCCTTCCACGGTGGAGGAGAAGCCGCACTGCGGCGACAGGCACAACTGGTCCAGCGGGACGAAGTTGGCGGCATCGTCGATACGGCGCTTCAGCGTGTCCGGGCTCTCCAGCTCGCCGCGCTTGGTCGTGACGAGGCCGAGCACGACCATCTTGCCCTTGGGCACGAATCGCAGCGGTTCGAAGCCGCCGGATCGCTCGTCGTCGTACTCGAGGAAGAAGCCGTCCACTGCGAGCTCGGAGAATAGCGCCTCGGCGACGAAGTCGTAGCCACCCTCGGCGGCCCAGGACGAGCGGAAGTTGCCGCGGCACATGTGCGTGGTGACCGCCATGGTGTCAGGCCGGTGGCTGATCGCGTTGTTGACCTGTTTGATGTAGCGCAAATGCAGATGCTCGGCGTCTTCGCCGCGGGCAGTGATCTCAGCGCGCTGGGCCGGGTCGTTGAGGTAAGCCAGGCTCGTGTCGTCGAGCTGCAGGTAGGTGCAGCCCGCCGCCGCCAGCCGCTGCACCTCATCGGCGTAGGCGGCCGACAGGTCCGACCAGAACTCTTCCATGTCCGGGTAGACGTCGTGATCGATGGACGCGGGACCGCCGCGGTAATGCACCATATTCGGCGACGGGATCGTCAGCTTCGGCGTGGCGGCACCGACGTTGGACTGCAAGTAGCGGAAGTGGTCAGCAAAGATCGTGTGGTCTAGGTGGATCTTGCTGCCGATATGGATCGCCGCCGGGGTCCATTCGATGACCCCCGAGGGATTGTGGAACTTCACGGCGAGGTGGCCGGGTGCCTTCTCGACGCCGCCGAGCTGATAGATGAAGTCCATGTGCCACGTTGCCCGGCGGAACTCGCCGTCGGTCGCTGACCGCAGGCCGACATTGGCCTGCATGGTGATGGCGTCGGCGATCGCGACGTCTTCGACCGCGCGCAGGTGCTCGGCGCCGATTCGCCCGGCGGCGAAGTCGTCGCGGGCAGTGAGCAGCTCGGCAGGGCGGAGCAGGCTGCCGACATGGTCGGCTCGGAACGGCGGCTTGGTTCGCATGATGCCCGTGTCCTCGTTTCTGCGTGCGGCCAGTTGTCTGTGTCAGTGGACGGCGAAGCCTGTGTAATTCTCGGCCAGCGAGGTCGCGGCCGCGCGCGAGGCGACCACGTAGCGAAGCTGGGAGAGCTGAAGCTGGGTTGTCATCGCGTCCGCGCCCGGTGTGCGGTGCAGCATGGTCGTCATCCACCACGAGAAGTGCGTGGACCGCCAGACCCGGTCCAGGCACGTCGACGAGTACGCGGCCGCGAGCTTGTCATCGCCATGCAGCAGCGCCTCGAGGGCAGGAGCCAGGACGGCCACGTCGGCGAGGGCGAGGTTGAGGCCTTTCGCGCCCGTCGGCGGCACGATGTGAGCGGCATCTCCGGCGAGGAAGAGACGGCCGTAGCGCATCGGCGCGCAGACAAAGCTGCGCATCGGCGTGATGCTCTTATCAAGGACGGGGCCCTGCTGGAGGGTCCACCCGGGCAGCTCGAACCGGCGGCTGAGTTCGCCCCAGATTCGCTCGTCGGGCCACTCGGCGATGTCCTCATCCGGGTCGACTTGCAAATAGAGGCGGCTGACGGTGGGGCTGCGCAGGCTGTGCAGCGCGAAGCCATCGCTGTGATGCGCATAGATGAGTTCGTCGGTGGAAGGCGGCACATCAGCCAGGATGCCGAGCCAGGCGTAGGGGTAGCCGCGTTCCCAGGTGGTTGGCAGGCTCGCGGGCAACGACGGTCGGCTGATGCCGTGGAATCCGTCGCAGCCCGCGATCGCGTCGCATCGGACTTCGTGTCGAGTACCGCTGCTGTCGGTATAGCGGAGTACCGGCATGTCGGTGTCCAGGTCGGCCACCTCGCTTCCGCTGACGCTGAACTGGATTGCGTCGGGACCGGAATCAGCGAGGCGCCGAGCGATCAAGTCCTTGACGACCTCGGTCTGGGCGTAGACCGTCACGGTCCGGCCACCGGTCAGGTCCCGGAAGTCGATGTGGTGGCGCGTACCGTCGAACTGAAGGTAGATCCCGCCGTGCTCGAGGCCCTGCCGGTCGAGCCGATCAGCGAGGCCGGCCTCGCGCAATACAGCGACGCTGCCGTCCTCGAGTACGCCGGCGCGCTGCCGCGCCTCGCAGTACTCGCGGCTACGCACCTCGACCAGTACCGAGTCGATCCGCCGCTGGGCGAGCAAGTGCGACAGCAGCAGCCCGGCCGGACCGGCACCGACGATGCCTACCTGGGTGCGAGAGCGCATCATCCCTTCGCGGCCGCGGCTAGAACGGGTAGGGCGCGATGTCCCCGCGGATTGTCACCCAGCGAGTGTCGGTGAAGGCGTCCAGGTTGGCTGAGCCGCCGAATCTGGCCCCCGTGCCGGACGACCGGATGCCGCCGAAGGGGGTGTTCGGCGCGTCGTCGACTGTCTGGTCGTTGATGTGCACGATGCCGGTGGGGATATGCCTGGCAAGGTCGAGGCCGCGCATGACGTCCCTGGTCAGGATGCCGAGCGACAGACCATACTCCGAATCCGCCGCAAGCTTGGCTACCTCGTCGGCCGTCGAGAAGCGCAGGACGGGAGCGACGGGACCGAAGACCTCGCTCGCGTAGGCGGGCATCGTCGGGGCAACGTCAGCCAGCACCGTCGGCTTGTAGAACAGGCCCTCGTAGGATCCGCCCGCTGCCAGCCTGGCGCCCGCGTCGACGGTGCTGGTGACAAGCGCGTGTACCTTGTCGCGCTGACGCTCGTCGATGATCGGGCCAATGGCGACCTGGCCGGACGCAGGGTCACCGACCGGCAGATGGCTTGCCTTATCTGCGATCCGGGCCACGTAGTCGTCGTAGACGGACTCGTGCACGATGTGCCGGCCTGTCGTCATGCAGATCTGACCCTGGTGCAGGAACGAGCCCCATGCGCCCGCCGATGCGGCCTTGTCGAGATCGGCGTCCTCGAGCACTATGAGCGCGGAATTGCCGCCGAGCTCCAGATGGACTCGCTTGAGGTGCTGGCCAGCAAGAGCGCCGACCTTGCGGCCAGCCGCGGTCGAACCGGTGAACGAGATCACGCTCACTCGAGGGTCGATGACAAGCGCCTCGCCGACCTCAGGTCCGCCGGGCAGTACGTGCAGGAGGCCTTCTGGTAGCCCAGCTTCTTCGAAGACCCGCGCCAAGACGACGCCGCCGCAGACCGCGGTGCGGGGATCTGGCTTCAGCACGACCGCGTTGCCGAGCGCGAGCGCCGGGGCGACCGATCGGATTGCCAGGATCTGCGGGAAGTTGAACGGCGCGATGACGCCGACGACGCCTACGGGCACGCGTTCGGTGAAGCTCAGGTTCGGCTGCTCGCTGGGCAGCAATTCGCCGTAGGGGCGGGAGGGCAGGGTCGCGGCCTCGAAGATCTCCTCGGTCGCCACGTGCGTCTCGAACTGCGCGGCTGGCGGGATCTTGCCGCCTTCGCGAACGCTCCAGTCTTCGATCTCGGCCGCGTTCGCGAGCCAGATCTCACCCGCCTTGCGCAGTATCGCTGCGCGCTGGGTATGCGCAAGCGCGGCCCACGAAGGCTGGGCCGCCGCCGCCATCGCGGTAGCAGCAGCGATGTCGGCCGGCGCAGCGATGCCAACGCTGGCAAGTTCGGCACCGGTGGCCGGCTCGACCACAGGCGCCCGGCCACCGCCGGACTCATGCCAGCCGCCGGAGTACGCCTTACCAAGCCACACGGATCGATCGAGAAGGGCCACCAGAACTCCTTCGGGGCGGCGCGGCGGCAACCAGGAGTCGGGCAGAAGAGACTGTTGTCGCCTGTGCGCTAAACGAACATCAGTTACGTGTTCGAACGCTAGAAAATCTAGGTGTCCAGGTAGCTGAGTGTCAACGCTGCCGCCGAAGGTGCGGCACTACACGACGAGATGCCGCATCGTGGCGGGAACGACCAGGCCGGACCGCCGGGTGGCACAACCCCGTCGGTCTCAGACCTGAGCCGTTCCTCGGACAGACAGGCGTACCCAGGCGCCGCCGTGTACGCGGTGGCTGGAGTACGCCTGTCGTCCGCAAGCGGGTGTGAACCCCGCTTGCTCTCGCTAGCTACTTCTTGTTCGTGAACCAGGCGCCCGCGCCGCACACCACGGCGACGACGAGGCCGGCGATACCGCGGAACAGGTGGTGCGCGCCGTGGCCCTTTACGTGGCTACCGGAGTTCAGGAAGTGCGGGGACGCGCCAGACAGCCAGAGGATGGCCGCGACCAGGGCGAGCACAGCAATGACGGCCAGAACGATGGTGAGTGTCCGCTTGGAGCCGCTGGACACGGTTTGAGAACTCACAATTCCTCCTTGAAGCTGGCTGTGCGCGGTGCGCTCGGATCGCCACCAAGCCAGCGGTGATTACGACGGGCACGGTACTACTGACAGCTGAGCTGACTGGGTGGAAATTAACAACAAAGACATCAAAATCTTGGTCAGGACGGTTCTGCTGCGCACTGCGCTGACCGCAGGCCTGGCTCCACCGCGGTAGCGGGCGGCACCAGGACTACGGCTGCCAAACCATCAAGACCAGTATGGCCAGCCAGATCAGGTTGACAACGCCCCCCATGGCGGCGATCCGGCCGCGCTCCACGGAGGCGGTGTCAGCAGACAGCGTAGCTCCGTCTGAGACCGGCTGCGCCAGTCCGCCGGCACTGGAGCCAGCGACCCTAGGCTCGGGTGTGCCCCGGGCGCCAGCGTCGTCGGCCGCCGCAGCAGTCCCGGAAGGCGTGAACGGCTCGGGCGCGAGCGCCCGGATAGCTCGGCGCTGGTCGCGAACGATGAGCACCAGCAGGACGATCGCGACGACGAATAGCGTCGCGGCGGCTGTCAGCCACGGCTTGGAATAGTCGTGATCGAGCTGGCCGAGCACTATTCCGAACACCAGCACCAGCAGCGATCCGATCGTGAAGATCATCGTAATCCGGGTCAGGTAGCGCAGGACCGGCACGTCGCGGCGGCGGATGTATCGCGGCGTCGACGAGATGGCCATGGTCACCGGCCCGATGGTGAAGATGGCGAAGCCGATATGGAGCCACAGGACGAGCCGGTCGCTGAAGGACATGGCGCAGATCTTAAGACTCGCGTGATGAACTAACTGTCTTATCGAACCAAGCCGCTCGCCGGCAGGGGCTACCTGCTGTATTGGCGCCGGGTCCGCAAGAAGTCCTTGACCACGTATTCGCCGAGGCTGTCCGGCATCGCGCGCAGCACGCGACCACCGTTGCGCCTGGCAACCTCGTCGACGAACGCAGTGAGGCGTTCGTCATCGGCGAGCATGAAGATGTTGAGCGTCGCCCGCCGCCTCGTCATCTTGTCGACCTCGGCCAGCGTCAGCTCGAGCGTCTCGGGCGACGGCGGCCAGTCGAACCAGAACCGGCCGTCGCGCCGCAAATGCGCGGTCGGCTCGCCGTCGGTGATGACCATGACAACTGGATTGTGCTCAGGCCGACGGTCCAGGAACCGCCCGGCGAGAACGAGGGCGTGGTGCAGGTTTGTGCCCTGGACCATGTCCCAGCTGAGCCCGGCAAGCTCGGTTTCCCGCAACTCGCGCGCGTAGTTCGAGAAGCCGATGACCTGGATGGCGTCCTGCGGGTACTGGGTGCGAACGAGTGCATGCAGCGCCAGCGCGGTCTGCTTGGCCGCGCCCCAGGTTCCGCGCAGCGCCATGGAGTACGACAGGTCGACGAGCAGGCACACGGCAGCTGAAGCGCGTCGCTCGGTCTCGGCGACCTCGAAGTCCTCGACCGCTAGCCGGACGCCGGCCCTTCGCTCAATGCGTCGTCCGTCCATTGCGTCACCGGTCACCGGGCCATGGCGGACCGGCTCGGCCTGGCGGAGAAGCGCCTTCCGGACCGTCGTGGCGGCGTCGATGGCCTGCTCGTCGCCGAATCGCCACGGGCGGGTGCTTCCGGTGTACTCGCCGGCCTGGCCGGCATCGTGCTGATCATGGTCACCGGTACCACCGTCCGGCAGTTGGGCGAATACCTTGCGCAACGCCGTCTGGCCGAGGCGCCGAACCGCCTTCGGCGTCAGCTCCAGCTTGCCGTCAGCGCGCTGCAGGTAGCCCTGACGTTCCAGTTCGCGCTCGATCTGGCGCAGCGCTTCCATATCGTCAACCGCCTGGCGGCCAAGCGCACGCCGGATCGCCTCCTCATCGACGTCGTCAAGGCGCGCTCCCGGGTAGTCCTGTCGCAGCGCATCCTCAAGGTCAGCCAGGTCGGCGAGCTCTGCCAGGGCGGCCGTGGCGTCACTAAGGCCTAGCGGCTCGCTACCTGTCATCCCGGGCTGCGGCAGGCCAGCGTCCATGTCCGGGCGCCGAGCGCGCAGCGAATCGGCCAGGCGGGACATCTCAGCCGCAAGGCCTGCGTCCTCCAGCGCCTGTGCCATCAACTCCGACAGCTCGTCGCGCTGCTCGTCTGTCAGCGAGTCGAGGAGACGCTGTGCGGCCGACATGCGCCGGACCAGGGCGTCAACGAGCTCCTCAAGGTTTGCTGGCGAGTCCGGGAACATGTCGCCGTAGGACGCCATGAAGTCATCGAAGTCCGCCTGCGTGTGCTCGCCGCGGGCATCGGCCTCCAGCATGTTGTTCAGCGCGGCCATCATGTCCTTGATCCGCTGCAGCGCTTGCGGATCTGGATCAGCCAACGTTTCGCGCAGGCCGCGGAACTGACTGTCCAGCACCTCGCTGCGCAGCAGCGACTTCAGCTGCTCAAACGTCTCGCGCGCTGCCGCGGACTGCCACTCGTAGTCGGCCAGCTCGCGAATCGCCTGAGCTGTGTCCGACGGCAGGCTGTCGAGCTCGGCTTCTCGCAGCCGGGCATCGTCGGACGGGTCCGGGAAGAGCTCGGCGCGCTCCTGACCGATGGCGGTATCGAGCAGCGACCTGACCTGATCGAGTATCCCGTCGAGGCGGCCACGGCCGCGGATCTCGCGCTGCCGTTCGCGCACCCGGCGCAGCAGGTCATCGAGGCCGCGATGGCCGGACATGCCGCGGCGCAGCAGATCGCGCAGCGCGCTCGCCGGATCCGTACCGTCCAGTACCGACTCTCCCAGGGCGTCGACGGCGCCGCGGACGTCGTAGGGAGGCTCCAGGGGATCAGGCCCGCCAGCGTAAGGCCCGTAACGATACCCGGTCACTGGCGCTCACCTCCTTGCTTCGATCGCGCGCTCAGCTGATCCGTGCTCAGGTCCGGTACACAGACCCGCCGTCAACCGAGTCCTTGGACAACCGCCGCTGCAGGTACAGGCCCTCGAGAGCGAACTCCAGCGCGGCGGCAGCCTGACCGAGCGACTCGCCGCCGTCCATGTGCAACCGTTCCATGATCTTCGCAAGGCCGTGCACTTCACCAATGCGCCGCAGCAAGTCCGCTGCCGGGACAAGGTCCCCCGTCTCGACCACGCCGCCATCGTTGAACCGGGCCAGCAGGCCAGTCATGTCGGCGTTGCCGAGCAGGGCCCGGAAGGTGTCGCTGGTGGCACGTCGCAGCAAGTGGTCGAGCACCTCCTGCTCACGGCCTTCTTCGCTGACCTCGAACTCCACCTTGCCCCGAAGAGTGCTGATGACCGCGGGCAGGTCGCACACGCGCGCGACCGGTTGGTCTTCATCAGAAATGGCGGCCCGGCGCACGGCCGACGCGGCAACCGCCTCGGTCGCGGCGATGGCAAACCGAGCCGACACGCCGGAGCGCGAATCAACGGCGGGCGAGGCCCGGACCAGCCGGGTGAACCGCGCGATGACCTGCACAAGATGGGCGGGAACGAAGGCGCCGGGATCATTGCCGTCCCAGGCGACCTCGGCCTCCTGGTCGATCAGCGCCAGCTCAGACTCGAGGCTCAGCGGATAGTGCGTACGGATCTCGGCGCCGAACCTGTCCTTGAGCGGAGTGATGATCCGGCCGCGGTTGGTGTAGTCCTCCGGGTTCGCGCTTGCCACGAGGACAAGGTCGAGCGGTAGCCGCAGTGCGTAACCACGCACGCCGATGTCCCGCTCCTCGAGCACGTTCAGCAGCGAGACCTGGATCCGTTCGGCGAGGTCGGGCAGTTCGTTGAGGCTGAAGATGCCCCGGTTGGTCCGCGGCAGCAGGCCGAAGTGAATCGTCTCAGGGTCGCCGAGTGTCCGTCCTTCGGCGACCTTGACCGGGTCAATGTCGCCGATCAGGTCGCCGACGCTGGTGTCGGGCGTCGCGAGCTTCTCGCCATATCGGTCGGTGCGAGGGCGCCAGACGACAGCCAGGTCATCTCCTTGCTCAGCTAGGAGCCGACGGCACCGGGCGCACGCCGGAGCATAGGGGTGATCATTGATCTCGCACCCCGCGACGGCAGGTGTCCAGTCGTCGAGCAGTCCAGTCAGCGTTCTGATCAGTCGTGTCTTGCCCTGGCCGCGCTCGCCCAGCAGGATCACGTCGTGCCCGGCGATGATGGCGCGCTCGAGGTGCGGCAGCACTGTCTGACCGAACCCGATGATGCCGGGGAACGCATCCGCGCCGGCGCGCATCCGCTCGAGGAGGTTGTGCCGCAGCTCCTGCTTCACGGTGCGAAGCTGGTGTCCGCTGGCGCGAAGCTCGCCGAGCGTGTTGATGTCTGGTGGCTGAGAACTGGGCGGCTGATCTGGGGCTGGCTGTCTGCGAGTCGTAGGCTGCACCATCCGACACTATGTCGATGTGCGCGTGGTTCGCATCTTGGGAGGCGTGCGTGGCCGATTCCCGCCCGGTGCTCGCTGTCGATGTCGGAGGCACCAAACTTGCCGCGGGCCTGGTCGAGCCGGCCGGCCGGGTACTTGCGTGGACCCAGGTGCCCACGCCCGCGGGCCTCGATGCCGAGCAGCTCTGGCGGACGCTGGATGCGCTCATCACCAACGTGCTCGAACGAGCGGATGTGACGCCGGCCGAGCTGGCCGGCTGCGGCTGCGGCTGTGGCGGACCCATGGAGTGGCCAGCTGGTGTCGTGTCGCCGCTCAACATCCCTGGCTGGCGCCGGTTCCCGTTGCGCGCCCGGCTGGCCGAGCGGCTAGCCGGCCCTACGGTGCGGGTACATAACGATGCCATCTGCATGGTCGCGGCCGAGCACTGGCGCGGAGCCGGACGCGGTCGCGACAACGTGCTTGGCATGGTGGTGTCGACGGGCGTGGGCGGCGGCCTGGTCCTCGATGGCAGGCTCATCCGGGGTGCGTCCGGCAACGCTGGCCACATCGGCCATGTGGTCGTTGACCCGGAAACCGGGCCGTTGTGCACCTGCGGCGGACGTGGCTGTGCCGAGGCCATCGCTCGTGGGCCAGCGCTAGTGACGTGGGCGCAAGCCGAAGGCTGGCGCCCTGACCAGAAGGATGCCTCGGCCAAAGATCTCGCCGCCGATGGGGCGCTGGGTCATCCCATCGGGCTGGCCGCCATGAGCCGCGCCGGACGCGCGCTTGGTATCGCGATCGCGTCCGCCACCAGCCTCTGCGACCTTGAGGTGGTGTCGGTGGGCGGCGGGCTATCGCAGGCCGGTCCGCTCTTGTTTGATCCCCTGGAGGAAGCGCTGCGTGCCCACGCCAGGCTCGCGTTCACCCGCCAGGTTCGCGTCGTGCCTGCGGCCCTTGGTCAGAGCGCCGGCCTCGTCGGCGCGGCGGCGCTCATCCTCGCGGGCGACAGGTACTGGCACGGCGACTGACGCCTACTAGCCCGGACACGTGCGATATCGCACCGTGCGCGCCAGACTGCGCCTGGGCGCGGCGGCAGTGCGACAATTCAGGCGTGACGTCATCGCCCGATCCCGCCTCGACCGGGAGTCTGCCGGTGCGGCCGGATGACTTGATCACGGCGCGCGCGATGCTGCGGCCGGTCATCCGGCAGACACCGCTGCTCGAGTCGAGTGCGCTGTCGGCGCTCGTTGGCGGCCCCGTGTATCTCAAGTGCGAGAACCTTCAGCGCGGCGGATCGTTCAAGGTCCGGGGCGCCTACGTGCGCATCGCCCGCCTGTCGGCAGCCGAACGAGAGCGCGGTGTAGTCGCCGCCAGTGCGGGCAACCACGCCCAGGGCGTCGCGCTCGCCGCCAACGCGCTCGGGACCAGGGCGACGGTGGTCATGCCGGCCGCTGCACCGCTCCCGAAAGTGGCCGCCACCAGGTCTTATGGCGCCGACGTGGTCTTGCACGGAGCCGCCGTCGAGGACGCTCTGTCGATGGCGAGCGACCTGGCCGCGGAGACCGGATCGATTTTCATTCACCCGTTCGACCATCCGGATGTGATCGCGGGCCAGGGCACTGTCGGGCTCGAGATCGCCGAACAGTGCCCAGAGGTGCGCACCATCACAACCCCGGTTGGCGGCGGCGGGCTGGCGGCAGGGATCGCCGTGGCCGCCAGCGCACTCTTGCCGGCCGCACAGGTCATCGGCGTGCAGGCTGAAGCCGTAGCACCGGTGGCGGCGTCGGTTGCCGTGGGCCATCCGATCAGCGTGACACCGTCAGCCACGATGGCGGACGGCATCGCTGTCGCCCGGCCGGGCGACCTCACGGTCGCACTTCTTGCTGAACTCGGCGCTGCCATCGTCACCGTCACCGAGGAGAACCTCTCGCGTGGTCTGCTCCTCTGCCTGGAGCGCGCCAAGCAAGTCGTTGAGCCCGCCGGAGCGGCCGGCATCGCGGCAATCCTGGAGCACCCGGCGCGTTTCACGCCGCCGGTCGTGATCGTGCTGTCGGGCGGCAACATCGACCCGCTTCTCCTGTCGAAGGTGCTGCGCCATGGGTTGTCGGCTGCTGGCCGGTTCCTGGCCATCCGGTGCAGGCTGCCAGACCGGCCGGGCGCGCTAGCGACGCTGCTCATGGAGCTCGCGGCCCTCGGCGCGAATGTGCTCGACGTGGTACACGAGCGCGTGACGGCTGAGCTGCGCGTGGATGAGGCAGAGGTCAACCTGCACCTTGAGACCCGTGGGCCCGAGCACATTGACTCGGTACTCGCGCAGCTGCGCAAGTCCGGCTACACGCTGCTGTTCGGCTGAACCGCTAGCGGTCGGCTGACAGCGCTTGCTGATCCAGCCAGCGCTTCTTCATGACGAGAGTGCCGGCCAGCTTGTCATGCAAGCTCTGAGCCCGCGGGTCGAGCAGCATCAGCCCGGTGTCCGCTACCCAGAACAGGCCACCTGCCACGTTGATGGGGCTGGGAGACAGAAGGAAGGCCGCGGGCCCGGCAAGGAACGCCACCGCGCGGATACCGGCCGTCTGTACACCTATCCGCGCCTGGTCTGCGGCCAGCACGACCCGCACGCCGACCATCCGCTTGCCGATGGTTGCGCCCCAGGCGGCGTGCTGCAGCCAGTAGTAGGCCAGGGCGATGCCGAACATGCCGAGGAACCAGAACAACAGCGCATGCTGGTTCGCGGGGTCCCTGAACATGTTGTTGATCGCCGCCTGCGCGGCCGGCGAGCCCTGGTCCCGATACGAATTGGTGACGGCCTCCCACTGGCGCCAGACCCGCACCACCGGCGACCAGAACGCCAGCACCGAAACGCCGGCAATGATGATCCAGTCGACAATCGCGGCGGCGAGCCGTTCCCAGGGCGCAGCGATGGATGCGTCGCGCCGCAGCCGCGCGCCGCGGCGACGATCGCCTGCCGGGACATAGCTGGGCTGACCGTAGCCAGGCTGCCTGCCCACGCCCTGCGAGGTATCAGGCTGCGAGCCGGATCCATCGGCGCTCGGCCGAGTACGGTACGAGGGCGGCTGCGTCCCGTACTTTGGCTGATCGGGTTGTGGCGGCGCCAGATACGTCTGCGGGGCGGCTTCACTCGCCTCCAGGTATGGCGACGGGAGCGACGGAGCTGACTCCTGCGTCGCCGCGCGCTGCCCGGTCTCGTCCTGCTGCGTCATCCTGCCGGTGGTTCCCTAGCGGGCGGCTGGTCGCGCCCGGACTCACCCACTGTATGCGCGGCCGGGTCCAGGCAGCACTACCCGGAAGTGACCACCCGGCCAGTCTCACAGGTTGCCGCGGCGCTCTTGCTCCCGCTCGATGGCCTCGAACAAGGCCTTGAAGTTACCCTTGCCGAACCCCTGTGAGCCATGGCGCTCGATCAGTTCGAAGAAGACGGTTGGCCGGTCCTGGACTGGTTTGGTGAAGATCTGGAGCAGGTAGCCATCCTCGTCGCGGTCGGCCAGGATCTTCAGCGCGTGCAACTCGTCGAGCGGCACCCTGGTGTCGCCGACCCAGTCGCCCAGCGTGTCGTAATAGCTGTCCGGGGTGTCGAGGAATTGCACGCCCTGGGATTTCATGCCGCGCACCGCGCCGACGATGTCGTCGGTGGCGAGCGCGATGTGCTGGACGCCGGGACCGCCATAGAACTCGAGATACTCGTCGATCTGCGACTTCTTCTTGCCAACGGCGGGCTCGTTGATGGGGAACTTGACCTTGCGGCTACCGTCCGCCACCACCTTGCTCATCAGCGCCGAGTACTCGGTGGCGATGTCGTCGCCGACGAACTCTTTCATGTTGGTGAAGCCCATGACGCGGTGGTAGAAATCCACCCACTCGTTCATCCGGCCGAGCTCGACATTGCCGACACAGTGGTCGACCTCAGTGAAGAACGGTCCCGCCTGCCCCGCGGTGAGCGGGCCAACGGAGACGAAACCCGGGAGGTACGGGCCGGTGTACCCCGACCGCTCGACCAACGTGTGCCGGGTGTCGCCATACGTGGCGATGGCTGCCAGCACCACCTTGCCGTGCTCGTCCCCGACGATCTCCGGTTCCTGCAGGCTTCGCGCGCCGTGAGCGAGAGCGTATTCGTAGGCGGCCATCGCCGATGGCACGCCGATGGCTAGGTCGACGACGCCATCGCCGTGCGCGGCCACATGCGCGCCGAGATCCGTTCCCGCTCTGACCGGCCCGCGGAACACGAAGCGCGCGTTGCCGGACTCAAGCACGTAGGCGGCCTCGTCGCGGCATCCGGTCTCCGGGCCTCGGTAGGCGACGCAGCGCATGCCGAAGGCCGTGGAATAGAAGTGCGCCGCCTGGCGCGCGTTGCCGACCGCGAAAATCACCGCGTCCATCCCGGTAACGGGGAACTCATCGATCGCTGTCGGCTGTGCCGCTGCCCTGGCTGTCATCGCTTGCTCCTGCACTTCCTCGCGGTCGCCTGGCTTTCATGGCAGCATCTGTCAGTGCGTCATGATGTGCAACCCAGGGCTGATTGCCTGAGCAATATGCTTGATCAGGCAAGGAGGTTGGACCTCCTGTTGTACAGGTTGTAGCGAGGACTGCTGACGTGATTGACGATCTCGACGGACGTCTCATAGAGCTGCTGACGGCGGAGCCACGGGTCGGGGTGCTGGAGGCATCCCGCCGACTAGGTGTTGCCAGGGGCACGATTCAGGCACGGCTGGACCGGATGCATGCACGCGGTGTCATCAAGGGTTACGGACCGGACATAGACCCGGCCGCCATCGACTTCGCAGTTACCGCCTTCGTGACGCTAGAACTCAGGCAGGCCGGCGGCCATGATCCAGTAGCTCAGCGGCTCGCGGCGATCGCCGAGGTGCTCGAGGCACACACCATTACAGGACCGGGGGACATGTTGTGCCGGGTCGTGGCCCGCAGCAACGCCGACCTTCAGCGGGTCATCGACGCGATCGTGGATGTGGAGGGAGTGGTGCGGACGTCCACGGTTATCGTGCTCGACCATCCGCTACCGCCCCGCGTGCTGCCGCTGATCAGGGCGGCGGTATCCGGGCAGCCACCAGCCCGGCAGGCGGGGGATAGCCGGACGTGAGGTCAAGTTCGAGCGCGGGCGGGCGTGGCGTCGGCCAGTTCGAGCGCCACATCGAGCACCGCCGCTTCCAGCTCGGCCGTGCTAGCCGCCCTGTCCCGGTAGTGCATGCAACAGAAGCTGATGCTCATCAGGCAGGATGCGGCCCTGATCTGCTCGCCCAGCGACGCGCCCGGCTCGGTCAGCAGGTCGACGAGCGCGTCCATCCGCTCCTTGAACAGCTCGCCTCGCTCCTTGGCGTTCGATAGTCCGCTGACGGCGGCCTGGTTCTGGTGCAGCATGCGAAAGACTTCGGTGGAGTTCTCCATGATGTGCATATAGCGCCGGATGATCTCGGCCCTGGTGTCCGGCGTCCGCTGCTGCGCCCTGGCCCAGGCAATCAGCGCGTCCATGTCGGCGACATAGTCCTCAACTAGGCTGCGGACGATGTCTTCCTTGGACTTGAAGTAGTAATACAGGGCGGCCTTTGTGACGCCAAGCTGCTCGGCTATCTCGCGCAGGGACGTTTTCTCATACCCCTGCTCGGCGAACAGCTTCAGCGCGAGTTGGCGCAGCCGCGACCGGGTGTCGTGGTTGCGGTCCTGCTCCTCGCCGCGGATGTTGTCTTCCATGGCCTCGGGTTCTGATCCCTTCCAGCGTCGGC
>Ga0126373_10001241_pt1 | contig 17939 bp, 12 predicted proteins | sample PanSoiMetPlot_11_FD_92545 | JGI IMG/M metagenome (GOLD analysis project Ga0126373, IMG submission 92545) | Tropical forest soil microbial communities from Panama - MetaG Plot_11 | ecosystem: Environmental > Terrestrial > Soil > Tropical forest > Bulk soil | place: Panama | collected 2016-02-17 | reverse complement strand
CGCCCGGGCTCGATCGCGAGTTCGCTACTGAGCCGCTGGCGGAGGTCTCGGAACACCTGCAGCGCGGCGGCCTGCCGACCGCGACGGTACAGGGCCACCATCAGCAAGCCAGCAAGACGCTCGGCCAGCGGATTGGCTGCTAGCAAGCCAGCCAGCTCATCGGCCGCCTGGCCGTCCCGGCCGAGGTCCAGCAAAGCACTGATACGGTCCTGCATCGCCGACAACCGCTCCTCGGCTAGCGCAAAGCGCATCGCTTCAATCCGTGCAGTATCTGGCACGTCAGCCAGCGCAGGCCCGCGCCACAGCGCCAGAGCCTGATCAAACGCGCTGACGGCTGCGACAGCGTCATCCGCGTCGCGCGCCGCTCGCGCTAGCGAGCGAAACTGCTCAAGATCGGTCGACCACGGGGCAATGACAAGCCGGTACCCGTCACCGCGTCGCTCAAGGGTTCCACCCGGCAAGCCCGCAAGAACCTGACGCAGGCGGGTGATCATAACCTGGATGCTCGCCCGCGCGGACGCCGGCGGTGCGTCCGGCCAGATTGCATCGATCAGCTCTCCAACCGGAATTACGTGCCCGACCTGGAGCGCCAGATAGGAGAGGAGCAAACGCTGTTGCGGCGGAGCGGTCAGCCAGCCGCCGATCGCACGAGCCTCAACAGGCCCGAGAACACGGACAGCGATATCGCGCTTCATTGCGTCGACCGGCATCGGCATCGCCATGTCATCAGCATGCGCACCACGGCATCTCCCGCCCCGAGCAGCCGTCACCCAGCGACTCCTGGAGACCTCCGGCCTGGCTGGGTCGGCCTATTTACAGGTGGGGACGAGCCTGGCCGACCGGACTCATCGGCTCAGCGATAACAACTCATCGGCTTGGCGGTAACGATCTGGCGACGTCGGCCGACGGCCCAGCGAGGTCAGACCCGAGCGAGGTTTGCTCGTACATGACGTCGTGTCGATGGCGCCTGCGGGTGATCAGCCCGGCCTGATGCAGGACGGTCAGATGCTCAGACACGGTGCTCGGCGCAAGCCCGTGCCGTCGCGCCAGCGTGTGCGTCGAAGCCGGCTCAGCGAGTGACTCGAGTAGCGATGCTCGCGTCCGCCCTAGCAACCGGCCTAGTGCCGCGAAGTGGCTCGTGTGCGCGGGCTGCCAGAGTTCCGCGATGCCCCGAGCCGGGTACACGAGCGTTGGTTGAGCCGGCGGATCGATGATGAGGACGACGTTGGGCCAGACGAATGCACTAGGCATGAGCAGCAGTCCGGAACCCGCCAGCCGGTGCCGGGCAGCGTCTGCCTGCTGGACAACCAGCGAACGTCCCGTCCAGCGGACCCGCGAGTTCAAGTCACCGAGCATGTGCTCCAGTCCGTAATCCCCGAGCAACCGGGTGCGGTACAGGAGGTCGGCCTGCAGCAGGTCGCGCAGCCGCGGCCAGTGCGGCGCGATCAGCAGCTGCCAGCATTCTTCGAGCCGGTCCGCGAGCATCGCGCGGGTCGCGGCCGGGTCATCGAGCAGCAGCCATGCCGCATCCGGGACGGGCTCGCCGCCGCGCATCGTCAGCGACATCCGCACCTCGTGGGCCACCAGCTCCAGTGGTGTCGACCGGACCATCGCGAGCTGCTCGGCTATCCCGGAGTCCGGCCCGGCTGGCGCTGGCGTCAGGAAGTCGGGGGTCCATCCGGCATGCGGCGAAAGCACCAGGAGCGGCCAGATATCGAGCTGCTCCAGGTCGGGCAGCACAGCGTCAAGCCACGGCAAGTGATACTTGCGGCGCTGCGGCTCCAGCAGGACCCGTAGGGCAGCCAGCGTCTCCCACACTGGCGAGATCGCGAACCGGATCCGCGCCGGATCGTCCCGCCCGAAGACCAGGACAAGGCTCACGCGCTTCCTCTTCGATTCGGCTGTGACCGAATGTATGGCTTTCGATCCTAGCCAATGCCAGGGTCTGGTCCGTGACCACGCCAGCAGCTCAGCGGCAATCCGCAGCCTCCGGGCCGGAACAGGCGCTGGATCGCGCCAGGTACCGGGACGTGTTTTGCATCAGCGAGTTCCGGGCGATCTTCGCCGCCAACGTAGTGTCGATGCTCGGGACAGTCGTCGCAGCTGTCGCGCTGACCGTGCTGGTGTATCAGCAGACGCGATCTGCGGCCCTGGCGGCATCGGTCATGACGCTGTCGTTCCTGCCATACCTCTTCGGCGGCGTGCTGCTGGGAGCCGCAGCCGATCGGTTGCCGGCACGGCGAGCTCTTGTCGCCTGCGACCTGGCGAGCGCAGGTCTAGTTGGCTGCATGGTGATCCCGGGGACGCCGCTCGTAGTGCTGCTCGGGCTGCTCTTCACCACTGGCCTGATCTCGCCGGTCTATCAGGGCGTCCGGTCCGCGCTCTTGCCCGACGTGCTGCCGCCCGGCCCGCCGTACATTGTCGGCAGGTCAATCATGCGGCTCGTAGCTCAATCGGCACAGATCGCCGGGTACGGCGCCGGGGGCTTGCTCTTGGCCGCCATGTCCCCGAGAGGCGCGCTGCTCGCGGATGCTCTGTCGTTCGCCGCCTCCGGCCTGGTGCTGCGGTTTGGTCTGGTGCGGCGGCCAGCGGCCGGAACCCGCTCCGCCTCGATGGCCAAGGATTCGCTAACTGGGCTGCGCGCGGCGCTCGGGCACGGACCAACCCGGCGAGTGCTGCTATTCAGCTGGCTAGTGCCAGCGTGTGCCGTCGCACCAGAGGCGCTGGCAGCCCCTTACGCGACGCTGGTTGGCCAGCCTGCGCGAGCCGCGGGCTTCCTGCTCATGGGCATCCCGATTGGTACCGTCCTGGCTGACGTGGTGGCCGCCCGACTGCTCACTTCGCGGCAACAACGCCGGATCATCGTCGGGTCGGCCCTGCTGTCGTTTGTCCCGCTCGTGGCCTTTGCCGCTAAGCCTGGTCTCGCTCCGGCCCTTGCACTACTGCTGACCGCCGGCCTCGGCAGCGCGTGGGCCGCAGGCATCGACGGCGTGCTGATCGAGGTGGCGCCGCCGCACCTGCGCAATCGCGCTCTTGCCCTGGCAACCGCCGGGCTGATGTTCACTCAAGGCCTGGGGTTCGCCCTGTGGGGCGTGATCGGCCAGTACGCACCACTGACTGTCACGATCCCGCTGGCAGCTGTGGTCGGCGGCATTGCTGTGATGGCCCTGCGGCCAGCGCGACGACGGTCTGGTCGGAGGCAGGGCTTTACAGCTCCTTCAGCACGGAGATCATGAGCGCGGTGGAGTCGTCAAGCGACAGCGCAGAGGCCTGCAGGTGGTGAAAGAACATGTTGTACCTGTGGACCTCGGCCATGTCCTCGATCCATAGCACGCCGGTCGGGTAGCCCATGCAAACAACATCCGGGTCAGCTGGATCAGGGAAACCCATGATGACGAACGGCAGGTCCATTGCGACGTGCGCGCCGCCGCTGAAGGGGATGATCTGCAGGAACATGCCCGGGTTGGCGCTCAGCTCGATCAGGTGCTCGATCTGCTGTCGCATGATATCCGGGCCGCCGACCTGACGTCGCAGGGCGGCCTCGTCCAGGACGACCCAGACGGTCGGCGGATTAGCCCTGGCCAGCCGCTGGCGCTCCATCAGCAGCTCGACCGACCTGTCGTGAGCTGGAAGCGCACGCATACGGCCGGCCGCGATTACCTCGCGCGCGTAGTCCTCGGTCTGCAGGAGAATAGGCAGCCTGGTGAGGTTGAAATCCTTGATCTCCGAGGCAGCGCTTTCCATTCCCAGGTAGGTGGCGAAATGTGGCTGGACGCTGTCGCCGTAGGCGTGCCACCAGCCCTTCTGCCGGGAGTCCCGGGCCAGCTGCACCAGGCTGTCATGCTGGTCGTTCGGCACTCCGTAGATCCTGAGAAGGTCGCGGACGTCGCGCGGTGAGACTGTCACCCGCGCGGTCTCGATCCGGCTGATCTTGGACGCCGAGCACTCGAGCAGTTCGGCGACGTCCTCGCAGGTTAGCTTCGCGGCCTCGCGCAGTCGCCTGAGCTCAAAGGCGAGACGCCGGCGCCGCACCGTCGGGGTCAGCGTTCCGGACACTTTTCCCGTCCGATCTGGGCGTTCCGTACACGTTTCTGCAGCAGCTATGTATAGGTGCTGCCGTAATGGTACTCATTGGCCTGGGAAAAAGGATTACTACGCAATACCTGTAAGAACCGTGCTGATTCCGGCGAGTTGGCGGCGGTCTGACACGAAAACCGTGGCAACACGATCCCTGGCCCAGCGTGTGCAGGTCGGCTCAGCTCGCACTCGGAGCGTGGGTAAGCGGCAGACGTCGGCTGGCGAACGCGAGCGCCAGCGCCCCCGCTCCGGCAAGGGCGAACGCGATGCCTACTCCCGCTGCCACCGGCCAGCCGTGCGCTGTCGCCGCAGCGACAGCGGCGCCGCCCAGACCAATGCCTATGGCAGTACCGAGCACATCGGCGAGGTTCAGGGAAGCTGACGCCCAACCCTCCCGGCCTTGCGGTGCTTCCCGAAGCATGAGCAACGTGGTCGGTGCGTATGCCAAGCCGATGCCGAAGCCAGCAACTGTCCAAGCTGCCAAGCCCACTTCCACTGGCGTAGCCGGCGACAGGACCAGCGCCATGCCAGCGAGTCCGCTAAGGATTATGACTATTCCCCAGCCGACCAGACGGCGCGCCTCCCACCGTGCGTTGAGCCGAGATTGGAGCCAAGCGCCCGCTGTCCACGCGAGCGTTGACCCGGTCACGGCAATGCCAGCCACACCGGGACTGTGATGGCGGACAGTCGTAATGGTGAGCGTGACGTAGGCGTCAGCGCCGAAGAAGGTGAATGTCAGCAGGCCGCGGCTCAGCATGACCGCGGGCAACCCGGGCCGCGCTGTGAAGGTGCCGGTCGGAAGTAGCTTGCTGAGCGACACGCTGATGGCAGCAATGCCGAGCACCAGCACAACAGCGCCCACAGCGACGTCGCGCGCACCAGCGACGAGGCTCAGCCCGGTCAGCATCAGGCCGGCCCCAGCCACCGCCATCAGGCCGTCACTCAGGCGGTGGACCGTGCCCCGGGCGGGCGCACCACCCTCCGCCACAGACTGCCTGCCAAGCCGGAAGAGCGCGGGCAGTGCCATCGAGCCAGTGATCGCTACTACGGGCAGCAACCCCAGGAATACCCACCGCCAGCCGACCAGGCTCGCCACCGCCGCGCTGATAGCTGGCCCGACGAGGCCCGGCACAACCCAGGCGGTTGACAAGACGGCCATCATCCGGGCTTGCAGTCGTTCGGGCAGGCTCCGGCCAATCGACATATACGCGATCGGCGGTATAGCTCCTGCTCCAATTCCTTGCAGGGCCCGGCCAGCCACCAGCACCAGCATGGTGGGCGCAAGTCCGGCAATGGCCAGGCCCGCTCCGAAGAGTGCGAGCCCCGCGAGGAACGGCCGCGCAGGCCCGAATCGGTCCGCCTGGCGTCCGGCCGCGACAATCCCGACCACGTTGCCGAGCATGAACGCGCTGAACACCCACCCGTAGAGCCTCAGACCGCCGAGATGACGGGCTACTACCGGCATGATCGTTACTACGGCAAGTGCTTCGGAAGCGATGAACGTGATCGTCAGGACCAGGCCGAGCGTCAGCGCACGGTGGGTAGCGGACCACAATCCGTCACCCGACACCGCCGGGTCGGCGGTGGACAGGTCCGCCGCGCCGCGCGCTCGGGCTGATTCGGCTCCGGTCTCGGCACTCACGCATCAAGGAGCCCGCGAACGCCTGGAATCTATTCCCGTGGCCCGCGTCGGGTCAGATGACGAGCCCTAGGCCCCCGTCGACTAGGAGAATGGCGCCTGTCGCGTAGCGGGTCGTGACGAGCGCGAGGCAGGCATCGGCGATGTCCTCGGGCGTCGCCACGCGGTGCAGCGGCGCGGCCAGCTCGACGCCAGCTTTGCGGTCGTGCCACTGCTCGGTCCATGGAGTAGCGACGAGCCCAGGGGCGATGCCGTTGACCCGGACGCCATCGGCGTACTTCGCCATGATCTCCGTGAGGTGATTGACAGCCGCCTTGGACACCGCGTATGGCAATGAGCTACCGGTCTGGCGGACGCCGGCCAGGGAAGTGATGTTGACGATCCACCCGTCATCGGCACGGCGCAATAGTGGGAGCGCAGCCTGGCTGACCAAGAACGTCCCTATGACGTTGGTCCGCAGCACCTTTTCCCAGTGGTCGACGGTGACCGAGCCAATGTCTTGAAGCGCCACTGGCACCGTTACCCCGGCGTTGTTGACCAGGCCGTCGAGGCGGCCCCACTGCTGCTCGGCCGCGCTGACCAAGGCGGCGGCCGTCGAAGGGTCGCCAATATCGCCTTGGACGTAAATCGCATCGTCCAGCTCGGCGGCTATGCGGCGGCCAGCTTGGGCCGACGATGCGGAGTTGACCACGATCTTCGCGCCCAGTCCGGACAGGCGCCGGGCGATCGCCGCACCGATACCGCTCGATGAACCCGTAACGATGACCACCTTGCCGGTCAGTTTCATGCTGATTCCTCGCAGGGTTGGGGTGGTTCAGGAGTCCACAGGGTCGGGATGTGTCGCTGGACTTCGCGGAGACTACAGGACCGATCACGCCGGACGGGCACGTGCTACAGATCCTCACCCGGCCCTATGGGAGTGGCGGCTAGCCGCGGCGCCCGCCGGAGCCTGGCTACCGCCTACTTGTTCTCGGCCGCTTTCGAGGCCTCCGGGTAAGCACGAGTCTTGTCAGTGGCCACGGGGTGAGAGAAAGTAGTGGACCATGCGTATCGCGGTTTACGGGGCGGGCGGCGTCGGCGGATATTTCGGCGGGCGACTCGCCCAGGCCGGCGCGGAGGTGCACTTCATCGCGCGCGGTGCGCATTTGCACGCAATTCGCGACCACGGGCTGAAGGTCAGCAGTGTGAAGGGCGACTTCGAGGTGCGGGCGCCGGCCACCGATGACCCAGCCGACATTGGACCGTGCGACTTCGTCCTGTTCTGCGTCAAGACCGACGACACCGACGGCGCCGCGGCCCGGCTTTGGCCGCTGATCGGCGATGGCACGGCGGTGATCTCGCTGCAGAACGGGGTCGAAAACGAAGACAAGCTCGCCCGGGCCGTCGGTGACACTCACGTGATGGGCGGGGCTGCGTTCATCTTCGCCGAGATCGCCGGGCCCGGGGTGATCCGGCATACAGGCGGGCCGGCCAGCATCACCTTCGGAGAGCTCGACGGCACCGCCAGCGAGCGGGCCAAACGCCTACTCGCCTGCTGCGAGCAGGCCGGTATCGCGGCGGAGCTGTCGTCGAGCATCAGAACCGTACTGTGGGCCAAGCTCGCGTTCATCTGCGCCCAGGCCGGCATGACCGCCGCGGTGCGGCTGCCGATCGGGGATATCCGCACTGCTCCGGCTGCCTGGGCCGCGTTCGGGCGCCTGGTTGCGGAGGTATGCGCGGTGGCCGAAGCAGACGGCAACCCGGTACCGCAGGCCGCCCGGGAACGCGCCCTGACGTTGGCGCAGGCCGCCGAGCCGCGGAGCTTCTCCTCGTTGCATGACGATCTGGTCGCCGGACGCCGGATGGAGCTGGAGGCGCTGCACGGCTTCGTCGTGCGAAGGGCTGCCCAGCACGGCCTAGCCGTGCCTATGTCCGAGGCGGTATACGCGATCCTTCAGCCATGGGCCATCCGCAACCAGCGCACAACCACCTGAGCCGGCCTGAGTTCGATCGCCAATGTGGTCGACCGTTGTTGACTTCGCGGGCGGCTGTGAAGGACCGGCAGCGTGAGTAGTCTCCGACTATGACTGAACGCGCGCCCTTTGGCCGGACAGGACATGAGAGCAGCCGAGTCATCTTCGGTGCGGCGGCGCTTGGGTCGATGCGGCAAGAACGCGCCGATCAAGTGCTTACGACACTGTTGGAGTTCGGCGTCAACCACATCGACACCGCGGCCTCCTATGGCGACTCAGAGCTTCGGATCGCGCCATGGATGCCACAGCACAGAGGACGGTTCTTCCTCGCCACCAAAACTGGCGAGCGCTCGGGCGATGGCGCGCGCGCCAGCCTCGAACGCTCGCTAACCCGCCTCGGCGTCGACCATGTCGACCTCATTCAGCTCCACAATCTCGTCGAGGACGACGAATGGGAGATCGCCTACGGCCCGGGTGGCGCGGTGGAAGCTCTGTCCCGAGCCCGTGATGAAGGGCTTGCCAGGTTCATCGGTGTGACCGGCCACGGACTGCGCATCGCGGGAATGCACCTGCGGAGCCTCGAGCGGTTCGACTTCGACTCGGTGCTCCTGCCCTATAACTACGCGGTCCTGTCCGATCTGGGGTACCGGGCCGACGTGGAAGCGCTCCTTGGCGTCTGCCAGGAACGCGGCGTGGCAGTGCAGACGATCAAATCAGTCGCGCGGCGGCGCTGGCGGGAGGGAACTGGGCAGCAGTTCAGCTGGTATGAACCGCTGGCCGATGGCGACGCGCTGGCGCGGGCAGTACGTTACGTTCTTGGGCGTCCAGGTCTCTTCCTGAACTCGTCGAGCGATGCCCGCCTTCTCAGGCCGACGCTCGAGGCCGCCGCCGTCGGCGGGCCGGTTCCGACAGACCAGGAGATGACCGCCGACGTCGAGCACCACGAGATCGAGCCGCTGTTCGATGGCTCGGCCCTCGAGCGGATCTGATCCAACTGTGGCGTAATCACCCCTGACGGGTGGTGCGCACGCTGGTTCTCCAGGGGAACGCTCACTTCCTGGAGCTGCACGTGAGGCTTGTAAGGTGCCCGCCGTCGTGATCGGCGATGTGCCGCGCATCATCTGTGCCAGTTGGCGTTGATCTTGGTGCTTCGTGGAGGCGCTTTCCTGAAGGGTTGGAGATCGTGGCGACGGTGGTTGCGAGCGTTGAGGCACCGCCAACGGAGGAGCCGCGCAAGCACGGTCCGGCGAAGAGGATGCTGAACAGCGCCACACGCCTGAGCGACCCTGCCGGGGCAATGCCCCGGCACCCAGCGGGCCAGACCCTGGTGTCATGCTGCACGTGCGCGTAGTGACGCCGACCCAGGTGACAAGGCGTCTTGTGGACGAGTTCGGCGCCGACTCCGGCGTCCGGAACCTGGTGGTTCTGCCTGGGGCCGTAAGCCCAGCGGGCGACGCTGTCCAATTCGATGTCACTGACGGATCTGCGAACGCGGTACTGCAGAGGCTCCAAGACCTCGGGGTCGGTGGCGACAGGCAGATCGATATTGACTCGGTGGAGGCGGTTATCGGCGGCACGCGCCTGCCGAGCTATCACGGCGAGCATCCTCCGGTCTGGCCGGTCGTCGAAGCCAGGATCAGGGAGAATGCGGAGTACGCTCCGAGTTTCTACGCATTGCTAGCGTTCGCGGGGCTGATCGGCGCGTGCGGCATCCTGCTTAACTCCCAGATCTTGATTGTCGGGGCCATGGTCGTGGGCCCTGAATACAACGCGATCATCGCGGTGGCACTCGGCCTCGATCGGCGTGACGGCCAGGCGATTCGCAGCGGCTTGCTCGTGCTGGTGGCGGGTTTCTTGTTCGCCATCGCGGTGACCCTAGTCTTCGCGCTGTACATCCGGTGGGCGGGTCGCGCTCCTGCCCCGTTCCGGCACGGTCAGCGACCGGTCTCCGACCTGATCAACTCGCCCAACCTCTACTCGGTCGTCGTTGCGGTCGTCGCCGGCATCGTGGGGGTCATATCGCTCACCCTTTCCAAGGCCGGGGCCCTGATCGGCGTATTCATCTCCATCACCACGATTCCGGCGGCCGCGGATATAGGGGTATCACTCGCATTCAGCAGCTGGCGCGAAGCTCGCGGGTCCGCGTTCCAGCTGCTGCTGAACGTCGGATTGCTGATCATCGTCGGTGCCATTGCCCTTCGCGGGCAGCGATTCATCTGGCGAAACTGGACGCCTGGCCGGGGCCGCCGCGGCACCCGCTCACCTGCCTGACTCCGCGCCACGAAGTGTCGCATGTGGCTTATGCCAGGGCGCTCGGCGCAGACAGAGTGGCATGTCTACTCTTCGCCGATGTCGGCCAGGCTCTGGCGCAATTCGGTGATCAGGGGATCGCCGTCGGGCAACATGCGCTCCAGGCGGTCGACCGTGTCGCGCAGGAGCGCGCGGGCGTCGCCATAGCGTCCCAGCCGACGATAAACCTGCGCCAGCCCGGCACGGCTCCGCAGGGTATCGGGGTGACGGGGGCCGAGCACGCGCTCGAACCCGGCCCAGGCTTGCTCGCATGCCAGCTCTGCCGCCGCCGTCTTGCCCGCCATCTGGTAGGCGGCGCCGAGGTTGTTCCGGGCCGTCAGCGTGTCCAGGTGATCTGGCCCGAGGACTCGCTCCCGGTCGGCCACCACCCGCTTGTAGCCCGCGACGGCCTCTTTTGCCCGGCCGCTTGCCAGATAGGAGTCGGCAAGGCCGTGACGCGTAGTCATCGTCTGCGGATGCCGGTCTCCCTGGGAGCGCTCTCGGTCGGCCAGTGTGCGCTGGTAGAGGGTGATGGCTTCGGGGTAGCGGCCTGCCCCCAGGTAAGCGGCGGCGAGCTCGTCGCGTGCGCCAAGCGTATCGACATGCCCTGGCCCGCAGACGCGCTCGAACTGCGGAAGCGCTCGTTGAAGGACGGCGATCGCGGCATGGAACTCGAGCGCGGCCACGAGTGCGTGGCCCAGGCGCCGCCGCGCCTCGATCACGTCGTGGTGATCCGGCCCGAGCTTGTGCGTGAGGGTATCCAAGATCCACTCGAACCACGGAATGGCATCGTTCGCGCACCCGGCGGCAAGATAGGCGTCGGCGAGCCGCTGGCCGGCCAGCATCGTGTCAGGGTGGCCGCTGCCGAGCAGCCGGTCGTCAGTCGTGGCTAGGTCGAGCCAGTGGTCCACTGCGGCTTCGGTCAGGCGGGCACGGTCCAGGCTTTCCCCAGCGCGCACCAGCAACGGATGGCAGCCACGATCCCACAGCAGGTCTCCGGTGAGCCGCCGGAGGGTTGACGCGCAGGATCGCAAGCCGGAAACAGGCCAGCCGGGCAACTCCGGTTCCGGCCAGGCCTGGAGCAACGCATCCGCGACCGAACGCGCTACATGATCCGGCATGCCAGCCGGCATCGAGGCCCGCAGCGCCGCCTGCAGCACCGGGCTGATCCGAATGGTCGGCGGCGCCGCAACCTGCTCGACCGTCAACAGGCCGACCTGTTCCAGTGCAGCCAACGCTGCCCGCGCGAGTGCGCCGCTGGCTGGGACGACGCTGCCGTCCGCGAGAAAATCGCCCGCTGCAGGAGCGGCGAGGACAGTTTGGGGAATTCCGTGGCCGTCCAGCAGCGCGGCCAAGGCCAGCAGCAGCTGGGCCGATCTGCCCGGTGCGAGCTGGTCCGCCCGTTCGAACGAGAACGTCCACGTCACGGCTGCTGCCGACGGCGGTGCGCTGCGTGAGACCGATAGCTGCTCGCGCCTGCGCGCGAACTGAGCGCGGTACTCCCGGCACGCTAGCGGAGAGTTGGCGATTACCGCGCTGGCATGAGCTAGTGCGGCCGGCTCGAAGTCCAGGTCTTCCGCCAGTTCGATCGCACCGTGCCGCTTGTCCGTGTCGGCCGACAGGCGTTCGCTCAGATAGCTGGTCGCCTCACGCAGGCTGAAACGCCCGACCGGCACGATCTGCATGCTGCCGGGGATGGCTGCGGCGTCGGCCGACGTCACCAGCACGCGGCCAGCCGGGCCAGACGGCCACAGGCCATCGAGGTTCGCCCCCGCCACGTCATCGAGTACAACCAGCCATGAACGACTGGTCTCGCCCAGCCAGCTGAGGAACTGGGCGGCGACTGACTCACAGCTGGTCGCCTGGTCCCGGCCTGTCGCGGCTGCCGTCGCCGCAGCGTATCCGCACAGCACTGAAGCCCGGCTTGTAGCCTCGATCCAGACCAGCAAGTCCAGGCCGCCTGAGCGCCAGAGCGACTCGGCACAAGCCGCAGCGAGCTGGGTTTTACCTGACGACCTCGGCCAGTCCTGCACGTCGGGAACAGTCACTGGGCGGTGGAACGAAGCAGCGGCCGCCGCCCGATCGGGGACGAGCGCAACCGCGGCCCCGGCCGTTAGCTGAGCCGCCAGGCTTGGTGCAGTCTCGTACCTGTCACGGAAACCGTCGACCAGCGTCGGTACCGTCCCGGACCTGATGGGCCAGGACGGCCGGCCTGGATTCGCGTGTGCCGCGCGTTCGGTCGCCAAGGCGGTGCTCATACCGGGCTGAAGCCGGACTGCCGTACCCGGCCAGCGTGCGCCGGTTCCGGCTTAACGGCTGTGCTGACATCGACGCGCCGAAGTGAAAGTGAAGAGGCCATACCGTTTACCGCTTTCCCCCCCGCCAGCGAGTCCGCCTTCCCGGCGAAACCAGCTAGCGGCCAACCTGCATGTGATTGCTCAAGCCTGCCAATTATCAGCGCGTATAGGCAATCCCCTCCCGCGGCTGGGCCGTTCCCCTATAGCTCATCGGTCAAGGCGAGCATTGGAGTGGCCCTCCTCAGTGTTTCCTTGCGGAAGAACGCTGGGGACGAGACGCGCATGAAGATGAATCCGAGCACTCCGGCCATCGCGGCCAGCGAGGCGATGATAAAGACGCCGCCGATCTGCCAGTGCAAGCCCGGCACCGTCCAGCTCGTGTAGCTGTTGGACGCGATCCAGTCCGTCCGCAGGCTGTAGAAGCCGGCCGCGTACATGATCAGGCCGCCAAGTCCGGGAAGGATCCCGCGCATCCACAGATTCCAGGCGCTGCGACGCAGCGTGCGCCGGTAATACCAGACGCAGGAGAACGCAGTCAGCCCGTAGTAGAACGCGATATACAGGCCGATCGCCGTGACGGCGTCAGCGATCGGATTACCGCCGGATATGTAGTTCAGCGGGATGTACAGGCAGATCGAGAGCGCGCCCATCACAAGAGTCGACACCGTCGGGGTCAGGTACCTGGGGTGGATCTTGGCGAACGACTCGGGCACGGCACCGTAGGCGGCCATCGACAGTGTCGTGCGCGCGGTCGGCAGGATCGTGGTTTGGGTCGAGGCGGCGGCTGAGCTGAGCACCATGAGGAACAGAAGCCGGGACAACACAGTGCCGAGCCCGGACGAGCCGAAGATCGCGCCCCCGAGGACCGACAGCACGTCGAACTGGTGCGCAGGATTCTTGAGCCCGATGCCCTTGCTGCCGATGCCTGCGAACGCCTGCACGGCGATGATCACGATCGCGTACGTGACGAGCAGCAGGACCGTCGAGATCATCCCCGCGCGGCCTGGGGTCCGGGACTTGTCCGCGGTCTCCTCATTCACCGACAAGGCGGTGTCCCAGCCCCAGTAGATGAACAACATCAAGATCAGGCCGGACACGAAGGCCGTGACGGTCAGGTGCGATGGCGACAGCCAGCTGAGGCTCGGGTGCAGCGACCCCCGTGGTGGCTGGCTGCCAAACACCTGGACCAGCGCCGCCGCCGACATCACGAGCAGCATGACGATCTCGATCGACAGCAGTATCTTCTGGAAGTTGGCCGAGACCTCGATGCCGCGGTAGCAGATGTAGGTCATGGCGATGATCCAGAGGATCCCCACCAGCAGTACCCAGCCGCCGGAGGCGTTGAGACCGATCGCGCTATTGGGTCCTTGGATGAGGAAGAACACGTACTGCCCGGCCACCTGGGCCAGGCTTGCCATGACCAGCACGTCGGCTGCCACGACGCCCCAGCCACCGACCCAGCCGGTCTTCGGCCCGAACGCCCGGGCCGCCCAGATGAACGTGGTCCCGCAGTCCGGATCGGCCTTGTTCAGCTCACTGAAGCCGATCGAGCACAGCAACATCGGCACGAACGCCAGCACGGCGACCAGCGGAGACCTTAGTCCAACGGCGGCTACCACAAAGAACAGCGTCGCGGCCAGGCTGTAGGCCGGGGCCGTCGAGGCGACGCCCATGACCACGCTGGACACCAGGCCAAGAGCGCCGGTCCTGAGACCCTTCTCCCTGGGCTGCTCCACCGGCCGCAGGCCGGGACTAAAGATGGCCATGGCTCGCTTTCCCCCTACTGGCCCAATCCTGCCGCGATTCCGCCTGATCGTGCCCGAGATACACAAGTGCGGTACAGACGGCGACTTTAACCTGAGTAGTCCGGCACCGCCTGTGAAACCAGATATACCGTTCGGGACCTAGAGTCCGGTTTCGTTACCTGGCCGCCGCCATCGCGGACACGAGCTCAAAGGCGGCGTGCGCGGCCGCGATGCCGGTGATCTCCGCATGGTCATACGCAGGCGCGACCTCAACGATGTCTGCTCCGACCAGAGTCACGGTCGATAGCGAGCGCAGCACGGCCAGCAACTCACGTGCGCTTAGCCCGCCCGCCTCGGGCGTTCCAGTGCCGGGAGCGTGCGCGGGGTCTAGCACGTCGATGTCGAGCGAGACGTAAACCGGCCTGCCACCCAAGCGAGCATGCATGCGCTCGACGAGCCTGGTCACTCCGGTCGATTCGACCTCGGGACAGGTGATGACCTGGAAGCCGAGTACTGAGTCGTCGGCCAGATCCGACGCTGCGTATAGCGGTCCGCGGATGCCGACATGCACGGAGTGCCCACGGTCGATCAGCCCTTCTTCCGATGCGCGGCGGAACGGCGTCCCATGCGTGTACGACGCGCCAAAGTAGGTGTCCCACGTGTCGAGGTGAGCGTCGAAATGCAGCACGGCGACAGGCCCGTGGTGGCTGGCCGCGACCCTGAGGAGTGGCAGCGCGATCGTGTGGTCTCCGCCGAGGGTGAGGAGGCGCACGCCGTCACGGGTGAGATTCCGGGCGCCAGCCTCGATGTGGCCGATGGCCTCGGTCATATCGAACGGGTTTACGGCGATGTCGCCGGCATCGGCCACCTGAAGCTGAGCGAACGGCGCGATCCCCGCCGCCGGGTTATACGGGCGGAGCAACTTCGATGACGCGCGGATATGGGCCGGACCGAACCGCGCCCCGGGCCGGTAGCTCACGCCAGAGTCGAACGGCACGCCCACGATGACGATGTCCGCCGAGGAGACCTCGTCAAGCCTGGGCAACCGGGCGAACGTGGGCGGTCCGGCGAACCGCGGAACAAGGGTGGCGTCGACCTGGCCGACGTGGCCGTCGACGACCACACGCGGAATGTCGGCGCCAGGCTGGTCAGTCATCGCGGTCCTCCGTGGTTGCGCCGAAGTCGAGGGACATGTGTGGAGGCGGCAAGCCAGCACAGTTCGCGCCGAGTTCGCGGATCCGAGAGCCAACCCTGACAGCGGACTCGGTCAGCGAATGTCGTCGGCGACAAGCTCCGGCCCTGCGGTGGCGGCACGGTCCAGCGCGGAGCGCCGCCGGACGTAGACGAAGGCTGTCGCGGCCACGGCGATCAGCACGATGGCGAGGATCCAGGCCCAGTAGACGTTGGCGGGCGGCGGCTGGCTTGGCTGCACGAACTGCCAGACGCCGTACACCAGCACGGCGGTGCCGATGAGCGGCACGACGACATGCCTGACCGGCCGGAACGCCGCGCGATCGGTCGCCAGTACATATAGCGGCAGCGCAATGTTGGCTATTAGGTAGACGATCAGGATCGGCACTGTCCCGATGCCGGCCTCGTCGGAGAAAATCGACACGGCGTTGCCATGCAGGGTGAAGAAGGGGATGACAACCAGCAGGACGGTAAGCCCTGAATAGATCGCCACGGATGCCCACGGGACCTTCGTCCGACTCACCGCGGCCATGGAGGGAGGCAGCAAGCCTGCCCTGGCGCCGTTGAAGGTGATCCGGGTCTGAGAGTTGGCCGCTGCGATGAAGCACCCAAAGGAGCTGGTGAAGCCAACGATGCCGATGAACCAGTCGAACCAGCTACTGAAGTGCCGGGACAGGTCCAGGAAAGGTGTCGCCTCGGCCGGGTTACCCAGGAAGTTGACGCCGGCGACAGTTCCCTTCCAGTCAGCGAAGCCCGCGACGGCCGCCCAGGTGGACAGCACGTAGAGCGCGGTGATGATGGCCACCGACGTGAAGACCGTGATCGGGATGTACCGTCGCGGATTCCGCGACTCCTCCGCGAGCGCCCCCGAGTTCTCCCAGCCGACGAAGCCGGAGACGGCCAGCGCGAACGTCAGGCCCACCAGGCCGTGGAACCCGCCGGGTGAACCGCCGCTGGCATGGAAGGGCGCGCCCAGGTGACCGTGGACCTCTGCGAGCACGACAACCGAGAGGATGATCAGGCCGAGTGCCTCACTGCAGAACATGACGAACGACGCCCGTGCCGAGATAACCACGCCGCGCAACAACAGTGGGACGGCAAGCGCCACGCCGACGAGCGTGACCGCGAGCCAGCCGCCGTTGCCCCAGCCGAACAACGACGAGACCCAAGACCCCATGAAAACGACGACGGCGCCGATCGTGACCGGGTAGCAAATCATCAGCATGTAATAAGAGATCCCGGCCAGCACCGAGCCGGTCCGTGGGGCACGCGCGCCGACGCCGCGGCCGATGAACGTGACGAATGAGCCCGCGCTCGGTATCGACTTAGAGAACTCCGCCATCGTGTTGCCGGTAGCCAGAATGGCGATGCCCGCAATCAGGAACGCCCACGGTGCTTGCGCACCCATCGCGAATACGACCAGCGTGACGGACAGGAAAATGCCCTCCACTGGTGCCAGGTTCGCCAGGGTCGATGAGATTGTGTCGAAGAGGCTGAGTGCGCCGCGCGCTAGGCGCGTGGCGCCGACCTCAACCGGTTCGACGGCCACTGGCCGGCCGGCAGGCTCGTCCATAGTCGCCATCGCAGGTCCCTTCCCGACCGTAGCGCCGGTCGCAGCTGAGCGCATCGACCTGCCCGGCAGCGGGGAAAGCGCTTGTCCCAGGGTCACCGGGCGGAGGCTTTGCAGGAGTATGCGAGAACGCCGCCGCGCAATGCAATTGTCAATGCTCCAAATGACAGCCTTGTGGTTGGGGAAGAACACAACTTACGCTGGCCGGCGTGCCAGGCAATGGCGTTATCACGGTGGAGGATCTGCTGCGGTCCCCAGCCCTGCAGTTGCGGCTGATCGCGGGGGAGTCGGGAATCTCCCGACGTGTCGCGTGGGCGCACGTAAGCGAGCTCGAGGATCCGACCCCCTGGCTCTGTGGCGCAGAGATGATCATGACCACCGGCATGGCCGTTCCACGCAGCGCCGAGCGGCAGTGTGCCTATGTTGAGCGACTGGATGACGCCGGTGTGGCGTGCCTGGCTGTGTCCGAAGGTATGTTCGTGCCGCCGCTTACGCGTGCGCTGCGGACAGTGGTGGCTGAGCGCGGGTTTCCCGTGGTCGAGGTGCCGATTCCGGTGCCCTTCATAGCTATCTCCCAGGAGGTCGCCGCTGCCGCGCAGGGCGACGTCGGCGCGCGCCTGAATGCGCAGCTGCGGGTGTTCGGCGCGGTCCAGTGGCTAGCGGCTGGGCGACTCAGCGCGCGGGAGATCTTCAGCCGGCTCGAGCGTCTGTCGGGCTATTCGCTGTACGCGTGCACACTCCAAGGGGCTCCCCTGCTAGACGGAGTGCCGGTCCCGCTGTCCGAGCACGCGGATCTGCTCCCGCGATCACTGCCCAGCCCGCCAACTGTGCCAGGCGGATATGTGCTGCCGGTCACCGGCCCGCGCGGACCGGCCGGCTACATCCTGGCACTTGAGTCACCGAACGCGGTCCCGGCCGGGGTGTCCGTGGTGCAGCACATCGCGACCGTCGCCGCGCTGCAGCTGGCGATGCTGGCGCACGATCGAGAGATACTTCGCCGGCAGGGCGCAGAAACGTTAGCCGAGATGCTGCAGGGTGCTCTCGACCAGGCCGCCGTAGCTCGGCGCCTCGTGGCAAGCGGCTTTGTCATGGACAGCGCGCTCCGTCTCGCGGTCGTCGGTCCGGCAGAGGGACGTGACGCACCTCGTGATGACAGCCTGGCGGATGCACTTACCGGAT
>Ga0126373_10001239_pt1 | contig 17957 bp, 13 predicted proteins | sample PanSoiMetPlot_11_FD_92545 | JGI IMG/M metagenome (GOLD analysis project Ga0126373, IMG submission 92545) | Tropical forest soil microbial communities from Panama - MetaG Plot_11 | ecosystem: Environmental > Terrestrial > Soil > Tropical forest > Bulk soil | place: Panama | collected 2016-02-17 | reverse complement strand
GGAGCCCCACTGTCAGCCGAAAACGGGATGCGGCTTGCGCGTGCGGCTGGCGAGGATGGCATATGACCTGGCGACTGACCGACAATCTGGATGCGTTTCTTGCGGCGGCCGGCGATCACCTCCGAGCCGACCCAGTGCTGCACACAGTGCCGCTCACTGTCCTGGAGACCCTCCGGCAGGCAGGCCTGACGGCATTCGGCGACGCCCCACCTGTTTTTGGCTGGCATGAGTCAGCCAACGGAGCCACCGACGGTGCCTTCTTCCAGACGCCGCCGTTCCCCGTCCTGGTTGCGTCGCTGCCTCCCGGGTCCGCCGAGTCTCTGGTCGGCGTCCTTGCCGACAGTCGCCCCCCACCCATCGAGGTGAACCTTGTCGGTGCCGACGAGGCAGATGTGGTCGCGGCCTGGGTTGCGCAGACGGGTGGGCAGGCGACCACGCAGATGCATTCGCGGCTGTTCGAGCTCGGCGTCCTGACGCCGCCTGATCCGATGCCGCCTGGTACCGCCCGGGTAGCCGGTGACGGCGACCGGGATCTGCTCGTCGAATGGCTTGCCGCCTTCGCCCGCGAGACTGGCGCCGGCAGTCCGGACCACGTCGAACGCACTGTCGCCGACCGGCTCAGCCATCATGGCCTCACGCTGTGGGAGACCGGCGGCGAGCCGGTAGCGCTGGCCGGCCTGACGCGCGAAGTCGCGGGTGTCGTGCGAGTGACGGATGTTTACACCCCACCCGCGCACCGGCGGCGCGGGTACGGCGGCGCCGTCACGACGACGGTGAGCCAGTCCGGGCTGGCGGCAGGCGCGGCGGCGGTCGTCCTGTTCACCGACATGGCCAACCCGACAAGCAACGCGCTCTATCAGCGGCTCGGTTACCGGCCGATCAGCGACCGCGTAGTGCTCGAACTGACAGCGACCTAAAACCCTGCCGCCACGCCTATGCAGCAGTCAGTCGCCCTTGACGTTCACGACTTGCCGGAGAGCGTGCTTGACGTCGACCAGCTCGCTGGCATCTGCCATGACCTGATCGATGTCCTTGTAAGCGGCCGGTATCTCGTCCAGAAACGCGTCCGTATGCCGCCACTCGATGCCGACCATGGACGCCTCAAGGTCGGCGCGGCTGAACTGCCGCCTAGCGGCCGACCGGCTGAACATCCGGCCGGCGCCATGCGGGGCTGAGTTGAGCGCGAGCGAGCAGCCCTTCCCGGTCACCACGTACGACCGCGTGCCCATCGAGCCGGGGATGACGCCAGGCCGATCCGGCGACGCGTCGATAGCGCCCTTGCGTGACAGCCACACTCGCGTGCCGAAGTGCTCTTCTTGCGCCGTGTAGTTGTGGTGGCAGTTAACCGTCTCCGACGCGGCGACGCCGCGACCAAGCCAGGATGCCAGGCAGCCGAGCAAGCGCGCCATCATCTCCTGGCGGTTCAGGAACGCGAAGCGCTGCGCCCAGCGCAGATCACGAATGTAAGCCCAGAACTCGGGCTCGCTCTCCGAGAGGTAGGCGAGGTCGCGGTCGGGCAACTGGATTCGCCGATGCTCGCACAGGTCACGAGCGATCTTGATGTGCTTGCTCGCCAGCTTGTTGCCGACGCCACGCGAGCCAGAGTGGAGGAACGCCCAGACGCGGTCGTCTTCGTCAAGGCTGACCTCGATGAAGTGATTGCCGGATCCAAGCGAGCCGAGCTGGAGCCGCCAGTTCTTCGCGATCTGGTCGGCGCTGTCAGCCCCGTCCAGCTCTTCTAGCTCGCTGATCCGCTCCTGCGTGCCGGAATCGAAGATCGACTGGTTGTGCCTTCCCGCCGAGAGCGGTATCGCGCGCTCGATGGCCTTGCGGAGTGATCCGAGATCGGGACGGCCGACAACATCGCTGGCAGTGAACTGCGTCCGGACGGCGATCATGCCGCAGCCGATGTCCACTCCGACCGCGGCGGGGATGACCGCTTCAACCGTCGGGATCACCGAGCCGACCGTCGCTCCCTTGCCTAGGTGCGCATCCGGCATGAGCGCCACGTGCGGGAAAATGAAGGGCAGCGTGGCAGCACGCACTGCCTGCGCTCGCGTCTGGTCGTCGAGGATTGACGCCCAGCTCAGGAGCCGCTCGCTGATCTCCTGCACAGACCTTTTCCTTCCCGCTCTGGCTGTCCGGCAGACCGTAGCTGCTGGCGGCCCCGGCTCGCATCACAGAGATTAGTGCTGAGCCCGTGGCGGGCATGCGAACACATATTTGGAAACGGGCCTTATCATCGAACGTATGAACGGACTTCTCCAAGGATCGCTGCTTGACCTGACCGACGCGCCGGGGCTAGGGCCGCTCGACCAGATTGAGCGCACCGAGTTGTCGGACGGTGCCTGGGTCGACTTCCTGGCGGGTTGGCTAACCGGCGCGGATGAGCTGTTCGAGCGGCTGCTGCCTAGCGTGCCGTGGCGCGCCGAGCGCCGGCGCATGTATGAGCGAGTTGTCGACGTGCCCCGGCTGCTGTGCTTCTACGACGGTGGCGACACCCTGCCGGATCCGGTGCTCGCGCAGGCTAAGGCCGTGCTCAACTCGCACTACGCAGCCGAGCTCGGGGAGCAGTTCGTGACCGCAGGCTTGTGCCTGTACCGCGACGGCCGCGACAGCGTGGCCTGGCATGGCGACACGATCGGACGTGGTCGCACGCAGGACACGATGGTCGCGATCCTGTCGCTCGGCACGCCACGCCCGCTGCTGCTCCGCCCCGTCGGCGGCGGTTCGGCCTTGCGCTACGACGTCGGCCACGGCGATCTCCTGGTCATGGGCGGTAGCTGCCAGCGAACCTGGCAGCACTCGATACCGAAGTCGGCCAGGCCGACCGGCCCGCGCATCAGCGTGCAGTTCCGTCCGCGCGACGTACGCTAGCGCGGGGTTGGCGCTCGCATATCCGGGCAAGGTAGTCAGGATGGCTGCCAGCGACGGAATAAGCGAAGAGATCTGGCCGACCGGCATCGGGCAGGCTGGCTCGGCGACGACACCTGCACCGTTGGCTCCGGACGGCAGTTCAGCAGCGTTGCCTGGCGGGTGGCCCAATCTCGCGACGCCGCTGTTCGCTGCGGCTTCGCCTTACCCGCCGATCGCGGACTACGCATTCCTGTCCGACTGCGAGGTAACGGCTCTCATCGCGCCGAGTAGCGCGGTCGAGTGGATGTGCCTGCCGAGGATGGACTCCCCGAGCGTGTTCGGCGCCATACTCGACCGGGACGCGGGGCGGTTCAAGTTCGGGCCCGAGAACATCGCGATGCCCGCTGACCGCCGCTACCTGCCGGGCACGATGGTCGTCGAGACGAGCTGGGACTGCGTCGAAGGCTGGATCGTCGTCCGGGACTGCCTGCTCATGGGCCCGTGGCGGCATGAGCATCCGGGGCGTAGCTCACACACCCGGCCGCCCACCGACTATGACGCCGAGCACACCTTGCTGCGGACGGTGCGCTGCGTGCACGGCAGCGCGCAACTGGTCATGGATTGCGAGCCGGTGTTCGACTACGGCCGCCTCCGCGGGACCTGGCAACACACCGACCGCGGCTTTTACCAGGCCCAGATCACACCCGTCGATGGCGACCTGACGTTGACGCTGACCTCCGATATCAGGATTGGACTTGAGGGACCGAGCGCGCGGTCGCGGACGCTGCTGAAGGAGGGCGACACCAGGTTTGTCGCGTTGTCGTGGGGCAGCCTCGAGGCACCAGCCGATTACGCGGAGGCCTACCGCCGGCTTGTGTGGACCGCGCACCACTGGCAGCACTGGCTTGCCCGCGGCGACTTTCCGGATCACCGGTGGCGCAGCCACCTTGCCCGCAGTGCGCTGACGCTGAAGGGCCTGACCTTCGCTCCGACCGGTTCCATCGCCGCCGCCGCGACAACTTCACTGCCGGAGACGCCCGGCGGCGAGCGGAACTGGGACTACCGCTACAGCTGGATCCGGGACGCCACGTTCGCCCTGTGGGGCCTGTTCACGCTGGGATTCGAATGGGAGGCCAGCGATTACTTCGCCTTCCTCACCGACGTCGTCGAGCGCGACGGAGGCGACTTGCAGATCGTCTACGGGATCGACGGCCGCGCTGAGCTGCCCGAGCAGACGATCAAGCACCTGCACGGATACCAGGGCGCGCAGCCGGTCCGGATCGGCAACAGCGCTTATGCGCAGCAGCAAAACGACGTCTGGGGCGTCGTGCTGGACTCCCTCTACTTGCACACCAGGTCGCGCGACAGGCTCGACGAGCGCGTCTGGCAGATGGCCAAGCGCCAGGTGGAGCATGCTCTTGAGCACTGGCGCGAGCCCGACTGCGGGATCTGGGAGGTCCGCGGCACCCCGCGGCACTTCACGTCGTCGAAGATGATGTGCTGGGTCGCGGCCGACCGAGGCGCCAGGCTAGCCAGGATCAGGGAAGACGCGGACGCCGCGCGGCGATGGCAGGAAGCGGCAGCCGAGATCCATGCTGACATCTGCGCCAACGCACTCGACGACCGCGGCGTCTTCTGTCAGCACTACGAGACCACCGCGCTGGATGCGTCGCTGCTGCTGATGCCGTTGCTGCGGTTCCTGCCGCCGGATGACCCACGCATTCGCGCCACCGTCGTCGCCATCGCCGACGAACTGACGCAAGACGGCCTGGTACTTCGGTATCGCGTCGATCAGACCGACGACGGACTGTCCGGGAAGGAAGGCACGTTCACCATCTGCTCGTTCTGGCTGGTGTCGGCCCTGTCGGAGATCGGCGAGCACCGGCGGGCGCGAGATCTGTGTGAGAAGGTGCTCTCTTACGCCAGCCCGCTGATGCTGTATGCCGAGGAAATCGAGGCGACGTCGGGGCGGCACCTCGGCAATTTCCCGCAGGCGTTCACGCATCTGGCGCTCATCAACGCGGTCATGCATGTCATCGAAAACGAAGAGGACCAGGCCAGGCTGTTGCAGGCCGGCGGGGCTGAGCGGCCGAGAGCAGGCAACGGCAGGCTCCGGCTCCGTGACCGGCTTTCGTGAGCGGACTCAGGTTTCGAGACTTGCCCAGCCAGCTGCCTGCAGCTCAGTCGCGGGCTATCGGCGCGGTGCGTGCGGCCGCGGCCTTGATCAGGTCGGCGGGCGCCAATTCGAGTTCCAGGCCGCGCTGGCCCGCGCTGCAGAACACGGTGTCATATTCCAGGGCGCTCTCATCGACTACGACGGGCAGCGGCCTGCGCAGCCCGAGTGGCGCGATGCCGCCCGTTACGTAGCCAGAAGCTTTTTCTGCCTGTACCGGGTCTGCCATGGCGGCCTTCTTGCCGCCGACCGCAGCCGCAAGCGCTTTCAGGTCCAGGCTGCCCGAGACCGGGACGACGCCGACGGTGAGCTGACCGTCGACGTCGGCGACGAGGGTCTTGAAGACGCGCTCGGATGGAACGCCGAGTATCTCGCTGGCCTCCTGGCCGTACGAGGCGTGCCGCGGATCGTGGGCGTACCGGTGCACGGCGTGCTCGATGCCCAGCCGGGCGAGCTGCTCGGTTGCCCTGGTGCCACCCTGGCCAGCCACGTCGCGATCTTAACCGGCCGGGGCGAAACTAGACACGTGACCGCTTGGGTGCTGCACGTCGACCTCGATCAGTTCATCGCGGCCGTCGAGATACTGCGGCGGCCGGAGCTACGCGGCCTGCCGGTTGTCGTCGGCGGTGACGGTGACCCGACCAAGCGCGGTGTCGTCGCGACTGCCTCGTACGAGGCGCGCGTCATGGGTGTGCATTCGGGCCTGCCGATGCGGACGGCGGCGCACCGGTGCCCGGACTGCGTGTTCCTGCCGCATGACCGGACAACCTACGAGGCGGCGTCCGACTCGGTGATGACGGCGCTGCGCAGCCTCGGCGCGGTGACGGAAGTGATGGGCTGGGACGAGGCGTTCCTGGCCGTGGACGCCGACGATCCGGAAGAGTTCGCGCGGCTGGTGCAGCAGACCATCAAGTCCGCGACGAACCTGGAATGCACGGTCGGCATCGGCGAGAACAAGCTGCAAGCCAAGCTCGCCACCAACTTCGGCAAGCCAGCTGGCGTGTTCCGGCTGACGCACGCGACCTGGTTTGAGCGGCTCGGCGCCGAGCCGGTGAGCGTCCTGTGGGGCGTCGGGGCGAAGACCGCCGCCAAGCTCGCGGCGCTCGGTATCCAGACGGTCTCGGACCTCGCAACAGCGGACATAGCGGCGGTCGCGAGGCGCTTCGGCCCCACGATCGGGCCGTGGCTGGTGCAAACCGCTCGCGGGCTCGACGCCTCGACCGTCACTGCTGAGCCGTACGTCCCGCGCTCGCGCAGCCGGGAAGTCACGTTCCAGGACGACATCACCGACTGGGGCCGGGTCGTCGCAGAGGTCGCGGCGCTCGCTCAGCGCGTCACGCTGGACGTGCTCGCCGAGGAGAGGCCAGCCGTGCGCGTCGTGGTGAAGGTCCGGTACAAGCCGTTCTTCACCAGTACGCACGGGGTGCCGCTGGACGCCCCGACCGCCGACGAGGCCGAGATCGAGGCCGCCGCGCTCGCCGCCCTGGGCAAGTTCACCGACCGCCGGCCGGTCCGGCTGCTGGGCGTGCGAGCCGAATTCGCCGACGACTCCGCTCCCGCTTAGGCGGCCCTCCTCATCGGCCTGGGCTGGCGGGGGGCCGGGTGTCACGGAGTGCGGCCGTGTTTCGTCTCAGAGCCTGATGGAACAGATCAGGCACTGGAGGTAGTCCGAATGCGCGTGCTGGTGGTCGGAGCGACCGGGGTGATCGGAAGGCAGCTCGTACCGCAACTCATCGCGGCGGGAGACCAGGTCAGCGCCACAACCCGCAGCCCCGCCAAGGCGGATTGGCTACGCGCGGCTGGCGCGGATCCCCTGGTGGTCGACGGCCTGGATGCTGGCGTTGTCAGCGACGCAGTAGCGAGAGCCGAGCCGGAGGTCATCGTCCACGAGATGACCGCGATCCCGTCCAAGCTCAGCATGCGCAACTTCGATAAGTCATTCGCGGCAACGAACGCACTGCGTACGGTAGGGGTCGACAACGTGCTCGAAGGCGCCACCAAGCATGGTGTCCGCCGGGTCATCGTCCAGAGCTACGCCGGCTGGCCGAACGCCAGGTCCGGCGGGCCGGTAAAGACCGAGTCAGACCCGCTCGACGCGGACCCGCCAGCGGATCAGCGGGCCTCAATGGCGGCGATCCAGCACCTGGAGCGAGCGGTGACGTCTGCACCCCTGGAAGGGATAGCCCTGCGCTATGGCAGCCTGTACGGACCTGGCGCGTCCGCCATTTTCGTCTCGATGCTGAAGCGCCGCATGGTGCCCGTCATCGGTGACGGCGCGGGCATCTGGTCATTCCTGCACGTCACCGACGCAGCGAGCGCCACGGTCGCGGCCGTGCACGGCGGGCCGGCTGGTGTCTACAACATCGTCGACGACGACCCGGCGACCGTCGCTGAATGGCTGCCAGTGGTAGCTCGTGCCGTCGGCGCACCGGCCCCCCTTCACCTGCCTGTCTGGCTGGGGCGGCTGGCAGCCGGTCCGGGCGGGCTGTCGATGATGACCCAGGTCCGCGGGTCATCCAACGCCAAAGCCAAGCGCGACCTCGGCTGGAGGCTCGTGTGGCCGAGCTGGCGCCAGGGCTTCGCCGCCGGCCTTGACGCGGCCTACCCCGCCGGCGCCGCCGGCGCAAGCACCGGCTGAGGAGGCTGAAAGCCAGATGGTTAACCAACGCAGCGCAATCTCTGAGGCCGTCAGCGACCTCGACACGGCGGCCGTGTTTGAGAGCTTGCGGCCGTTGCTGTTCTCGATCGCCTACCGGATGCTCGGCGCGGTGACGGAGGCGGAAGACGTCGTCCAGGAAGCGTACCTGCGTTACCACCGGACCGTCACCGAGCACGGCCAGCCGGATTCGGCCAAGGCCTTCCTGTCCACTGTGGTCACGCGACTGTCGATAGACCAGCTCCGGTCGGCGCGGTCGCGACGCGAGTCCTACGTTGGTGAGTGGCTGCCCGAGCCGCTGCTAACCGCCAACGAAGCGCTATACCAGCCCAGTCCCGACCCGGCCACGCACGCCGAGCAGTCTGACTCCCTGTCCATGGCCTTCCTGCTGCTGCTCGAGCGCCTCACACCACTGGAACGGGCCGTGTTCTTGCTGCACGACGTGTTCGACTACGACTACGACGAGACTGCGAGCATCGTCGGCCGGAGCACGGTTGCCTGCCGGCAGCTTGGCCGGCGAGCCAGGCAGCACATCGAGGCCGGCCGGCCACGGTTCGACGTCGCGGCTACCGAACGTGCGGCGCTAGCCGAGCGGTTCTTCGCGGCGGTGACCAGCGGTGACATGGACGGCCTGCTCGGCCTGCTCGCCGACGACGTCGAGATTCACGGGGACAGCGCCGGCATCGCGCCATCCTGGCGCCGGCCAATCGTCGGCCGCGACCACGTCGGTAAGCTCCTGGGCGTTCTCGCTAACCAGATCCGCCACCTGAACGGGTCGCTGCGGCCGACTGAAGTCAACGGGCAGCCGGGAATGCTCGCCCTGGCAAGCGACGGCAGCCTGATCGCCGTGCTCAGCATCGATATCGCCGATGGTCGCGTTCAGACCGTTCGCTCGGTCATCAGCCGCGCCAAGCTCCAGCACCTGGGTCCGCTGGCCGATCTAGGCGTCCTTCAGCAACTGCGGCGAGGCGATGCCTGAGCGACATGGTTCGGGGCCAGTTCCCCGGCCAGCGCTGCGAGCAGCGGAACCGGCCGGGCCTGCATAGTGACTAGCTGACGCACGACATCGCGGGCGCGATCTCGATCACGGGCCGCGCCGCAGCCGAGATCCACTGCCCGAGCAATGGCCACGGTCGCCTCGTCGACCTCCCGGCGAAGTGCATGGGCACGCGCGACGTCGATGAGCATCCGTGCGTGCCAAGCTGGGGACAGGCTCAGCGGGTCCAGTGACGCGGCAGCCCGTAGCGCTACGTCGGCATCGCCGAGATCGACGCTGATTGCGATCTCAGACAGTGCAACGTACGACGCGCTGAACTCGGGCTCGGCGCTGGCTCCGCGCGTACCTAGCCGACTCGCCAGCAGGCGAGCTTTCGCCAGATGACCGAACGCGGCCGAAGAACAGCCGGTTCGCGCCGCGATAACGGCGCGCAGCACCGTCAGTCCGCCGCACAGCGACAGCGCATCGGGATCAGCGAGTTCCGCGAGGCCGCGCAGCGCCAGTAGCGTCGTCCGGGCCATCTCGTCGGCGAGTGCGTATTCGCGCGAATCCAGTAGCACCGAGGCGAGCCGGTACTGGCCGGCCGCCGCGAGGAGCACGTTTCCCGCCTTCTCGGCGGCCGCCATCGCCCGGTCTGCAGCGACCCACGCGGCGAGCGGCTCCCCGAGCTTCATCAGGGCGGCCGAGCACGCCTGGTAGGCCATCGCGGTCAGCTCGTAGGCATCCGCCGCTAGCGGCGGCGGCATAGTCCGCACAGCGGCCTCGAGCCCCGGTAGCAGCTTGCCGAGAACGGCCGTCAGCTGCTCGTGCTCCCCAGCTCGCGCGAGGGCGCAGGCGCGCTCAGTAGTCTCGCGCAGTCTTGGCAAAGCCGGCGCATAACTCTCGCCGAACATCGCGCACAACGAGTGCGCCCCGGCTAGCAGGAGCCGGAGACCGTCGGCGGCCGGCGAGCGCCCCGGCTCACCGTCATCGTCGCCGACTCGGCCCGCTAACTGTGACAACCGCGGCTCGGCAACGGCGGCGGGCAGTGCAGGCGCGGACGTGGGCAGCCGGTCGACCGTGGGTACATGCTGGTACTCCACCGTGTTCACCGGCGCGCTCCCTCTCGGTGGCGGGGTACAGGCGGCGCCTGCAGACGCTGACGCACGCCATTCCTGAGGAGCAGATGAGTGCACAATGAGAATTGCACGATGAGACCGCTCACGCAAGTGCGCGGAATGCGATGGCATGGCGATTACCGGGTCAAATCGGTGAGATTTTTGGCCGCGGGGCACCATTCCGGGGTGGCGATCGCTGACGCGGCCATGCAGCTGCGAGCGGTGCCGCGAGGCCCGGCTCTGCGCAACCGCGAGGCCGTGCGCTAGTGTGCCGCAGCGTCTGGCACGCCCGTCGCACGAGGTGAACAATGGTCGTACCGCTAGCCGCCCGCTATGTGGCACTGGCCGTCGGCGTCCTGCTCGTCGTCATGTCAGCCGGCAGCGTCATCGGCACGCTGATCGTGCCCCGGTCTTCGAGTAGCTCGCTGACCAAGCACGTGGACGTGCTGGTCGACTGGCTGTTTGTGCTGCTCGTCGCCCCCGTGCATAACTTCCGCCGACGCGACCGAATCCTGGCCGCACAGGCGGCGACGTTGTTGCTCGCCCAGATCATCGCCTGGCTGGGGTTGTTCTTCGTCGGCTTCGCGCTCATCCTGTGGCCGCTGGCCCAGGGCCCCATCACGAAGGCGTTCAACCTCGCTGGGCCCGGCATCTGGCAGATCGGCTCCGACCTGGCGCACGGCGCTCTGCAGCAGACGATCGTTGACATAGCCGCACTGGCCGGGCTGATCACGGTCACACTGCAAATCGCCTACCTCCCCACCCTGTACGGGGAGTTCAACCGCCGGGAAAACGGCGTGTCGCTGCTCAACGCCCGGGCGGGCTTTCCGAGCTGGGGACCTGAGCTGCTCGCCCGCACGCATTACGCGCTCGGTTCGGGCATCTCGTCCATCAACACGCTGCCCGACCTATACGCGAGCTGGGAACAGTGGGCCGCCGACGTCGGCGAAAGCCACACGACGTACCTGCCGCTGACCAGGTTCCGCTCGCCGAAGCCGCTGTCATCATGGGTGACGTCCCTGCTGTGCGTGCTGGACTCCGCAGCGCTCATGCTGTCGCTGAATCCGTCAACCGCTCCAATCGTGCCCGCCCGGCTTTGCCTCCGGGCCGGATTCACCTGCTTCGGGGATGTAGCCAGGGCGATGGGATTCGACATCCCGTTCGAGCCTGACCCCGAGTCGGGGATCAGCCTTACCTACGAGCAGTTCCTCGAGGCGATCAACCGGCTCGAAGAGGTCGAATTTCCCATCGAGCGGTCGAACCCGGAAGAGGCCTGGCCGGACTTCGTCGGCTGGCGGGTCAACTACGAGGAGGCGGCGTACGCCATCGCGTATGCCATCGACGCAGTTCCCGCCCTGTGGTCTGGACCCCGGCGGCACAAGGACTGGAAGCCGATTCCGCCCTTCAGGCCCGCGCTTGGCCGGCCCCCGGACGGGCGCGCGCCGAAGCGGGTTGCCCACGAGGCGTAGGCATCACACTGCGTCGTTGCGCGCCTCCACCAGGTTCAGGTCGACGTCGGTGGCGTCGGCGTCCGCATCGGCCGCGGGCCATGTCCCGAGCGAGGGCCGGAACGCGCCCGGCTGAGCCTCGTCCGCGAGATCATGCGCGGCCGCGGACGCGTCGGCCGAGCCCGACCCGTCCGGCCAGGGATTCAGGTCCGGGACCTCCGCCGATGGCTCCGCAGGCGTTGCCATCTCGTCCTCGCCTATCGCGGCGGGTGGTGCCGGCGTCAGCCAGTCGAACGCGGCCGGGTCCGGCGCGGCTGGTTCCGGCGCGGCTGGTTCCGGGACCGCTGATTTCAGCACGGGCGGTTCCGGGGCGGCTGGTTCCGGCGCGGCTGGTTCCGGGACCGCGGATTCCAGCACCGGCGGTTCCGGCGCGGCTGGTTCCGGCGCGGCGGTTTCAAGCACCGGCGCAGGCACGTCTTCGGGTTGTGCCGTGACCGATGTCACCTGGCTCAGGCCGTCGGACTGCTGCGGCCGCAGCAGCTCTGGCAGTTCCGGTAGCTGCACAAGGCTCTGGAACTCAACGACCGGAAGCGGGGCGGGCGGGGGCACCGGCTGCCCCATCTCCGGGACCGGGATGCCGTTGAAGGCAGGTGCCAGCACGGCACCGGCGGCGCGCAGTGTCGCGTCGCGCAGCGTGTCGCCGATGAGCCGGGCGGCGTACGCCAGGAGGCCTTGACTGTCCGCGTCGCCGTCCCGGCGGGCTGCGATGGACAGCTCCTCAGCGAGCCTGGAAACCAGAGCCTCAGCAGTCGGCCACTGGCCGACAGCTCGCCTTGCCTCCGGCGTTACCTTGAACACATACCAGAAGCTGGGGTCGCCGCCGGTTGTCGTCTTCCTGAAGTCGACGTAAACCGGGTTCAGGGCATCGAGAGCCTGCGCCACTACTGACGGAGCGAGGCCTGTCTTGGCTGCGATGTCGACAACTGTGACCATGTAACTGTGCTCGAGCAAGCCGATGGTCGCGTCTAGGACGGGCAGGTCTCTGGCTGCCCACGTGTCATGCACGTCGATCTGCCTCACCGGGACCTGGCCGGAGATCATCGGGAGCTCGACCGGGTCCCTTAATCGTCGGGTCGCCCCGGCCAGTGCCGCCAGGGCCGATGAATCCGGCACTTAGGAGACTAGCGAGAATTGGCGATGGAAGCGGGCCAATGTGGTCGACGTCCCACTGGACCGGGCGTTAAGACCCCACAGGAGGCACCCGTCGTGCCTGCTCACAGGCCGATCACTCGGCCGCTCAGGCGGGCCGCGTCGGGTTGGCGCAGAGCAGGCCGACAACATCGCTAAGCTGTGCCAGCCCCGCAATGCGGCGGGGCGGACCGACTTGAGAGGAACAACAATGAGTAACGACACCGGAGTTGAGCGGACCTTGCTGCTGCTCAAGCCCGACGCCGTGGCTCGGGGCCTGATCGGGCGCGTGGTCGCCCGCTTCGAGGACAACCTGCTCAAGGTGGTCGCTAGCAGGATGGTCTGGATGGACGCCGACCTCACTAAGCGGCACTACTTCGACCTCGAGGAGCGGTTCGGGCCAGCTGTCTACAACGCGATGGCCGAGTTCATGCAGAGCGGGCCGGTGATTGCGTTCGTGCTCGAAGGCGTCGAGGCGGTCGCCTGCACCAGGAAGCTCGTCGGCTCGACCTATCCCGACCAGGCACCGCCGGGCACGATCAGGGGCGACTTCGCGCATATGAGTAAGGCCTACGCCAATGAGCGCGGCATCGCGGTGGCCAATCTTGTGCACGCCTCTGGCAATGTCGAGGAGGCGGCGTACGAGATCAGCGTCTGGTTCGGCAAGGACGAGATTTACGAGTACGCGTCGGTAGCTGACCGTTTCGTGCGTTAGTCCGCCAGACTGCGCCCCCGCCCCGGTTGAAATTCAAAAACTCAGCGATTCGCTGAACCGCGCCGCCATTTGAGCCGTTACCACCAGCGGCGGGCGGAGCCGAAAGGCCGCTTCGCCTGGCGGTCGGGGCCGGCTGTGCTCTTGACGGGACTGGCTTCGGCATGCCGAACCTGCCTCGGAGGGAGTACGTATGCCCGCACGACATCGCCTGGCGGCAGTTGCCGCCGCAGCAGCCGGAGTCATCACTGCCCTCGGCCTCGCCGCGGCAACCGCAGCATCAGCTGCAACGGTTCCGTATCTGAGCCACTTCCACACGCTCACGACGCTCGTATCGACAGTACCGACCAATGGGGACGAAAACCCCTATGGCATTTTCATAGTCCAGCAAACCACCGGAGATCTGCACGCAGGCAATGTGCTGATCAGCAACTTCAACAACAACCTGAACCAGCAAGGCAGAGGCACCACGATCGTCCAGATCACGCCGACTGGGCACCGGTCGCTCTTTGCGACCATCAACGCGAGTACGCTGCCGGGGCCGTGCCCAGGCGGCGTGGGCCTCACCACCGCGCTTGAGGTGCTGCCAGGCGGCTGGGTTGTCGTCGGCAGCGTGCCGTCAACAGACGGCTCCGCAGGAACCTCCCAAGCGGGATGCCTGATCGTGCTCAACAGCCACGGACAGGTCAAGGAGACCATCACCGACGGCATCAACGGCCCCTGGGACTCGGTAGCCGTCACGCAGGGCAGCACTACTGACTTGTTCGTGTCCAACGTGCTGCAGGGCACCGCAGCCGCGAACGGCTCTGTCGTGGACAACGGCTACGTGCAGCGGCTGACGCTGCACCTGTCGGCCTCGGCACGGCCCCAGGTCATGACGTCGAAGACGATCGCCTCGGGCTACCCGCAGCGAACCGACGCGAACGCATTCGTGCTCGGGATCACCGGCCTCGGCCTCGGCCCCGACGGCAAGCTCTACGTAGCCGAGACGCTGACCAGCCAGATCTTCGCGGTTTCGGACCCGCTGACCAGGCCCGGGAGTAACGGTGGAGGCAGTCTGGTCACGCATGGCAGCCTTCTGGCCCAGCCGCTAGGCCTGGCTATCGCCCCGAACGGCGACATCCTGACCGTCAACGGCGCCAACGGCAGGATCGTGGAGACAACCCCGGGTGGCAACCAGATCGCCCAAAGGTCCCTGGACTCCACACCGCCGAGCCCGCGGGGTGCCGGAGCACTCTTCGGTCTGGCCGTGCGGCCGGATCTGGGCGGCGTCTACTACGTGGACGACGCGGTCAACACGCTCCGGTTGCTGAACTAGCAGTCATGGATGTGGGCCTGCTGACGCTATAGCGTCAGCAGGCCCACATCCACATCTGTCTACTGGCCTCATTCCCAGCTGTCTTCGGGCTCGGCGGACGCCGGCTCGGCGTTCTCTTCAGCCAGCGGCTCGCCCAGCCACCGCTCTAGCCAGCCGAATTGCTCCGCTAGCACATGCAGTACCGACTCGCGCCCTATGTAGCCGTGATTCTCATGCGGCAGGATCACCAGCCGGGCCGTCCCGCCGCTGCCCTGGATGGCCTGGAACAGCCGCTCCGACTGAATGGGGAACGTGCCCGAATTCGCATCCAGCTCCCCGTGAATTAGCAGGAGTGGCGCGGTTATCTGGTCGGCGTAGCGGAACGGGGACACGCGGTCGTACACCGACGTGGCTTCCCAGAAGTTGCGCCGCTCGGACTGAAAGCCGAACGGAGTCAGGCTGCGGTTGTAAGCGCCACTTCGTGCGATGCCAGCCGCGAACAGGTCAGTGTGCGCGAGCAGGTTGGCCGTCATGAACGCGCCGTAACTGTGGCCGCCCACCGCCACGCGTCGCGGATCAGCGACGCCCATATCGGCGAGGGCCCGCACGTGCGCTTGGGCGGCCGCGGTGATCTGCTCAACGTAGGTGTCGTTCATCGTCTCGGGGTCACCGATGACGGGCATCGTCGCGTTCTGCAGCACCGCGCAGCCCAGCAGCACGAACCACGTCGGCTCGCCGGCCATCAGCCGCGTGAACCGCTCGGTCGTCCCGCGGACCTGGCCCGCCGTCCCAGCATCCCCGAAGTCGAGCGGGTAGGCCCAGATGACCAGCGGCAGCGGCCCATCACGTTCTTGGTCGTAACCCGGCGGCAGGTGCAGCAAGCCGGTCAGCTTGACCCCGTCGCCCCGGTCGTAACTGAGGAGCCGCTTCTCCATGCCGGTCAGCTGGGGATGCGGGTCCGGCCAGGCCGTGAGCAGGGTTCGCTCACCCGCCCCGCTGAGCCTCGTGACCGCCAGGTTCGGCGGCTCGGTCCGGCTCTCATGCCAGGTCAGCAGCGCTTCCCGGTCATCCCCCGCGAAGCCGAGCATCTGCTCGTAGGCGTCGGCCGGGCTGCGCCACAGTCGCTTGGTGACCAGGTCCGACAGGTCGAGCCGGTCAAGGAAGGGCCGGTCACCTTCGGGGCTGGCGCCGTCGCCGCGCAGGTAGATCTGGTGCCCGTCCTGAAGGACGGTGCGCGTTCCGTCCGGATGCACGGTCATCACGGGTGTGCCGGGATCCAGGTAGGCCTCGTCGGCCGAGTGATCGAAGACGACGCGGCTGTCTTGCGGCGCGGTTAGGTCGGTCAGCCGGGACGTCAGCCAGCGGCGGTCCCTGTCGTGCTCGGTGATGAGCAACTGGCCGGACGCTGCCATGTCGTACCAGCCGAGGCACCGGTGCTCCACCTGCACGGCCGGTCGCGGCGACTCGTCGAACGGCGCCGCAAGCCGAGACATCTGATCCCGGAACTCGGCTTTGGCGGTCGGATCGCCGCCGTCCTGGGCCTCGGTCCAGACGAGGCTGGCGGGCATCGATTCCTCCCAGGACACCAGACGGGGGCCGGTCGGAACACCGTGCCTGGGCACCTCGTCGCTGACCGGCAGGTCGGCGATGACGCGCTCTAGTTCCCCGTCGGCGGTCCAGACGTCAACCCGCCGCGCGAAATACGGGAACGGGACTCGGAACGAGAACGGCCGCTCCAGCCGGTGCACAAGCAGATGATGGCCGTCAGGCGACTCGCTCAGGTGGTAGTACAGACCGGGCTCGCCAAGGCCGGCAATCGCGCCGGAGTCCGGATCGACGCGCAACGGCACGGTGGTGGCCAATTCCTCGAAAACATCGGCGTCCGCATCGGTGCGAAGCAGGTCGGTGTACGTGGCCATCTGCGAGTGCTTGCCTGCCGCGTCTTCCAGCCGCGGCTCGATCGCCTCGATGGGCGGCGGGCCCGGCGGCTCCACGGAACCGAGCACGAGCAAGGTGGCGCCGTCGCGTGCCCACCGCACCGTGGACCCGCCCGACGTTGGATCGCCACCGAGCACGTCCCGCACCCGCAAGCCGGGCACCTCGGCCGCCGTCGCGGCTTGCGCGTCGGCGACCCAGACCCCGATCCCGTCATCCTCATCGAGCGTGAAAGCGAACCGTCGCCCGTCGCACGCCCAGGTCGGCACGCTCACCGACTTGCCCGCCGGCAGCTCGATCCGCCGCGGCTGCCCACCCGGAACGGCGATGACCGACAGACCGGTGAGGCGCCGCGTGCGCTGGCGCCCGCCGATGGACGGGTCCAGCCGTAGCCCGGCGAGCGCCAGGTACGGTCGAGCGAGGTGGGCAATCGGCGGGTGCGACTCGTAGTGCACCAGCGCGACGAACCGGCGGCCCGGTGCCAGTGAGGCGGCAGGCGTCGGCGGCGCGTCGATGATCGCGACAATTTCGCTTGCCGGGGTCTGGTACGGCACTCTTGGTTCCCTCTCCGCGGCTGGCCGTGGTCTGCTGCCTGCACCATGAGACGACGGTCAACCACAGGAGCTGATCATGCAGACGAGCCCGACGGCCGCGCAGGTCTCTCTTCCCGGCTTCGTCGACCATCATGCGCACCTGTTGCGAGATGCCGCCGGCATCGCGTTCCCGCGAACTCCGCTGGCCGTCAGGGAGTTCCACCACAAGGTGGCCGAGCAGGGGCGCAGTCCGATGGACGTGCGCGATCCAGTTGCACAGCTCACCGAGCCGGGCCTCGGGGACCGGCTCGTGGCGGGCCTGCTCCGGGCCGCGGCGGCCGGGCTTGTCGAAGTTACGGAGATGGGGTTGCGAAGCTGGGCGTATCTGGACGCGCTTACCGCGCGGCAGGCCGCCGGGCCGCTGCCGTGTCGCGTGCGGATGTACGTCGCGAGCGGCCTGGCCGACGAAACGGGCGGGGCGGAGCTCGACGCGCGCCGCGCCGATTGCGGCCCGTGGGTTCGCCTCGAGGGGATCAAGTTCTACGCCGACGGCTGGCTCGTCCCCCGGACTTGCGCGCTATGCCAGGACTTCACCGATGCCACCGGCAACGGCGTGCTCTTTAGTGACGCGCATGCGCTGGCGAGGCGGATCCAGCCGCTTGCCGAGCGCGGCTGGCGCATCGCTACCCACGCCATCGGCGACCGCGCCGTCGAGGTTGTCCTGGACGCCTACGACCTGGCCTTCGACCGGGACGCGGTAGCGATGCTCGCGGCCGCGCCACGGATCGAGCACGCGAGCGTGCTGTCGCCAGAGCTAATCGCCCGGCTGGCCAGAAGTGGCGTTGTCGCTTGCATTCAGCCGTCGTTCGCGTTGACGGACGCAGCCGAACTGGGCCCGGCACTCGGACCAGAGCGGGCGGCCCGCGCCTACCCATGGACCGACTTGGCCCGGGCGGGTGTCGCCATGCTCGCGGGCACCGATTACCCGATCGAGATACTTGAGCCGCTCCCAAGCCTCGCGCGCCTAGTCAGCGGCCAGTCCAGCCGGGCCGGGTTCACTGGCGG
>Ga0126373_10001238_pt1 | contig 17964 bp, 14 predicted proteins | sample PanSoiMetPlot_11_FD_92545 | JGI IMG/M metagenome (GOLD analysis project Ga0126373, IMG submission 92545) | Tropical forest soil microbial communities from Panama - MetaG Plot_11 | ecosystem: Environmental > Terrestrial > Soil > Tropical forest > Bulk soil | place: Panama | collected 2016-02-17 | reverse complement strand
TGAAATGGATGGAATCCGGCGCTTGGGCTCGAATCCACGTTTCAGGTACCACTAAGCGTTTCAGCGTTGCAAGTCAGCGCGCATCAACTCGTCGGGCTCCGCGCTGAAATAAAAGCCAGAACGCCGGAATATTGGAGCAGCGCGGTGTGCTCACCCGCCGGGCCGATTTCGAAGCCGGTAAAAAACCCGCCGATTGGAATTTCGCCCAGGTACTGGCGGATATAGGCCGAGTCGTGTCCCGGAATGTTGTAGAGCCCGGAGCCGCGGGAGACGCAATCAAAATACAAGCCCACGGCCGGCGGCGTCACCAGCCGGCTTTTGAGATCCTCAAGTGTTTCTTTAAGATTATTGCGCGACCGCTCCGCATCGCGCAGTACCAGCCCGACCGTGTCGCCCTTCCGCGGGTGATGTGCCACCGCCAGCGCACCGTGTTCCGGGCTCGCCCCGACGATGTTGCGGACCAGGAATTTGCCGCGCTCGATTTTGTCGTCCGACGCGTCCATGGGCACGGCGAGAAACACGAACGCGAGCGCTCGCCGCAAATCGGCCGCCAGTGGTCCGGCCGCTTCCGCAAATATCTGATAAGCGGGGCGGCCATCGAGTTCCAGGATCACATTGTCGCGCACCGCGGTAACTCGATGGGGCGGTCCGACCGGCGCGCACGCGAGCGAACTTGCGATCGTGAGATCGAAGTCTCCGGCGATCAGCATTCCCGATACCGCGTTGTTACTAACTGCATCGCCACAGAACACGAAGGTTTCACCGACCGAGCCGTCCTCGCTTGCCCCACCTCCCGTCACCGCCACGTGAGGAAGCTCGCGCGAAAGGGCGGGCAACAGCTTCTCCGCGTCCATGTTGTAGGTGTCGGCAAACAGGCAGAGCAGGTTATCCCGCCGCAGAGCCGGGCGCACCGCGGCGGCGATTTCGGTGGCTACCTCAGAGCCGCGCCCGCGCAGCGTTGGGACGAAGAAGCGGCGTGCGCCGATCTCTTCGCCACCTAACACGATGACTGCCAGGGCGTTGCCGGACTCAATTTCCTGCTCGTGCGCGATCACCCCGAGGCTGGAGCATCCGGCAACCTCTGGGGTTTTCGCCTCGGCTCCAACCGCCCGCAGAATCATGGGATAGGCCGCACCGTAGGCGGTGGTTGCGAAGCAGAGCGCGGCCTGGGCCTGCGCAAGCCCGGCCTCCTGCATCGCGGCAGCAGTCGCCTCGCCGGCGGCGGTCTTGGGGTTGAGTGCGTTCGAAAATCCGACTCCGGCGCGAATCATCCCGTGTTCGACCTCATGGTGGCCGTCGCCACTAACTGTGAATCAGCAAATTTTCGTACATCCGTCTAGCTCGGCTCTTGCCCGCGGGCACGGAAACGAGCGGATGGCCATAGCGCGTGCAATTGCCGCTCGCCTGGAAGTCTAGCGTCCGCCCAGGATTTTCAGCAATTCGACGGTGCGCCGGATTCCACCGCCCAGCTCATCGACCGAAATCCGCTCATCATTTCCATGGATACCTTTGATCTCGTCCGGACGCGTAACTTCGATCGGGACAAAACCGTAAGCAATGATTCCCTTTTGGCGAAAGTAGTGGCTGTCGGTGAATCCGGCGATCAACGTCGGGACCACGGGCGCGTCCTTGTCCGCATGGCGCGCCAGCGCTTGAATCCCATTCATCAGCTCCGATTTCTGCGGCGACGAAACCGGAGGCCAGTTGCGGACCACCTCGGTCTTGAGATCTTTGTCGTTCAAGAGCTTGTTGATTGTAGCCAGCACGCCTTTCGAGTCACTCCCCGGCAACAGCCGGCAATCAAGTTCCGCATAGGCGGTGGCCGGGAGAACATTCACGGCGCTGCTCGCGCCTAGAACCGTCGGGGTAAGCGTGTCGCGCACCAGAGCGTTGTTTTCCGGGACAGCCAGGAATTGTTTCTGGAAAGCCGGGTCGCGCAGCGAGGCTGCGAGGTCGAGCCACTGTTTCGGCCCGTCTCCGAGCTGAGCCCTCGCGCGGTAGTAGTCTTCCACTGGGCCAATGATGTGTACCGGAGGGTGGTACTCGACCAGACGCTGCAGCCCACGCAAGAGTTCGGTTACTGAAGTTTCCGCCGGCGGTTGGGACGAATGCCCGGTCTGTCCGCTCGCTGTTACCCTGAGCCACAAAGGCGTCTTCTCCGTGACCGCGACCGCGTAGTAAACCTTCTTGTTAGGCAAGATCCGGATGCCGCCGCCTTCGTTGAGGACGTAGCCGACATCCGAGTAGACGGACTGCTGATGGTCGACGAACCATGCGGCGCCGTCTTTACCACCTTCTTCTTCATCGCCGGTCGCGACGAACAGGATGTCTCGATCGAGCAGAATCCCGGCCCGCTTCACCGCCAGCATCGACATCAGGAACACCACTCCTGGCCCCTTGTCGTCGAGCGCACCGCGGCCCCATATCGTCCCCTCCTTGACCTCTCCGGAAAACGGAGGTGTTTTCCATTCCTTCGGATCTGCAGGGACCACGTCCATGTGGCTCAACAGCAGCAGCGCCTTCTGATGCTTCCCGATCCCGTGCAGGCGCGCCGCGACGATCCCGCGCCCGGGTGACGGCTCCCACGTGGTCGCGGGAATCCCGTCGGCAAGGAATTTGTTCTTCAGGAACTTGGCCGCTGCCAGCTCATTGCCGGGCGGGTTCGTGGTGTTGGTTTGAATGTACTTAGACAGGAGGTCGCTCGCTTCCTGGGTCAGCTTATCGTAGTCGATAGCCTTCGGTTGCGGCGCTCGCACCGCGACCGCTTCGTGTGCGGTCTTGGATGAGGATTTTGTCTGCGCGAAAGCAAACCCGGTCGCGATGCCGGTTGCAATGCAGAGTGCTAAGGCGAGCAGGAGCCTCCGGCGCGCGCGGTTCATCGCTCGCCGTAGTTGAAGAACTCGATGACGGTTTGCAGAAACTCCGCGGCGGGTGCACCATCGACTACTCGATGGTCGAAAGTGAGCGACAGCGTCATCATCGCGCGGCGCGCGATCTCGCCGCGGTAGATAGCGGGCTTTTCTACAATTCGGCCGACCCCGAGAATTCCGGTTTCGCCGGGATTGAGGATCGGGGTGAATCCATCGATGCCGTAGGTGCCGAGATTGGTGATGGTAAAAATGCCGCCCGTGACGTCTTCGAGCTTGAGATGGCCGGTGCGGGCCTTTTCGCCCAGCGCCTTGGCCTCGATGGCGATCTCCCGCAGTCCCTTGCGGGCGGCATCGCGTACCACCGGGACGATCAGTCCTTCGCTGAGCGCCACCGCGATACCCACGTTGATTTCGGCTGACGCTACGATCTCCGCGCCTTCCAGCCGTGCGGCGACCCGCGGATGGCGCAGCAGCGCGCGCGAAGCGGCATGAATCAGCATGTCGGTATAGGTGACGTCGAACTCGTTCTTGAGGCGCGCGCGCAGCTCGGTTGCGGCGGTCACATCCGTTTCGGTCGTGATCGTGATCTGGGCCGAATCACGCAGCGACTGATGCATCCGCTCCGCGATCGTCTTGCGGGCCCCGCGCAACGGGGTTCGAGCGCCGCCCGATGGCGCAGGCCGCGCTGCCCGCACCGCGCCTTGCGGCCTTTTGGCGGCACGCTCCACGTCTTCTTTGGTGACGCGCCCGCCCGGTCCGCTACCCTCGATCGCTTCGACGTCAACCCCCATTTCTGCTGCGAGCTTGCGCGCGACTGGACTGACCGCGCGCCGGCTGCTCCCCGCGGGCGTGGAGATTGAGGCGGACCCCGGAGCCCGCTCGCGAGGTGGCCGCTCGGGAGCCGTGCTCGTACCGTTGGACGACCCGCGATTGGCGTATCGGCCAGTCACGACGGCCAGGTCCTCACCGGGCTCGGCGAGCACCGCGACCGCGACACCGCACTCCACCGTGGCCCCTTCCTCCACCAGCCACGCAGCGACAGTTCCCGCAGAAGGTGCCTCAACTTCGTAGAGCACCTTTTCGGTTTCTACCTCGTACAACGGCTCGCCCGCGGTCACCGGATCGCCGACGACCTTGAAGTAACGCTGCACGGTGCCCTCGTGCATCGTCAGCCCAAACTTGGGCATCGCCACTTCAATGGCCACGGGTCTGATTCCGAGTCGTCGCTTCAGTTGCTCAGCAGCTCGCGGATCGCACGCTCGATGCGCGCCTCATCGGCCACCGCCGCACGCTCCAGGGGCGGGCTGAAGGGTATCGGAACGTCAAGCGACGCGACTCGTTTCACCGGCGCATCGAGAGAGTCGAAGCCTTTTTCCGCGACCATCGAGGCGATGTCCGCCGCGGCGCCGCCGCGCAGATGTCCTTCGTCGGCGACCACGATGCGATTGGTCTTGGCGAGCGAAGTCAGAATGGTCTCTTCATCGAGCGGGATCAGCGTGCGCGGGTCGACGACCTCGACCGAGATGTTGTCCTTGGCGAGCTTGTCCGCGACTTTGAGCGCCTTCGGCACCATCGCACCAATCGCGACCAGGGTGACGTCCTTGCCCTCGCGTTTGACGGCGGCTTTTCCGAGCGCAACCAGGTGGTCGCCCGCGGGCACTTCCTCTTTGAGCCGGCCGAGTCCGCCATGCTCGAAGACGATCACCGGATTGTCGTCGCGAATCGCACTCTTGAGCAGCCCCTTCACATCCGCCGGTCCCGACGGCACCACCAGCTTCAGTCCGGGTACGCTCAGAAACTGTGCGTACACGGTTTCGGAATGCTGCGCCGCCGCCCCGCCCATCGCACCGAACACGGCGCGAAATGTGATGGGCAGGCGGGCCTGTCCGCCCGACATGTAGCGTAACTTCGCCGCCTGGTTGCAGACCTGGTCGAAGGCGCAATAGAAGAAGCTCGCGAACTCGACCTCGCAGATCGGCCGGGTTCCGGCCATCGCCGCGCCCACCGCTGCGCCTACGAAGCCCGCTTCGCTGATCGGAGTATTGCGCACGCGTTTTGCGCCGAACTTGTCGATAAGCCCTTTGGTCGCGCCGAACGCACCCAGCACGACGTCCTCGCCCATGAGGAAGGTGAGCGGGTCGCGTTCCATCTCTTCGGCCAACGCGGAATTGATCGCCTGTATGAAATTTAACTGGGGCATGGCTTCAGGCCTCCCGCTTCCGACTCAGACGTAAACGTCGTCGGTGACTTCGGATACATCGGGCAACTCACTTGTCCGCGCGAACGCAATCGCCTCGTCCAGTTCCTTTTCGGTTTCGATCACGATCTGCTTCAATTCCGCCTCGGCAATTTTGCCGCCCTCGAGGCACCATTGCTGAAAACGAATGATCGGGCATTTGCGCTTCCACTCCTCGATCTCGGTCTTCTTGCGGTAGGCCTCCTCGCCGAGGAAAGCCTGCTCGCCAACGACGTGCCCTTCCCAGCGGTAGGTCTTGCACTCAAGCAGGGTCGGTCCCTCGCCCGCACGAGCGCGAGCCACTGCTTCGGTCGCGTACTGATACACCTCCATGACGTCATTACCGTCCACGATATGCCCGGGAATCCCATATCCCTGCGCGCGCACGGCGATGTCCTTAACCGAGGTTACGGTCTGCATCGGGGTGAACTCGCCGAAGCCATTGTTCTCGCACACAAACACGACCGGGAGTTTCCATACCGCGGCCAGGTTGAGTGATTCATGGAAGGTGCCCTCGTTGGAAGCGCCGTCGCCGAAGAAACAGGCGGTGACTTCGTCGCGTCCCGCGACCGCCGCAGCGAGCGCCGAGCCGGTCGCGATGGGCAATCCCGCACCCACGATGCCGTTGGCGCCCAGGATTCCCAGCGAGAAGTCGACGATGTGCATCGAACCGCCCTTGCCTTTGCAGTACCCGCCACGCTTGCCGTAGATCTCGGCCATCATCTTGTCTAGTCGGCCGCCCTTGGCGATCAGATGTCCGTGGCCACGATGGGTCGAGGTAATGCGGTCGGTCTTGCGCAGGGCTGCGCAGATACCCGTCGCGCTGGCTTCCTCGCCAATCGACACGTGGACAAAGCCCGGGATCTCGTTGGCCATCGCCAGGTCGCGAATCCTCGATTCGAAGAGCCGGATTCTCTGCATCGACCGGTACATTTCGAGCAGCTTGTCTTTGCCGACGTCCATCGCGGTTGCCTCCTGCGGGTGAGTGGTTCCCCCGGCGACTACAACTAGTCCGCGGCGGCGCGGACCGTCAAATGAGAATTGCTGGGTAAGAGACCCAGGAGGGAGCGGAGTGGTTTGCCCGCCTCGACGTTGGTGGTACCAGCTTGCCCCCCGTCCCTCCGCTTGATGGAGCCGTGCTAGAAGAAACGCTGTGAAGCGCGCCGCGGTCGCCAATCCAACGTCGTCCACGCGCAGGCGACTAAGAGTCACGCCCGCGACCGTCGGTGATCTCATCAAGACCTTGCGCCGAGCGGCGCCGTCGTGGAATGCGCCGATTGTTACCCTGGTGGCAGCCCACTCGCGCGATCCGTTTCAGACCTTGATCAGCTGCATTCTGAGCCTCCGCACCAAGGATGAAACCACAGCGCTGGCGACCAAGCGGCTGTTCGAGCGTGCATCGACCCCCGAAGCGATGCTGAAGATTCCGGTTCGGCAGCTCGAGCGCCTGATTTTCCCGGTTGGATTCTATCGGACCAAAGCGCGCGTCATTCGCGGAATCATCAGCGATCTCAAAGCCAGATACGGCGGCAAGGTTCCGGATGATCTAGATGCTTTGCTTACCCTGAAGGGGGTCGGCCGCAAGACCGCGAACCTGGTGGTGACGGAAGCGTTTCGCAAACCCGGGATCTGCGTCGATACCCACGTGCACCGGATCTCAAACCGCTGGGGCCTGGTGGAGACAACCACGCCCGACAAGACCGAGATGGCATTGCGCGAGGTGCTGCCTCGGCGTCATTGGCTCGAGTACAACCCGCTCCTGGTTGCTTTTGGGCAAACCCTGTGTCACCCGACCTCGCCGTGGTGCTCGCGATGCCCGATCGAGCAGAGCTGCCCCCGCCTCGGAGTGGTGAGATCCAGATAGCCCGGCGCGCGCAGACCGCGCGAACGATCCGGAGTCGAGGAATCTCGGCTCGGCATGGTAGGGTGGCTGGCATGAGCCTCGAAATCGGATTTGTGGGTCTTGGCGCCATGGGATTGCCAATGGCTGCGAATCTGCTCGCGAGCGGTCACCGCGTTACGGTCTGGAATCGAACCCTGTCCAGGGCCGAGCCGCTTTCGGGCAAAGGCGCTGTCATCGCACCGCGGGCCGCCGACACCGTCAGGCCAGGTGGAGTCCTGGTCTCCATGGTCGCCGACGATGCGGCATTGGCGGAACTGGTCGCGGGCGAGGCTGCTCTGGCCGAGCGTCTCGGTCAGGGGGGTATCCATATCTCGATGAGCACCGTCGCCCCGGCGACCACGCGCGAACTGGCTGAACTACATCGCAGGACGGGGTCGACGCTGGTCGCTGCGCCGGTGTTCGGGCGTCCCGACGCGGCCGCGGCCAGGCGCCTGTGGATTTGTGTCTCGGGTCCGGCTGCCGCGAAAGCGACGGCTCAGCCAATCCTGGAAGCCGTGGGACAGCGGGTCTTTGATTTCGGCGAAGTAACCGAGGCGGCCAACGTCGCCAAGATTTCCGGGAACTTCCTGATCGCTGCCGCCATGGAGGCGATGAGCGAGGCGTTCACGCTGGCCGAAAAGAACGGGGTCGATCGCTCGGCGCTGGCGACCATGCTGGGTCAGACACTATTTGCGTGCCCCGTCTACCAGGGATACGGGGGCGCGATCGCGAATCGGCGCCATAGTCCCCCGGGCTTTCGTCTGCCGCTGGGGCTCAAGGATGTCGAAATCGTGCTGCGCAGCGCGCGTGAGGTGAATACGCCGATGCCCATGGCGAGCCTGCTGCGTGATCGTTTTGTTCACGCGCTCGCGATGGGCCGCGCCGACCTCGATTGGTCGGCGCTCGCGCTCGGCGCGCGCGAGGACGCGGGTCTCACGGATTAGCGACATGACGCGGGGCGCCGGCCGCCGCGACGGCGGCTTGACTCGAAACGGGTTTCCACCGTCGGCCCTCGCGATTGCTCTGGTGCTGTCGATGCTCGCCCGAGCACGACCTGCGCGCGCGATCGATTTCTACGAAATTCAAATTTACCAGGTCGAAACCGCCCCGTATCACCGTCTGACACTCGAACTGCATTCCAACACAACCACGACCGCCACAGGTCAATTGGCGCGCGAACAGATGGATCCCTACCAGATTCATGAAACTCTGGAAGCAACCTACGGGGTCCTGCCCTGGCTCGAGGTCGGGCAGTATCTGTGCACGGCCAAGATGAGCAATGGGAATTACAACTACGCAGGCTCACGCAGCAAGGTACATTTTGGCGTGCCGCAATCCGAAAATTGGCCCGTCGAATTCGGCGGCAACATCGAACTGGACTATATGCGCTTTCAGGCCGAGGATAATCCCCTGGGCCTGGAAATCCGTCCCATCCTCGAAAAGAGGTTTGGCAGGCTCATGATCGTCGGAAATTTCGCGTTCGAGAAACCATTTAGTGGCGAGGGCACCCACAAGGGTGTTCAGTTCGATCCTTCGGGAGAAATAGTCTATCAACTCACCCATTGGGTTTCCCCAGCGCTAGAATATTACGGCGACATGGGCCCGCTTTCCGATTTGCCGGGTGTGCAACGACAACAGCATTTCATAGTGCCCGCCCTCAATTTCGACTTTCTGCCCCAGCTCGAATTGAACTTCGGGGTTGGGGTCGGAGTCACGCGGGCGAGTAACGGGTTGTTCATCAAGTCGATCGTGGGCTGGACGTTCTAGCTTCGTAATGCGCAAGCGGAGTGCTTTCGCTGGCGAGCGGGTCGGATGATCGGAGGCCGCTAAAATTCACGGAATTGCGCGGAGGATGCTCCGTTGCCTGCCGCGCTGCGCTTGGTTAATCTCAATCTTTCTCCATGTAAAGATGCCCGCTGCTGCTCACCTATCGCGAGCTCAAGAAAAGCTCGACATCATTCTGGGCCAGGTAACCAGCCTGCGCGCACGGCTGAACTGGCTTGCGCTGCAACATGGGTTGTATCTGGTTCTGGCGATCGGGGTAACGGTCGCCGCCGTCGTGTTTGCGGGTGCGATGCTGCTGTCACCCTTACAGTTCCTGGGCGTCGCGGGCGCGATGGGGCTGCTCGGGGTTTCCGGACTTTGGATCACGGTGCGCTCTGCGTTGCGCAGGCGCTCCAATGCGCAGCGGGCCGCGGCGCTGGCCGACGAACGCGCGGGACTTAAGGGCCGCTTGACGACGATCGTTCAGACCGTCTCATCTCGCCGGCGCGGAGCGCTGTGGGCGTATCTTATCGAGGACGCGCTGGCACATCGCGACGAATTCGTGCCGGCACGGGTCGAGCGCCGGCGCATCGCGCGATCCTGGTGGACTCCGCTCGCGGCCCTTGCGGTCGCAGCGCTGCTGATTCCGATGGCTCGAACGCGCCAGAACCTTAAAATCGCCTCCAACTCGGGAACCCCCGACATCACGGTCGATCTTGACGATCTTCATCTGCGTCCTGCAGAGCCCGGCGACAGCACTGGACTGCAGGTTCAGGCCGACCCCGCCACCATGGCGCGATTGCGCGAAAAACTGGCGCGCGAAGGGGTCACGACGGGGCGGGGGGACTCCGGGAAGTTCGGCGGGCTTCTGGACCGTGCGCGCAACCTGGCGGGTGACGTGCAGAGTAAATTGCGCGGCGATCCGAGACCGCGGCAGCGCTTAACTCTCAGGCTTGCGGACAATGAGGCGGGACTCGATCCTTCTGATCGTCGCGGTCCCGACACCCGCCGCAACTCGCATCGGGGAGAGCAGGCCGGCCAATTCAAACGTGACAATCCCGGCGAAGACGAACCAGCGCTGCCTTCCATCGACGACGCACTCCGTGAACCCGACGCGCAAGGCAACTTGGGTGACAACGGCGAGAACGGCCAGGATTCCGCCAGTAAGGGCAAATCGCTTCCCGACGGCGACGATTCCAGTCAATCCGCCCAGACCGATGAACAGCGCGGTGAGCAGTCGTATAACGGCGGCGCGGTGCACGGCATCGGAGCTGATCCGGACAGCCTTTTCGGCGAGGCCTCGAAGTCGAAGATGAGCGCCGAGGGTTTCGAAATTGCGATCGAGGCACGCCCGGTGGAGCAAGGCGCCAAGGGCGCAGGGCAAGCCTACCTGCCTCCCAAGGTCCATACCCCTCTGAATGCGCACCAGCAGCCCGATGAACCTATCCCTCGCGCGGCGGTGCCGCCCGATGACCGAACTACCATCCAGCGAGTGTTTGAAAGATGAGCGAGACGCAGGCCGCGCTCGAGTTGCCGACGGTGGCGGACTTTGCCCGTACCTTCCGGCGCATCCAGTCCGAAATTCACAAGGTTATCGTGGGCCACGAGCAGGCGGTCGAGCAGTTGCTTTCGGCGCTCTTCGCGGGCGGCCACGTATTGATTGAAGGAGTGCCGGGAACCGGTAAGACCACCCTGGTCAAGACGCTGGGCCACGCGCTCAACCTGAGCTTCAACCGCATCCAGTTCACCGTCGACCTGATGCCGGCCGATATCACCGGTACGCGCGTGATCCTGAGCGGCGAGGATGGCCGGCGCGAATTCACCTTCCAACCCGGCCCGGTCTTCTGTCACATCCTGCTGGGCGACGAGATCAACCGCGCGACGCCCAAAACTCAGTCTGCGCTCCTGGAAGCAATGGCGGAATTGCAGGTGACAGTCTCGGGGACCACCTATCCGCTGCGGCCGCCGTATTTGGTGATGGCTACCCTCAACCCGATCGAAATGGAAGGTACCTATCCACTGCCGGAAGCCCAGCTCGATCGGTTTCTGTTCAAGGTGCGGCTGGACTATCCGGAAGAGGACAACCTGGTCCGCATCATTTCTTCGACCACCGGCTCCGATGAAGCCGGCATTGTGCCGGTGTTCCATGGCGACGAAGCACAGGAGCGTGTGGAGACGCTGAAAAAGCTGGTGCGCGAAGTAATCGCGGCACCGGCGATGGAGCACTATGCCGCGCGCATTGTGCGCTCCACCCAACCGGACCACTCACGCTACGTTGGCGACTCGGTGAAATCGCTTCATGACGAGATGGTGAACCGCTACGTGATGTTCGGCTCCTCGCCGCGCGGGGCGCAGGCCCTCATTCTTGGAGGCAAGGTGCGGGCGCTGCTCGATGGCCGCGCCAACGTGGCTCGGGAGGATATCGAAGCGGTGGCGGTGTCCGCACTGGCCCATCGAATCATGCTCAATTACGCGGCCCACTCCGACGGGATCGATGCGCCGCAGATCGTCGAGCGCGTGATCAGGTCGGTACGCGCGACGCGTTCCTGAGGTTGTCGCAATGCTCGAGGCGCGCGCGTTCGAGCCGGAATTCTTGAAAAAACTCGATCGCCTGGTACTGGGCATCAAGCGTGCCCGGACCGTCCGTTCCGGGCAGCGTACGCTGGGACGCATGCAAGGGCTCGGAATCGAGCCGGAGAATTTCCGCGAATACAACGAGGGCGACGATCTGCGCTTTCTCGACTGGAACACGTACGCGCGCCTCGATCAGCTTTCGATTCGCACCTTCCGCGCCGAGCGACAGGTCGAGTTCACGATGCTGGTAGACGCAAGCGCGTCGATGGCGTTTCCGGAGAGTGACGACAAGCTCGGATTGGCACTGGCGCTGGCAGCATCGCTGGCCTACGTGGGAATGAGCGACAACGATGCGGTGCGAATCGCGGCCTTCGCGATGCGCCGCGGGAACATGCAGCTGGACTCGTCACCCTTCCACCGCCGCCGCGAGTCCTACCTCGACTTTCGTCCTTTTGTGAGTGCCATCCGGACCGGTGGCGAGACTCGGCTCGGAGCAGCCGTGGATTCGTTGCTGCATCAGCGCCGGCCGGCCGGAATTGTGATCGTGATTTCCGATTTTCTGGTCAGCCGAACCGACTACGAAGATGCGCTGGCGAGGCTGCTCGCGGCCCGCCATCAGGTGAAAGTGATTCAGGTTCTTGGCCAGATTGAGTCAACCGGAAGCTATCCGCCGGGCCTTTATCGGGTACGCGACGCGGAGACTGGCGAGGTTCGCGAGACGGTCTTTGGACCTGAGGCCGCGGCTGCCTGCCGGCGCAAGGTCGACACACTTGCCCAAGCGGTTCGTGGGTTCTGTACCCAGCGCGGCATCGCTTACACACAGGCATTCGGTGCGCACAATCTGGAAAGCTTTATGGAGCGCGAACTGCCCGCGTTGGGCGTCGTGCGCTAGGGATGGGCTTCCTTAACCCGATAAATCTCCTGTGGGCGGCTGCGCTTGTGATTCTCGCTCTGATCTATCTGCGTTCACGGTCGCGTCCCACTATCTCGGTATCGAGCCTGATGCTGTTCGACGAGGCCGCGGCGCCGGTGACACGCGTGCGTCACGTCCGCATCGATCCGTTGTTCTGGCTCGAGCTCGCCGCGTTGACCGCCCTGGTCTTGGCGGTGGGTGGGCTTTATGCGATGGTCCCGGCGCGTGCCGGTCGTGGGCGCAGTCATGCCTTGGTGTTTGATTTGGGAGCGGGCATGGGCGCGCGCTCCGACGGAAGGAGCGGTCTCGAGGAGGCCAGAAAGCGCGCGCTCGGGCTGGTCGATGCGGCGCCCGCCGGTGACGAGTTCAGTGTGATCACCTATGCCCTCGAAGCGCAGGTCGCGCTGCCCCAGACCCAGAATCTGGACGCGGTTCGCGGTGCTATTCACGCCCTTCAGCCGCTCGCGGTCGCCGCTCACCCCTCGGCGCTCTCGGCCGCTATCATGCGTGGACGCGGATCGTCGGAGATCGAACTGTTCACCGACCGGGCGCCGCCCGCGCGCGCACTCGGCGACGCGAAAGGCACCACACCCCTGCACTTGCACCAGACCGAGCATGGTGACGATAACGTAGCGATCGTTTCACTCGATCCCGGCGCAGTCGGTTCGTCGCGCGGACGCGCGGTACTGCGCAACTTTTCGAACAAACCGCGCCTGGCGGAGTTTCAAGTAAAAGCAGAAGACCGCGAGGTGTTTCACAACACCCTGATGTTCGCTCCGCGCGAGCAGATGGTGGTGCCTTTCGGCCCTCTGACTACGGGCGGCTTGATCTCGGCCCACATTCTTACCCCTGATGCGATCGAAGCCGACAATCAGCATTGGGTGTATGCGCCCGCGAACCAGGCGGGACACGCCCTGGTATTGTCGCCTGATTCTGCCGTGCGTGACGATCTCGCGCGGGTGCTCCTGGCGATCAATCCTAACTTGCAGATCGAGACCGCCGACCCCGCCCAATTTTCCACGCAAAAGGCAGGACGTCCTTTCGACCTCGCGGTGATGCATGATTGTTACCTGCCTGGAATTTCGACCGCCTCGATGCTGCTGATATTTCCGCCGCCGGTAGTGCCCCCCGCGGCCAGGATCCCGGGGCTCGTGGTTTCGGCCAAGAACCTGCCAGTCATCCTGAAGCCAGTGCACGATATGCCTTTCAGCGTCGGCCAGAGCACCATTCTTCCCGCGGTCCGAGGCATGACGCTGCCCGATTGGATGGATCCACTTGTCGAGGGTACGACACCCGGCGAGTCGGATTTGGTGCCGGTCGCGGCAATTGGCAGAATTCCGAGCGGCCGCATCGGGGTTATCGCCTTCGATGTGCGTAACCGGCTGCTGCTCGATGCGGATCGACTCGACGCGCTGGTCGTGGTGATCAATTTGATCAAGCAATTGACCGCGCCGGCCGATATTCAGGTTGTTCCAACCGGTGCTTACGTGGACGTTCCGGTCGCCGGCAGTGCAATCGTTACCGCACCCGATGGCTCCCGGAGTCAGGCTGAGGCCGACAAGTGGAGCCGGGTCCGAATTCGTCCGCTGCAGTCCGGCCACTACGCCATCGAGTCGGGGACCAGAATCGTGGAGGTTTATGCGAACTACTTCGATGCCTCGGAGTCGGACCTTGCGCCTACTCGGGCGGCGACGCTCTCCCCCGCGCCTGCTTCTTTTGCGGAGCGCTCGTCGAGCCGCGCTCCTCGGCAGGTTCAGCCCCTCCTGGTGGTCCTCGCCGGGCTTGCGATGATTGCCTTCGCGGTGGAGTCGGTCGTGCTGATACGCCATTCAGCGCTGTGGGGTACGGGTCATGTTTGATCATCCCGCCGCACTGTGGCTCCTGATTCTTGCTCCGCTGGTGGCCTATCCCGCGATAGTGGCAATTCTTCGTGGAGTGAGAATTGTGGGCGCGGCGTCGCTCGCCTGCAGGCTCGCGGTGCTGGTGGTCCTGGTAGCGCTACTGGCGGGGCTCAAAATCAAAGGGACTACGGCGGCGCGTAGCGTCGAAGTAGTGGCAGTGCTTGACGAGTCGCGATCGATCGCGCGCGACCAGAGCGATTGGATGTACCACCAGCTTCACGAGGTGGCCAGCCACCTGAGTGCACGTGATCGCCTTGGGGTTATCGGGTTTGGCCGCGATGCGCAGCTTGCAGTGCCACCCTCGGACCCACGGTTGATCGGCAATCCGATGGCGCGCCCTGATCCCGGCGCAACCGACATTGCCGCAGCGCTGACCGCGGCGCAAAGCCTGTTTGCCCCTGAGAACGACAAGCGGATCTTGCTCCTGAGCGACGGTAACGAAACCCGCGGCGACGCGGCCGCCGAAGTACCGGCGATGGTTGAGGACGGGGTCCGAATCTACGCCGCCGCGCCCCCGCCCTCAAATGCCAAGCGGGTCGCGCTGACCGACTTTCAGGCACCCGAGAACATTCGCGCGCAGCAACAGTTCAGCTTCAGAATCGGAATCGAGAGCGAGTCATCCGACAAGGTCGACGTGCAGTTGCGCTTGCTGCGCGATGGCAAGCCGGTAGGCGGGCAGCATGTCACGCTTAGCTCGGGGATGAATCACTTCGAGATGCCGTACCAGGTGGACCGGGCGGGCGCTTACCTGATGGGCGTGGAGATAGCCGTGGCAGCCCCGTACAGCGCGATCAATACGCGCGCGGAGGCGGCATTGTCGGTGAGCGGCGCGCCCCAGGTCCTGATCGTATCGCAGAGCCGTCCCGAAAGCCTGCTGAGTGCGCTCAAAGCGCGCAACTATCGAGTGGACCTGGTGCCGCCGCGTAGCCTGTCCACCAAGCCTGATGACTACCTGCCGTATCAACTGGTGATTCTGGATGATGCGTCGGCGACCACCCTCGTGCCAGGCGCCCAGCATGCAATCAGCAGGTATGTCGCCGAACTGGGCGGGGGGCTGGTAGTAACCGGGGAAGCTCTGCGCGACGACCGCTTCAAGGGCGGCGATCTCGAGAAAACCCTGCCGGTGAACTTCGAGGCGCAACCCCCGCCACCATCACGCGAGCCGATCGCAGTGTACCTGTGCATCGACCGTTCCAACTCGATGAGCTACGACTCGCGCTATCCCGCGGTGCGCGACGGTGAGCGCATCCGTTACGCGAAGCAGGCGGCAATCGCCCTGCTGCGCCAGCTCGATGATACCGACTATGCGGGCGTTATCGCTTTCGACTCACAGCCTTACGTGCTCGGACATCTGCAGCCGCTCGGCGAAGATCGCTCCGAGCTCGAGAATCGAATTGAACGGCTGCAGCCCGGCGGTGGCACCGATTTCAAAGACGCGCTCGAAATCGCGCAGCGCGAGATCATGCAGAGCGGTATTCCAGTAAGACAGATAATTCTGCTCACCGATGGCGACACCAACCGCCAATACCACGATCACGATGCGCTGATTGCCGACTTTTCGAACGAACATATCCCTGTCTCGACCATCCGGATTGGGCCCGATCTTGCGAATCTTCGTCTTCTGCAGGACTTTGCCCAGGCTACCGGTGGAGTCTTCTACCGCGTGCAGGACATCGAAAAGCTTCCGCTCTTGCTGGTGGGTCTGACCCGCGAAGCGATGAATCGCCGCAAGCAGGGACGGACCAGCGTGGAGGTTGGGCCGCCCAGTGCCATTCTTACCGGGATCGATCCGCGCAGTATCCCGCCCATCGATTTCTACGCTTCAACGGTTGCAAAGAACGGAGCGCAGGTCCCGCTCCAGATCGCGCGCGGTGATCGGGCCACGCCATTGTTGGCCGCCTGGCAGTACGGCCTGGGCCGGGCGGCAATCTTCGCCGCCGATCCCGACTCGCTGGCGACTCTGAGCTGGATTCGTTGGGACCGCTACGCCGAGTTCTGGTCCCAGCTGGTTGCATGGACGATGCGCGAGGGAGATCCGGGCTCCTTCGCGATCCGCGTGCGGACCCAGAGCGACGGCGCGCTGTCGTTGGAGGCCGAGAAGGCCGACGCCGTCCCGGTTCCCAACCTCGTATGCCGCATCGGCGGGCCCGGCCACCTGGTCGACGTTCCCATGACCCAGACCGATGCGTCGCTGTACACCGGTGAAGTTGGACCGCTGGCGCGGGGAAGATACATAGCCACCCTGATGATCAAGGCGGGCGATACGGAACGGGTGCTAACCCATCGCGACTTTGCGTCGCTGGGAGAGCTACCCTCCGATGCTGCCGAGCTTCGCCTCCGCCCCGCCAACGTCGATCTTCTTGGACGCCTGGCCCTGGCCACGCGAGGTGCTCTCGATGCCGCTCCCGAGGCGGTGGCCGCGCATCACGGAGGGACCGTGACGATTCGTCGCGAAGCATGGCCCGAGCTGCTCCCGCTCGCTATCTTGCTGTTTCTCGGCGAGGTCTTTGTCCGCCGCAGGTTTCTTGGCGACTAGTCAACGCCGCTTTAGTCAAGTGCGGCGCCCGAAAACACGACTGGCGACGAAGTTTGCGAGCGGTCGCGAGCGTGGTGGCGCTGCGATCTGCGGTTTCACAGTGTGACGACCATGCTCTCCGGAAATCGAGCCCATCAACATTGCGACAGTTCGAGGCCGATCAGAACCCGGTCTGGCTCATCGAGCGCGGGAGGAGAGGCCGATCGAATCGCCGACAAACCGGAAGAGTAAAAGCGCATCCCGTTTTGAGCCCGCCTGCCGTTTTCTGAGCTCGCTTTCTGCTCGTGCCAGCGGTCGCACGTGCCTCAACTCGCGCACTGCGATAGTATGACGGCAGTGATCCAGGAAACTCCATCGGTTCTCATCAGACGCGCACTGACGCAAAAGTGTCCGGTTTGCGGGCGCGGAGCAGTATTCGCGTCGCACTTCCGGATGAACCGGACGTGTCCAAAATGCAATGTGGTGTTCTGGGCTGACCCGGGCGAATCGTTGGGGGCGATGTATCTGGACTATGCAGTGGCCACGGCGGTCTTCATAGCGTTGTGGGCCGTGTTGTCGTGGACCACTTCGCTGTCCGACGCCGCTCAGTGGATCATCATTTCGGTTGCGGCCGTGGCCAGCGTACTTGCGTGCTATCCGATCACGCGCAGCGCGTGGACCGTTCTGGTCTATATTTCCGGCGGCATCGAGCGGCCGCGCTTCAAGATCGTACGCGGCGGCCGTACCTGATCCGGTCGCGGCTCCTAGCGAGCTGCTACCTTCACGGGAAGCTGCTGCAACCGCTCGGCTGCCATGGCGATGGTCTCGTCGCTCTTTGAGAAAGTGAAGCGAACTTTGCTCCGCCCCAATTCAGGTCGGCTGTAGAAGCTTGATCCCGGGACCGCGGCAACGCCGACCTCGTTGAGCATGAAATCCGCGGCGGCGAAATCGTTAGCGAAGCCCAGGTGATCGATGTCCGCCATGATATAGTATGCCCCGGCTGGCTGACTGCATCGCAGACCCGCCTTCGTCAGCGCCTGATACAGCATCGCACGCTTGCGTTCATACATCGCCGCCAGCTCCGCATAAAACGACTCCGGAAGGCGCAGCGCGACCGCGCCGGCTTCCTGCAGTGGATGGGGCGCACCGACGGTCAGGAAGTCGTGAACTTTACGTATCGCTGAGGTGATGCGCTCGCTGGCAATCGCGTACGCCAGACGCCACCCGGTTATCGAATAGGTTTTCGACAGGCCGCTGATGGTCACAGTTCGATCGGCCATGCCGGGCAGGGTCGCAATCGAGACGTGCC
>Ga0126373_10001236_pt1 | contig 17967 bp, 19 predicted proteins | sample PanSoiMetPlot_11_FD_92545 | JGI IMG/M metagenome (GOLD analysis project Ga0126373, IMG submission 92545) | Tropical forest soil microbial communities from Panama - MetaG Plot_11 | ecosystem: Environmental > Terrestrial > Soil > Tropical forest > Bulk soil | place: Panama | collected 2016-02-17 | reverse complement strand
GGTAATCTGGCCGAGTGCTACATGCACGGGCTCGAATTGCAGATCGAGGCGGTTCGCCAGATCCGTGGCCAATCGACCAGCCAGGTTCCGGGCGTGAAGGTTTCCCTCGCCTCTTCGGGCCCGATGGTCACCCCTGTCAGTACAATCATCTTTGGGTCGGAGGGCGCGCTCTAATGTCCAATTACTATCTGCCATCTGGCCTGCCGATTCCGGTACCCGAACACGACGGCCTTTCCAAGCCTTATTGGGAGGGCCTGCGCAGGGAAACCATCATGGTACAGCGGAATCCGCACACCGGGGTATATCAATTTCCGCCGCAGTGGATTTGCCATGACACCCAGTCGTTCGATGTTGAATGGGTCGCCGTGGAGCCCAAGGGCGTGATCCACAGCTGGACTCGCGCCGGGCATCCCGTGCACCCAGCCCTCAGGGACGCCTGTCCCTACATCGTCGTCGTGGTCGAACTGCCTCACGCCGGCGGCGTGCGCATGCTGGGCAATCTGTTGGGCGATCCTCGCCAGACCGTCCGGATTGGCACGCCTGTCGAGGCTGTGTTCGAACATCACAACGACTCCGATCCGCAATTTACACTCCTTCAATGGCGCGTCGCGGACAGCCGCTAAGGACGCATTCAACAACGAATTGAGAGGTTCCCTATGAGTCAAGATGTAACGACAGTCGATGAGAAGAACCGCTGGCGCCTCGACACTCCGGGCCATCAAGGCTGGGAACGCACGGCGCGGCCGGATGATCCGCACAAGTATCTGATGATCTCGGCAGACTGTCATTGCAACGAGCCCAGCAATCTCTGGTGGACTCGCCTCGACAAAAAGTTCCAGCCGCGGCTGCCTCACGTTGAGGTCGACGAGAAGGGTGAGAAATGGATGGTGGTGGAGGGCTATCAGAAATCGCGCTTGCGCGCGCGTAATGTTGCGGATGCGCCCAAGGGAGGCGAGGATCGGCTGCGCGGCGAGGCCGGCCGAACCGTGCAGGATCGTATCGCCGATCATCTCCGCGACGGAATTGACGCTGAAATTCTTTTTCCGAACAAGGGCCTGGCAATGTGGGCGACCCAAGACGCTGAATTCGGCGCAGCCCAATGCCGGGCATGGAACGACTGGGCGTGGGAAACCTTCGGCCCGTATAACGACTTCATGTCGCCGAGCGCAGCGGTTATGACCTCAGATGTCGACATTGCTATCGATGAGATCAAGCGTGTCGCGAAGCTCGGATTCCGGGGCGTTAATCTGCCATGCAAGCCAATCTGGGGCGCGCACGACGCCCGCCATCCCAACTACAACCTGCCGCTCTTTGATCCGATGTGGGCCCTAATTCAGGACTGCGATCTTCCGATCACCTTTCATATCGCGACCGGTATGGATCCGCGCGCGGCGCGGCACGATGGCGGCGCCGTGATCAATTACGTCACGCACGCCTGCCCCAGCGCGATCGAGCCGATGTCCAACCTCTGTGGCTCGGGCGTGTTCGAGCGTTTTCCGAGGCTCCGATTCGCTCTAATCGAATGCGGCATTGGCTGGGTCCCGTGGGCGCTCGACGCGATGGATGAGGCCTATCGGAAGCATCACCTGTGGGCATATCCGAAGCTGAAGCACCTACCGAGCGATTACTTTCGCCAGCACGGCGCCGTCTCCTTTCAGGAGGATATAAACGGCCTGCGTCTCGCCGCACCATCAAATCTCGTTGATAACTTTTTGTGGGCCAATGATTATCCACATGCAGAGGGTTCCTGGCCGCATTCTGCTCAAGCAATCGAGCGGCAGATGCAGCACCTCGGTGATGACCAGCGCGCGAAAATCCTCGGCCTGAACGCCGCGAAGCTCTTCAAGTTCGACGTGGCAAAACTGACCGCTCGCCGCGAGCAAACCGCTCAAACCATGGAATGACTCAGTTTTAGGTCTCTTTGGCAAGTTCAACTTGCAGGGGCCGCGACTGCAATGGAAGCACCGAGTACCGAACCGCTGAAACTGGACACGCTCGAAATTGTCGCCGGACCGCACTTCGAGAAATATGGCTATCCGCATGCCGAATGGGCCTACCTGCGCAAGCATGCGCCGGTCTACTGGTACGATCGCGGCAACGTGGTTCCGTTCTGGACGATCACCAAACACGCCGATCGGAAAGGCGCATTGTGGTTCATCTTTCATCAAATAGAATCGCACCCTTGGGAGCAATGGTTAATGAGTGATTCGCAGCCGACGGAAGTCCGTTTCAGAGCCCGAGGCAGAATGGCCGTCCACACGATTTGGGACCATCTGACACGACCCATCGCCAGAACTATCGACGATGTCCCATGGTGCGCCGACGCGATATCGCCTGAGTGGATGACCGCAGTGATGTGCCGCGATGTTCCTCGTGCGCAAACGATGTCGGTGGAAGTTCGTGGCGGCGATCAGGGTTCCAGCGTGCGCCGGCGGCTTAAGGTCGCCTACAATGATGAAGGCAGGAAGGCGGCACTGCCGGAAGATTTATTCTGTAAAACCACTCCGACCGTTCTCACCAGGCTAGCAACCGGTCTGACCGCCGCGGCCGAAGGGCGCTTCTATCGGGAAATCCGACCTGAACTGAAGGTTGAAACCCCGAGATGCTATCACTCGGCGTGGGACCGCAATTCCGGCCGTTCGATACATCTTTTCGAGGACATCGTCGCGACCAAGGCGGCACGGTTTTGCCGGTGGCATACACCCATTTCTCGTCCGCAGGCCGAACAGATCATCGATACACTGGCGGACATGCACGCCCAATTCTACGAAAGCCCTCGACTTAGCGCCGATCTGAGATGGGTCGTGTCTTACGTGAGATTCTTTGGAGCGGGTGAAAGCGTCGGTCTTCGCGAATGCCACGAGCAGGCGATGATACAAGCCGAAACGGTCATTCCTCCTGATATCACACGAAGGCGATCCGAAATTTGGCCGTCGACCATCAAAGCCTTGGACCTGCATCGAAGGGCTCCATACACGCTGCTGCACTCCGACGTGCACCTAGGTAACTGGTACATCAGCGGCGAGGGACGCCTGGGACTCTGTGACTGGCAATGTCTGGGCAAGGGACACTGGGCGCGCGACGTTGCATACGCGCTCTCTACCACGATCTCGATCGAGGATCGTCGCGCTTGGGAGCGCGACCTGCTCCGCCGTTACCTTGAACGGATGCGGGAAAGCTGCGGACTGAGTACGAGCCTCGAAGAGGCCTGGGACCTATACCGCCAACAAGTCCTGCTCGCGCTGATGATGTGGACGCCGACCCTTGTTCATTCTCGCACCACGCCTGATATGCAACCCGAAGAAATGTCCCTCGAAATGATCAAGCGTATGACCGCCGCCATGTCCGATCTCCGAAGCCTCGACAGTTTTGCCTAGCCGAGGGAATTGACGATCTCCTCGGCAGTTAACTTAGGTGGCTAATGAACTATGGAGAAAGAAATCCAATCGATGAACAGCGAACCACAGGAGGTCTCCCTCGATAAGTGGGGAGTCCAGCTAATGGAGAACCTTCTGTTGATGGCGGCCGAGAGCCTGGCTGAGCGCACCGAGAAATCGAATTCGGTCGAAGTGACGTTGAAGTTTCTGCTGACGCCTATCTCGTCGAAAGACCAACTGGAAGTAAAGGTCGCCTTCGACCGGGATCCCTCGCTGATCACTTATATTCCAAGGCGACTGTCATAAGTGTGTTCGGGACTTGCCTATAGAGCGCGGTCAGTACGCGATTCGCACACGTTCATTTCTCTCGCGCTTTCGTCCGGTGAGGATCACGGTTGGGTAGCGCAGGTTTGTGGGACCTCAGAACAAATGATTTTTCGCCACTATAGAGTTGGATTCCAAGCCTCCAGGTTGGCGCCGGACGCCGGATAAACACCGACTGTTCGAGAAGCCTCCGGGTCGGAGGCTCCCCCGAAGAGCGTCCCTAAAACCGTCGCTAAGAGACCGCGGGAAGGCGAAAGCGCTGGACAGTCAGGGCGCTTTTTAATGATGGAGGCGGGGAAATTGACCGCCCGCTGGACTCCGACCCCACTTCAGAGAAGTTGCTTGATTTTCCAGTAAAATCGGTGGGATCGAACGATTTTTCGGAGATGCGGGCGGTCCCAAAAGGGCCGAAAAAGTCCATGAAAATCGCGAAAAACCGGACCGGGTCCGGTCGGTCAAAAGGAAACCCCGGAAGCCCTGAGTTGGAGTTCATCGTAACTGTCACACGTTGGCACTTGCATGAGTGTGGGCCACCAAGCGGTTACCCGTGCCGATGCCGATGATGAAGGTCGGAGGCATGTGGGTGTTCATGAGTAATGGGATCATGTCGGTGAAGGTGCGCATGAGGTTCCAAAACAGGACCCTCATGCGCGTGCCGGTGGTGATCATCGTGAATGTGCAGATGGTCGTGCTCGACCGCTTGGTGGGTGTGAGCGTGGCTGTGTCGTTCCCGAACGAGAAGGAATATACCGGCTACCATGAAGACCATTCCCATCGCTTCCAACCGCGTCGGCAGCGCGCCAAAGATCGCCACCGAGAGTAGCGCGCCGATAAAAGGCGCGGTCGAAAACCACGCGGCCTCCCGTGCAGCTCCAAGATGCCGGAGAGCCAACATCACGCAGACCAGGCTCGCGCCATAGCTGAGGCAGCCCAACGCGAGTGCTCCTATCAAATACGCCGGCGCGGGCAGCGTATGCCCGGTCGCAAGCGCCAAGGCTAACGAGGTTACGCCGGCGCCGGCGCCCTTGACCTGCACAATTGTGACGGGATCGCGTAGCGATAAGCGCTGGCTAAGATTGTTATCGATGGCCCAACAGAAACATGCTCCAGTGATCGCTACCACGCCCACGAAGGTGCCTTCGACGATTCCAGGCTGATAGCTCAAGAGCACCGCACCCAAAATTATGATTACTGAGGCAATCACACCCTCTCTATCCAGATGTTCGTGAAACACCACGACGGCGAGCAGAATTGTGAAGACCGCCTCCAGGTTCAACAGAAGCGAGCCTGTCAACGCAGAAATTCGCACGAGCCCGAACAACATCGCCAGGGGTCCAAGAACACCTCCGAAAGCGACCACTCCGCACAGCATGGCCGCATCCGAGCCCCGCAACCTCGCTTCGGGGGATTGATGCCCTCCAATTACAGACAGTCCACGAAAAATGGTGAGCAGCCCCGCCGCGCCAAGATACAAGAGGGCGGCGAGCATCAGCGGACTCACGTGGGGCAGAAGAAGTTTGGAGACGGGGGTGCTGGCTCCGAAGAGCACCGCCGCACTCAAGCCATAAAGGGTGCCGCGTTGAATGTGGCTGCGTGAGTTGTCCGCGACCGAAACCATCGCCCCAAGCTTAACATTTCATCTGCGTGCGAGATGCGGCCCGCAAAGGTGGAAAGTGCGACAGCTTCTTCATTTTGCAGGTGTTACGGCGAAGACGCGGAGTTCCGCCTTCTGCTGTCCTCGGCGGGGTACTGCTACGTAAAGCGTTCCTGTTTCCCGCACCAAGAACGACGTCCGCGCACCGGGAGCGGTAGTGATTTGGCCGCCCACATTGTAGGTGTCGGCGTTCGTCTGGCAAATCACCGTAACGTGGCCTTCGCCGCCGGAAACGTAGATCCGCTTATTAGCCGCGTCGTAGAAGAGATCGTCGGTGTCGCCGACGATGTCCACGGTCGCAACCGTCTTGCTCGTCTGCATGTCTAGTACCAGGAGCTTCGCTGGCTTACGGCAACCGATGAAAATTCTCTGGTCGACCTCGTCTAGCGCCATCGGGAAGTTCGCGCTGGCTTCTCTCAAAGGAATCTTCTCGATGACCCTGCCCGTCCCCCGATCGATTACGGCGATGTGACCGGCGTTTGGAACGTTCACAAAGATCCGCTTGCCCTTGCTCTCCAATTGGAAGGACTCGGGATGGGCGTCCAGCTTCACGTTCGCGGTCTGCTTACCGCTCTTCGGGTCAATCTCTGCCAACCCACCGTCGCCATAGCCTACCCAGAAGCGGCCGGCTGCGGCGTCGTATCGAACATTGTCAGCATCGTCTTTCAGCTCGACGGTCGCCGTCTGTTGCAGCGAAGCGCCATCATATAGGCGGCACGAACCGTCTCTATCGTTGGCTACTGCCAGCCGGTTGGATTCAGGGGCGAAGCCGATTCCCTGCGGAGCCTGGAGATTCCTGATCTCCTGCGTGACCTTGCCCGTCGTGAGATCGACTACTTCGACAGTGTCGTTTCCGAGAGCGGCAACGAAGAGCCGTTTGTGCTTCGCGTCCAGACCAAAGTGATCGATGCGCCCCTCGACGCCATCGAGCGGAATGGCCTGGACTTGAGTCAGCAGGTTGGAGTTCTGGCCGGAACTCTGCGCATGTATTTCGGAGCGGAGCCCCAGGAGTGTCACTAGGACAAATAGAGACAAGGTTCCAGAACGAATTCGAGGCATATGAGCCTGCAACTCCGGAGCTACTTACTTCTCAGCAAATCAACCATGTCGTGGCGGACCAACTGGAATGCCCGCACAGCGGCGCTCGAGAAACAATAATCGCGGAACCGGCCATTCCGTAGAGCACCATCAGCCACATCCGCGTTGCCGCCGAATGCTCCGAGAATCTCGGGTCCGATGTCCGCCGTCCAAAGGATGAGGTAGGCAACTAGACATCTGAGTATTCCACCGGCTACAGCAATCCCAGCGACTCTCCGAACCGTACAGATGTGATTTCATCGGCGGCGCCTCGAAAAGAATTCAAAGAGGTCGGTGAAAACCTCGGAGCCACGAGCAAGGCGCTCATCGTCGTCTTTCACGCGCGAACAGATCCCAGTGATCAGAGCCTCCACGCCCGCCGTTTCCGGGCGCTCAAATTTTGCGTCCTTCAGATCGATGTCGTGAACGATCTCGGTCACTGGCCGAAGCCCGTTCTCGTTCGGCGCAAACCGAGCCATCAGAACCTCTGCGGTACAGCGATCGCCTTCGTGGGTAAATTCAGCGTCGAACATGTCGAACCTGATTTCGCCTTTTTGTGGCTGATAGCCGCGCGCCGGAACGAATTTGAAGTTCGCTTGCTTATCAATGAAGCGACGGACCAGCCAGGCGCTCGCCATCCGATCGACATGAATCCCCCTGCGCGTTACCCATGTGACCCCGTGATACTCCGAGGGCGATTTCAGGGTCTCGTTCGCGGGCGCGGGCAGCACGGCGCGTTCGAGGCTCGAGACCAGGCCCTCAGCCGTCTGCCGGCCCAGCGAGTCGAAGTAATCAATTGTCACGATCTCGGTTAACCGATTGCGAAGCTTGGTAGCTGCGGCAGCGAGCTCATTCACGGAATCGCTCCCGCGCGAATATTTTCGCTTTGTATGCTCGCGTGCTTCCTCAGCTACAGCGGTGTAGTCGGCATCGCGCGCGGCTCGAAAGAGCGATTCGATCTGCGCATCGGTCAGACCTTCGACAAAACCCGCCTCACAGAGTGATGCGTCCCCGCCGCCTTCGGCGATCTCGCGAAGAATCCATTGAAAGTCCTCAAGAGTCGCGTCGGATTTGGGCAGCACGTACACCGAGTTCTTGACCGCTACCGCTCCGACACGCATCAAGCGGCGCCAGATCTTGACCCGAAAATAATCGGGCTTGGGGGGAATCTGATGGATCAGCAGCAGCCACCGGCTGTCGCGCGCCTCATCCATGTATTCACTCTTGACACTCCGAAGATACAGTTGCAAGAGTAAAGATACAGATGAATCGCGTTAAGGGTACTGATAAACTCAAGGTCGCGCTGCTCTGGCGCGGGGACCCAGAAAGGGTCGAAACGCCAACACCGGAGAACAACCGGCTATATCCGCTCTTCCAAGCATTCGCTGATCTCAACGTCGCAGCGGAACCGTTCGCCTATAGCGACCACGCCACCGACCAACTCCGGGCGCGATTGCTTCAGGTCGATGGCGTTCTTGTTTGGGTGGACCCGGTCACCGATCAGGGTGACCGCTCGAAATTGGACTCAATGCTCAAAGACCTCGCCATCTGGGACGTTTGGGTCAGTGCCCATCCGGATGTCATCCAAAAGATCGGCACCAAAGAGGCGCTGTTCCGGACAAAAGATTTCAGTTGGGGTACGGACACTCGTTTATATGGGACGGAGGTGCAATTCCGTGAGGAATTCCCTACGCACCTAAGGGCGAACGGACCACGTGTCGTTAAGCAACGACGCGGCAACAGTGGCATTGGGACCTGGAAGATAGAAATCGCGCGCCGGGATTCGGACTCAATCGTGCGCGTTCAGGAAGCTCGGCGCGGTAGCATGGAAGAAGAGCTTCGGCTGAGCGAGTTCATGCATCAGTGCGAAAAATACTTCTCAAATTCCGGTTGCATCATCGATCAGCTCTTTCAGCCGCGAATCGGCGAGGGAATGATCCGATGCTATCTGGTCCACGACAAAGTCGCTGGGTTCTCAACGCAGATGCCTCGCGCCCCAGGGGATTTCGCCATGGCACGCGAAAAGACTATGTACCCCGAGCACGAGCCGCGTTTCGCCCGCCTCCGGGCGAGAATGGAATTCGACTGGGTCCCTAAGCTTCAGCACCGGTTCGGGATCAGTGCGAATTCACTCCCGGCGATTTGGGATGCCGACTTCATGTACGGCCTGAAAGACGCTGATGGCCAAGATAGTTATGTCCTCTGCGAGATCAACGTTAGTGCGGTATTTCCGTTCCCAAACTCGGCGATCGACAAGATCGTGCTGGCGGCGAGCCGCCGACTGGCAGACGCGAGGAGAAGGCGGCGCGACTAACCGTCTCGATTGAACTCCCCATCGGGCAGAACAAAGAGAAAAACGAAATCATGCACTGTCGACCTATTGAGTTCTCATTCCTCGTCGCTACCTCACTCCTGATAGGTTCGGTCCTGATTAACGCTCCTCAAGCGGCCAGCCAGCAACAAGCGGGCTCGATAGACAGGGCAGCGATCGAAAAAGCCACGCACGCGAAAGGGATGTTGGATCCGAAGGAAAGCGTCTTCAAGGTATCTATCCCGCGCGAGGACCTGTCGGTCATGATCGGAGGCGTGAAAATGACGCCTCCGATGGGTCTTACTTCGTGGGCCGCGTTCAAACGGGAAGGAAAGGACGAAATGGTTATGGGCGATCTTGTCCTGACTCAGGATCAGATCAACCCAGTCATGGACGCAGCTCTGGACAATGGCCTTCATGTCACTGCACTGCACAACCACTTCGTCACCGAGTCACCGCGGATCATGTTCATGCACATTGCCGGCACAGGACCTGAACTAGATTTGGCCACCGCGGTGGGAAAGGTCTTCTCGACCATTCGTTCCGAAGCCAAGGGGCCGCAAGACGAGGCTCAGATCGACCCCATACACTCGTCCCTTGATGCCGCCAAGCTGGATTCCGCGCTTGGTCTTAAGGGTCAATACAAAGACGGTGTTTACAAGTTCGTAGTGGGCAGAAAGACGCGCATGCACGATATGGAAATCGGAAACCAGATGGGCGTGAACACCTGGGGAACTTTCGCCGGCAGCGACGACAAGGCCGTCGTTGATGGCGACTTCGCTATGCGTGAAGGCGAACTCCAGAGCGTCCTGAAATCATTACGCGCAGCTGGCATCAATGTCGTGGCAATCCATCAACACATGGTCGGTGAAGAGCCGCGAATTATGTTTCTACATTACTGGGCCATTGCGCCCGCGGATGCACTGGCAAAGGGCCTCCGAGCAGCTTTAACTCTGACTCAGGATTGAGGCCTTCGTTCTTGTCGGAGAAACTGCGTCAGCGCTGAGCCGCCGCGCTTCACTCGCTGTTTGGTTCGGGTGAACGGGCGCGGGCCAGGGGGCATAAGCGCTTGGGCACGGCTGGATGCCATCTACTTTCGGCGACTACCTTTGGAGTTGTGGGGACCAACCAGCGCTCATGAGGTCCGCTGCCTCGCAGCCGAATGCTCTCCATAGTGCATTCGGGCTGTTGATGCGAACTGCCTGAGGAAAACACGGGCGCCACAGAAAGGCCTGGGGCCATGAACGAAACTGCCGTGGCCTTGTGCGAACAGACGCAATCAACGCGTTATGCGCCGAACCGCCCGAGCGAAAACCGGTCGAGCGGGATCAGGTGCTGGGCCCGCTGATCGGGTTCTCCGACGGCATCCTGGAAGCCGACCGCACGGCGCCGCGCAAGCAGCGCCACACCGCGCATCGCTTCTGGCAGCGTATCGTGACCGAGCTGCTGCCGGAGCGGAAAGTCGCAGAAGTGACCGTGTGCCGGTGTGTGCGCGAGCGCAAGCACGAGCTAGGCTGCGTCTGAATCGGAGCCGAAATTAGTTAGCGCTCGGGTGGGGAGGCCGCACACATCATCAGTTGTCTCGACGCCCAATCGTTCTCACCGACGCGCGACGAAACGGATTTGCGGTTCTCGCCCATGGGGGCCCTTGAGCGTGCGTTCGTGATGGGCGCCGGTTTGGCCAAGGCTGAGCTCGTGCGGGATCGCCAGAGAGCCATTCTCGACCTTGGGAGGGCTCGATCACGTCTTTTTCGGGACCGAGATTTCATCGTCGCGTCTCTTCGTGAGCAACATGGCGACTGCGGCAAGCACAACGAGAACAAAAGCTACCGAGGTTATGGTAGGGACTCTGTCGTCCGTGGCATTGCGCAGCACGAGCGGAACGACATTCACCGCAACAACAGTGAACGACAGAGCGAAGATCGTAATTCCTATGGCAGGAAGGAGACCGCGTGATCCCGGCGGTTGGTATCGTGCAACGAGTATCTTCACGAAGAGCAGGGGAGCCAGGGTCAAAGCTAAAGACATGTGCAACAGTATACGCGGCTCCAGTTCATCTGGTTCACCCTTCAGTCTCAGGAACATGAAGTACACGGTGACGATGAATATCGCGATAAAAGCATAACCGACGGTGCGATGGACGCGCATCCAAATACGACCGCTAGGTTTGGAGTTTGCGCGATTCGTCAGCATGATCCATGGGTTCAGTCCCGCCAACAGCACGAAAAACTATGCCCGATATCACGCTAGCAAGGGTGAGCATTTATGAGACCTTCAGCGCGGGCAGCAATGCGTCTCTCTTTGTCTACTGGGGATGCAGTGCTTTTATTCCCGAGATGAACTCCACCGATTGACCTGTCGATTCACGCCTCTGTAATCCTCATCCGCGAAAATAGTGGCGACCAAGCTCAGGTGCGTCCATAGAATGCTCAAGCGATCGCTTGCTCACTTCTGCTGGCTGACAATCTGCGCGCTACTGGCGTTGACGCTCGCCTCTACGTGCTCGTCGTCCTTCGCGCAGGAATGCCCCACCGATGCGGCTCCGATCGCGAGCGACCGGCCTGACGTAACCAACTCGAGCCTGGTCGTTCCCCAGAGAAGCCTGCTGGGCGAGAACCGCATCGACTGGACCGTGCGCCACAACTCCAATGCGCTCGATGGGACCAAAACGCGATTGCGGCTCGGCGTCGTCACTGCAGGGAGTTCATTTTCGACGTACCCAGCTACACGGTGGTCTTCAACGGTTCTCAGGCATCGGGCTTTTCAAATACGGTGGTCTCGTTCAAGCGCCAACTCCCTGTTCCCTTCGGATTTGATCTCTCGGCGACCGCCGGCCTCGGCTTTCCTCGAAGATCGTGGGGCAGGGTTATCAACCCTACATCCAGTTCCCCTGGTCTCATCCATCGTGGAGCATTGGGAGGTGGTGGGCATGTTCACCGTGACCTGGTTTCCCGCGATTCAACCAGGAATCCAACTTTCGAAACCAACGTTTTCGGTCGAGAGGGAATTCGGTAGATACGCGGACCTGTTCGCGGAATATGTCGGAGAATACAATCATGAACGTCCTTCGCAACTTCTTGACGGCGGCGGCTCTTGGCGCGTCACCAAAACCCAGCAAGTCGACTTTCACGTAGGCGTCGGCCTCAACAGCAGCACGGTCGATCACTACTTCGGTCTAGGCTACTCATTCAGCCTCGAGCATATCTGGGGAGCGATCTTTGGAAATTCACCATGATCTTGTCGTTTTAGCGAAAAGCTTTGCAGTTGCTCTGGCGGTGGGACTGGATGTACTCGCCGTCTCCGTGGGGGTTGGTGTCACCCGACTAGCCTTCGATGCGAGCATCCGGGTGGGATCCGCGTTTGCCGCCTCAGAGATCGCGATGCAAGTCATCGGCTACGGACTGGGTTCGGGCGCGGGAAGGTTGTTGGGTACAGTTGCGACTTACGTTGGGCTGATATTGCTCGCAGCCATTGGCGGAATGATGATTCGGAATTCCTTTCGTGACCTCTCTTACCCGACATTTGATGCTACGCGCGGTCTCGGCTTGGTTGTGACCTCTTTGTCTATCAGCCTGGACTCGCTCGGCGTTGGTATGGCCCTACCGACCGTCGCGATTCCACTTCTGCCGCTGCTGATTATTGTTTCGGCCACCACCACGATTTTTACCTTTGTGGGATTAGCCTTCGGAGCTCGACTGGGCGAGCGTTACGAAAGGAGCGCCGAGCGTACTGCTGGGATCCTGCTCATCCTGCTCGCTGGGTGGTTCGCGGTGGAGCATTTCGTCTAAAAATCATTTCTTGCTTGACTGTTGATTTGGGTTACAGGCGAGATCGCGGCCGCGTGAGTTGTAGGAGTCTACGAGAGGACTAGGAGCAACAAAGTAATATCGGGAAAGCTATTGGGTTAAAGAAAACCAGCCGTCTCAGGTCGCGCGGGCTCTTTCTGGAGGCTTGTCGTCAAGCTGAGGACAGTGGCAAAGCATTTGTGACCCGCCTGGGTGGCAAAAGGATCTGATCCAAGGGTTAGGAATCAAGATTGGTCCTCGACTCCAGATGGGTCTCGTCGAGGAGGCTACCAGTTAGTGGATGACAACTCGGGCCGGTCGAAAAGCGAGGACACCAAATCCTGCAGGAACAACTCAACCCCGCTGTAACTACGACGCCATGACCACCCTGACGGTCGAGCGGCACAATCGCCTCCGCCACAACCAGGGAGACCACGCCAACATATTCCTGCGCTAGCTTGCGTACTGTGCGGTTTTGCCCACTTACCTTTCTGGCTTTCACCAGATTCGGAAAACCGACCGCACGCCGGGGTAGGCAGCGCGCTTCCGGCCAACGCCTTGGCGCGGCCGGGACGCCCGAGACGAACCGCCTCGGCGCCTGCGGAGCTCCCCGCGGGCTTGGGGCAAGAACGCATCGATTGGGAAGGAGGTTGTACGCGGTGCCAGTTCGAAAACCGATGCTGTAGTCACCGATGAATGACTCGCCTCAAGCAGCCACCGCCGTTCTATTCGGGGTCATTCGGATTGTTGAACAACACAGTCAGTTTGATGCTCCCATGGCCGTGCTGCGGGAAGTCGGCTGCGTTCAGGTCTCCCGGATCCAGGTTGGATGCGGTGTCCTCCGGCGGGAACAGCACCAGCGTTCGCAGAAAGTCTTCGATCTGAGCCTTGGCGCCTTCGCCAAGCTGGGCGAACTTGGACGCCGGGGCCTGCGCCTCGCCGCTGTGACGCAGGATGATCTCGGTCAGGTTGATGCTACGGCCGTCATGTCCGAAGGCCGCTTCGTTGCCAACGCCCCAGAGTGCTTTGGTCATGAACAGCTTCTGGATCGAGCCGTCGTAATTGCGCTCGTGAAGCGCGTCTCCTAGGTCATGCCGCTTAAAGTCGGTGAAAATGTTCTGCACCAAGAACGATCCACCGCCGGGTGGCCTCAGCGGCGGAAAGGCGGAGCCATCGCTCTTTGTGAGCGCAAGACTGGTAACACTGGAGAACAGCCGGTTGAAGATGCCGTGCGCAGGATCGAAGGCCGTGTCGACATTGGCCACGCGCCGGTCGTTGTAGATTAGCAGATTTTGGATATGGCAAGTGCCGCAGCCAATATTATTGAACAGCGCAAGACCCGCACTGACCGAGTTGGGCTGATAGGTTGCAGGCGGAAAATAGTTGAGTAGGTAGAACTCCATAAAGTCGACGATCGAGGTAGGAATTTCGTTCACAACTCCATCCCCGTCACCGTCTTCTGAGTCACTCGTGACCGGGGGTGCTTTGATCGTGTCGAGCGAGCCATCAAGCACCAGACCCGCGGGGGTCACAACGCGCTTGCCGCCGTGCGCGGCAAGCAGGTCGGGATCGACCGCCTCGAGACCCATTTCGTCCTTGAACGCGCCGACCGCAAACTCGCGTATGGAGAATGAGCCGCCTTGCGCAAAGAACGGCCGCACGCGCAGATCTGGATCGACGCCCTGGACCTCGGAAGTGTTGAGGGTACCGTCAGGCAGGGCTGTGATGCTCCCGAAGCTGATGCCCTTGCTGGTAAGTGCCAAGGTCACGGGAGTTCCCGCGGCCTGCGCTTGCGAAAGGGCGTTCGCGCGAATCGTACGGAGGTCGCCGGTAATCTCATCCGCAAGCATCTCCCTCAGCCCGACGCCGAACAGGTGCGGGGTGCTGCGGGAGTCAGGACGGGTGGCGACGTCGCCGCCCAGTCCGGCCGAACCGCGCGGTCGCGCGTGACATCCCGCGCAACTGTCTGCGAGGCCCGCGCCAAGTCCCGCTTGCCCGGGATCGTTCAAGTTCCCGGTTGAATCGCTGTTAACGCGCGGTCCCTGGCCTTGATCACGCGTGAACTTGCGCTGGAAAACCTGACGCCCGCGACGCACCGCGCGAAACGGATCGCGCGTAATGATGAACAGCGACGAGCCGGGTGTGAAGGCGTCCCCACGGCCGTCGCCCGGCAGGTTGTCGTTAGCCTCGTCAGGGAACGACTTGTTGACGCCGGCATTGACGCTGGTTGTCTGGGTCTTGTCAGTGAGTTCTGCGAATGCCGGCCGTTGCAACAAGAGTGCGAAGGCTACGCAAAGGGCGAGCGGGAATCCGGCGGCCGTTTTCATCACCACGGCGCTATCCTCCCTGCAACGAGCGATCTTGCTCGCACGCTCGTGAAGGTTGCCCGAGAACGGGAAGGAAAGAGGCCTGGAGGTACTGATGCAGAACTCGAAGAATCGTACGCTGCCATCGCTTCCTGGTGAACGACGATGGCCCAAGGCGGGACCGATGAAGGCTCCGATTGAGCACCAGCGCTAGCCGAAATCGCCACGAACAAGACCGCCGATGCACAGGCCACATGCGAATTCTTTCGCATGGCATCCTCCAAATGGCCGTCAGCAGTTACCGACTGTAATTCCGATTCGGCTTCACATCGCGAAAAGCCAGGTCACTTCACGATGACTTGCGTTTCGCATCCACGGATGGGCGCCGCTCTGAACGTAATGGGTTCCCCTCGACGGGCCCGTGATCTGAGCTGGCTGCCCCGCAGCACTCGGGTGATCGCGACCTTCGAATTGGCAAAACCGTTGGCGCACTCGGGGAAAGTAGGGGGATTCATCCCAAGCCCCAACGACGGACAAGACACTGCGCGGCGATGAATATGGTCGTATCGCAAGTGTCGATTGCCACAATCTGCGGCCCGGCTGACACGATTTGTGGGGTGCCTGCCTACCAGGCGCCAGGACCGATGCCCCAGCATTCAGATCAGAACCATTTTTCTTATGCATCGATGGGCCTACTCTGTTGCGCCCAGCCGTGTCGCCGAATGTCCATTCCGCAGTCCTTGCCTCTGCGAAGGACGGTAACGAAAATAATGCACGCCAGGAGGTTAGTCCTTACAAAATGGTTCAATTTCGGTTCAAATCGCGCGTCCCAGGGCCACGGTAACCGCCTAGCGCGACCATGATTCGCTTTGGACCTTTTCAGCTTGACTCGAAGAGCCGCGAGCTGCGTCGGGACGACCGGGTAATCTCACTGCGTCCCAAATCCTTCCAGCTTCTGACCTACATGACTGAGCACCCCGGCAGGCTGCTGACGAAGGACGAGCTACTCGATGCCGGTTGGGGAAAAACCGCGGTCAGCGATGGAGTGCTGAAAGTCTGCATCTGTGAAATCCGCGAGGCATTGGACGATGATCAGGCCGAGCCTCGCTACGTGCAGACCGTGCATCGTGCCGGTTACAGATTCATCGAGGCAAAGCATCACGGCACGACCCAGTGTGACACCTGCGTCGCGTTTGGAGGGCCGGTCCAGTACGCCAAGAACGACGACGTTCACATCGTCGGCCGCGACCAGGAAATGGCCGCGTTGCGCGCCGCAATCGACGCCGCTCTCGGTGGCCAGGCGTCGTTGGTGATGCTCGCGGGCGAGCCGGGGATCGGCAAGACGCGTCTGGCTGAAGAAGCCGGAAGGTACGCACGACTCCACGGCGCGCAAGTTTTGGTGGGGCGGTGTTACGAAGGTGAGTCCGCATCGCCATATTCACCCTTCGTCGAATTGATCCGCGAATACGTGTCGACCCGTCCTGACGATGCGCTTAAGACGGAGATGGGTGACAGCGCATCCGACATCGCGAAGCTGGTCCCTGAGATCCGCAACCTCATTCCGAACCTCCCTTACGCCGTGGCTTCCGATCCGCAGGGGGAGCGGATGCGCCTGTTCGACAACGTCGTATCGTTCCTAGTCAACGCTTCGAAGGCCAACCCCATTATCCTGCACCTCGAGGACTTGCACTGGGCCGACAAGCCGACGCTGCTGCTCCTGCAGCATCTCACGCGCCGCTTCAAGGGCAGCCGCCTGATGGTGGTCGGCACCTATCGTGACGTCGAACTCGACCAGCGTCACCCGCTCTCGACGGTGCTCGCGGAACTGAGGCATGAGCGGCTCTACCAGCGGCAGTCGCTCCGCGGGCTCTCGGAGTCCGAGGTGAAGGAGCTCATCGAGGCACTTTGGCAACAGCAGATAGCCGAGCACCACGGCGCGGCGTTCGTGCATGCGGTCCTGCGCGAAACTGACGGTAATCCGTTCTTTATCGAGGAAGTCTTGCGCCACCTGGTCGAGTTGGGAGCCTTGCATCGACACGACGGCCGCTGGGTCACTGACCCCAAGGCCGTTGCCCGAATGGGGGTTCCCGAGAACGTTCGCGACGTGATTGGGCGGCGCCTGTCGCGTCTGTCAGAGACCGCCCATCGTGTGCTGACAGCCGCTGCGTTCCTCGGACGCGAGTTCGAGTTCGAAGTACTCGGCCGCATGAGCGAGCTTGGGGAGGAGATGATGGTGCCCGCGGTTGAAGAGGCGCTCAGCCATCGCCTCGTGGTCGAGACTCAGGACCGTGGCAGACCCCGCTACGCCTTTACCCATGTATTGGTACGTCAGACGCTTTATGAAGAGCTGAGCCTGCCCCGCAGGCAGCATCTCCATCTCCAGGCCGCGCAAGCAATCGAAACAGTGCATGAATACAATCTCGAGCCGCACGTAGCGGCGCTGGCGAATCACTACCGAGCCGCAGGCGCGGCCGCGGATCCGGAGAGGGCGATTGACTACTCGATTCGGGCTGGTCGCGCCGCCCACGCCGTTTACGCCTACGAGGAAGCGGGAGCTCATTGGCGGGCGGCCCTGGAGCTCATGGATGAACATGGCGGAAGCGACCGGAAGCTGCGGGCGGAGCTCTTGTGGCTGCTTGGCGGCCAACTCGTTTCGAGCGGCGCAAAGGCGGTCGAATACCTGGAGGCAGCCGCTCCGCTGTTCGAAGAACTGGGCGACAACCAAGCCGCCTGTGACGTGCACTTGCACCTTGCGATCTATCTCTCGGCAAACCACCTCGGCGAAATGGATTTGCGGCGGGCGATGCCCCACTTCACGAAAGCCGAAGCGCTGTTGGCCGAACAGCCCGAGTCGCTTCGACACGCGTTGTTCTGCTTCATCAGAGCTGGCGCTTGCACCTGGACACAACGGATCGGCGATGGGATTGCTGCGGGGAAACGCTCGATGGAAATCTGTAAGCGCCTGCCACCGTCGTGCGCGGCGAGCGGCTACGACCCGGACTCGGTATGGTGCTATGCCGCGGTCGTTACATCCTTTTTGCTCATGGAGTCTGGAGCGGTGTCCGAGGGTCTACACCTAGCTGATCGGGCGCGGCGGCGAGCAGAAACAATTAACCACACGCTGGTCGGATCC
>Ga0126373_10001235_pt1 | contig 17969 bp, 20 predicted proteins | sample PanSoiMetPlot_11_FD_92545 | JGI IMG/M metagenome (GOLD analysis project Ga0126373, IMG submission 92545) | Tropical forest soil microbial communities from Panama - MetaG Plot_11 | ecosystem: Environmental > Terrestrial > Soil > Tropical forest > Bulk soil | place: Panama | collected 2016-02-17 | reverse complement strand
CAAACTGCTCAGCTCATTCCGCAAATTGCTTGAAGGCGGCGCATCGTTGCTGGTGATCGAGCACAATCTTGACGTCATCAAGTCCGCCGACTGGCTGATAGATCTGGGCCCCGAAGGAGGCGACCAGGGCGGCAAGATCATTTCGACTGGAACGCCAGAGCAGGTTGCCCGCAACGCGCAGTCCCACACCGGAAAGTTCCTCTCTCGTATTTTGAATGGCAACGGTCAGCCCCGCCCGTCCAATGGTCAGGCAAAGCGGCCGCCCAACGGAGCATCCAAACCCAATGGCGGCTCCGCTACCGTTGCGAACGGAAGCAAAACGACTCCGGCTGAACCATGACGCGCTCGATCTTTCTAAAGAACACGCCTCGAATCATTTCTTGCGCCTTGTCGGGGCTTTGCTTTGTCGTGGCGCAGCATCCTGCGTCCAAGCCGGACGATGCTTCTCCATCGCAAGCGCAGACTTCGGCGAAACCCAAGGCATCGGGTCAATCCACCAGGCAAAAGCTTGCCAATCCTCTCAACGATCTCCTCGACGAAGCCCAGCGCGATATCGATCAGAATCAATTCGAAGCCGCTATCACTCCTCTCCAAAAAGTTCTCGCAGACCAACCGGATTTTGCCTATGGGCACTTTCAGCTCGCATATGTTTTCACGGCCTTGAAGAAATCCAAGGAAGCCCAAGCGGAATACCAGCGCGCTGCAGCGTTAGATCCCAAAATGTCTGCCGCCTACGTGAACCTGGGCATGCTGCATCTCGACAATCGCGAAGACGCCGCCGCCGTCGCGCCTCTTCGCAAAGCGGTTGAATTGCTTCCGGCTGAGAGCCGCCCGCGCTATTTGCTCGCTGTTGCGCTCGACCGTTCGGGCGATCGTGCAGGCGCCGCGGAAGCGTTCGAGGGGCTCCTGCATCTTGATCCCAACGACATCACCGCCATCGACTACCTGGGATGGATGAACCTGCACTCTGGCAAGCCCGCGGAAGCCGAAGCCCGGTTCCGCCGCGCCGTGGAAGTTCAACCGAAGGGGGCCGATGGGTTTCGCGGACTTGCGGAAAGCTTGGAAGCGCAAAAGAAACCCGAGGCCGTGACTGCCTACCGCCAGTATCTCGAGCTTAAGCCCACAGACACCGCTGCGCACGCCCGTTTCATCCGCCTGCTCATGGACCAAGGCCAAAACGACGAGGCCCTTGCCGAACTGGATCGCACCGACGGCGGCAAGCCATCAGTCGGGTCGTTGAAGCTCCGCGCGGACATCCAGATTGCCCAAAAAAAATGGGAGGACGCCATCGCCACGCTGCGGCAGGCCGCTGCCCTTGCCCCAACCGACGCGCAACTTCGCGGCGGTTTGGGTCGCACCTATTTGCAAGTACGCGATTTCCCCAACGCCGAAAAAGAACTCAAGGCCGCAATCCAACTGGACGCCAACAAAGTGGATTATTGGAAGGACCTCAGCACCTCCTACTATCTCTCGAAAAACTATCCCGCCACTCTCGCGGTTCTCGATCGCATCGATAAATTCGAGACGCCCGGGGCGGGCAGTTGGTTCATCCGCGCACTCTGTTACGATAGCTTGAACCAGCCGAAGCCGGCCCTGGAGGCCTACCAAAAGTTCCTCGAGCTCGACCAGAACAAGAACCCCGATCAGGTCTGGCAGGCTGGGGAGCGGAGCAAGGTGCTGCGGCGCATGCTCGAAGGCAAAAAGTGACCCATGAGGACACTCTGGAATCCCCAGCGAACGCTTGGCTGTGCGGCAATGATTTTCCTGATGCTCCCTCCCGCCATTGCTCAGCAAACCGTAGCGGAATTGCAAGGCCACTTCGATCGCGAAACCAATTCCGTGAAGAAAGCGAAACTCCTGGTCAAGCTGGGCGAAGCCGAGTTTGAGGAAGCCCGGCGCGCGGAAAAAGAAGGCGATAATAACGCGGTCGACGCCACGATGGAGAAATACCGCGACAATGTGCGCGCCGCCGTCGACGCCTTGAAAAAGCAACACGCCGACGCCGAAAAGCACTCGAACGGCTACCGCCAGGTGGAGATGCACGTGAAGCAAGGTATTCGCGAAGTGGAAGACTCCATGCTCGCCGCGCCCGCTCCCTACAAGCCGCCCCTGCAAATCGTGCGTCAGGACTTGATCAGCATGGATGAGGAGCTGATTCGTATGCTCTTTCCTCACCGTCCCGCCGATAAGCCGGTCCCTGCTCCCGCGGAGAAACCATGAAACGCAAACTTCTTATGCTTTTCGTTTGTTCTGGTTTGTTTTTTTCTGGGCCTCTGCTCCATGCAAAAGCACCCCAGGAGAAAGACTACTTGAGCGCCCTCGAAGCCGACAAAATCCGTGACGCCGAAACCTCCACAGAGCGTATCAGGCTGTTTCTCACTTTTGCGGAAGACCGCTTGAAGAAATTCCAATACGAACTCGAGCATCCCTCGTCGAACAAGCACGTGGAAATGCTCAACGCGCTTCTGAATGCTTATATCGGCTGCGTGGATGATGCCGCGGACGTGATGCAACTCGGCATCGAAAAACAGGAAAACATCCGCAAGGGCATTGACCTGATGGCTTCTCGCACGAAAGATTTTCTCCCCATTCTCCAGAAGTATTCGAGTGGCCCAGAGTTGGAAACGTTCAAGGACAATTTGGATGACGCCATCGAAGGTACACAGGACGCCATGAACGACGCGGAAAAAGCCAAGAAGAAAGTCGCGCCTGCTCCCATCCGCCGCAAACACTGATGTACCCTAGCCTTGTAGCTCAGGCCTTCCGGCCTGAGGTTTTTGATGTGTCCAATATGGGTCTTGCCCGCCTGACGATTTCGTGGGGAAATACTTAGCGTGACGGACGCTTCCCAGACCAAAGACTTCCTTCCCGGAGGCGCCGCCCTCTTTCAACGCATGTTCACGCGCCTTGGCTGCGACGGCCGCCCGCCGCGCTTCCGCGTCGAGTTTTATCCGTATTCCAGCCTGACGCTGACCATTCGCCGACGCGAAGAAGTGGTTTACGTTCGCTTCTCGGACCTGTTGCGCCGCGCGCCACTTTCGGTGCTGGAAGCTGCTGCGGCGCTGTTGCTTGCCCGCGTCTATCGACGCAGGGCGCCGGCGCCGCTCGTCGAGCCTTACCTCGAATACGCTCGCTCCGGCCGAACGCGCAGCCGCATGAATCGTATGCGCCGGAACCGTGTCCGCCTGGGTCCCACTGGCGCGCAGGGCCGGCACTTCGATTTGGAAAAACTCTTCGACGAGTTGAATGACAAATATTTCGCCGGCGAGTTGCATAAACCCCATATCGGCTGGAGCCTCCGCGGCTGGCGACGCCAATTCGGCTGTTACGATCCCGGCCCCAACCAGATTCTGCTCAACCGCCGCCTCGATCATCCCCGCGTTCCGCAATGCGCTGTCGAATATGTCTTGTTCCACGAGATGCTCCACGTCAAGCATCCCACGCGACGCTCCGGCTGCACTCTCGTTTCCCACTCCCGCGAATTCCGCGAAGAAGAAAAGCGCTTCGCCGAATTCAACCGCGCCCGCCGCCTCCTCGACCGGCTCGCCCGCTGATTCTTGATCGTGGCATTGTCCCTCCACTAAACTCAACCCTCATGAAGTGGTGGGATTCAATAAGGACGCGCTTTAATGCAAAGATCAAAGACGTCGAGCCTGTAAGTGAGGTTCAACGGCTTGTTTACCTGGCCTATGGCCACCTTCTCATGGAAGAGTATGATCAGGCGCAGTCGGTCCTCCTCGAAGCAGTACAGTTCAGGAGCGCCGTCGAGGACCCTGAAACGGTCGCTTTTCTCCTCACTTCTCTTGAATCTACTTGGATATTTAGGGAGCAGTTCGAGGATGGAATAGCGTTTTTCTCCGACTATATAAGCCGCTATTCGAGAGATTTTGCGGCGTACCGCGGACGCGGTGGAGTTCTTTGGTATTCGGGTCGGCTTCATGAAGCGATCGAAGATTATTCGCGCTCTTTAGAATTGAAGCCAATGGACATCATGACGCTATCCGGTCGCGGACAGGTTTTCGCCGAATTGGGAAATCACGCAAAAGCAATGGAAGATCTAGATCTGGCATTGGAAAGTCTAAGAGCTACTCCAAAGCCAGATCCTGGTTGGGCTCGCTGGTACGAACAGATTGAAGCGTTTGTCCACAATGGACGCGGCTTTGCCCTCGGTGGCCTTGGCGAAATCGAGCGCGCAATGGATGAATTTCAACTCTCCATAGAGATGAGCCCGGACAATGCCTGGGTGTATCACAACCGAGGGCGCGTTAACGATTCGGCGGGTAACCTTGAACGAGCAATAGAGGATTACGAAAAGGCTCTTGAAAAAAGAAAGCCGCCATTGAACCCATTGAGAAAAGAGCACGTGCGGTTAAGACTTGCCCAGTTGGGTTTGAACGCAAAGTAATCTTCTTTTCCTTCTCTACCTCTTTATAGAGTTTTTCGAGTTTCTTTTTGATTTTTGCCCCGTCTTCCGCGTGCGGATACAGATCGAGGTAGCGCTGGTAGGACTTGATGGCTTGCTTCTTCTGCCCCTTTTTCTCTTGAGCTTCGCCAAGATAGCGGAAGGGAATTGCGTAGCCTGGCTTGGCTTCAATGGCGTCCTGAAAACGGTCGATGGCGGCATCATAATCGCCTTTGTGCATGTAGTGCTCGCCGACTTCGATGTCCTTTTCCGCGCGCAAAGGGTCCCACTGCGGCTGATCGGGAGCATTTTTCGTCGCCGAATCCTTGTTGGCAGAGTCTTTGCCCGATTTGTCTGTCTTTTTGGCAGGTTCGGGGCCTGAAGTGTCCGGTGGCTTCGAAGAAGATTCCTGCTGCGGATCCTGTGCGCGTAGCGGCGCAGCTAAAATCACCAAGACGCCAAACGCCGCAAGCGAGAAACTAAGCTTCATAAGTCGTGCGCGAAACACGGCGCTCTCCCTGTCTTTCGATTCACTCTAGTATGATGGAAGTTGTACCGCGAAGACAAAACCATGACGAAAAGATGCGATTTTCAATCGATTCGGCAGAATGCGACATGGTGTCCGTCTTTACTTAGAACTAAGAACTTATAACTGACAACCGCTTCTCCGATGGACCCTCGCGAAAAAGCCGCACAGCTTCCCGAAAGCGCCGGCGCCTATCTTTTTAAAGATGCCGGCGGAGCGGTGATCTATGTCGGCAAAGCACGCAACCTGCGCAGCCGCGTGCGGTCGTATTTCACAGAGTCGCGTTCGGTTGACGCCAAGACCGGCTCGCTGGCGCGCGAAATTGCCGATCTCGAAACCATCCTCGTCGGCAATGAACGCGAAGCGCTGGCGCTCGAACACAACCTCATCAAAAAGTACCGCCCGAAATTCAATGTCCTCCTGCGCGACGACAAGACCTATCCCTACATCAAGCTTACCGCCGCCGAAAAATATCCGCGCGTGTACTTCACGCGAAGCACCAAGAAGGACGGCTCGCTCTATTTCGGCCCGTATTTCCCGGCAGGCTTGGCGCGTCGAATCCTCCACTTCATCCACAAACGCTTTATGGTCCCCTCGTGCAACGTGGACCTCACACGCAGCCATCCTCGCCCCTGCCTGCAGTACTACATCAAGCGCTGCCTCGGTCCCTGCGTCGCGGGATTCACCACGGATGAGCGCTACACCGAGGCGGCCCGTGATGCGCGCATGTTCCTCGAAGGCCGCCGCCACGATCTGATGAAAAGCCTCGAAGAGCGAATGACAGCGGCCGCCGACAAGGAATTGTTCGAACAAGCGGCCGCCTATCGCGATTTGCTTCGCACGCTCGAAGACATCGAAGAGCGGCAGCGAATCGCTGCCGCCCAAGGCGATGACACCGACGTTTTCGCCTACTACGCCGAGCCGCCACTAGTCGCCGCGAATCTCTTCCACCTTCGCGGTGGGCGCGTTGTGGACCGACGCGAATTTTATTGGGAAGACCTCGAAGAATTCGATCCCCAGGAGTTCGTTCCATCACTTCTGAAGCAGCTCTATCTTGAAGCCGAGTATTTGCCCAAAGCCATTCACGTTTCCGAAGATTTCGAGGAGCGCGCCCTGCTCGAAGAAATGCTCACGGAGCGTGCAGAACACAAAGTCGAAATTTGTACCCCGCAGCGGGGCTCCAAGCGCGCCTTTCTCGATTTGGTGGAGAACAACGCCAAGCATTCTTTCGTGCAGCGTTTCCGCGTTCTGAAGCCGACCTCCAAAGCCATCGGCGAAGCGCTGCAAAATACTCTGAACTTGCTCGAAGAACCCAAGCGTATCGAGAGTTTCGACATTTCGCACATTCAGGGAACGGACACCGTTGCATCCATGGTCGTGTGGGAAAACGGTCGCATGAAAAAATCCGACTACCGCAAGTTCATCATTCGCGGCGACAACCGCGGCAGAGGCGCGGGCAACGGTGCTCTGCCCCGGCTAAACGACGATTTCTCCAGCATGCACGAAGCCGTAACGCGCCGATACCGGCGTTTGCAGGAAGAAAAGAAAGAATTGCCAAGCCTCATCCTCATCGACGGCGGCATAGGTCAATTGCATGCCGCGGCTCAGGCGCTCGAATCGCTCCAAGTCATCAATCAACCCGTGGCCAGCATCGCCAAAAAAGAAGAAATCCTCTTCGTCCTCGGCCAGGAGGACGAACCAATCGTTCTCGAACACCATTCCCCGGTTTTGCACCTAATCCAGCAAATCCGCGACGAAACACACCGGTTTGCCGTCACTTTTCATCGCCAGCGCCGCGGCAAGCGGCAAACACAGAGCGCCCTCAATGAGATTCCTGGTGTTGGGCCAAAGACTGCCCAAAAATTGCTCAAGGAGTTTGGAAGCGTCGCCAATATCCAGAGAGCGGGCCTCGAAAAACTGAGTGCCGTCATTTCGCGAAAAAGCGCCGAAAAAATTCTCGCTGGTCTCGAGCATCCCGCGGAACATTCGAACCGGCTCGATCATTCGAACAGTCGTTAACCGTTTCGAATCCACAATGCCGGTTAGGGGCCATTGCAGCCGCTCCTTTGCTGTGCTACGGTGTCCTTGAGTCTTCTGGAGGTTGTCATGGCGGACAACGTAGGTTCCAAGGTGACGTATTTCATTGTGGGTCTTGGTGTTGGCGCGCTGTTGGGCGTTCTTTTTGCGCCGAAAGCCGGCGAAGAAACGCGCGATTATCTTACAAAGAAAGCTGACGAGGGCAAGGAGTACGCGCAGCGCAAAGCGCGCGAACTCCGTGAGCGCGCCGATGACCTGATTGAGCGCGGCAAAGAGGTGGCCACGCGCCAGAAGGATTCTATTGTGGCGGCGGTGGAAGGCGCGCAAGAGGCCTATCGCCGACAGGCTAAGTCGTAACGGGCTGAGCCGGGGTCGTGCCCTGATTCGAATGCGGCTGGATCGCCTCTGGTAACGAGGCGGACGGAGTTGCGTATGCAGGTGTGGCTCGAAATCTTCAGCATTGTCGCGGCGCTCGCCCTGGTCGTGCAGGTAGTGATCCTGACGATGCTGCTTTTCCAGATGCGCCGCACCACCGACAACATAAACCGGCTGGTCACGGAAATGCAGTCGCGTATGGGTCCGATCCTAACGCGGGTGCAAATTCTTCTCGACGACACGCAGCCAAAAATCGCCAGCATGGTGAACGACGCCTCTCACATGGTGTATCTGGCGCGCGGGCAGGCGCAGAAAGTGGACCGCGTGTTCACCGAAGCGGCGGACCGCATGCGCGGGCAGCTGGTCCACATGGACCGCATTTTGAGCGCTGCGCTGGAATCGGTGGAAGAAGCCGGTTTGAATTTCAAACATAGTTTCTGGGCGCCCATGCAAAAAGCTTCCGCACTGTTGCAGGGAATCAAGGTTGGCATTGATCTTCTGCGCTCGCGGCGCCGCGGCTCAGACGGGCGTTCCGATCGTCGGCGCGGCGATGAACCCCCTCGCGAAACTCAGGAAGAAGAGCTCTTCATTTAGTTGTAAGTCATAAGTTTTTCCGTTCAAATCTCCAGAAGCGCTGCGGTTAACGCCTCGATTTCCTTTGACTATGGGCCCGCCGGCTATGCCGCTCTGGTTACCTTTCCGTCCGAGTGTCGCTTGGCCTCGGCTGCCTTCTGATCAAGCTCAACGCTTGTCCTTCTCACATTCGCGGAGAATTCTTTCCCTCTTGTCCTTCGAGACTTAAAACCAAAAACTTAAAACTCACAAATCTCTTCAGCGGATCCATGCGCCGGCGAGGACACGGTCGGCGTCGTAAAAGACGGCCGCCTGGCCGGGCGTGATGGCGCGTTGCGGAGCATCGAAGGTGACTCGTGCGCGGGTCTCGTCCAGAGGATCGACGGTTGCAGGGGCGGGTTCATGTTTGTGTCGGATCTTGACGGTCGCGCAAAAGGGTTCTGACGGCCGCGCAATGGAAACCCAATTCACGCTTTCGACCTCGAACGTCTGCTTGCGGAGAGCTTCGTCTTCCCCGACGACGACGCGGTTCTTTTGCGGATCAATCGAAAGCACATAGAGCGGTTTCCCCGCAGCAAAACCGAGGCCCTTGCGCTGGCCAATCGTGAAATTGTGAACGCCGTTGTGGCGGCCAATGACTTCACCGTCTTCGTTGACGATTTCGCCATCGGCGTCGTTTAGAGCCGTTCCGCGTTCACTCGAATAAGCGTGGATGAATTGGACGTAGTTCCCGTTGGGCACGAAGCAAAGCTCCATGCTGTCGGGCTTTTCGGCCACTGGAAGATTCACGCGGCGGGCTAGGACGCGGACTTCATCCTTGGTGAGTTCACCCAAAGGGAATTCGCTGCGCGAAAGCTGTTCCTGAGTAAGTCCCCACAAAAAATAAGACTGGTCCTTGCGGTCATCGCGCGCGCGCAGCAACTCCCATCGCTGCGTCGCGTCATTTTTCTGAATGCGTGCGTAATGGCCGGTGGCGAGACGTTCCGCGCCGATTTGGCGCGCCATGCGCAGGAGCGGCTCGAACTTCACGTCCGTATTGCAATTTGTGCAGGCAATCGGCGTGCGACCGGCGAGGTATTGATCCACGAAAGGACGCACCACGCGTGACTCGAATTGTTCCTCGAAATTCACGACGTAATGCGGAAAATTCAGGTGGCGCGCGACGGCCTTTGCGTCGTAGACGTCGTCGAGCGAACAGCAGCGATGCTGCGCAGGGCCGTCGCCTTGCAATTCTGGCAGGCGGCGCTGGTTCCAGAGCTGCATGGTGAGGCCAACGACGGGGCGCCCTTGCTGCTGGAGTACCGCGGCGACAGTGGAGGAGTCGACGCCGCCGGACATGGCGACGGCGACGAGGCCGGGGTCCGTTTCAGTGCGCTTGGGAAGCGTGTCGAATTGGGTTGCAGCATTCATGGCGTCAATTTCATTGTAACGGATTCAGCCTGCAGGCCGTGGAAAAGGGATCTCTCAACACAGAGTTCACAGAGGGCACAGAGAAAAGAAGCAAAACGCAGGGACCCAGAGAGCGCAGAGGAAGGAGAAATAAAAACGAGAAAGAGAAAGAGAAGAACCAAAAAAAGGAGCTTCGTCATTGGGCGACGGCCTTGTGATAAGTCGGCGAGAGCTGGCGGAGTTGGGCGACGGCTGCCGGGACGACTTGCAAGGCGAAATCGATGTCGGCCTGCGTGGTGTGGCGGCCGAGGCTGAAGCGCAGGCTGGCGCGCGCTTCTTCGGCTGGCAAGCCGATGGCGGTGAGCACGTGTGAGGGCTCGACGGCGCCGGAGGAGCAGGCTGCGCCGGTGGAGCATGCGAGACCCTTGAGATCGAGAGCGATAAGGAGTGCTTCGCCTTCAACGCCGGGGAAAACGAGATTCGCAGTATTTGGTGTGCGGGGAGCGCGAGCGGCATTGATCCGCGAATGGGGCACGCGATGGAGCAAGCCATGTTCGAGCCGATCGCGGAGTGGGCTTAGGCGCTTGGCGTCGTTCGCGAGCGTTTGGCGCGCAATTTCGGCGGCTTTGCCGAGGCCGACAATGCCAGCGACATTTTCCGTGCCGGGACGCATGCCGCGCTGATGGTGGCCGCCATAGAGAAGCTGCTTCAGGCGGGTCCCGCCGCGAACGTAGAGCGCGCCGACACCCTTGGGCGCATAGAGTTTGTGGCCGGAAAGGGAGAGCGAGTCGAGCTGGAACTGATTCACGTCGATGGGAATTTTCCCGGCGGACTGCACGGCGTCGGTGTGGAAATAAACGTCGGCCTCCTTGGCGATGCGGCCGATTTGGTCCAGCGGCTGAACGGTGCCGAGCTCGTTGTTGGCGTGCATGATGGTGATGAGCGCCGTTTCCTGGCGAATGGCGCCGCGCAGATCTTCCAGGTCAATCAAGCCGTCCTGATCCACGTGAAGATAAGTGACGTCAACGCCTTGCTTCTCAAGGGCTTGGCAGGCGTTGAGGACAGCTTCGTGTTCCACGAACGACGTAATGACGTGCGGCCGAGACTTTGGACCGTTTGCGGAGTGCCGAGCGATACCGAAAATGGCGTGATTGTCGGATTCGGTGCCGCCGCTAGTGAAGAAAACCTCCTGGGGACGCCCGCCGATAAGCGCGGCGACTTGCTCGCGTGCAGTCTCGACGGCAGCGCGAGCCTTTTGCCCAAATGTATGTATGGAGGAGGCATTGCCGAACTCGCCTGAGAAGTAGGGGAGCATCGCGTCGAGCACTTCGGGCTCGACGGGCGTAGTGGCGTTGTAATCGAGGTAGACGCGGTTCATTGAGGCTCAGCATCCAGCATAGACAAGAGAGCGGTGAGTGTCGAGTGACGAATGGCGAGTTCCAAAGTGGGAAGAATAACCCCCACACCCCGGCTTGACGCTTCCCAATGGCAACCCCTTCAATTTTGCGTTTACAAGTGGTTGTTACCGTGGGCCGGCTGGCAGTCGGAGCCGGACAAACGGTGCAGGTGTCGGCGGGGCTGGCTTCAGGGCTTGCGAGCGGGACGCAGCTGCACGCGGGCGCGGTAGTGCGGTCGAGCACGGCGCTGCCGGTTTCGTCGAATCCCACAGTGACCATCATCGGTCAGAACGGGCAGAACTGAATCAGTGGTTAGCCAAGCGAGTGGAATCGGGCCCGACGTGAGCCGGGCCCGAAACCTGTTTTTCGAGAGTGAGAGTGGCGCAAGTCAGACACCGGCGGCGCGCCCAATACCAACCTGCTTGGCGGCGCCGACCAAGCCCTTGGTGAGGGCGTTGAGTTGCGCGGTTTGCGCGCGGATGGATTCCAGGCCGGTGCGAACGAACGCCAATTCTGCGAGCGTCGTCCAGCCGGGACGGTGAATGATCTTGAGCAATTCATCGAGGGAATCGCCGCTGGCGAGCGCGGCGTGACTGGTCTTGAGTGCCTGGATTTCCCCTTCTAGCTGGGTTAGTTCGTGTTTTTCCATAAGTATTCACCTGGAACAAGTCGCAGGGTTCCGATGCAAGCGCGGGACTTTCCGCGAACCGGGGCGGAAAATGTCACGCGGAGTCCATTCGGAAGGGATCTGCGGCTTGCCTTTCAACGGATAGTGAGAAGCACGTGGCAACCGTTGCAGGCTGGGTTTGTAACTAGAATGGTTAGGAACCCGTTTTGGCACTCACTACGCGGGGCTCACGCCGAGAAGGGAAGCGCCAGGTGCGGAGATTGACGGTGTAAAGGGCGATGCAGAAGAGATTGGCGGGAATAAAGCCGAATTGGGCGGTGCGGGCGCCGATGACGCAGACGACGGCGCTGTTAATGGCGCACACAACCCAGCCCTGCCAGAGCTTTTTGCCGAGCAGAACGGCGCCGAGAACGGTCAGCACGCAGGAGATGTAATCTAAACGAATCGCGCTATGGAGTAGATCGGTCATTTTTTCGGGTTTCCCGAAGCAGGCCGCCCTTGGATGGTCTCAGGCGACACAGCTTCCCGACTGACAATGGCAATTCGGCAGCCAATCCGAGTTGCCCGGCGTGTGAGGATGTGGCCCGCAGGGGCGGACTCTAAGTGGTTGTGTTTGTGTGGTTTGTGGAAACGAGCAAGGAAGGCGTCAGAACGCACTCGACCGAGTGCCTGACTCAACGTGTTAGCGAATTGAGACGAAATGTGTCAGGTTGAAACGAAGGTCGACTGTGTTGCGAGGGATCTCCGTCTAGACGGTTGAGGGTTTGACACAGTCAAATGCGGTTGCTCACCGACGGCCTGTTTACGATTCGCTGTAAAATCCAGCAATCATGAATTCCTCGGGCTCCGAGTACGTTAGAACGCTACGTCGGCTGCCACTGTTCACCGAGCTCTCTGACGCAGAACTGACCCTAATTGCTGAGGGTGTCAGTCGGCTGCATTTTGAAGATGGAAGGGTGATTTTTGGAGAGGGCGATGTTTGCCGCGAGCTTTTGATCGTCGAAGCGGGGGAGGTCAGATTAGCTAAGTCGGCGCTAAACGGAAGACAGCAACTCTTGAGCATCGAGCGCAAAGGCAGTGCCCTTGCGGAACTCGCTGTGTTTGACGGCGGTTGCTATCCGGTTACTGCCGAAGCGACCGGTTCCACCACCTTGTTGCGGTTGCCCGCAGATACGTTCCGAAAGATCTGCGTGGGGAATCCGGAACTCGCCTTGAAAGTCTTTAAGGTTTTTGCTCGGAGGCTCCGGCATTTGGTTAGCCTGGTTGAAGAGTTGTCATTCTCGACAGTCCGTGCACGGCTTGTAGCCCATCTGGTTCGACTCGCGGAGCAAACAGGAAGCTCGACGCCCCAAGGCGTCTGTTTCCGGTTGAATGAAAACAACGAGCAACTGGCCGCCCGACTTGGCACAGTTCGGGAGCTGATTTCCAGGAACTTGGGACGATTGCACGGGGACAAGCTGATTCAAATGAACAAGCGCACTGTGACTATCCCCAATCTCTCTGTATTGCGCGCCGAGATGGAACGCTGCGATTGAATCCCCGGAACGCCATTCGTTGACGACCGTGACTAAAGTCATCGCTTCGGTGACGAGGATCGTGGATTCTCCTCATGTCAAAGGAGGAGAAATGCCGTACGTAATCGCCGAGCCATGCATAGGTACCAAGGATACTGCATGCGTGGATGTTTGCCCGTGTGACTGCATTCATCCAAGAAAGGACGAGGCCGAGTTTTCAGCCGCGCCTCAGCTTTACATCAATCCCGAAGAGTGCATTGACTGCGGTGCTTGCATACCAGTATGTCCTGTATCCGCAATATTCCCGATCGAGGACCTTCCGAACAACTGGAAACGTTTCGCGGAGGCCAATGCGAACTGGTACGCCCTGAAGGAAACTAAATAACCTCAACTATAGATTGACGGGGAGGCTGTAGTGGGAGGCGATGAGCTGCCATTTGCCGGCGGTCTTCATCCACACGTCGGTCAGGCGATCGTGATAGTCGTAGGATTTTCCAGCGAGCACGCCTTTTTCGTGGTAAGCCGCCGTCACTATAGCGATGTTGTCGTGCATGCGGATCTTGAGGTCCGACATTTCGGCGATATCCACGCGCAGCGCGCCTGCGTTGTAGCTGATGAAACCAACCTTGCCGTACGTACTGCCATCTTCGAGCGTGATGACGTAGTCGTCCGCGAGCAACGAGGCAACCGTGGTAATTTGTCGCGCTTTATACGCTTCCACCCATTTCGACTCCAAGGCGCGTATTGCGGCCGCGTCTGGTTTTTCTTGCGCTAAGTTGCGGGCCGCGAAGCATCCAAGGAGGCAGAGAGCCAAGGCTGAAAATATTCGAGCGCGCATATTTTCCTACCGGAGTCTCGTTCTGACAGCAACCGTGGCGGTGATTATACGCTTGATACAAATGGGCCGCATGCGCAAATTGACCCTCGCAGGGAGGTGCGTCGCGCGTTTCAGGTTCAAAGCGGCCGCAGCCTGACAGCGCAGAAGAAGATGTTTTGGGGGCTTACGGGGATCTAATAGGACCCTTCTTTAGATGGATCTTCTGCTGTAATTTGAAAGCTTAACGGCAGGTTCCCTTGCTCATAGAAATAATCGTATTGGAAAAATCCATTCCACGCTGCACCCGTCGTGTATGTGCCAGGTTCGGCCAACTTGATGCTGCCAAATTGCCCTCGTGTGGTTATGGCGCGACGTCGGTCTTCATCCCGAGCGCTTTTAGATAGCCTTCGTTTACGCGACACTTTTGCAGGCGGATATTCTCAAGTAATTCGGCAAAAGCGCGGTTGATTGTCTCCCGGGAAGGCCGCGACTTCAGACGTTCTTCCACCTGCCCAGTGCCGCGCGGAAGTTTCGCAAACTCCACGATTTTCGACCAATCCGCCGGCGGAATGACGGTGACAACCGCGGACGATTTCTCCATCTTCTTGTACGGCCAGAAAGCCCAGCCAATTTTGTTTTTTTCTAGCGAATGCACGAATTGGGAGATCCACTCGTCCGTATTCTCTCCGGACTCGCCCATCCAGATGGGTACCTCAAAACGCTCCCGAAAATCAATGTAATCGCGCAGCACGCCTTCGTCGGGTGCCGTCCAGTATTTGTGGAATGTGTAGACGACGTTGGAATCGAAAGGCTTGCCAAAGACTGAAAAGTTGCTGTCCCACTGCGCGCCGCCGAGAAAGAGGATATGGTGAGCATCGACTTTGCGAATCTCTGCTGACAATGTTTTGTAGACGGGTTCAAGCGACGGATTCAAGAAAGCGAGTGCGGGATAGTGGGGGATTGGCTCGTTCAGAAGGTCGTAGCCGAGCACGGTCGGGTTGTCATGATACCGCGCTGCAATACGCCGCCAGACGGCGATCAGGTGCTGTTGCTCTTGTGGACTTTGGTACACCCACGGATAGCCGCCGCTGTCGTCAATGTTCGTGCCCGTCTGTCCTCCCGGCGCGGCGTGGAGATCAAGGACGACGTAGAGGTTTTCGGCGCGGCTCCACGCTAGCAATTGATCCAGCAATTTGAAGCCTTCCGCGTCGTCGCTCTCAAACAGCGCGTAATGCAAGGGCACTCGCATGGTGTTGAAGCCGGCGCGATGAATGAGCGCAATATCTTCACGCGTGATGTAGCTTTCGCGGTATTTTTGCCAGAATGAGGCCGACACCTCAGGACCAAGGAGCTCCCATACCAGCGCGCGGATCTCGGTGGCAGATTGCGGGCCGCCGTCGAACAGCCACATGTAGCCTTCCGGCACCATCCAATTGCCTAGATTGATTGCGTGTGCAAGGAGCGGTTTACCGGAAGCATCGACGATCTGCTTGTGATCCGTGCGTGCGAACTGGGCGCTTCCTTGAGGGGCCAATGCAAGAAGCAGCACGATCGCTGGCAGAAGCCTGACCTTGAGCATGAGTTTCTCCGCCAGGAATCGTACACCAAACTCTGATGTGAAAGCCGGGCGGTTTTTGAGACGGTACGAACGCGCGCTCAGTACGACGCGGAATTGAGCTTTGCCGCTGGTCACCTGTCTTTCGACAAGCTCCTTCGGCCGACCGCGCATAGGCTTCATCACTTTGGCGAGCGGGAACTTTTCGATCATAAGGCGGACGCCGGAGAGTTCAGCGAAGCGCAGACTATCTTCGGAGTCGGTCGGGATGCCGGAGGGCCATCCTTGAACGCGCCGCTTGCCCAGGAGTAGGAGTTGGAGGCGAGACCGCGACTAGAGGTTAGATTTCGTGAGAGAGGCGGACGTATGATGGTGCGCCATGCCACCAATTGATTGGGACCGGGAAAAAGAGCGTTTGGCCGGATTGTACGCGGCCATGAGTAAGGAAGAGTTGCAAGAAGTCGCGGATGACGCGGACTCCCTGACGGACATTGCGGGGGCGGCGCTTCGGCGAGAAATGCTCCGGCGCGGGATGGAAGCTCCGCCGGAGGCGCCTGCAGAGACTCCTGCCGAGTGACAGCTGCGAATTCTCCGAAACAGACAGAGCGGTAGCCGGATTGGTGTTCGTGATAGAGTCTGCGATTTGGGTAGGTACCTCGTGGGCAGAAGAGGCAGAGGCCCCTCGCAACTCGGGGTAAACAAGAGTGCCTGTGCTACTGGAGGAGTTCGTGGCGTATCGGGATTTGCGGGAGTTTGTGGCGAAGCTCGAAAAAGAAGGCGAGCTGAAGCGCGTGCGGGCGGAAGTCGATCCCGTGTTGGAGATTACGGAAGTAGTCGAGAGATTGGGGCGCGAAGCAATTCCTCAGGGGCTAAAGCCCAGTTCCAGCCGTGAATCAAATGTCGGAGCGAAAGCTCCGACTCCCAATGGACTTGGGCCAGCGCTGCTGTTTGAAAAGCCGAAGGGATCGCGAGTGCCACTGCTGATTAATGCGTTTGGGAGCGTGCGGCGGATGTGCTTGGGGTTTGAAGTCAGTGAGTTAAGCGAAGTGGCCGAGCGGATTCAGGGATTCTTAAAGATGGAGACGCCGCAAGGGCTGTTCGACAAGATCAAAATGCTGCCGAAGCTCGCGGAACTAGGCTCGTTCTTTCCGAAAAGTGTGAACAAAGGCGACTGCCAGGAAGTAGTGCGGCAGGGGAAAGATGTGAACCTGAATGACTTCCCGATTTTGAAATGCTGGCCGCAGGATGGGGGCCGGTTCATCACGTTCCCACTAGTGTTTACGAAAAATCCGGAGACGGAAAAGCGCAACGTGGGCATGTACAGGATGCAGGTTTATGACGAACGAACCACGGGAATGCATTGGCAAACGCAAAAGCACGGGGCAGAGCATTTCCGACGCGCGCGCGCTGCGAATCCGGAGGGGCGGATCCCCGTGAGCGTGGCGATTGGGACGGATCCCGCGACGGCGCTAGCGGGGATGCTACCGATTCCTCCGGATTTGGATGAAATGATGTTTGCGGGATTTTTGCGGCGTGAGCCGGTAGAGTTGGTGAAATGCCAGACGAATGAATTGGAAGTGCCGGCGAACTCGGAGATTGTGCTGGAGGGGTACGTCAACCTAAATGAAATGCGGACAGAGGGGCCGTTCGGAGATCACACGGGTTTTTATTCGCTGGAAGGGGAGTATCCCGTGTTTCACGTCGAGTGCGTCACGCAGAGAAGAGATCCGATATATCTGACGACCGTAGTGGGGCCGCCGCCGCAGGAAGACTACTACATGGGTTACGCAGTGGAACGAATCTTCCTGCCTGTGATGAGGATGCAATATCCGGAAATTGTGGACGTTTCAATGCCCGCGGAAGGAATTTTCCATAATCTGATGATTGTGGCGATTCGGAAGTCGTACCCCGGGCACGCGCGAAAAATCATGAATGCGATTTGGTCGCTGGGCCAGGCGATGTTCACGAAGGTGGTTGTGGTGGTAGACCACGACGTGGACATCCATAACCACAGCGAGGTGGTGTGGAAGGCGCTTTGCGCTTTGGATCCGGAGCGGGACGTGCAATTTTCGCTCGGGCCTATGGATACCTTGGATCACGCTGCGCGGATGCAAGACTTTGGGTCGAAAATGGGGATTGATGCGACGCGGAAATGGACCTCGGAAGGGTTCACGCGCCCGTGGCCGGACGAGATTCGGATGGACGAAGGGACCAAAAAGCGTGTGGAAGGTCTGTGGAAAACTCTGGGCATTAACTGAGCTGGTATCCTCCGATTTATAGTAACCTTTTGGGCATTTTTGATGTGGAATTGCGCGAAGACAAATCGAAGAAAAGCGGCAACTGACTGGGTAAAAAGGGGATAGCGCGAGTAAAAAGGAAATAGCGGTTTTTGATTTTGGAGGCTGCGGACAAAGCATTAACGGTACGCGCGGACAGGTGGTCAAAGCCAAAAACTACAATTCATTGTGGTGCCGACTCAAATGATGGCCCACAAATAGTGGTACTACCCGACAATACCCCCCGAAATGCCTAGAACTACCCGTATTCTTAGGGCAACTGACCTATGGATTCCCTTGACGCTCGGAGTCCACAATGTCATAAAAGCTCCCACGGGTTGTGCCCTCAATCCCAATCCGAAGCGCAATGGGGCGCACCTGTACGACTGTGTATTGCAGGCGTGTATTTGAATGCCGGGGTGGCGTTCCACTGTGATGGAATCGCGCGAAGTAATGAACGTAAGACAGGCGTCGCAGTAT
>Ga0126373_10001234_pt1 | contig 17979 bp, 12 predicted proteins | sample PanSoiMetPlot_11_FD_92545 | JGI IMG/M metagenome (GOLD analysis project Ga0126373, IMG submission 92545) | Tropical forest soil microbial communities from Panama - MetaG Plot_11 | ecosystem: Environmental > Terrestrial > Soil > Tropical forest > Bulk soil | place: Panama | collected 2016-02-17 | reverse complement strand
GATCGCGCAGTCTCGCGCCGTGCTGGACATGGATCCGAACTTTGCCGAAGCCCAAACCAACTTGTTCGGCGCATATGTGCAAGCAGGGCGGTTCGCTGAGGCTCTGGAAATTTGGAAGCGCGAACCTGCTGATTCCCCGTGGACCTGGGCGGACAAGGCATACCTCTACGGCCGGTGGGGCCAAACCAGGGAAGCTCAACATGCGCTGGAGAAGTTTGAACGGCTTGCTGCGAAATTGGGATCCAATAGCACGTGGGCGCACGTGGTGGCCTACATCGGCGCGGAACAGAAAGACAAGGTCATCGCTCTGCTGCAGAAAGCCTGTGCCGAGCACTCGTACAATCTAGCTGGCATCAAAGTCGATCCAGTCTACGACCCGCTGCGCAGCGATCCGCGCTTTCAGGACTTACTGCGGCGCGTGGGATTGGCACAGTAAACAGCCCAAGTTCGATTACTTCAACCTGGACGTGGCCCACAGGCGGGGACGTTTTTCGCTGACACCCGCCATGAACCGTGATGTAGCTTTTCTCCATGAGAGCACTGCCATTTCTTACCTTCCTCCTCGTATGCGCAGCTGCTGGAGCTCAAAGCGAACATGGCGGCACGCGCGAAAGCCGCATCCCGGTTCACGGGGCGGAATTGTATTGCCGCGAAGTTGGGCGAGGCACACCCATGATCGTCCTCCACGGCGGCCCAGACTTCGACACGAATTCATCCAACACGGCGATTCAGGGTGGAGACCTATGTGGCAGCGAGCAATTCAGATAGCCTGCGGTGGTGCATCAGTGCGATTACCCAATTATCGCTGAAATCTTTCGATCCTCAGCTATAACCCAGTGGTCCGCTATTCCGAACACGCCACGTGGCTCCCAATTGCCGCTGGCCGTCTTCCAGAAACAAGTGTTTCTGGACGGCGCAGAACCTGGCAATTCCGATGCCGCAGAATCAACGAGTTTGGGCTCCGCGGCGGGCGACGCTTTTGGAATGCCAGGGGTTTTGAGTTTCCATGGGCCTCTTACCCACTGATAGAGATGAAAGTCACGCACTAGCCTTTATTGATACCAAACAGGTTAGGTCGTGACTTCCGACGGAGTAATCGCCTGATTGACAACTGAGGGTGGTCCGTTTCCGGACACTCTCTTCCACCAACGGATATTCCCATGGCGATAGGGTTTGCAGATTCGATCGTTCCGCTTTAGCCATGTGTGGTTTACCGATCTTCGCTGATGGTAGGAGAATTGCGTTCGGCAAGTGTTGTTCATTGTCCGACGTTGCGGCTGGGGGTCGCCTGATGAGCAGCTTACTTCAAGCATATTCGGTACACGTTGCGGCAATTGCACAAGTCTTCGGGATTCACCGCAGCCGCCATCCTCACTCTGGCCATGGCCATCGGAGCGAACGCCGTCGTGTTCAGCGTTCTGAATGGCCTGATTCTGAAGCCGCTGAATGTGCCCGATTCACGGAGCCTCTATTTAGTCCAACATGGTACGGATAACTCGACCGCGCAGTCGTATCCTGACTACATCGATTTGCGTGACCGTAATCATAGTTTTGATGGCCTGACTGGCTACGGAATCACTCAGGTTGCATTCAATGCTGGCGAAGGTTCGTCGCTGATTTGGGGAGTAGAAGCCAGCTCGAACTACTTTGACGCACTACGCATTCAGCCTTATCTCGGCCGTTTTTTTCACGACTCCGATGATCGCGGGCCCAACAGCGCTCCATATCGTCTTTAGCTACGCGTATTGGCACACGCGTTTTCACGATGACCGAAGCGTCATCGGCAAGATGGTGCAAGTCAACCAGCATCCCTTCACCGTTATTGGCGTTGCGCCGCCCGATTTCCGTGGGACCATCGTCTTTATTTCCCCAAACTTCTTCGTGCCCTTGGTGGATCACGAACAGATAGACGCAGCTACTGACCTGAACGATCGCGGTGCACGTTGGATCTTCATGGTCGTAGGACACGTGAAGGCGGGGATGACATTAGCTTCTGCAACCGCCGATCTGAATTCAATCGCGGATTATCTTCAAAAGACATATCCCAAGCAGGAGCGGCCCGGAGCTTTTTCGTTGGGAAAGCCAAATCTTCTGGGAGACCAGTTCGCTCCCAGCGTGAAGGCATTCATCGCGGGTTTGATGCTGCTGGCTGGATTGATTCTGCTGGCCGCCTGCGCCAACCTGGGCAGCCTGTTTACGGCGCGGGCCTCTGATCGCTCTCGCGAAATTGCTCTACGGCTGTCGCTTGGCTCCAGCCGCGCGCGCATTCTACGTGGGCTGTTTACGGAAGCTGTGCTGCTTTCTGTCGTCGGAGGAGCGATCGGACTTTGGGGCAGCGTGGTGTTTTTGCACCGGTTCAGTGAGTGGCAACCTTTCGAAATTTCCCCACACATACACCGGTGAACGCGGACGCGAAAGTTTATGCGCTAGCGTTGGCTATGACACTGATCAGCGGCCTCCTCTTTGGAGCGGTGCCGATCAGGCAGGTGCTTCGTACCGACGCGTATCAGGTCATCAAGCAAAGGACCGGCTGAAGGAGTAGGCACGCGAATTTCCGCTCGCGATGTCTTGCTAGTGGTGCAAATTGCTCTTTGCGCTGTGCTCGTCACGTCTTCGCTCGTGGCGGTGCGTGGGCTCATGCACGCGACCCGCAGCAACTTCGGCTTCGAAACGAAAAACTCCATGTTGGTGGGCGCCGATCTGCGCATGGCTGGCTACACCGCCGAACAAACCCCACAAATGCAAAGACGGATGATTGACAATATCGCGGCGATTCCCGGCGTCTCGTTTGTGGGACTGACAGATGCGTTGTTGCTGAACGACCAGAACACTTCAAGCGTATTCAACGATAAGACTGCCGACCTGCGGCCCTCAAATGCTGCTCTTAGCGACGTTCATCTCTATCACATATCTCCCGACTATCTTCGGGCCGAAGGCACTGCGTTGCTCGCTGGGCGCGGTTTCAACTGGCACGACGATAAGAATTTCCTGCGTGTCGCGATCGTCAAACAGGAGTTCGCCCGCAGAATCTTTGGCTCGGTCGAGAACTCGATCGGCGCGTACCAACGACTTACACTAAGTCTTGCGCGCACAGAGAAGGTGCTGGGGATGCTTGAAACGTTGGCCATGTTTAGCAACGTACAGCCACAATTACAGCCACACCATTAATTTACAGCCACACCATTAATAAGGAGGAGCGGCCTATGCATGCACCTCTTCGAAATGCTTCAGCGTCGGTAAACGACTGATGGACTTCCCGGCTTTTTTCTGCGCCACGCGCAGTTCGTACAAACTTTGTAGGTTCAGCCAGAACTCGGCCGTCGTCCCGAAGAAATGGGCACGTCGCAACGCCGTATCGCCCGTAATAGCACGTCTTCCATTTAGGATTGCGGTCACACGATTGGTTGGAACACCGAGCTGCCGCGCAAGCTCAGCAGCACTCATGCTTAGCTCTTTCAGTTCTTCCGCCAGATGCTCGCCAGGGTGAATTGCAGGAATTGCCACAAGGTTTCTCCTAATGGTAGTCAACGATTTAAACATTTGATGGACCAGGTGCTCCTCCCGGCCATTCAAAGCAGATTCGCCATTGATCATTGATCCGAATGCTGTACTGTCCCTTTCGGTCGCCTTTCAATAGTTCAAGTCGATTGCCAGGCAACGCGCCCAAATCCTTAAGCTCGACCGCCGTTTCCAGGCGATCCAGCTTGAGCCGCGCAGCGCGATCGATTCCAGAGAATGCCTTGACTCGCTTACCGGTAACAGGTCGTTACGCGTTACGTCAAGCATAAGCAGAGCTAAATCACGACCAGCTGTCACTTGAGAGCAAATCCACGAATGGACGAATGACGGACCGATTAGTCAGCTTCGGGCCTGGGGTTCGATTCAAATCATCTGACTTCAACGACTTGCCACAAAACTAAGCCCGCGCGGAGGCATCGTCGGAACGTTGCAGAATTAATGGCCGCGAGAGATGGAAAGTCATAGAAAGGGACACGTTCGTGCCACCGTCATAACTTGGAAACATGGCGCATTCAGGCCGGCTTCATTGGATTCTGAGCGCTATCGGGATTTATCGCCAACTGTCTGGCGGATAATTAATTATCAACGCGATTTGATAGCATCAGCAAGCACAAGACGTATTTCCCAGACGGTTCACCTTATGCTTACGGGCGCAAATCCGAACCCGGTGTGGTTCATGTGGGCTGGTTGGACAATGTTCACCGTTATCCCAAAGGCACGGTTGATCCCGGACTGATTGGAAAGATGAGATTGTTGGCCCGCCACCCGTGGAGCTTTATCGAGGCGAGCATACCTGTGAACTGTGCACTGAGCCACCGAGTCTGGTGAAAACAACCCTGCTCAATAAAGTCGTCGTGAATCCAAAGTGAACACGGTGGGCAGATCTGCGCTCAAGTAACGGCGAGATCAGAGTGTCCGGGGCGGGGATCGTATTTGCCGCGCCGGTCCTAATCGTCCATTACATCGGAGCGCATGGCTATTTACCTCCTGAGCAGTTTCTGAAAGCATTTGAAACGAACGGCGTTTGAAAGCTCGATGGGTAATTAGGATTGTTTCGACAACTGACACGACCGGCGCTGCGCAGTACACTTCGAGCGGATCATCGAAAAGATAGTTTCCGCCAACAAGGGCACTGCCACAATGAGAAACGGCAGTCCCACATTTCATTCGAGCTATTTCGAAGATGAATCGGAAAGATTGGCTCCGATGCAAAAGATCCTAAGACCCTTACCCCGCAGAGTTCCCGGCGTGAGTCTATTCGATCCGCAATATGTTAGATCCGTAATATGTTCGATCCGTAATATTGACATCCCTTCGAACCAAGGGTATTCTTCCGCGTTCCAAAGTTGTTTCCACCCCCAAATGCGGACTCTGTCGATTTAGCCGCTTGCAACAGAACGGTCTCGTGAGTCACAGCAGTTTGAAGTGACAGCCTCGTGTGGGAGTCCGACATGACTAGTTCAACAATTCTTTTTAAAGCCACTCTTTGCGCCTGCATCCTCGTTGTCACTATCCTGTTTGTCACTCGAGCAACGGTCGCGAAGCAGTCCTCACCCGCAGCAGCCGCACCTCTGCTGGCTGCTTCTGCGCCGCTCCCGATTGTGCCGGCGGCACCGTTTTCAAAGCCAGTGGCCTACCCTTCCGAAGGTCGGGTTCCCAATTTTCTCTCCATGGCTGATGTAAATGGGGATTCGATTGCCGATCTGATCGTCCTTAACAACAATTCAGACGGCAATTCCTGCTTTACGGCGAACCCGCCCCAAGGGACGGTATCCATTCTGCTGGGCAACTCCGATGGGACATTCAAACCAGCCATCACCTACGATTCGGGCGGGTTTTGCCCCGTTGCGGTCACTGCCGGAGATCTCAACGGAGATGGCCATCCGGACGTGATCGTACTGAACTGTGATCCCATTGCACAGGCCAACTGTCCTTGGGCTCAACCCAGCAATGTGGGAGTGCTGCTGGGCAATGGCGATGGTACGTTCAGTGCCGCTGTGACATACAACTCGGCGGATAGCGGACCTGGTTCTGTTCTGCTTGCGGATTTCAATGCGGACGGCAAAGTCGACGTTGCTATTATCCAAGGCGGCACTGCCAGCATCTTGCTCGGCAATGGCGACGGCAGCCTTCAGGCTCCGGTCAGCTATGACCTCGGCATTACTCTGGCCAGTGGAGCATTAGGGGATGTAAACGGCGACGGTAAGCCCGACCTGGTTGCGCGGGGATGTTTCAGGCCACTCCCCTCGACCACATGTCTGGGCGCTGTCGCGGTCCTGCTGGGAAACGGCAACGGAACCTTCCAGAGTGTGGTTTCCTACGATTCGGCGCCTGCCGGGGCAAGTGGTATCGCGATTGGCGATCTGAACGGCGACGGTCATCCGGATCTGGTTTTCACCGACCAGTTCGCGCACCCCTACAACGGCCCCGGTCTAGTCACGATTTTACTCGGCAATGGAGACGGTACTTTTGGCCCCCCTCACGGTTATTACACGAAGGGCCAATTCTCTACATCGGTAGCGATCGCCGACATCAATCTCGACGGAATACCAGACGTGATTGTGTCCAGCGCCTACACCGGTTTTCAAAATAACAGGGAGGGACGAATCGACCTATTCGTCGGCAATGGCGACGGGACGTTCCAACCATCAAAAGCTTACGCTGCCGGGGCAAACGGCTCTCAGGCAGTATTAGCAGGCGACTTTAATCGGGACGGAAAATCCGATATTGCCTTGGCGAACGCATGCGCCGACCTCAAGTGTCTTCAGGGCTCGGTGACTGTCTTACTGAACGTCTACCACTTGTTGACGACGACGGTCCTGACGTCTTCGCTCAACCCGTCGTTCGTCGGCCAATCCGTTACTTTCACCGCCACGATCAGTTCTACACCTACGGTTCCCGACGGTACCTCCGTGAACTTCACCAACAATGGGACGTTGATCGGAACGGGTACGACGACCGGAGGAGTAGCCACTGTCACAACCTCGCTTCTGAAGGCGGGAACCCACACAATCAAGGCTACGTATGGCGGAAGTGCGATATTCAAGGTAAGCAGCGCCTCGGTTCAGCAGGTGGTAAACAGATATCCGACTACGACTACCCTAGTCTCCAGCCTGAATCCCTCCTCTTACAGGCAATCTATTACATGGACCGCCACCGTGACATCAAGCGGACCTGTTCTACCCACCGGGGTCGTCAAGTTCGGTACGCTTGGGTATGGCAAATTGATTGACGGTGTCGCCACGCTGACCAAGTCCGGGCTCACCGTGGGAACCTATGCAATCACGGCGCAGTATCAGGGCGACGCTGCCTCATTGCCTAGTTCCTCTCGGGAACTGGATCAGGTAATCAATCCCGCCAGTACAACAACCAGTATTACTTCGTCGAGGAATCCATCGAGGCAAGGGCAATCCGTCACCTTCACAGCGAAGGTGACCTCCTCGAATGGCCTGCGTCCGGTAGGCAGCGTCACCTTCACCGCGGCCGGAACGGTCCTCGGCACAATCACCCTCGGCAGCACCCCCGCAAGCGTTTCCACCAGTTCGCTGCCCGTCGGTACTACAGTCGTGCAGGCTGTTTATAGCGGAGATACCCAGTTCGTGGGCAGTTCGGTTTCTTTAAACCAGACTGTTAATCCATGATTAGCATGGGAAGTAACGCCTCACAGCGGTTTCGACACGCCTGTTCCTGGGCGAAGAGGCTGTTAGGCGACGCGCTTGGACTGAAATGAGAAAAGCGTCCACCACCTACCATCTTTCTCGACGCGAATAGGTTGGATTGCCTCACCCGTCAGCAACGAGATGGCATGTGCCCAAAAGTCGCTAGCCGAAGAATTCGATTCCATCACACGAACCCACATCCCCGGGAATCGGCTCCACACTTCATGGGCGATTTGAGTTCCGACTCCACGCCTCCGGTATCCACGAAGAACAAAGAACTCTGCAACATCCCAGACGTTCTCATTGCCAGAGACTTCCGACCCCCTCTTTACTAAAACCAAACCGGCCAATTTGCCGTCCACTCGAACGAGAAACGGATGTCGGCCCGGTTCAGCCCGCGCCTCTGCTCCGCCCCTCATCCCCGCTGAAACCAAAAAATCAACCGAGGGCTAACATTGAGACTGGTACATCGAACGGGGGCACTTCAAATTCACCATTCCTGAGTCGTGCCCACTTTTACGTCTTCTCCAAGGCTCGAGCAAGCCGCCGAAGTCTCTTGACCCTGTTCATCGCGCCAACTGATGTCCGCTCGTAGCCCGGCGCGGTCTTCGAGCTGGCGAGTGTGTTCGACGGATACACGGCCCTCATACAAGCAACGGATGGCCACACCTGTGCCGATTTTCCTCTAGGACCGAGAGTATTGCGAGGTGTATATTGTTGCCCACAGAAAGCTGGTTTGATCAAGCAGTCAGCCCGCGTCGCCTGCTTCGTCAATATTAAAAAACCTAGCGCCCTTTGTCTGATGGTTATCGATCACTGCTGTGCTGAGGGTCCGCACATGCAAAAAGCTGAGCACCGTCATCTTCCACGGACGAAACTCGAAAGAATTGCTTACATCCATATCGAGCCGAATAATGGCGGGATCGTTCTGAATGTCTCGGACGAGGGGCTGGGCTTCCACTCCATCTCCCGCGTCGAAAGGAATGGGCCTATTCGCTTCTCTCTACAGGAGCATCATCGCAGACTTGATGTCTGCGGCGAATTGGTGTGGACGGACGAAGTGCAAAACGTTGGAGGATTACGTTTCACCTCTCTAACCAGTGAAGCCCGAAAGCAGATCCAACAGTGGATGAACAATTCCGAATCTGCCGTTGAGGAACGCTGCAATGCAATTCCGGATTCTGAGGTCCTTCGCGCATTGACCAGTGCTGGCACTAGACGGTTCATATCGAACGTCCATTCGAGGAATTTTCTTTCTCCGACTCTAGTTTGGTTGAGAACGAGAATGAAGATCAAATTGAGCGGGTTTTCGGGAGGTTTGGCCACGGGAGTTCTTTTTTCAGCGCTCGCGGTGTCCGCTATTTTGTTCTTTTATGGACACCGGCGGCAGTTTGGGGAGTCACTCATCCGAATAGGAGAACGATTGGCGGCAAATCGAGACTCAGATCAGACTAGCTCGAAAGCAACCGGTGCAGTCGTCCAGCCCCTGTTTCCTGCCAACAAGCCTGCACCGCCAGCGGCTGCGAAGCCGGTTCCCGCCAAGATGAAAGCACTAGTCCACACGACCGCAGCAGGTGATTCAGGAATCGTAGCCCATGGCGCGCCACTTCCTCAACACATCCCGAATGAACATGATATAAGATTTCAAACCCCACCTAAGGCAACTCCGATCAAGCCGCCGGGACTGCAGTCCTCGCCGATTCCGACAACAGAGCCGGTGTCCGAAGCTGGAACCCCCCCTACATTTTTCCAGGGCTTCTCAGCGACGGCTTCCCCCCTGGTATCAGCCTCCCCAATGACTGCAACGTTGGCGCCACCCTCGCTAACCGAACCTGCTCTAATGGTACCTACGTACACCGAACTGCCAGCTGTCATCCGCGATCGAGCTTTGTCCCCGGCTTCCGATTCGAGCCGGAGAATGTTCTTCGATGTCGGCAGATTCAAACAGGAACAGTCAGCACTGCGTTTGAGCGGTGATTTAGAGCAGCTCGGTTTGCGCGCGAATGTCATTCAGAGAGGGCACTTCTGGATGAGTTCTTACCAAGTGCTGGTGGGCCCTTACAATAATGAGGAGGACGAGAGAAGGATAAACAGCAGCTTGCGCTTACATGGATTTAAGCCTCGTCCATTTGAGACTGGGTCCCGCGATTTCGCGTTTCGTACGATGCTCATGATCGGGCATTCAAAATTGCCTACTGGCGATTGTGTCATCAGCTGGGAATCCTACGTCGCTAATGCGAAGGTCAAATTTACACAAGAACATGAGATAGTCGCCACGTCGGAGGGGCAGTGGGTAAGGAAATCTGAGAAATTTTCCCGAGATGAATACGTGTATCAGAACCAGGCGGATGGATTTCGTCCGCTCCTCGAGATTCATTTCGCGGGCATGGATCGGGCGCTCATATTCCATAACTTGCCCTAGCCGCAATTTTCCTCACGACAAACGAACATCTGCCGCTTTTCGTACCAGACGCGAAGAACGCACTCAGGTTGGGAGCCGCAAAGCGCATGGAATCCCCAAACCAACTGACACCAGAACTGTCACCGAGTGACGCGACTTCCGGTTGGCCCACCACGCACTCGGACGCGCGAACGTTCGTTGTTTTGGGCCTCCTGTAGTGGGGTAACCCCCAAAGATGATGCCAAAGTGCGTAATGGAATACGCTGTATAGGAGTATGTCAAGCACGCACCGATGATCGTAACCAAGCTCAAGCTGGTGGCGTCGCGAACATTCCTAGAACTCCAGCAGCCGGGCTGACGTAATAACGGTCGAGGGACACGCGCGCCATACCGGTTCGGGTCCTCTGGAAGGCACATAACGTGGGGAGGTGATCCTATGGCATGGGTCAAGGTCCAACTCTTGCAGGTTCTGCGCAGCCTCGGACGGGCGCCTCTGTTCACGGCGGTTGCCCTCCTCACGTTGGCCGTGGGTATCGGCGCAAACACGGCGATCTTCAGCGTGGTCAATGGGATTCTTCTAAAACCCTTGCCTTATCCCCATCCGGAGGAACTGGCTGCCGTTTGGCTCACGGCTCCCGGAGTCAATACCGAAGACTTAAATCTCAGCCTGTCAGACTACTTGATCTTCCGCGAGCAGAGCCGTACCTTCAAAGACATTGGGCTCTATATGGGATACTCGGTCAACATCACAGGCTTGGGGGAGCCGGAACATGCGCCGGGCCTCCTGGTGACCGATGGCTTGCTTCCCATCCTCGAGGCCACGCCCCTGCTCGGTCAATCCTTCACGCAAGCAGACGATCAGCAGGGCAGTCCAGACACAGTGATGTTGACCTACGGCTACTGGCAGCGCAAATTTGGTGGCGACCCCTTCGTGGTCGGGAAAGCAATCACTGTAGATGGAACACCGCATCAAGTTCTCGGGGTTCTGCGGCGGGATTTCCTCTTTGGCGGGCCGAACCTTGCCCTGCTCTTTCCTATCAAGTTCGACCGTGGCAAGACATTTCTCTTACCCTTCAATTATGACGCCATCGCCCGACTCAGGCCCGGTGTCACATTGGCAGAGGCCAACGCGGACGTGGCGCGCATGCTTCCCATCGTACTCAGAAGTTTTCCGCCGCCGTCGGGTTACAGCCTCAAGACGTTTGAAGACGCGCGAATGGGGCCCAACTTACGGACGCTGAAGCAACATGTGGTGGGCGACGTGGGCAAGCTCCTGTGGGTCCTGATGGGCGGCATCGGGTTCGTGCTGCTGATCGCGTGCGCGAATGTGGCCAACCTGCTTCTGGTTCGTGCCCAAGGACGCCAGCAAGAACTGGCGATCCGCGCGGCACTCGGTGCTACGCCGGGGCGCATCGCCGCGGAATTGCTGTTTGAGAATCTTGTTCTCGCATTGCTTGGAGGTGTGCTTGGCCTGGCGCTCGCGTATGCGGCGCTGCGAGTTCTCATTGCAATGGCGCCAACCGGTTTGCCACGTCTCCAGGAAATCGGCATCGATGGGCCGACCTTGTTGTTCTCGCTCGCGGCGTCTTTGGTTGCATCTCTCCTGTTTGGTTCCGTTCCGATCTTGAAGTACGCGGGCAAGCACCTCGGAACCGGGCTACGTCAGGGCGGACGTTCCATGAGCGAAGGCCGCGAGAGGCATCGGTCGCGCAGCGTGCTGGTGGTTGTACAAGTGGCGCTGGCAGTTATCCTGCTGATCAGTTCGGGACTCATGATTCGGACTTTTCATGCCCTCACGACTGTTGATCCAGGGTTCGTCGCACCCCAGCAACTCCAGACATTCCGCGTCAATATTCCCGACACAGACGCCAAGGATCCCGAGCAAGTCGTCCGCATTCAACAGGAAATCTTGCGCAAGATCGAGGCTGTTCCCGGTGTCTCGTCAATTGGCCTCTCCATGAGCGTCCCCATGGACGGTAATGGGTGGGAAGATACCGTCTTCTTAAAGGACCGGAAATACTCTCCGGGTGAGCTTCCGATTCACCGCTTCAGGTTCGTCGCGCCTGGTTTCTTCAAGACCTTGGGCACGCCACTCGTCGCAGGGCGCGACTTCACTTGGGGCGATCTCTACAACAAGGTTCCTCTGGCCATCGTCTCTGAAAAGCTGGCGCGAGAAAACTGGCACGATCCTTCGCTTGCCCTCGGCAAACAAATCCGCCCCAACGCAACAGATGACTGGCGCGAGGTCGTCGGCGTTGTGAGGGACGTACACGACGATGGCGTAGATAAGGAAGCGCCCAGCTCCGTGTATTGGCCAATCTTGGCGGCTCATTTCACCGGTACCGAGCTTGATGTCCGCCGATACGTAACCTACTCTATACGCAGCCAGCGCGCCGGTTCGGAGAGTTTCATGAGCGAGGTTCGGCGGGCCGTGTGGTCAGTGGATCCAAGTCTTCCGCTGGCAGATGTCCACACGCTCGACTACTTCTACCGGACGTCGATGGCGCGGACTTCATTCACTCTGGTGATGCTTGCGATCGCCGGGAGCATGGCACTGCTGCTCGGCATTGTTGGCCTTTACGGCGTGATTGCGTATTCGGTGTCGCAGCGAAGACGTGAGATTGGCATCCGCAGCGCTCTTGGCGCGCAGCAACGGGAACTGACGAGACTGTTCGTGAGCCACGCTATGCTGTTGACGGGCGGCGGAGTAATTTGCGGGCTCATCGCAGCATTGGCGCTGACACGCCTGATGTCCTCGCTGCTATTTGGCGTCAAACCCATCGACCCCGCAACCTTCGCAGTGGCGTCGATAGGTCTTCTTTCGGCCGCCGCGGTTTCGAGCTATCTGCCGGCACGTCGCGCCGCCGCGGTGAATCCAGTTGAGGCTCTGCGTTCAGAATGATCACGACACTCGAAGACTCCATCCCCAAGATCAGGGCAATGCAGTCATCGGACGAGTGACGTGGTTGGCGAAATCAATAACGCCCCAAATCCAGCGCATTTCCAAAAACGTCCCACGCCACGGGCTCTAAACTCGTTGATTCTGTGATATCGAAACTGTCGGCTCCGCACGTTCCAGAAAGACTTGGTTTTGGAAGGCTGAGGGATTTTGAGTTTCCATGGGCCTTTGGCCACCATGGGGATGAAAGTCCCGCTCTAGCGCCTGCTCATTCCAAACGGGTTACCCGTGACTTGCGACGGAGTTAAATATGGGCCTTCGGCCCACCCATTGCGATGAAAATTCGCTCGAGTCGGTGGAGGTACGATCAAGGGAGCATGGACGGCAAAGGTCGGTTTACGCTCTGGATAAATCGAGGGCGTGACGGAGTTTGATCTGGAACACGCGTTTTGGACCAATCGTTGTCGCGCCATTCCTCCTTGCGGGAAGGGTGGTAGCACGTAAGGGAGCGTAAGTTTTGTTTCACGCGTTCTGCCGCTTCCACGCCCGTAGGAACTGATGAAGATGGCGGCGATAGACGTACACAAGAAAGTATTAATGGTGGTGGTGATCGAAACGACGAGTCCGGAAGAGAAGCCGGAGCGGCGGCGATTTACCACCTTGCCGGGCGCCCCGAGCCGATTGTCCAGTTGGTTGCGAGCGCAAGATGTGCAAGAAGCGGTCATGGAATCCACTGCGCAATATTGGCGGACGGTGTGGTTGGAACTGGAGCCGCATATACTCTTGCATTTGGCCCATGCCTTCTCCAACCGTGCACCACGGGGACGCAAACATGACTTTAAAGATGCGGAGCGGCTGGTGCGACGGCTGTTCGCTGACGAGTTGATCTTAAGCTTTGTTCCCGGTATGGGAGAAGTCTATCGCGTCAAGGACACGCGCCTTGACCGTACAGTTGTCATAAAGGTTCTGCCTGCACGTCTGTCATCCGATCCCGAATTAAAACAGCGCTTGGAACGCGAAGCCGGAGCCATTTCTGCGCTGCAACATCCCAATATCTGTACGCTGCATGACATCGGCGCACAGAACGGCGTGCATTTCCTGGTCATGGAGTAGCACTCCCGCAGTCGGAATATCGTTTGATGTATCTTTGGACGGAAAGCGCCGGCTTGTGAACCATGCCGATGAAGAAACGCAGGCCCCGCTCCATCTGGTCACGAACTGGCTCGCGGAGTTGAAGAAATAAAAAACTGTCTGATGAACGGCAGACCACGCCAAGGATTAGGCCAAGGTCTTCCTCAGTGCAATCGTGCGAAGTGTGGGTGCCTTGCGCTGCCTCGTCATCGTCGGCGAATTGCTCCCTCAATCTATCAAGGCTCTAGTCCGACGCCACGAACCATGTCTTTAAAACGTTCTTCCTCGCGCAACGGATCAAATATGGCATCAACTTTTAAGCTAACCATGCACGGCTCATGATCGCGGAAGGCCTGTTCCAGAGCCTCCAGCGCCCGCTCCTTGTCGTCTAGTCCAACCCAGGCCATCGCCAGGAACCAGCAGGGCACATACTCATATTTCTTCATGAGCTCATCCAAGTACCTTTTTGCTTCCTTTTTCCGGCCTGCATGACCGAGCCCGTAGATCAATGCTGCTACGGAAAATACATTTCCAGGTTCCTTTTGCACTGCGGTGCGTAGCGCTGATATGGCTTCTTCAAATCGCTTCTGTTGCAGCAGCGTCAGCCCGAGACCAAAGTAAAGCTGGTCCCACGCGGGCTCAAGCTCGATAGCCTCTTGGATCTGTTTGGACGCTTCGCCGAATCGCCGCGCGTAATACAACGCATAGCCTACCTCTGTGATTGCAACAATCGAGAAAGGATCAAGCGACTCTGCATGGAGATGGATCGGAACCGATTCGTCGCAACGCCCTGCATACCGCAGAAAAACTCCGCGCTTCCAGTAGACGTACGGATTGCCCGGCGCGAGTTCGATCGCCCGCCCCGTCTCCCTGTCGGCCGCATCCCAATCCCAATCGTCGAGCAGGCGAAGCAACCCAAGCGCCGCGTGGCCTTCAGCAAACTCTTCATCCAAAGCCACAGCCTTAAGCGCTGCAGGCTTCGCTTCAGCAAACGCCTTTTTCGGGTTCATCCCAAAGAAATACGCCAACTCGATCAGGCACTCCGCCAACCCTGCATAGCCAGGGGCATAGTCGGGATCGCATTGGATTGACTTCTGAAAATGAAGGATTGCTTTCCGCTGTCCTTCTTCCGTCAGGATTCGTGCGAAGTATCGGCCTTTTAGGTACAGCGAATAAGCTTCGGGACTAACCTTGCGGTTTATAGACAGGCGCGCCTTCTCACTCCGGCTGAGTTGCGCGCGAATGCCTGCGGCGACGTCGCGCGCCACTTTACCTTGCACCTCCAGCACGTCCGCCATCGCACCGTCATACACCTCGGTCCAGAGATGTTGGTCGCTTCCAGCGTGGATCAACTGGACCGTGATTCGGAACCGGTCGGCCGATTTCACTACCGAGCCTTCCAAAAGACCTCGCACCCGCAAAGCACGAGCAATCTGTGCGATTGGCTCGACCCTCCCTTTGTATCGCATCACCGACGTGCGCGAGACAACTCGGAGGCATCCGATCTTTGCCAGTTCGGTAATCAGGGCTTCAGTGATCCCGTCGGCGAAATACTCCTGGGTTGGATCGCCGCTCAGGTTGGCTAACGGAAGTACAGCAATAGAGTCAATGCGGCACGGAATCTCCACCCTGCGCACGGTCCCGCTAAACCGATATCCGCGCCGTGGCACAGTTGTGATGTATTCGCTGTCGTTAGTGGATTCGATCGCCCGGCGCAGCACGAAAACCATCTGGTTCAGGTTCGCTTCCTCGACGAACGCCTCCGGCCAGACGGTTTCCAACAACTCCTTTTTCCTGACAACTTCGCCAGGCCGTTTGACCAGCTCGGCTAGGACCTCCACTGCTTTGGGCGGAAGTGCAATGACTCTCCCCCGGCATTCCAGGCTACGCCCAAGCGGATCCAGCCGATAGGGTCCGAACTCGTATCCAGGAGATCGCAGAGCCTTCATGGGCCGGTATTCTAATGAAAATTTGATATTTTCTTAAGGACTTTTCGTCAGCCGTCATGCAACGGTGTTATCAGGGCCCTAGAAGTCGGTGACCCTTTTGTCCGGTTCATCTTGTTCAGGAGACACGCCTATGTTTTCTGATTCCGCTCTTCAGCAATTCAAGAAGAATATTCGAGGTGGTGTAGTTCAGCCAGGCGACGCTGTCTACGATCCCACGCGGAAAGTGTGGAACAGGATGATCGACAAGCGGCCAGCGCTCATTGCTCGCTGTCTTGGCACTGCAGATGTTATCCGGTGTGTGGAATTTGCGCGGGAGCACAGACTGGTTGTAGCGGTACGAGGAGGTGGCCACAACATCGCGGGCAAATGCTTGTGTGACGATGGTTTGCTGATCGACCTCTCCAGTATGAAAGGCATCCATGTAGATCCGATGCAGCGCAAAGCACGAGCGCAAGCCGGGTTAAAACTCGGGGAATTTGACCGTGAAACACAAGTTTTTGGACTCTCCACAACGATGGGGGTCGCTACGGACACCGGGGTAGCCGGGATTACTTTGGGTGGTGGCTACGGTTGGTTGGACGGCAAGTTCGGTTTGGCCTGCGACAACTTGGTCTCGGCAGAGGTCGTTACGGCTGAAGGAAAAGTTCTGACCGCGAGTGCGGACGAAAATCCAGACCTTTTCTGGGGACTTCGTGGTGGCGGCGGTAATTTTGGAATTGTCACTTCGTTTGAATTTCAACTGCATCCAGTTGGCCCCGTTCTCGGCGGAGCATTTTTCTATTCCATGGATGTCGCCAATGCGGCATTCCGGTTTTTTGACGAGTTCTCGAGGAAATGCCCAGACGAGCTCTCTACGTTTCTCGCGGGAGCCCCCGCCACCGATGGCACTCCTTGCGTGGGCATTGCTCTCTGCTATTGCGGGAAATTGGAAAAAGGCGAGGAACTATTGAAGCCCTTACGGAAGTTTGCCACTCCGATTGCAGATATGGTAACCAGGCGAACCTACTTAGAGATGCAAAGCCTCTTTGATGACGCTTTCACGCCGGGTCGCTTTTACTACTGGAAATCCAGCCTACTCCGTGAGATCAACCAGAGTGCGGCGGAGGTCCTCACAGAGTGTACAAGAAAGATGCCGATGACTCCCGGAAGCTTCTTCTATTTGCAGCAACTTCATGGTGTGGCAGGCCGCGTGAAGCCTGCGGCGACCGCTTTCCCGCATCGTTACGACCATTACAACTGCGGCGCAATGGTGGGGTGGGACAACAGTTCGGACACCGAAAGGAATATTCGTTGGTCGCGGGAGTCTTGGGCAGCAATGCAGCCTTTCTGCCAGCATGACGCTTACGTGAACGACCTTGGCGAGGAGGGGGAACTGCGAGTTCGAGAAGCCTACGGACAGAATTATGAACGCCTAGTGGCGCTGAAGCAGAAACACGATCCTACAAACTTTTTCCGGATCAACCAGAACATCGAACCAGCCAAAGCCGCACAGATGAATTAACCAAGGCTGCTACTTCTCCATCGAAAACCATCCACTGGCGGAGCTAGTCGGCCGCATGGAAATCAGGCGAGAACGATTGATTCCTAGAATTTCATGCTCCAATTATGGTCCAGTACACTGTTTCTCGACGCTCCAACAACGCTCCAGGAAGCCATCCGTGTCCGCCATACTTTTGCAGTCAGGAAACCACAATCTCATCGTAAAGCGCAGCGCTAAGAACGCTGGCCCCGAAGTTCAAGTCTCTTCCTGGGCGCCATATCCTTCCGAAACCCCCGAAAAGTACCTTCGACTTTCAAGTGGAAACCGCCTTGCAAGGCGATCACCTGCCTGACGCAGCGGTCAGGGCAGTCGCGAGCTTGCCGTTTTGTCATCACGAAATTGAGAGTTCCGACCTTTCCTCATGGTAGCGCCTCGGAAAGCATTCTGGGTGCGCACAATAAGGAGGGACGGACATCCCGTCCAACAGGCGGCGCACAATCGTGTTCCTGGCCTCCGAAGTTAATCTTCCGGCAGGTGCATAGGAAATGCCCACGCATCATTTAGATGTAGATAAGCATCTAAATTGTTCAGAGCTTAACTGGTCAGGGGTATCCAGAATGCGCAAGTCACGAGAAGAAGCGGCAGCAACCCGCGAACGAATCGTGGATGCCGCCGCCCGAGAGTTTCGCCAAAATGGCATTGCCGAGACCGGCCTTGATGACCTCATGCAGGCTGCGGGCCTAACACACGGCGGGTTCTATAAGCATTTTGCATCGAAGGATCAGGTGGTGGACGAAGCGGTCAAGCGCAGCTTCGAACAGACTCTTGCCGACATGGAGTCATCCACCGAAGGCAAGACGCCCGAGGCCGCATTATCGACTTTGGTCACGAAATATCTAGCGGCCGAGCACAGGGATTGCGTCGGCGAGGCCTGCCCTTTG
>Ga0126373_10001232_pt1 | contig 17988 bp, 15 predicted proteins | sample PanSoiMetPlot_11_FD_92545 | JGI IMG/M metagenome (GOLD analysis project Ga0126373, IMG submission 92545) | Tropical forest soil microbial communities from Panama - MetaG Plot_11 | ecosystem: Environmental > Terrestrial > Soil > Tropical forest > Bulk soil | place: Panama | collected 2016-02-17 | reverse complement strand
GGAGTTTTGTGGCGATGTTGAGATCACACTCGTCAATCTGAAGGGAAAGAGCGAAACGATAAAATTGAGAGATATCTTTCCGAGACCATTCGATGATTCGTTTCTGTAGCGCGCGCGCTGATGCGTGCCGCGTTAACACTCGTGTGAACGCAATGGTGAGTAATCCAGGCTCAGCATCGCCACGAGTGGCGACACGGCACGCACGAGTGCGTGCACTACAACTGCTCCTCAGTCTCGTCATTTCCAGCAGCCTTAGGGCTGAACCCGCTGACTGGATTTACTCCGCGCGAAGTGTGGTTACGATGGACGCGCGGCATCGGTTGATCCACGATGGCGCGGTGGCCGTTCGCGGCGAGCGCATCGTGGGAGTGGGAACGCGCGCCGAGATCGACAGCCGGTTCCAGGCTGCGCATCGCTTGGACCGTCCGAACGCGCTCATCATGCCGGGGCTGGTCAACACGCACGCGCATGCCGCGATGTCGCTGTTGCGCGGAATCGCAGACGACATGAAGCTCCAGGATTGGCTTCAGAAATTCATTTTTCCCGCGGAAGCCAAGAACGTGACACCGGACTTCGTGCTGTGGGGAACACGGCTGGCGTGTCTTGAAATGATGCTTTCCGGCACGACGACGTTCGTGGATATGTACTATTTCGAGGACCGCGTGGCGCAAGCGGCCAAGGAAGCGGGAATGCGCGGTGTATTGGGGGAGACCATCCTCAAGTTCAAGTCGCCCGATTCTGCGACTCCGCATGATGCGCTGGAGCTTACCGAGAAGTTCATCAAGCAGTACAAGGGCGATCCGCTGATCGTGCCTGCGCCGGCGCCACACGCCATTTACACCAACGACGATGCCGACCTGCGCGCGGCTCGAAAACTGGCCGACCACTACGGCGTCCCGCTGCTGATTCACGTTTCGGAGACCAAGACCGAGAATGACGACGCGCTGCGCGTTCGCGGCATGACGCCCACGCGGTTGCTGGACGTGCTCGGCGTGCTGGATGGCCCGACCATCGCGGCGCACGGCGTCTGGCTCGATGACGGCGACATCAAGATTCTGAAGGCACACGGAGTTGGAGTCGCGCATTGCCCTTCGAGCAACATGAAGCTGGCTAGCGGTGTCGCGCCTGTGGTGAAGCTGCTAGCCGCAGGCGTTCCAGTAGGGCTCGGCACCGACGGACCTGCAGGCAGCAACAACGATTTCGACTTGATGGAAGAGATGAATCTCGCGGCCAATCTGCAGAAGGTGGCAAGCGGCGATCCCACACTGCTTCCAGCCGAGCAGGTGGTCGCGTTGGCCACCATCGAGGGGGCACGCGTAGCCGGACTCGTCAAGGAAATCGGATCGCTCGAACCGGGCAAGCGCGCAGACTTGATTACGGTGCGGCTGGATCGTCCCCACGCGGTCCCCCTTTATAACATTTACTCGCAGGTCGTGTACGCGCTGAAAGGATCGGATGTTGAGGACGTTGCCGTAAATGGGCGGCCACTGGTCCGTGATGGCAAGCCGTTGACGCTGGATCCGGCGCTGGTGATGTCGAAGGCGAAGGAATACGGCGCGAAAGTCGCCGGATCGCTGCACTAGGCCTCAGGGCCTACTCCTTGGGGAATCGCGCGGCAGCAAGAAATTTCAGCAGAGAGTGACCGCACTCCGCCCCCACTAACCAGTTTCCAGCTTCAGGTTGGTAGCGATTAGTTCGAAGGAGTCTTTATGCTGCATTCTCTCACTCGTCCTCTGAATATTTTGGGCCTGGCGGCGTTTCTGCTTTGCGGCCAATTCGGCGCGCTTTGCGACCATCACAACCTACTACACGGATCCAAACGCCGCGGCGGCGGCCGCGTCATCTCAGCAGACCATTAGGTTCGAAGGCCTCGCTCCGGCGAATAGAGCCACTGTGTATTCAGGAGCAACCGGGGTGACCAATGGCGGGGTGGAGTTTATCGGATATACCTCCAGCGGGTCTTCGTGGATTGAGGTCATCGCCACGAATTTCTACGTACTTCAACTTCGGCAGCAACGACGCGCTCGCTCAGGACATGGATCGGCCAAACTCATCGTCCCCGCTTCCCTACATCCAGATCGTCTTGCCGGCCGGCGTCACTGCATTCGGGATGGAGCTTTTCACGGTTAGCCCGAGCGCAGATCACTGTGGCCGGAAATAACGATACGGTCCGTACCGATGCGCGGTCCAACCGAGCAGTTCTGGGGAGTCACCTCCGACACGCCCATCGCGACCATCAATGACCCTTCTCGGCACTGTTTATAAGGGGTCCACTTATGCGCTGCGTCGACAACTGCTCGTACGGGACGGCTGCCAGCGGGATGAGCCAGGCACCGGAGGCAGGAACGTTCCTGCTGATCGGGTCGGGCTTGATCGGCATCGCTGGACTGATGAAGCTTATTCGAAGCCTTTCTAAGCCGAAGTTTATCCATTCCAAGCAGGGCTGGCCGAAACAGTCAAGCTGGGCTGGCCGAAACAGCCAGCCCTTTTTTGTAACCTGCTGAATCCTAAAGGCCGCGGAGAACAGCGGCGCCCATGCGCGATCCCAACAACTTGCCCGAACGGCATGTTGGTGATATGCTGATATTAGTTGATAGGAACGCACTCATGTCTGAGCGCATCCAATCGACTGGGGAGCTGCGTGAATGGATTTCAGCCGACTGACTGAAAAGATGCAGGACGCAATCCGTGCGGCCCAATCTTTAGCGGTACAACACGGAAACCAACAACTGGACGTTGAACATCTGATGCTCGCCTTACTGGGTCAAGAGGGCGGGCTGGCTCCCTCTATCCTGAACAAGGCAGACATCCGAGTAGATGCGTTGCGCAGCCGGCTCCAGCAGGAGATCGACCGGCTTCCGAAAGTATCGGGGACGTCTATGTCGCCCGATCAGGTCTATGTCACTCCGCGAATCACCAAGCTCCTCACCAAAGCCGAGGAAGAAGCTAAGCGGCTCAAGGACGAATACACTTCGGTCGAGCACGTGTTACTTGCGGCGACTGAAGATTCAGGTGTTACTGGAAAGCTCTTCAAGGAATTCGGCGTCACACGCGAGCGGCTGATGCGGGTGCTGCAAGAAGTTCGCGGTGCCCAGCGCGTGACGTCGCCGAATCCGGAAGCGACTTATGAAGCGCTCGAAAAATACGGGCGAGATCTCACGCAGTTGGCGGGCCAGGGCAAGCTCGATCCGGTGATCGGGCGGGACGAAGAGATTCGCCGCGTGATCCAGGTTCTGTCGCGGCGGACTAAGAATAATCCCGTGCTCATTGGCGAGCCGGGCGTAGGGAAAACGGCTATCGTCGAGGGACTGGCGGCTCGAATCGTGCGCGGGGACGTACCGGAAGGTTTGAAGGACAAGCGGGTAGTGGCGCTCGACATGGGCGCGCTGATCGCGGGAGCGAAGTTTCGCGGCGAATTCGAAGAGCGCCTCAAGGCTGTGCTGAAGGAAGTGCAATCGTCCGAAGGCCAGATTATTCTGTTCATCGACGAGCTGCATACGGTAGTGGGCGCGGGCAAGGCCGAAGGAGCCATGGATGCGGGCAACCTGTTGAAGCCCATGCTGGCGCGCGGCGAGCTGCATTGCATCGGCGCGACGACGCTCGATGAGTACCGGAAATATATAGAAAAGGACGCGGCGCTCGAACGGCGTTTTCAAACTGTGTTTGTGGACCAGCCGAGCGTCGAAGATACGATTTCGATCCTGCGCGGACTGCGCGAACGGTACGAAGTGCATCACGGCGTAAGGATCAAGGATTCCGCGCTGGTCGCCGCGGCCGTGCTTTCGAACCGCTACATCACAGATCGCTTTTTGCCCGACAAAGCCATCGACCTGGTGGACGAGGCAGCGGCCAAACTGCGCACCGAAATCGACTCCATGCCGGCCGAGCTCGATGAGATGCTGCGCCGAATCATGCAGCTCGAAATCGAGCGCGAGGCGTTGAAGAAAGAATCCGACCCGGCCTCGAAGGAACGGCTGAAGAAACTAGAGAAAGAAATCGCGGATTTAAAGAGTGAGTCGGCGGCGCTGCAAGCGCAATGGCAGGCCGAGAAAGCGGCCGTTCAGCGACTGCGGGCGCTGCGCGAACAGATTGAGCAGGCGCGCATCGAGATTGAGAAGGCCGAACGGCAATACGATCTCAACCGTGCGGCCGAATTGAAATACGGCAAGCTCGCGGAGCTGGACCGCAAACTCGCGGCTGAGCAGGAGCGTTTGGACGAAAAGCAATCCGGCCGGCGGCTACTGAAAGAAGAAGTCGATGAGGAAGATATCGCGCAGGTCGTCAGCCGTTGGACGGGCATCCCGGTCTCGAAGCTGCTGGAGGGCGAGATCCAAAAGCTGCTCAACCTGGAAAACGAGCTCCACGAGCGCGTGATCGGGCAAGACGAAGCCGTCAAGGCGGTGGCCGAGGCGGTGATGCGGGCGCGTTCGGGGCTGAAGGATCCGAACCGGCCGATCGGAAGTTTCATTTTTTTAGGGCCGACCGGTGTGGGCAAAACTGAGCTGGCGCGAGCGCTGGCGGAGTTCCTTTTTGACGACGAAAAGGCCATGATCCGCATCGACATGTCGGAGTACCAGGAGAAGCACACCGTGGCCCGGCTGATCGGCGCGCCTCCAGGTTACATCGGATATGAAGAGGGGGGGCAACTAACGGAGTCGGTTAGACGTCGTCCATATTGTGTAGTCCTTTTCGACGAAATCGAGAAAGCTCACTCGGACGTGTTCAACGTGCTGTTGCAAATACTGGACGATGGCCGTCTTACAGATGGGCAGGGACGTACGGTGGACTTCAAAAACACCATCGTAATCATGACGTCCAATATCGGCAGCCACCGAATTCTCGATTATCGCGGCAGTTTCGCGGGCGAAGGCTACAACCGGATGAAGGACGCTGTGCTCGAAGAGCTGCGTCGCCACTTCCGGCCTGAGTTCTTGAACCGGGTGGACGAGATGATCGTCTTCCACTCGCTCTCGGAGGAGCACCTGAAACAAATTGTCGAGATCCAGTTGAACGGGCTGCGAAAGCGTTTGGCGGACCGGCATGTGGAGTTGGAGTTAACGGATCAGGCGCGCGGACACTTGGTTCGCGTCGGCTATGATCCGGCATATGGCGCCCGCCCCTTAAAGCGGGCAATCCAGCGCGAAATCGAAACGCCGATGGCGCGCTTGATGCTGGCGGGAGAGATTCGGGACGGTCAACACATCGTCGTGGATCTAGATTCATCCGGCAAGCTGATATTTGAATCGAAACGCGCGGGCCGTGAGCGTGAAGCGGCCTTGAAGGAAGTTTGAGATTAGAAAAGGAAACTTGAAACCATGAAGGGTCACATCCGTACATCCACGGTTGCCTTAGTTGCAGTCATTGCGGCGCTGGCTGGTGCGCTCATTGCCACCATCACCGGCTCGCACGGCGTTCCGGTGTTTCTCACGAGCACGCATGCGGCGGCAGTTGAGCAAGGGCCGCTGGTCAGCTTCGCTCCGATCGTCAAGCGAGCCATGCCGGCAGTCGTGAACATCTCGTCTTCGAAAGTAGTCCGGTCGCAGCAGACGCCGGGCATGTTTGACGATCCGTTTTTCCGGCAGTTTTTCGGCGGTCGCATGCCGCAGGAACGGCCGCGTTCGCAGCGCGAGACCAGCTTGGGCTCGGGCGTTGTGGTGAGCCCGGACGGCTACATCATCACGAATAATCACGTGATCGATGGCGCCACCGACGTCAAGGTCTCGTTCTTCGACAAATCCGAGTTCCCGGCTAAGGTCATCGGCGCCGACAAGGCCGCCGATATCGCCGTGCTGAAGGTGAATCGCACGGGTCTTACTTCGCTCTCTTTCGCGGATTCCTCGAAGGCTCAGGTGGGCGACGTGGTTCTCGCAATGGGAGAGCCGTTCGGTCTGCGCGGAACAGTGACGATGGGCATCATCAGCGCGACTGGACGCGGCGGCCTGGGCATCGAGCGGTTTGAAGATTTCATTCAGACCGACGCCGCGATCAACCAGGGCAACTCGGGTGGCGCGCTGGTCGACACGCACGGAGATGTGGTCGGTATCAACACCGCCATCCTATCCGGTGAAACCGGCGGGAACCAGGGCATTGGCTTCGCGATTCCGGCGAATCTGGTTCGCACCGAGATGGAGCAGATCATGAAGCATGGAAAAGTGACGCGCGGCTTCATGGGCATTCTGCCGCAGGAGCTGACGCCGGAGCTCGCCAAGCAATTCAACATTGCGAACGATCATGGCGTAGCGATCGCGCAGGTAGAACCGAACAGTCCGGCTGAAAAGGCGGGCTTAAAAGTTGGCGACGTGATCGTCGGCATCAACGGCAACGCGATTTCCGACGTGAACGAGTTCCGCTTGCAGGTGGCCGGCTTCGCACCCGGTACAACCATCCACCTGAAGATCGCACGCAACGGCCAGAACATGGATGTGCCGGTCACTCTCGGCGAACTGAATCTGGAAGCCGAAGCCAACGGCAATGGGCGCGGTAACCTGCCCGAGGGCGGCGAGAAAGGCGCTCTACAGGGCGTCACCGTGCAGGGACTGAATTCAGACCTGCGGCGTCAGCTTCAGCTCCCGGAAGGCACGAACGGCGTTGTGATTACGGACCTGTCGGATGACTCACCGGCAGCCCAGGCCGGGCTGCAGACCGGTGATGTCATCGTCCAGGTGAATCACCGTGCGGTCAACACCGTGGCTGAGTTTAATCAGGCGGTGAAGGCGGGCGCGGCCAAGGATTCGACGTTGCTGCTCGTTCGGAGCGGACAAGGAACTCGCTTCGTAGTCGTTCCGAATAAGTAAGCTTTTCGAAAGTTGAGTCTCCTGGAAGCAGGTTCGTTGATTAACGAGCCTGCTTCTTTTTGTCTTCAGGTGCATCTAAGTGATGGATGAACAACGAGGCCGGGAGGGAAAATGTCTGAAAATACTGTAGTTTACACACTGCCGGTGCTGCCCTTGAAGAGCGCGGTGCTGTTTCCGTACCTGATGATGCCTCTTTCGGCGGGACGAGCGCGCTCGATCGCGGCTGTGGAGGCCGCGCTCGAGAGCGAATCGAAGGAGATCGCGGTGTTTACGCAGCGCGATCCGGAGCAGGATATTCCCGGGCCAGGCGACTTGCATGCGATCGGGACAAAAGCCGTAATCCGCAAAGTGAACCGGGCGGGCGAAGAACACATAGAGCTGATGGTTTTGGGAATGGAACGAGTCGCGCTTCTGAAGCTGGACGACGGAGAGCCGTTCCTGACGGGGCGCGTTACGCCGCTGCCGCTGCCTGACGACAAAGGCAACGAAGTGGAAGCGCTACAAAGCGCGCTGGTGGAAATCGCCGGTGAAGCGTTGTCTCTGGCGCAACCCAATGCTCCGCAAGAACTACGCGGGTTGCTGGCGGCGAATGACGATCCGCTGCGACTGGCGTTTGTGCTGGCCTCCATGTTCAGCATGGACGCAGAAAAAGCGCAAGCGCTGCTCGAAGCCCCAACGCGGCTCGAAGCATTGCGGATCATGCACGGCTACCTGGCCCATGAGGTCCAGGTGCTCGAGCTGAAGAACAAGATCAACACCGAGGCGCGCAGTGAAATGACCAAGGAGCAGCGCGATTACTTGCTGCGCCAGCAGATGCGCGCCATCCAGCAAGAGCTGGGCGAGAAAGGCGGCGAACAGGCCGAAGCCGAGCAGTTGCGAGAGCGGCTGGAGAAAGCCGATCTTCCGGAAGACATTTTGAAGGAAGCCACGCGCGAGCTCGACCGGCTGCAGAAGCTGCCGCCCGGGGCGCCGGATTACAACGTGATCCGGACGTATCTCGACTACGTGCTAGAGCTGCCGTGGAAGAAAGGCACCGATGACGTCCTAGACATCGCGCGGGCGCGGCAGGTGTTGGATGAGGATCACTTCGGCTTGAAGGATGTGAAAGAACGCATCCTCGAACATCTGGGCGTGCTGAAACTGAATCCGGACGCCAAGGCACCGATCCTGTGTTTCGTCGGCGCGCCGGGTGTTGGTAAGACGTCGCTCGGCCAATCGATTGCACGGGCGCTCGGCCGTAAGTTCGAGCGCATGAGCCTCGGCGGGTTGCATGATGAGGCCGAATTGCGCGGCCATCGCCGCACGTACATCGGTGCGCTGCCGGGTCGCGTGATTCAGGCCATGCGACGCGCGGGCGCCAATAATCCGGTGCTGATGCTCGACGAAGTGGACAAGCTGGGCCACGATTTCCGCGGGGACCCGGCGCATGCTTTGCTCGAAATTCTCGATCCGGAGCAAAACAAGAGCTTCCGCGATAACTATCTCGATCTGCCATTCGACTTGTCGAAAGTGTTGTTCGTGACGACGGCGAATACGCTGGATACGATTCCGCAGCCGCTGCTCGACCGTATGGAAGTGCTGCGGTTGTCGGGCTACAGCGAAGAAGAGAAGCTGGCCATCGCGAAGCGCTATCTGATTCCGAAGCAGCTCAAGGAGACCGGCGTCACTGCCGAGCAGTGCACGCTGCCCGATGAGACGATCAAGAAGATCATTTCCGGGTACACGCGCGAGGCCGGTCTTCGAGGACTCGAGCGGGCCATCGGACGCGTGGCGCGTAAGCTTGCGCTGCGTTTTGCCGAAGGCGCGGCCGAGTGCGTGACCGTAACGCCCGAGGATCTGGTGGAAATGCTTGGTCCCGAGCGGTTCAATCCAGAAGAGGCTCGCCGGGAGCTGCCTCCGGGCGTGGCGACGGGCCTGGCATGGACCGAAACCGGCGGCGACGTGCTGTACATCGAAGCTACGCTGCTGCCGGATGGCAAAGGCCTCACACTGACAGGTCAGCTCGGCGAGGTGATGCAGGAATCGGCCAAGGCGGCACAGAGTTACATCTGGTCGCATGCCGATGACTTCGACATCGATCCGAAGCTGTTCAAAGCGTCGGGTGTGCACGTGCACGTTCCGGCCGGCGCGATCCCGAAGGATGGGCCGTCGGCTGGCGTAACGATGGCGACGGCGCTTACTTCGCTCTACACCAGGCTGCCGGCACGCACGGACGTTGCGATGACCGGCGAGATTACGCTGACTGGGTTGGTACTGCCCATTGGCGGGATCAAGGAAAAGGTGCTGGCCGCCCGGCGCGCCGGCATCCATACCGTGATCATGCCGAAGGCGAACCGCAAGGATCTGCGCGAGCTGCCCGAGGATGTTCAGAAGGAGATGGAGTTTGTCTTCGCTGAGCGCGTCGAGGATGTGCTGCGGACCGCGGTTCCGGGAATTGGCGAGCGGATGGCGCTCGCCAAGACACACCCGATCGATCACGCGGCGTAAGCTTCACTCGATTCATGATGGCTTCCGTTCGAATCCGGCGAGTAACACCGGAGGGGGCGGAAGCCATTACTTTTGTGTACATGCAGAGCGCGGAGTTGCACGCGCGGCTCGATCCGGAGCGCTATCATGTCCTGGATCGTTGGCCGATCGTGGAGCGCTATCGCACCGCGGGAACATCCAGGAGATGTGGAGGAAGCGATCACGTTCGTCGCCGAGAAATCCGCCGAGGTCGTTCCGATTCCTGGAAGCGTGGCTGATGCATCCGTTCGATCCGATGTGCCGGCCATCTGCGATATTGCTTCATCGGGGATGTTTCGATCTGGCTTCTAGCAACCATAGGCCGCGCGTCGATGCGGTCGCCGCCAATGCCGACCAGATTCATTACAATCACAAAGATACTGACCGGTACGATGACCGAAAAACTGATCCAGTACAGGATGCCACCGGTCCAGGCTATGATTTTGACCATCATTGCTGATCTTCAGGCAACCTGCGTCTGGTAATAAGACGAGGATCAGCTCAAAATCATGTAGGTCACGATCGCGATTGCGGCAAGGTTGCGCTGAGAGTCGGATAGTTCTACGCGGCCGACGCCTAAGGTTTTTCCTACGCAGACAAGGTGCGAGCGCGCGACGACCTTTCCTTGCGTGATCGGGCGCAGGTAGTTGATCTTCAGATCGGTGGTCGTGATGGGACGGCGTCCCCCGAAATGATGATGCAGCGCGATACCCGACGCGGTGTCAGCCATGCTTGCAAGAACGCCGCCGTGGACCGCGCCGGCCGAGTTCAGCAGTTCCCCTCGGATCTCCACTTCGATAGTCACGCCGTCCGAGTGGCGGCGCACGATGCGGACACCGAGCAGTTTGTTAAATGGCAGAAGTTCGGATGCTTTCTTCATTTCGGGGATCGTCAAGGAGACCACATTGTACCAGCGCAGGCATTTTGGTATGCAGGCATTTTGTCCAGGTTACTTCGACGCATTTTTTGGCAATGGTCCCATTCAGCCTTGGTTACTAGATCTCACTACTGGAATTGCGGCGCCGGCGGGTTCCTTCATTCCTACGGGTGCAGTGCGCGGTGGTCCCAACGGAGTTTCTCCGAACGGACGCGCCATTGCGGTCACAAATACCCAGTTCTATTACGCTGAGCTGTCGGGTACTGGCTTCGGCCCAACGCTAAACATCGAGACGGGACTTTATAACAGCGGAGCTGGCGGACCGGACAATGGCGCTATCGCTAACCGGATTCCCCACCAAGGCATCGCAGACTTACACTTCGGTTCAGGTGTTAGCGGCGGGGACCTCTTTGCTCTGGCTGGCTACCCCGACGTGGGGCCTGAAGTTTTAGAGTTCGACCCATCGACGGAACCATCTTACTCCCACCCGTAACAATCGCAACGGACCCGGCTGCGGATGGGTTTACAATTCTGCCCAATGGCAACTACCTGATTAACGAGGGCGACGCTACCAATAGCTACGATCAGTCTGACCCGACAACCGGAGCGAGAATTCCAGGAACTAACATTTCGGCGCCTGGTTGCGGATCCGCTACCGGCGTAAATACAGATGGAACGCACCTGTTTTTTGACTGTAATTTCAATTCGGTCGTCGAAACGGATTTGTCCAGGCACCTGATTAACACTTTCGCGCTTCCTGGTACATTCGGTGCGGGCGAAGAGTTAAGTTTGGTTGAGAGAGCTTCAGTCCTCCACCTCCAAATGGCGCAGTTCCCGAGCCCCGAAATATCGCTTCTTTGGCTACCGGCGTCTTCCTGGTGGCGATGATGCTGCGCAGGAAGAAGCTGGGCAAGGCTTAGTTTCTCGGTAGTCCCGGGGTGCTGAAGCGCAGCCGCCCTCGCGTCCAGGCCTGCTGCAGGCACCGATTTCGGCGTGTCGCAGGTCTTTGTTCACATTGACCTTGAAGATCCGCGCGCAGCGGAGCGCGCGGATCCATTACTTTTCCGATTAGAAGAGACTCATTCATCCCAAAAATGCCCTCCTTTTTGATTCTGTTTCTTTTGTTTTCATCTCGAAGAGCGGTAATTAGTCAGAGCCATAGTATGATCGAGGAATGAAGTTACAGGACAAGGTCATTATCGTCACCGGAGGCGGGAATGGGATCGGGCGCGCGCTGTGCCGGCACTTTGCTGCCGAGGGCGCGCACGCTGTGGTGGTCGCGGACCTGGAACATGAGCCGGCCCGGCAAGTCGCAGCCGAGCTCGGGTGCCGCGATGCTTGCGTCGATGTCGCCCTCGAGTCCGACGTCCAGCGCCTGGTTGACGAAACGCTCAAGGAGTTCGGGCGTATCGACCTGTTCTGTTCCAACGCAGGCATCGTCGTCGAAGGCGATCAGTGCGCCCCGGATCGCGATTGGCAGCGGATCTGGGAGATCAACGTGATGGCCCACATCTTCGCGGCGCGCGCGGTTCTGCCGAGTATGCTGGCGCGTAAAGAAGGTTATCTGCTCCAAACCGTTTCGGCGGCGGGGCTGCTGACTTCGATCGGTTCTGCGCCATATGCCGTGACGAAACACGCGGCGCTCGCATTCGCCGAGTGGCTGTCGATAACGTACGGTGACTGCGGTATCAAGGTTTCGGCACTATGTCCGCAGGGAGTGAAGACGCGCATGCTCGAAAGTGCGTGCGGCGGCGAGTCGTTTCTGCTCGACGGCGCGTTGACGCCGGAGCAAGTAGCGGAGGCGGTGGTGAAGGGGATCGAAAACGAGCAGTTTCTGATCCTGCCGCATCCCGAGGTGCTCGAATATTTCCGGCGGAAGGCGAATGATTACGATCGCTGGCTGCGCGGGATGCGGCGGCTGCAAGCGACCGTACAGCCAGTCAAGCTGAACTAGCCTCGCCCGGCCGAGGCACGAGCACCAAAGCGGTCGCGCAGAACATTCTTCTGGATTTTTCCCGTGCCGCCTTTGGGAAGCGTGTCGGTGACGACGACCGAGGTCGGGCATTTGAAGTGCGTCAATCGATCGCGGCACCAAGCTATCAGCTCCCGCTCACATAGCGCCGCATCGGGACGCTTGACTATGACCGCGCGAATCGTTTCGCCCCAAGTCGGATCCGGGATCCCGATCACAGCGGCTTCGAGCACGCACGGATGCGCGCACAGCACGGACTCCACTTCCGGCGAGTAAACATTCTCGCTGCCGGTTTTGATCATGTCTTTCTTACGATCCAGTATGTAGAGAAAGCCTTCTTCGTCGAAGGCGCCCAGGTCTCCGGTGTGCATCCAGCCGCCGCGCAGGACTTCAGCGCTGATCTCGGGCCGCTTCCAGTAGCCCTTCATTACATTAGGACCGCGCGCAATGATCTCGCCGGGTTGGCATGCGGGGAGGTCGCGATCGTGGTGATCGACGACTCGCAACTCGATGCCCGGTACGGGGCGGCCGGCGGATTTGACCGGGGTGAACTGAGCGTCCGTGTTGTCGAAGCGATGATCGGCGGCCGGAAGACAGGTCAGCAGCGGACTCACCTCCGTCATGCCGTAGGCTTGCACGAACTCGCATCCGAGCGCGTCCATGGCTTGGCGCAGCAGAGACAGCGGCATCGGCGACGCACCGTATATGACGCGGCGCAGGCTGGTGAGATCGCATTTGGAACAGTCCGGGTGATTCACCAGCATGTTGATCATGGTGGGAACGAGAAGGATGAGGGTGATCCGATGGCGCTCGATAGCGCGCAGCACTGCGGCAGGATCGAAGGTCGGAATGAAGCAGTGCGTAGCACCGCAGAGCGTCAGTGCGTAGATTGCGCCGGCGTCGGCGATGTGAAACATGGGTGCGGCATGCAGCCATTTTCCGGGGCCGAACAGATGGCCGGCCAGCAGTCCGTGGATGGCGTTTGAATACAAGTTGCGGTGCGTCAGCATCGCACCCTTTGGTCCGCCGGTTGTGCCGCTGGTGTAGAACAGGCCCGCAACGTCGTTCTCATCGGGCTCGGCAAACTCCACCGCGGCGGGCGTCACGGTACGCCAATCCGTGAGGCCATCCGGGCACTCGCCTTCGCCCAGATAAACAAAACGCTCCACGCCCGGAACGTCGGCGCGAATCTGCGGAACAAGCGGCGCGAACTTTTCATCGACGAACAGGATCTTGCTGCCTGAATCGGACAGAGTGAAATTGATCTCGTTGATGTGCCAGCGTGTGTTGAGCGGCACGATCAAGGCTTCGGCCATGGCGGGGGAAAAGTACAAGTCGAGATACGCCGGTGAATTCAGCATCAAGATCGCGATGCGATCGCCCGGCTGGACATCGAGCGCGCGGAGTTTTCGCGCACCGCATTCGACCATTCTGTAGAAGTCGTCGTAGGTGAGGCGTTGTTCGGCGTGTTCGATGGCGATGTTCGAGCCGTAGAATTGTTTTGCTCGGCGAAGGCAATAGTTCACGGTCATGCGATGACTCCTTGCGCAGTTAAGTCCGCGAGCTCGGCCGGGCTGAGCCCGTGGGCGCTTAGTAATTCTCGCGTGTGCTGGCCGAGATGCGGAGGCGGCGGGCCGCAGGGATCGGGCAGTTCTCGAGCGACCTCGCTGATCTTCAGCACAGGTGCAACGCAGGAATCGCTATCGCGCAGATCGTGGAACCAGTCGAACGCGGAACGCGTGCGGAAGATAGCGGCCATTTCGGCCTTGAGCGAATCTTGCGGCTCGTCGTATTGGCGCGCGATAAGGTCTTCGCGATTGAGCCTGCGGCAAAGCTCTGCCCAGAATTTCGGCTCGAGCGCGCCCACAGAAATCCAGCGGCCGTCCGAACACTCGTAGACGTTGTAGCAGGCGTAGTGGCCGTTCAGCCGAAGGCTCCCGGGCGCCGGGTCCTCCCCGTTTTCACAGAACATCGAGAGCGGAACGGTGAGCAGTGATGTGACGCCCGCGTACATCGAAACATCGACGTGCTGACCCTTGCCGGTGCGATTACGCTCTACCATCGCGAGCAGTATGCCGGTAACCGTCTGCATCGAGCCGCCGACCAGGTCGGCGATTTGAACGCCCGGAATTACGGGAAGATTCAGCCCCATGATGCCGCCGAGCGAGATGTAGTTCAGATCGTGCCCCGCCATTTGCGCGTAGGGACCGGTTTGACCGTAGCCGGTGAGGCTGGCATAGATCAGGCGTTCGTTAACGGCGCGCAACGCTTCGTAAGCGAGACCGAGACGAGCCATCACGCCGGGCCGGAAGCCTTCCACCAGCACGTCGGCGCGGCGCGCGAGCGAAAGAAGAATTTCACGGCCGCGCGTCTTTTTCAAGTCAAGTCCGATGCTTTTTTTGCCGGCGTTCGTGCGTTTGAACACGGCGGGCGCGAGCTTGCGTGCGTAATCGCCTTCGCCGGGCTGCTCGATTTTGATGACTTGGGCTCCGTGGTCGGCGAGTTGCTTGGTCGCGACGGCGCCGGGCAGCAAACGCGTCAGGTCGAGGACCAGCGTTCCCTCGAGCGCGTTCATACGCGCGCCTTCATGAGCAATTTATCGAAATAGACAACCACCGTTTCGCCGCGTTGGTTAAGCACGGTGGTTTCGAAAGTGATCAGGCCCCGGCCGTCGCCCTTTGGTTGTTTCGAAACCACTTTCTTTGCGATGTGAATCGTATCGCCGATGAAAACTGGTTGCGTGAAGCGGAGCTTGTCGATTCCGTAAAACGCGATCACGGTATCGGTGAACTGGCCGAGCTGGATGGTGAGGCCGGTCGACATACTGAAGACGAGAGCGCCGTGCGCGATGCGGCGGCCGAACGGTCCTGCGGCCGAGTACCTCTCACTCATGTGCAGCTCGATGAAGTCGCCCGACAGGCCGGCGAAATTAACGATGTCGGCTTCAGTGACGGTTCTGGTTCGCGATACGCTGACGCTGTCGACTGCAAAATCGTCGAAGTAGAGACTCAAAAATCGCCTTTCCGAAGCGGATTATCTTGACAGGCCAACGCGCCTGTCCTACCTTGAAAATTCTATGCGAAAAAAAGTCACTGTAGTAGGAGCCGGCAATGTGGGCGCAAATTGTGCGTTGCGCATCGCGGGAAAAGAGCTGGCAGACGTTGTTCTGGTCGACATCGTGGAGGGCGTTCCGCAAGGCAAGGCGCTAGACATCCTGCAGTCCGGGCCGGTGGAAGGATACGACGTCAATCTGATCGGAGCTAACGATTACGGGCCGACGGCGAACTCAGACATCGTGGTCATCACGGCAGGGTTCCCGCGGAAGCCTGGCATGAGCCGGGACGATCTTCTGATCGCAAACTGCGAAGTGGTGAAGGCCGCCACCGAGCAGGCAGTGAAGCATTCGCCGAATTGCATTCTGATCCTGGTGACGAATCCGCTGGACGCGATGTGCTGGACTTCGTTCCAGGTTTCAAAGTTCTCGAAGAACCGCGTCATCGGTATGGCGGGCGTGCTGGATACAGCGCGCTTCCGCACTTTCATCGCGCAGGAGCTGGAGGTTTCGGTCGAGAACGTGACCGCAATGGTGCTGGGCGGCCACGGCGACACGATGGTCCCGATCGCGCGGCTGACCAATGTTTCGGGCATCCCGCTGACTGAGTTGTTGGATCAGGCCGCCATCGATCGGCTTGTGCAGCGCGCCCGCGATGGCGGCGCCGAGATCGTGAAGTATCTGAAGACCGGAAGCGCCTACTATGCTCCGTCGGCCGCCGCGGTTGAGATGGTGGAGTCGATCCTCAAGGACAAGAAGAAAGTCTTGCCGTGCGCCGCATATCTCGAGGGCGAGTACGGGATCAACGGGCTGTTCGTCGGCGTGCCGGTGAAGCTGGGCTCGCGCGGAATCGAGAAGATTTATCAGCTCAAGCTTAGTGTCGATGAGCAGGCGGCGTTGCAGAAGAGCGCTGGGGCGGTGAAAGAGCTGGTCGACGTGCTGAAGCAGAAGATGGGCTGAGCCAACAAAAAGGGATCGCCGGGCTTTCGCCCGACGATCCCAGAGTGAGGCACTGGCGCGGAGGATAGACTTACAGAACGCGCGCGTGCACGACATCCACTTCGAACCGCCGCATTGTTGCCGTGGCACGACAAGCATGCTTCGCCGATCGCGGTTGTGTTGGACAGAGCGTGAGAGGCGCTCGCCTTATCGTCATGACAGCCGAGGCTGGCCGCTGCGATCGGGCCTGTGGTCGGCGTGAAACCGCCCGGGCTCGCGACCGAGGCTTGCGCGCCCACATTGTCCACATGATATGTGCCCGCCAGGTGGCAGGTGACGCAATCTCGCAAATCGCCAGGGAAGCGAACATCCTGGAAATTCGTGGTGCCCAAAATGTAGGGATTCGCCAAGGAATCGCCCCAGTGGATGCTATGGATCTGAGTCGCAAGGCTGACGCTTTGCTTGGAAGTGCCGTCGGTCAGCGTTGGGTTGTGGCAGATTACGCACTCCTGAGTAGCCGGACGGCTGCCGCCATGCACGAACGCCAGGTTCTGATGGCACGCAGCGCACTTGGCACTGGACACAACCTGCCGCCGTGCAACGACCGGGGGGTTGTCTACCGAGAAATACTGTTCGACCGGCGCGGCACTGTCGGTAGCAGTTGTCCGACCCGTGGTTCCAGGCATGAGCGTAACCGCGTTCGCCGTCCATCGAAATCGTGAACGAACCAACAGAGGCGGCAGGAATCACCGCGGTCATTGTGTAGGTGTAGGTTCCGTTGGTGCCAGGCGTGGCTTTCGTGGGCGTTTCCGAAATCCGAGCCATGCCGGGAGGTGCAACACCGTAGTCAGAGTTATTGCCGGCTAGGATCATTCGGATCGTGGTCAGCTTGGTGATATCCACCGGGTTGCCCGACTTATCGGTCACTTGGAAGCTCACAGTTGGCGAGTTGCCCGGTGTCGCGTTCTGGATTTTCAAAATCTTAAGAACGATTCCGGGAAGCATCGGCGAGTTGTTCGGAACGTCGTGCGCGCCGGGAATGGACGCGTCGAACGCCAATGTCTCCTTCGAGACGTGACAGTTCTTGCACTGATTGTCATCCGGCTGAGGCAGATTGACGTGATTTTGTCCCGTGGCAAAATTCACGTCATCGTGACAAGATCCGCAAACCGTGCGGCTGGGATTCTGCTTTCAGGCGTCGGCTTGCGTCGGTCCGGCAGCATGGCAGGTGGTGCAATTGCGAATATCTTGGGGAAACACAATCGCCGAATAATCGTTCTTGTTCCCGCGGTGGACTACGAAATAGTCTCCGCACGCCTTCACGCTGGGCAGGCTGGAGCCCATGTGGATCTTATGGATGAATACCTTCATATCGACCATGTTCAGCGAGTAGGGATTCGTGGTTTGCGGCGTATGGCACAGTTCGCAGAATGCCATTTTGGTACGCGGGCCCGGACTGCCATGCGCGCTGATCGGATCGTGACAATTGTTGCAGCCAGCCTCGTTCACCAGATCGCGAACTACGGTAACCGGCGAGCCGTTCGGCACGAAGGTAAATACATCGTTCCCGGTGTATGTAGTCGGAAAGCCGTAGGCCGATAAGTCGCGCTCGATCTGCGCGCCTATCGAGTGCGTTGCGGTCGCATCGAAGTTGGCCGGAGCTTTCGTTAAGAACACATAGTCTTATGTGCCCGAGGCGGGATCGACCAGAGCGAGAGTGCCCTTCGAGTCGGTGTCTGCCTGAATCTGCGGCGGATTCGAATTGGTAGTGGCCTTGTCGGTAGTTGTGACGTAGTCGACATACTGAGTTTGGCCATTCGGAATATAGGCGGCAACGAAGGCGAGCGCT
>Ga0126373_10001231_pt1 | contig 17988 bp, 19 predicted proteins | sample PanSoiMetPlot_11_FD_92545 | JGI IMG/M metagenome (GOLD analysis project Ga0126373, IMG submission 92545) | Tropical forest soil microbial communities from Panama - MetaG Plot_11 | ecosystem: Environmental > Terrestrial > Soil > Tropical forest > Bulk soil | place: Panama | collected 2016-02-17 | reverse complement strand
TGGTGATTTGATGGATCAGGGTTCAGCCGTAGCTTGGGCGAACTACTCAAGTTACGTTCGTATCGTGCTTGGTGCATCTGCTAACAATCCGGCGATTGCCGCGCCTGCTGCGCTAAGTGCGGGCACAGATGACAGGGCTAGTGTCACGGATACACAGTGGCAAGCTGCGTTGGATGCTTGTGGATCACAGCTAGGCCCAGGCCAGGTATCACAGCCTGGTCGTACTACCTCTGCTGCGTATAATCAAGTGACTGGTCATGCTCAGCTAAACAACAGGGTAGCTCTCTTGGATCTGCCCAACTCTGGTACTGTTGCAACACTACAAGCTTCGGCAGCAAGTGTTGTTTCCAGATTTGGTGCAGCTTTCTGTCCTTGGGTGGTTATCCCTGGTGTTGCCACAGGAACCATTAGAACTGTGCCTCCGTGTGCATTCATCGCAGGTCTACTAGGTCGCAATGATCCTGGTCTTGGCACTAATGCTCCTGCTGCCGGTAACAACGGACAGGCGCTGTATTGCACAGACTTGTCACAACCCGATTGGTCTGATACTCAGCGTACTACGTTGAATAGCTCAAGCTGCAACGTGATTCGCAGGCTGTTCGGTGGAGTAAGAAACTACGGTTGGCGTGCTCTCGTCAATGCTACCAGTGATCCGTCATGGGTAGATTTTGGTAATGCTCGTCTGTTTGTCGATCTTTCCGCAGAACTGGACGCAATCGGAGAGAACTATATCTTCCTCGAACTCGATGGTCAGAACGGAACCACGATCAACGATTTCCACGGTGCTCTTGCCGGTGCAATGATGGATCACTATAATTCTGGTGATCTGTTTGGTGATACGCCGGATCAGGCATTTGCCGTTGATACTGGCCCTTCTGTGAATACGCTGCAAACTCTTGCTAACAACGAGCTTCACGCCATTGTCCGTGTCAAGATGGCTCCGTTTGCTGAGTGGGTTCAGATTCAGATTGCTAAGCGTCAGGTTACTCAAGCACTATAGGCAGGTGATATTACATGACTATCAGCCGTACCGATATTCTGTTGGCTCTGATTCTTCTTGCAATTTGTATTGACATGGCACATACGTGGGGATAGGGAGGTGAAAAATGGCACAGTCAGGTCAGTATACTCTGAATGGCCCACGCGATAGCGGTACACGCCAAGATACATTCTGCGTTATCCTGTATGTTGCGGGTAACAGTCTCGGCGTGTGGGACAAGAAAACCGGCGGTGATCTCGATTCTGATGAAGTCAAGTATTACCCAGGTAACATGGCTGCTGTGCAATCTCTCGGTGGCCGGTTGGTTCCTAATAACATCACACTTCAGAGATTGTACGATCGTCAGGACGATCACGATAACATCAACTACCTGCTTCAATACGTGGGTAGGGCGAACTGCAAGGTTACACAGCGTCCGCTGAACTTCGATACAACCGGATATGGGAAAGCAATCGTGTGGACTGGTAAGCTCAAGCGAGTCCTGATTCCCGATGTAGACTCAGAAGCAACTGCTGCCGCTCTTATCGAAGTGGAGATTTCAATTGACTCAGCACCCGCTGCAGCGTAGAATAACATTCGATATGCGGAATGTTTTCGCACTTATCGCAGTAGTCTGTTTCTTAGTTGCATTACTCAAATACACAGACTGGATCTTCGGAATGGCGAATGCTCAATCATTCCTAGCTGGTGGTTTCTTAGCTCTTGCCATCAGTTGGCTATATGCCGAAGTTCCGCGCCCAACTAAAAAACCAGCACAGGAAGAACCAAAACCAAAGCCCGATCCAAATGATCGCGAAGCACACATTGGTATGCGTTAGACGATAGAAAACACTCGCCATGAAAGGAGAGACGTGAGCGAGTACGAAGATGAAGCTGCACCGTATAATCAAGAGTCGGAAATCCCTACTCGGGTAATTCCTCAAGAAGATATCTACGAGGATGCCGTACCCCCTGTGCAGCCTTTGCACCCAGGGGCCGATTTTTCGGTTCTTGATACTTTCAAGCAAGAACTACAAGAGCTGACTTCGGCTGAGTCTGTTCATATTCCCGTGAAGGGATATGAACAGACAGGGCTGACGATCAGATATCGTATGCCTGATTCCGGGCAAGAACTCGAACGCTTGAGTCGCCAAGTGATGAGACAACAAAAAGATACATACAATCGCAACTTGATGATCTCGATGGACACGATGATCTATCTCTGCGAAGGTCTGTATGTTCAGCCGGAAGGCGTGGAAGAACCAGTAATGCTAGATCCCGATGAAACTGGTGAGCCTTGTAAGTTTGATAGAACGCTTGCCACTCTTATGGGAATGAATGGCAATCCTGAATCACCTAGAACAATCCTCAAGCGCCTGTTCGGTGACAATGATCTTGCTGTCATCGATCACGCTGAGAGACTCAATCGTTGGCTACAAAACACGAAAGCTGATCTCAATGCAGAAATCTGGCAATTGGGGGAATAGAAACCGAGACACTCGATATGGCTGCTCAACTGGGTGCTCTCGGTATGGATTGGATGGGGTTCCTCTCGACTAGAGATATTTTCGAGAGGAACCTCATGGCCGAAATGGCAAAGCGAATTTCTAAATACAAGCAGCAGATGGATCACAGTCTCGCCGTGGATATCGCTAATTCTGTAGGAAAGCTGTTCAAGAGGTAAACATGGGCTTCGGCGCACTTTCATCAGCGCAGCAAATCATGATTAGGCTAGTTCTGCTAGGCGGGCCTAAATACCAGGCTGAGATGATAAAGTCTGGTGTCGTGACTAAGGATATGGTCAAGCAGACGTCTAAACTTGATGCCGCATTGAACAGTGCTACTAAGCGTAGTTGGGCAATGAATCAGGCGATGTTCACATTGAGACGCACAGCTTTCTACGGTACGATCGCACTAGCTGGGATGGCAGCCGTGGTTGTCAAGATGGGATTCAGTTTCTTGAATACCATGAATACGGCTAGAGTGGCGTTCGAGTCTATTGGTATACCAACCAGACAGGTTACGAAGGAGTTGAATAGTCTTTATGTCCTTGCAGCCCGGACGCCATTTGAGTTTCCCGATATCGTCACGGCTACCAGGAGACTGTACCCGTTCATCGGTAATATGAAGATGACGAACATGGTCGTCAAGGATCTAGTCAATACTTTGTCGGCTATGGGACTCTACTCGCCTCAGTATCTCAATCGAGCTTCACTAGCTCTGGGGCATATGTTCGCTATTGGGAAAGTGACTGGTCAGACTCTCTACCAGCTTGCCCGCGATAATATCCTGATGCTCCCTGCGCTGGAAGAACATTATCACAAGACTGGTGCTGAAATCAGGGATATGGTGTCCAAGGGACTAATCCCCGCTGTCGATGCAGCCAAGGCTCTCAATGAATACACGGTGAAGCATGGGTACGGGATGGCTGCGTTCAAACAGGCTACCAAGACTCTACCTGGTGCTTGGTCAACCTTCAAGGATATCCTTGGAATGGCTGCTGGTAGAACGCTTGCCGGTGGTACGATGGGTGGAGGTGGTATCTATGGTTATCTCCAGAAGAAACTACAAGCTATCGATCAAGCTCTGATTCCTCCCAACAAAGGCTTCAATCAACTACATATTACTCTGACTAATATTGCCGAGGTCATCAATAGTAAATTGACTCCCGGTAGTAATCTGATCATCAATACGTTCTTGTTCCTGACGGGTGTAGTCAAAGGACTAGTCATAGGTATTGGTGGATTGGCTTGGGTAATAGGCAAAGTACTCAGCGGGATAGATTCAGTTTTCCGTCACTTTGGGATTGATGCCAAAGCAGCGACGGTTCTCGGATATGCGCTAGGTTTTCTGCTTACAGCATTTCTTGCATTCAAGGGAATAATGCTTGTTCGTGGGATAATAGCAACAGTATTCTCGCCAATAGTAACAATAGGTAGTAAACTGCCCGGGATTATCAGAGAAATGAAGATTTTTTATGCTATTTTGCGTGGCGCCACATTCATGAAGGATGCTCAAACAGGTCAATTCATGAAATTCAACAAATGGCAAAATGCGGTTAAAAATCTTCGTAAGGCTGTAATCGATTTCAAGACCTATATAACTGGAACATTGATTCCTACAATCGTGAACTATGGCAAAGTAATGATGACGTGGTTTGTCAATACTGCGAGAGCAGCTTGGGTCGCGATAACAACTAGACTAATCCCGGCTCTCGGAGAATTGTGGGCATCTACGTGGATATGGCTAACTACCAACCCATTCGGCTGGCTTCTCATAGCTGTCACGGCTTTCCTGATCTTGATAAGCACCATCGTGATTCTGTACTTCAAGTGGAAGTGGTTCCATGATATCGTCAACGATACAGCCAAGTGGCTCTGGAAGAACTATGGAATACTAGCATTGATCGTGGCTCTGATACCGGGTCTCGGGCCGATGGTATCGGTAGCTATCATCATTGCCAAAAATTGGAAAACTGTGTGGGGCGTTATCATGGATGTATACAATGCGTTGAAGAAGATTGCTGATAAACTTCTCGGGCCTTGGCATTTCTTGATGAAGATTCTTGGTATCGGTGGTGGCAGTAGTCCTACAGCAGCCGATCGTGCGGCAGCAGCGGCTCCTTTCAAGCAAAAGCCGAATCCGCTGTTTACCAAACAAACTCCGTCAATCTTTCAATCACAGAATCCGGCTTGGTGGCAACAACAGCCACCTGTGGATAGGATCATAACACCACAGAAACGCGGAACTGTTCAAGCTACTCATGCTGATGTGATTCAGCGTGCGCCGCAGGTTCAGAGTGCTGCTGATGTTGCGAACTTCATCAAGCAGGGAGAGACTTACGTGACTATCCAGCTTGATCGCAAGACCATAGCTACAGCGGTGGCTAGGGCAAACCAAGATAAGGCTGCGCTCAAGTAAATGCCGACAAGACCAGATAAACTCTATTACCGCATCCGTAGTTCAAGCGGCGTGGTTATCAAGGTTCTGCGTGGTTCTGCGGCTCCGCAGATTACGGGCGGTGGCGCGCGTTATGATACTATCCAACGTCCTAGGAGAAACGGGCAAATCCAGTGGACTGGTGACGATCCGTATACGATGGATGTTCCTATATTGTTTGATGGTTGGGATCAAGAAATAGTGAGCATGCGTAATGTCGAACGAGATATTCAACAGGTCAACAATATGATGCATTCACCTGGAGCTTGGGTAGCTCCGGTGACTATCAAGATAACGGGAGCCGTGCCAGTAAAAGGTGGTACGTGGGTAATCACCGGAATCGACTACGGTGATATGGTAATCTGGGATACGGATAAACATGGTAAAGGCTATAGAATGCGTCAAGACGCGGTTCTCCATCTGTTGCAATTCCTACCAGAAACCGTGCTTAGACTCAATACCAAGGCCGGCACTACTATCCCGCATGTTGTGAAAGCTGGAGAGACTCTGCAATCTATAGCTAACCGGGCTAAGACGACTCCGGCAGCTATCAAGAAAGCCAATAACATCCGTGATCCCAAGAGTATCAAGGCTGGCCAAAGATTGCTAGTTCCTGTGCCAAGTTTGAAAGACGTATTTGAGTGGTAAAATGACGGCGCCTCAGAAACAAACCACGACTACTAGTGCTCGTCGCAAGATGGAGCTTTCGCAGATTACGCGCAAAGCTGTGCAACAGGAGGCGATGGGTACTGACGTGAATATGACTGACTTTGCGTTGCAATTTCAGGCTGTCGTGAAAGTCCCACATATCGCAGAGCGTATCACAGATGCCACCATTCAGAGAACTATCGATGGTTCTTCGACCCTCACTCTCGTTATCAATGATTACGATCGTGCGCTGCTTCAATCAGATCAGTTGGCTAATAGGCTGGACGTGCAAATCGATGGTTTGTGGTTCAGACTGACTGGTGCGGATAAACAGGGCGATCAGTTGACCCTCACGTTTGAGGATCGCGAGATAGCTGTCCTACGTACCTACAGTAGATGGAAGTACGCTAGTCGTGATAAAGTCACACGCGCCGAGTTTGTCTATAGCATGATCCGTGAGGTCAAGGAATTTGATATTCCCTGTGTTATCCCTGAATTACACATGGTTCAGCCGTTGCAGCGTTACGATGGTGACACGATTGGCTACGATACGATCATCAACAAGACCAAGGGAATGCCTACGAATCCACAGGGAACCAAGAAGTCGTTTATCCCGATACCAAGCCTAAGTGGTCAGGGTGGATTCAATGTCACACTTCCCTCGGATCTTACTGCTAAGGGTAGTCCACTGGATAAAGAGCAGAAACAGAATGCTGAGACTATCGTAGCGGTCGGCCAACAAATGAAGGTAGGCCGCAAGCTTCAAGTAGTTGCGATAATGACGGCAATTACCGAGAGTGTCCTGCATAACCTGTCTCCTGCGCAATCGGATCCTACGCCTGGTACGAGTAGTGCTGGTCTTTTCCAGCAACAGGCTGGTTGGGGATCTTTGGAGGAAAGGACAGATCCCGCAACGTCATCGAGATTGTTCTATAATGCAGTACTCGGGACACTCAAGGCGAATCCCAATGCAACCTATACTGAGCTATGTTGGATGACTCAGCATCCTCGCGCAGATTTGAATAACGTCTATTCGAAATATCGTACCGAGGCTGAACAGATCGTTACAGCTTGCGGTGTTCCGGGTGGAGACAATGAAGCTCCAGCTGCTACGGTAAACGGACAATCTATTCAATTGCCGACTGGCGCCCAATTCTATTTTTGGCGGGGGAATATCGTAGATCGATCAGGACAGCGGATTCGCAAGCCTGAGAATACTTGGACGTGTATCCAGCGTCTCGCGGATGAAGTAGATTGGAAGGCGTTCTTTGTAAGCGGCACATTCTACTTCATCAGCGAGGATTCACTACTAAAGGCTAAGCCGCTGCTTACGCTGGATGAGTCGGCTGATGGTATTCTCGATGTTAGCGGAGATTTCCATAATAACAAGAAAGCCGGGACTCTCACAATTACCGCGCTCGCTGGCAGATGGAGCATTCCACCGGGCTGCGTCGTGATTGTGGATAGTATGGGAATATTCAACGGGAGATGGCTAGTCAGTGAGTACGACAGAGATTTGTTCACCTTGAATGCCACGATTACCCTTAGTCGCAAGACTCCTGCGCTTCCCGAGCCTGCACCCGCAAAGGGTAATATCGCGGATATTCAGACTTGGGTCAAGACGCCTAGCACGCCACAAGCTACCAAGACTCCACAGGGTACAATCATTGGCCCAACTCCGCAGTACGATCAAAAGAGAGCCGAGCTTGCCAAACAACTGTTGGCTCTCAATGGACATGGGTGGACTGATTATAACACGGGAGTCCAGCAAATGCGGATTACCGCGCAAGGCGGTATGGTAGATGGTGCTATCGGGCCTGTGTATCTTGACCCGAAAGTCATAGCTGTGGTGCTCTGGCTGATTCAGAGTAGACAGTTCAACATCGGTACATTCGCGTGGTGCTCGGATCACAGTAACGATGGCAGGTCTGGCCATGCTGGTGGGCATGCTGTGGATATCGCGGCTATCAACGGAGTCTCGATCAATACCGATAGCCTCCAGTGTTACACACTTACCTATACTGTCGCGACAATGCTGCATAATCTGAAAGGCCAGCTTGCGCCACGCCAGTTGATTACTGGTGGTTATGGCGGGCACAGGGATTCAAGCTTGACAGCCTTGAGTATCACTGATCCGCGTGGAGAGAATCCAGATTCGTACTATGGATCAGGCACGATGGGTGAACATTGTAATCATATCCATGTGGGGTATTGATGGGCTATCTGAGTGAGGAAGTAGAGAACTCTCAATCGGTGACTCCACAGCGAGTCTGGGCCGGCGTGGTTGCCACTGATGGCAATGATAGCGATAGTTCTCAGAGAGTCTCTGTAATCATCCCTGGTATGGATGGTGGTGAGCTGAGATGGGAAAACTGTCGTTGGTCTACTAGATCAGATTCTCTATCGCCTAAACGTGGCGACGAATGTCTCTTGGCTCTGGATGACAACGGAGAGATGTGGATTACCACGTATTGGCCAGAAGATCCACAACAGGGTATCGGTGGTGGCGGTGGTGGCGGTGGCACGCTATTTACGGGTCATTGGGATTGGACTACTTCCACTACCACGGCTGGTACTAGAAACGTCGGCGTGAATGTCGGTACATCGTGGGCCTCTGTGACTCAGATAAATATCTCGAAGACATTGGCTAACAATAATGATGCTACTAATCTGCTTTCACAAATTCAGCCCGATGATATTATCTATATGCAAGACTCGGGCAACGCAGCCAACTGGGGCAAATACAAAGTCACACAGGCACAGACGGATCATGGGACTTGGGTTAGTTATCAGGTCACGCCTACGAGTAGTGGAGGCGCTTTCCCGAACAACAATGCTGACACAACTGTAGCGTTTTCTGTACCCTCACAACCTGGCCCAGCAGGCCCACAAGGCCCACCCGGCCCAACAGGCCCACAAGGCCCAATTGGTGATACTGGTGCCACTGGCCCGCAAGGCCCAATTGGTAATACTGGTGCTACTGGTTCACAAGGCCCACCTGGAGCAACTGGATCAACTGGCCCACCCGGCCCAACAGGAGCAACTGGTTCACAAGGCCCACCAGGACAAGGAGTGCCTGTTGGCGGTACAACTGGTCAAGCACTTGTCAAGAATACAAATACTGATTATGACACAATCTGGACAACGCCGCTTGCGGGTCTAACATGGGTCGATGTTGGTACAGGATTGATGACGCAAATCGCGAACGATGTTCTTTGGGATGCAAAGGGAGATTTGGCTGCTGGTACTGGCCCGGATTCGGCAGCAAAGCTAACTGTTGGTACAAATGGCCAAGTTCTGACAGCCGATAGTACACAAGCCACAGGATTGAGATGGGCGCCAGCCGCACCCGCAACCGATCTAAAGTATGACGGAGATTTCGTAGCTTCAACTAACTACTCGGATGGCGAAGTCGTAGTGTATAACGGAGTTGCTTACATGTGCGTGACTCCAACAAACACTCCACCATCTGGTTGGCCTGGTGCTATAACACCAGCAGCACAGCCTCTAGTAGTAAATTATGGAACATCACTCCCAGCTTCACCCACGGACGGTATGGAAGCGATCCTCGTAGACTCCACAACAAACCCATCTTATCAATGGAGATTCCGCTACAACGCAAGCTCAACAAGTGCGTATAAATGGGAATTTGTTGGCGGAGATCCCTTCGTTCTTTATTGTCCGGACTACACTCTTCCGGGTACTGCCGCTTACTACAATGATACAAGTGCGAGTGCGACGATCACGATTCCTAGAGCGGGACTTTACATTTGCGACACAGCCGTGGGATGCGGCGCTCCAACTGGCGCAACTGGCGCATACGTCGGTTACGCATATGCACAAACAACAACTCGTCAAGGTCAATGGGTTCCGGTCGGAGCCGAGGCGTCATGGTTTGTGAGAGCCGGGCCTACATTAGCCGCAGGAGCACTGATACAAAACTGTTTCTACGCTAACTCCGGTACCATGACATTTGTCAGACGCTTTATCTCAGTCTTACCATTGAAAGTCGCATAATGAGCACACCGAATCCTGGAACAACACCTTGGGTGCCGATGTGGAACTTGAATGGCGGCATGGATTTGCGTTACAACGGTGCCTGGCAAGCTGGCAATTACTACGATGGTGACGTGGTTGTCTATCAGGGAGTCACGTACCTCTGTGTGCGTCCTACAAACAAAGCTCCGACACCTTGGGCACCCGGACAATTAGTTGTGCAGCCATCGGTGCGCGTGTACCGCAGCACAGCGCAATCAATTGCACATGCAACAACAACACCAGTTATTTTTGATTCTGTGCGTTGGGATCAAGGGCCGTCCGCCCATTGGAATATCAATAATCCTACAAGGCTCACCTGTCAGGTTGCTGGAACTTACTTGGTCTGGGGAAATGTTTCATGGGCCGGAGTAGCAGCAGGTGTTTACCGTCAGAGCCTAATTCGTGTCAATGGTGTTCAGATCGCTGCTCCTGGTGGTACTTGGTCATTTACGCCTAGTGGAACTCAAGCCACTATTGCACCAATTTCAACTATTCTGAATCTCAACGTTGGTGATTACGTTGAGCTAACCGCGTACCAGGATTCTGGTGCAGCCTTGAGCACCAATGCAAGCGATGGAGTGAATAACCGCTGGCAGAATGAATTTGGCATGGCGCTTCTCGGCGGGATGCAAGGCCCACCTGGTCTAGCTGCAAATCTTAATTACGGGACAACGTTGCCACCATCACCAGCTGACGGCCAAGAAGCTGTCCTGGTTGATTCAATTACAAACCCGACGTACCAATGGCGCTTCAGATACAACGCAGGATCAACAAGCTCATATAAATGGGAGTTTGTTGGCGGCACTCCTTTATCAAATGAGATAGCTACGCAAGAGGGTTTCAGTTATACGGGCGGATATATGGACTCACCAACAGTTGGACCACAAGTAACCGTGCCGCGCGCAGGAGAATATCAGATTGAGTACGGTGGTGGCATTGTCCTAAGCGCAACCAATTATTGGTATTATAATCTAAATATTGGCGGTGTACAGAGTGATCAGTGGGGTCCGTATGGTACTAACGGTAACAATACAGTTGTATGGCGAAAAGTTTCTCGTCGTATTATTGCCGCTGGAGTTTTAGTTAAAATCCAATACAGTGCGGGTCTAACAGGAAACATGACGATCTATAATCGCGGATTACATATAACCCCGGTAAGAGTGGCATAACTGATGAGCACTATTATTCCTAATCCCGCTACAACTGATTGGGTGCCGATGGGATTTGGGCTAGGTGGCCCAATTCCCACACAACCAAGTGTGCGTGTGTTCAGTTCAGTAGCACAGTCCATCCCAAATAATGCTTTTACGTCGGTGACGTTTGACACGGCACGTTGGGATGTTGGGCCTTCTGTTCATTGGTCGGCTGCTACTTCAACCAGACTGACATGTCAGGTGGCTGGGACTTACGCGATAACTGGTCATCTAACTTTTGCTGCGGCTGCAGGTGGTACCCAGCGGTATGCGGTTCTTCTTCTGAACGGAGCTACCTACATCGGTAACAGTGGAGTGACGGGTGCAACAGTTGTTACAGGTCCTACTGTGCGTAACTCAGTCACTTCCGTTTATCGACTGAACGTGGGTGATTACGTTGAGTTGCAAGCATTTCAGGATTCGGGTGCTGCTCTGAATGTAAATGCGAGTACAGCAACAACGAACCAATCAAGCATTGATTTCGAAATGACTCTCGTTGGTGGTGTGCCTGGGCCGCCCGGGACGGCTGGCGTGGGTGTCCCTGTTCCGGTCGTGAACGGGCAGTGGATCAAAGGCTCGGGTGGTGCGGCGGTCTGGTCACCAATTGCGCAGAGTGATCTTCCGACAAATCTTGGCCCAACGTCACAGACCGTAACTGATTGGAACGCGATCACCGCGACGGGCTACTATATCGCAACCAACGCGACTAACCAACCGGCAGGCGGCGCAACGCAATTTTACGGTTATTGCCAAGTATGGACTGCTGGCTATCAAACACAAACACTAACTGAACTTGCAAACGCTGCTGTTCCTCGAACCTATCGGCGGCAGCAGATCAACAACACTTGGACAGCATGGAGCTTGTTGACACAGCCGGTACAACTTCTCCATGGATGGCAACATTATGGTGTGATTGCCGACGGTGGTTCACACTGGCATGGTGATACACCAAGTGCGTGTTCATGGACGGCGGGTGGTTGGGATGCAAACATGTGGGGAGCCGGAAATTATTTTACACAGTACCGTTGGCTTGGTTATATGTACGCTGATACGATTCCTGGTGCTACGACGGATTGGTCAGTGCAAGTTACCGCTTGTCGTCCTTATGCTGATAACTGGCCGGGTTTTTGGCAAGGCCCAGTCGTACATTTCGGTACATCGCATGGTGGTATTTATGATTCCGGTTGGATAATTGCTGGTCTACCTGCTGCCGCCAATGCAACAATCGCTGCGATGTATCTAATCAACTACGCCGGTGCTGGGCCAACTGGCATTCATTTTGGTTTGAGTTTGTGGGCGAGATAGGAGAGAAATGGCGACCGCTACTACAATCCAATTTGGTGATGGTCTGAGGGTTACAGATCAGGGATCTGGAGTAATTCGTGTTGATAGTTCAGGCCCAGCAGGCCCAGCAGGTGCTAATGGTGCTCAAGGCCCACCAGGTGCGACAGGTGCTACTGGCCCACAAGGCCCAGCAGGTACACCAGCACTACCAACACCAATAGTAAATGGACAATGGGTATATGGTTCAGGCGGCGCGGCGATTTGGAAAGCAATCGCACAAACTGATCTACCGGGAAATATTAGTGGGCTTCCACCGCAACCACCTGGAAATGATTATAATCAGATTACACAGACGGGCTGGTATAATAGCTACAACGCAGCCAACTCTCCACCAGGATACGGGTCGTCAAATACCTGGCTATTTATTCTTCATTTCACGTATTCGGGATCAACTGCATATTCGACGCAAACGGCGTGGACGATGCAGGATGCACCTACGAAAATATGGACGCGCTCACAGCAGAATGGAACGTGGAATGCTTGGGTGCAAATCGCTCCGCCAGTGACTTATGCTTCTGATGGTGGTTGGGTAGCATTACCACTACAGAGTGGATGGACGAACTATCCTGGTACTTGGCAGAACGCAGGTCGTCAGCAAGTAGGAAGACAGATAGTAGTAGGCGGACTCATATATTTGCCAGGTAATCCAAGTCCAGGCAATGGTACTATCATTGGTTATGTCGAGCCTCCAATAAACAGTGTTACTCAGGTTTTCCCAATTCTTTGTTTAGGTGGTGTCGCACGTGTGGATATTTCGGGAAATGGAACTATGACGTGGCAAGGAAATTATGTAGGTTCGTCTGACGCTAGTAACTGGGTTTCGCTCAGCGGAATTACTTATACGAGAACATAGGAGAGAGCATGAATGTGAGTGTTACGGTAAATCTTATGGAAGGCGATGAATGGACGCTTACGCCTAGTGAGGCCGCTGATGCAATTTTGAAAGCTCTCGGCGGAGATGAAAGGAAAGATATGGTATCAGTCAACGTTAGTGGATCAGGCACAGCCGGTAGCACTGGACTACCACCTACACCTATGGCTGCTGGTAGTGTTCCCTCCCCTGTGCCGCCTTCTGAATAAAAGGCAGGAGTTGACAAATGGCAATCATAAATCCACACTTTGACTTACCATTCAGGTTTCTGATAAACAATGGTGCTGCCGTGGAAGAACAGGATTCCTACGAAGACGTAGCCAATTGTGTGGAGGCCATTTGTAGGTGTCCGTATGGATTTCGAGTAGACAATGCTAACTTCGGATTTCCAAATGTCGAGCTTCTCAATCAACCAGTGGTTAGCGAGGATGTGATAGAAACTGTGAGCGACCAAGAGCCTCGCGCTACCCTGCTATTCCAAGAACAGCCTGATGCAGTAGATGTGCTGATTGACAGGATTACCGTGGAAGTCAGAGCAGCCACTCAGACCGCGACAGCGAGTACGTAATGGGATACATTCGTGTACCACTAGATACCAACCCGTCGGATCTTGCCCAAGATGTATTCGATTACATCAATGGACAAGCTCCACAATGGATTCCATCTGAGGGTAATCTTGACGTTTGGATCATTCGCGCAGTAGCTCAGATGGCTAGCGAACTACGTGATCTTGCAACAGATGTGCAAGATGACATATTCCGCTACTTTGGCGCGACACTGGTAGGTTTGCAGCCTATCGATGCAACGGCAGCACAGGGGAATACCACATGGTATCTCAATGATTCCCTCGGACATACGATATCAGCTGGTACCACGGTGGGAATCATCGATGCCAATAACAACGTGATTCCCTTCCAAGTCGCTAATGACGTGACTGTCCCAAATGGCTCAAATCAAACTCAAGCCGGTGAAGTCATTATTAGAGCTATTCTACCTGGCGCTCAAGGGAATGCATTAGGTGGGGCAGGTGCAGCGATTCAATTGATTGACGTAATCGATTGGGTTCAGCGAGTTGAGTTGACTGGCCCTACTGCTGGTGGAGCAGATGCAGAAGATGATATCACGTATCTGAATAGACTCGCGCGATATATGCAGCGTCTATCGTTGCGGCCTATTCTGCCTGCTGACTTCGCAGCCATGACTCTCGATGTTGATCCAGTTATCCAGCGTGCCGTGTGCATCGATCTTTACAATCCAGCCGATCATACTACGAATAACCAACGTATGGTTACAATCGTAGCAATCGATTCGGCCGGTAATGATGTGCCGCAAGTCGTGAAGAACGAGATTATATCGTATCTCCAGGCTAACCGCGAAGTCAACTTCATTGTGAATACGATGGCACCCAACTACACTACGGTCAGTGTGACTACCACGATTCACGTAGCAACCGGCTATGATACAACATCCGTGAATAATGCAGTTATCGGCGCGATCAATAATTACCTGAGTCCCGCTACTTGGGGGCAAGATCCATCTATCCTGGAAGCCTCAATTGTAGAAAGCTGGATCGATATCCCTAAAGTCTACTTCAATGAGGTAATCACACTTATCTCGAATGTGGCCGGAGTCGATAGAGTCATTAGCCTCACACTAAACGGCGGGACAGTGGATATTTCACTGACTACTCCAGCTTCATTGACTAAACCTGGTACGGTGACTGTCACAGATGCCTGAAACTTTCTCACAATCACTGATAGATCAGCTAGAGCCGATGTTCTACGCTGATCCGACTTACGGTAATGCGCTGCGCATTTATCTTTCAGCACTTGGCGATGAATTGTTCCAGACCGTACAGGATTGGTCTAGCGATACGGATGCAAACCAGCCAGGATGGTCGATATTGGTTGATGCATCTAGGGTGCCCGATGAGGCTATCGCGTATTTGGCTCAATTCGTTGGAGTCATTGTCACAAAGGGAATGTCTTATGCTGACCAGCGTACTCAGCTTATCGGTCTTGCTAACTGGAAGCGTGGTACGGTAGCTGCCATACAAGCTGCACCACTTCCGTTTCTTACTGGTTCACAGACTGTCATAGTCAAAGAACGTTTCCCAGATCCATACTCACTTGAAGTAATGACGTATGCTAATGAAACCACTGATCAAGCAAAAGTACTTGCAGCTATTCTATCCGAAAAGCCCGCTGGTCTAGTTCTAACGTATGTAGTGTTCTCGGGCCAGAAAGCTTTTACAATGCGTTCTTCTGCTCTACGTGGTACACCGCCTGATACGCTCAGACTAGCTATCTAGGAGAGAGATGTTCAACATTCCGAATGCCGCTGATGCGGAAGATGTAACACAAGCGCAGCCAGATTCACGCGACTTTAGTGCGATGATCGCCGCAGCTTTCTCCGGCACCGGAGTTGTGACTGGTTGTGCAGTAACTGCACAAGCTACGCCAAACATGACAGTCGCAGTAGCTGCTGGTACTGTTGCTATCAATGGTACTAGCTCTGCTGTGACTGGTGCTAACGTGACTATATCTGCGGCGAATGCGACGAATCCACGTTTCGATCTTATCTGTGTTGCTGCGGGTGGAGTATTGTCTGCCGTGACTGGTACTGCTGCCGCGGCTCCGGTGTTTCCCGATCCCGCTGGAAAGGTCGTCCTAGCCGCTGTAAGAGTCCCTGCGGGCGCGACAGCTATCAATAGCCAGAAGATTGTCGATAAACGGCTACAGGCTGTGCTGCCCTCTACGATCACGACTGGTACGATTACGACAGCTATGCTGCAAGACGGTGCTGTCACTGATCCGAAGATTGCCGGCCCTGTCTCGATTTCCAAGCTTGCGGGGTTTCCGAATGATCGCACTACATTTCTGGACGGTTCAGGTGTATGGAGGATTCCTACTCTTGGTGGATTCAATACTCAGACTGGCAACTATACTATCGCACTAATCGATAGCAACCGATTGGTCGAGATGAACGTAGCATCTGCCAACAGCGTCACCGTTCCAAATGATAGCATCGTGAACTTTCCTGTTGGGGCTAACGTGGATATCGCGCAATTGGGTACAGGGGTGACAGGTCTAGTAGCTGCCAGCGGTGTGACATTACGTGCATACAACAATAACCTGCATCTCGCTGGTCAGAATGCTATTGCGTCGGTAATCAAGAGAGCCGCAAATGACTGGTGGGCTGTAGGAAACCTGGTGCCATAATGGTCGGAGTAACCACTGGAATCAAGGCTAAGGATGTAGTCAATCCTACTGTCAGTATGACAGCTCCCCCAGCCGGTAACGTATCAGGCATCGTTACGCTCGGAGTTACAACAGCCGATAACGATAGGATTGCATCAATTCAGTACAAACTGGATGGTGTCAATATTGGCTCGCCTGTGACAGCCTCTCCGTGGCAGCTAGCTCACGATACCCGCTCGGTTGCGAATGGAGCACATACGTATTCGGCGGTTGCTACAGATAGAGTAGGCTTGCAGACTACCAGTAACTCCATCGCGGTTACGATGCACAACAATCCTGCCGTTAGTCTCACGCAACCCCCAAATGGTGGGACTATCTCAGGTGGCTATACACTCGCGGCCACTGTGACTAACTACGGCACAGGGCTAACCGTACAATTCAAAATTGACGGTGTGAATGTAGGGCCAGCGATGACCGCCGCACCATTCCAGTATGCCATAGATACGCATATGTATACCGCCGGAGCGCATACCTTCACAGTAGTGGCTACTGATGGTCAGGGTAATAGCACCACTGTCAACAATACCGCGACTATCTCGCAAGCGGTGCCTGCTGCTGGAGTCGCGATGCTAGGAGACTACGGTATTTGGCATGATGCCTACTGGTCTGACTCGTCTTTCATTGATGCTGGTTATGATACCAGTAGACAAGATCCTGGTGGCCCTGATGGTACGCAAGGTAACTGGATCTGGACAACTATCAATGCCAAGATAGGATACGCCACTCTACCAGGTAATCCAAATCCCACTTACTATCAGATGAGAGCGTGGCTACAGACAGGTAGATGCGAAGGTGGATCGGGTGGCAACGTCGTGTATATCGACGTATATCTAGGTGGCACCTGGTATAATCAGTTTTGGGCAAATGGCCCAGGATACACGAATATCGGCCCCATAGCAAATGTGAATGGTGGTGAGCAATTCGGGGCTAAACGATGGTGTACACAACCAGGTACAAACAACTGTTTCACTCTAGGAGTTGGTTGTTATTATGACTTCGTGCCAAAGTACGGATCATGAGCGAAATCGGTAAGAGAATATGGAATGAACCAGCGGTATTCATTGGTCTTCTGACTTCTATCATCCTCGCGCTTATCGCCTGGGTGAATGGATCTTGGAATACGTCAGATATTATCGGCGTAATTGCACCGCTGGTTTCATCACTAGGCATCCGCCAATTTGTGACACCCACGACAAAGCTAGAAGATCAGGTTGTAAGTGAGAAAGTTCCCTGATGCAGCTTGGATCGTGTTTATACTAGCAGTTAGCATCGGAATAACGATGCTGATTTTCAGCGCGACGATTCTGTATGAGGTGATAGACCACGAGTTTATTAGCGAGCTACCACCCAACGCGCTTCAATTCTTGATAGGTATCTTCGGTGGCGCACTTGGCATAATAGGCGCCTACGTCGGATATAGTGCTGCGAAACCAGAAGAAGAACTAGAAATAGACACAGACGCAACAGTACCAGAACCAGAAATAGATACAGATACAACAGTATAAAGCTTGAGGGCGCGCCCGGTTCGTGATTCTCTCCCACGCCCGAGGCTGCGCCCTCAAGATCTTATATTATATCAAGCCGCAAATTCTAGCTGTGTTGGGCCACGCATACCAACCTTGTACTAGGTATCCGTTTACTCCCGCTTGCATCTGCGCCCACACAGGCCAATGATCCGCTGTGCCCCATCTGCGGTAGTATGAATATCCGTAGTGT
>Ga0126373_10001230_pt1 | contig 17995 bp, 17 predicted proteins | sample PanSoiMetPlot_11_FD_92545 | JGI IMG/M metagenome (GOLD analysis project Ga0126373, IMG submission 92545) | Tropical forest soil microbial communities from Panama - MetaG Plot_11 | ecosystem: Environmental > Terrestrial > Soil > Tropical forest > Bulk soil | place: Panama | collected 2016-02-17 | reverse complement strand
GCGGCCCCGCCACGAAGCGGCGCAACGATAGCCTCGCCAGCAGCACTAACTACGCTGCCGGCTCTCCCTGATAGCGGCGTCCCGAATTCGGTGGCCGACAGCTTCAATATGCGGCCAAATGCTTAATCAACGATTATCGCGTCGTGGCTTGTCGCGGCTTCAGTCTTTTCTAAACGGCGGTTCTGCTGCGGCGAGCTTCGAGCGGATGGTAGGCGAAGGGGCGGCAACGTTCGCTCTCGGACCGGTTAGGCGACAGGTTCCTCAATCTGCCTGCCGCACGTTGTCTGGTGGATCATATCGCCACTGATGCATGGTGTCGCTTGACTGCCTGTATGGTATGGTTGAGGGTCTGATCGGCGCGGGTTTGGAGGACAAATAGGTGATCAATGTCGAACAGCGTGACCGCCTCAGCATCTTCCACATGAGGCATGGCAAGGCAAACGCGCTCGACACCGAGTTTTGTATGGCGCTCACCGCACGGCTCGAAGAGCATCGCAGTTCGGCCTCGCAAGCACTGATCCTCACCGGTCACGGGCAGATCTTTTCTGCAGGAGTCGATCTCCTGCGGGTCTTGGACGGCGGTTCAAGTTACCTCACCGCGTTCCTGCCTGCCTTACGTACTGTCTTTGAGGCGCTCTTCTGTTTTCCCAAACCAGTGATTGCCGCCATTAATGGCCATGCTATTGCTGGTGGGTGCGTCCTCGCCTGTGCCGCAGATTGTCGCCTCATGGCGACGCAGAGTGGACGCATCGGCGTACCCGAATTGCTGGTGGGTGTGCCGTTTCCCACGATTGCGTTGGAGATTATGCGGAGTATTACCGCACCGCAGCACCTCCCCGCAGTACTGTATGGCGGGGCGACGTTTGACCCAGTGCGCGCGCTGGAGCGTGGGCTGGTCGATGCACTCGTGCCCCCCGACACGCTCATTCAGCAAGCGGTTGCATCGGCCGAGAGCCTCACGGCCTTGCCGCCGTCTGCCTTCGCGCTCACGAAGCAGCAGATCCGCGTGCCGTTTCTGCGGCGAGTATGTGAAGATGGCGCTCAGTTCGACGTCACAGTGCAAGAACTCTGGGAGGCGCCAACCACACTGACCGCAATCCGAGCCTATGTCGCGCGTACGTTCAAGCGACCGTCCTAGGTCTGCGGCTGGGTTCGTGAACAAGTGGCTCAGCAAAGGCTTTCGATCTACTGGCGATGGCGATCGTGCTTTCCTGGACGGCCTAAGGCCAGCGACGAAACCCCTGACCTGGTCCGCCAGATGAACCTCGCCAGCCCAACTCTGAATCGCACGCCGCATTCCCAGGGCGATTTGGAATCGCGCTCAATGTCCTAACTCGGGTCGCGCTGGTCGAACACGGCAGTTGGCCAATATTCGCCGACCCATGCTGGGGTACTAAACAGGAGATTGATGATGAACGGGTGTTGAATGAGCGTAGCCGCGGGAAAGAACCGCGGCAGCGCACGGGCATTGGTCAAACCGAATGTGAAATAACCAAAGCTTTCAATGAAGCCACGAAGGCTTTTCTGACTGCCGCCCATCTTGGCAAGCCCGAACTGGTGCAGCTCCGAGATGATGATGAATCCGCATTGCCCGACATCAGAGAATACCACCGTATAATGCATGGACCGCTGGGAATCGGTTTAATGCAAACAAATTCTTGTCTCCGCCAACACGAGGCGAACGACCATCGAAGTCGAGAACGTCAATCACCGAACGCAGGCTGAGCAATCCCGCTCGTACCCAAGAGGCTCCCCCCAGCGATTGCAAAGGCCAAGTCCGCCACGATCATTTTGCGTCCACGCAGGGCTTTAAGCGCATCAGTTAAGCCTGCTGGATTGATTCCCTTAATGCTCACCCTGCGCGTCAATCCAATTTAACCACCCCTAGACCCGAATCTGATCACGGGCCCCTATCCAGATCCAGTTGGCGAATACAAAATGACCGGGTACCAGTTCAGTCACGGCCCGCTTGACGCCCCAGGTGCCGTGGTCGGAGTAGTCGTCGCCACATAGAACGCCGTCTTCGGTTAAGAGCCCGACGGCCTGCCTGATCTGGCGCACGACGGTCACGTAGTCATGCGACGTATCCAGATAGATACAGTCGAAGCGCTCGCGACAGGCCCCGAGGAACACCGCGTCCCGCTCCTTGTACAGGGTCAGTTCGCGAGCGAAGCCAAGGCGCTCGAGATTGGTCTTGGCGGCCTCCAAACTTGGTGCCGGGCCGAAGCCGGCCTGCTGCCAGCTCAGGCTGCGACGCTCCTCCGGCCAATCGTCGCAATACTCATCAGAGAACTTGTCGACTCCGATGACATGAAGCGCACGGCCAAGCGCGCGCGCGGCGTCGAGCGCGAAGGCAACGTCGCGGCCTGCATAGACGCCCAGAATCAGCAATTTCTCGATCGGTCCACTCGCCAACAGGTGCTTAAAGAACGCGTAGTGTCGCTTGTCAGTGAAACCTGGCACCGCCGCGCAGATGGCGTCCGCCCGCCGCGCTTGCTCAGCAGAAAGCGCTGGAATCGTTTCGGCGAATCGGCTGAGCGTCGGTGATCGCGGTTTGGCCGTGGGTTGTTTCGCCGCCAGCATCTGCAGGAATATGTCACGAACGAGTTGTTCACGACTTTGTTGCGCGTTGTGCGATGCAAGCACACGCACCCCGGCGTCGATCATGGCCGGCGTTATCTGTTGCTGATCAAGCACAGCCCCTCGCCCTATCAGCGTCAACGAATCGCAATATACCGTGAAGCAAACCCAACGGGCAATGGTCCCGTCAGCCTGCTATTCGGCTGGTCCGTAGAACCCCTATTGTCGAAATACTGAAAGCAAGCTGCGCGTGAGCTGAGAGCCCGACCATGGCGTACCAGATCGAACCGCGTTCATCGGAGCCACTATCTAACGATTCAGGGCTGTCGTCAGCCGGATATACGTTTGCGGTAGGGACGCCTGCCCTCATCGTCCAGTTCCTCGACCTCGCTTAGTAGCTCCGAGATGCGCACGTTCTCCATCGCGCAGCCGCAGGTATCGGCGGCAGCACGAGTGACCACCGCCGCGGTAGAGTTCTCGGCATTCAGCCGTGCATTCGCCCTGGAAGCCGACATAGTCTTGATCAGAAGCCGAACCACCCCCCCCTCGAGGAAACTTCAACGTTAGTCGCGGCCGAAGATCGCCTCTGGGAGCAATGCAGACACGACAAAGTTCGGCGCGTCGACCACATTGGATATGCGAAGATCGACGGCAACGCTGCAGAGGACATAAGCCTGCTCCCGGCTAAACCCTCGCTCTTGCAATAAGGTCATCATGTTGAGCGTCGCATTGCGGCAGGCCAGCGTCAAATTTTCACTTTCGATTTCCCCCTTCGCGTTGATCGGCATGCCCATGACGCCAAGAAAATCCTTGGGCACTGTAATCGCCGGATCAGCAAAGAAGCCGCTATGAGAGAAAACAGGTCCGGCGAAGGTCCGCTTTTCCGCAAGACCCTTGAGCACTCTAAAGCGGACCGCCACGGTTGCTTGCATCTCGACAGCAGTGATGCACACCTCGCCATCGCCTTGCGCGAAATGCGCATCGCCGGTTGAAAAGAGTGCGCCCCTGGTAAACACGGGAAGCAAGAGCTTCGCCCCCTTGGTCAACTGCTTGACGTCGAAATTTCCGCCGTTCTCCCGTGGTGGGATGGTACGTAGACCTTCCATGCCACAGCGCCCGCCTGGCACTGCGCCGGCCGCACCCGGTGGAACCACAAAGCCCCCGGCGTCGAGCGAGCGCTGCTCGCGTTCGCTCCATTCCGTTAGCTTCTGTAACGAGGGGGCCGTCGCTGATATACCCATGAACGGAGCGCCTGGAATGCGGACACCCGGAATTTGGTCAGACGTTGCCCAGCCGTCGCGAATTTTCCAGTGTACGACGAATGGCACCGTCATAATATCGCGAAGAAAACCCATTCCCGGCATGATGACGCTGAACGCGGTCGGTTGCGGGATGATATCGAGGAACTCGACCTCGATCATATCGCCGGCCTCGGCGCCCTTGACAAAGACCGGTCCAGTCAAAGGATGGACAAGGCCGGTGTCAACGCGCGCGAGATCAGCGGCAGTCGCGCCCGGACGGATCTGCCCGTCGAGAGAGTCGCGAGTCTCCAATACCACTTCCTCGCGTTCGGTGACTTCCAATACCGGCGTGATATCGGGATGGTAACGATTGTGGCCGCTATGCGGCTCGGCCGCCAGGGGTTTTTTCCGATCGATGCGGACTGCGTGCATAGTCGTAGGACTCCCTCAAGTGAATGACACGGTAACTTTTGCGGAAAGGAAGGCATCGAAGTATACCGACTTGCGTGCGTGGGAAACCTGCCTGAGATTTTGGACGCGGTTATCTTGCTCGCGCAACGTCTGCGATTGAAACGGCGCCGCGCATGCAGTTCAACGACAAGCGAAAACCAACCGAGCGTCTAGGGAGCGGCTGGCGCCTATGCGTCTTGTCCGTGGCACGTTCCGAATGGACTTCCACCGTGTGCATCAGCCGCCTCCCATCAAAATCGTCTATGGGGTGAAAGCGAACGACAAACCTCGCCATCTCTGCATTTTGTCGCAGGAGAGCGCTGGTGGTGACCGCTTCCGCGAAGGAAAGCTGGACTTTCTTGGGCGACGCCCATCCCGCCATGATCGCGTTTGCGCTTCAAAGTGCGGTCAGCGCAAGGTGTTTCGCCTTTGTAGCCATTCGGTCGCCATTTTTGCGAGTTCGTCGAGGGCGTATTGCCGATCGACGGGTGATATCCCCTGGCACCCTTCTCGCTCCCATTGCTCTACAAGGGCGTTCCAAAAGACGCAGATCAATTCGCCGAGGATAGGTTGTAGTACCTGTAGTTCCGCGCGTATGTACTCCAAAGCCTCGGATTCGCTCATTTCGTTTTTTGACGTCATGGCTTCACCGTTTTGGGGTGCATCACAGAATCTTCCTTCGCACGTCCTTTCATCGACGGCGCGACACCCGGTCAGCGGACGCTGGATCCGCAAGCAAAACTAATAGCCAAGGGGAAATAATCGCTAAAATTAACTTACGCATCGTATTGCCTCAAACGATCGCGGCGCTTATTGGCACTTGCGCCGTAGGCCGAGATCTCTGTATGAGAGCGGTCGGCCTTCCCACGTGAGTCACTAGTGCATTTTAGTTGCCTAGCAAAATACGGATTGCGTCGTCGACGTCGAGTTGAGCGTCACGGCGTTGGCAGCTACAAGCTGCGTCTACAGTAGTTTAAGTTGTGTTCTGGCGTCCGGTGCAAATCTTGGGGGCTTGTCATCGTTTAATCGCCATCTTTATGCAACTTCTTTGTTGGCAGTTTGTAAATGCCGGGGGATCGCTAGTGCAAAACCCGGAACCCGTAGGGGCAAAACAATGACGATAGCCGGCACTGCACGCTTCAAACTCGTATTTAGAGTGTTGAAGGTGGAGTTTCGTCTATTGCGACAGTGCCTATTTTCGACCAAATCGCGAGCATCAAGCATCTCCATTTGTTACAGTGATGGCAGCACCAAAACATGGACGCTGAGATGAAGTGCCTCATCTCCACGGGTCTCGAGCCCGAGGATTGCCGTGTGCACTGCAAATAAGTTATCGCGCTATATCTGGGAGCGCTCGAGACTGCGATTTTTCGCACCACTGGTTTGAGAAAAGGCGCCGTCCGGAGACGCCCGGGCCTGGTCGCATCGTGGCGAACGCGGTTGCAGACTACGTCTGCCGGAACCGCGCCTCCAGAATCCGTATGCCAGGCGTGGATCTCGGCTCACCGTGCTGCGCGTCCGGGGGAGCTCTTCGAGTTGAGGGATTCACCCGAGATGGAGGAAATCATCAAGCCATCCGACAACCCCTGCGATCCACTGGAGGACATGCAGCTCGACCCCAATCAACACAGGTTTATCTGCCCCGATGTGGAACGGCCTGATCTCGAGCAGCTCATTGAGGCTTGCCGGTGACGCGAGCGAGGAGTTTCTGATCGGCTGCATTGACATGGGTTCCGCCTCAAAAAGCCACTCGCGAGCCAAGCCTGATGAGCTTGACGGTTTATCGACCTATGGGTTGCCGACCATATGCGGCGCCATGAGATCTCGAAAAAGGGGGAACTAAACTCGCTACTCTTGGGAAACAAGAGAAACCCCAATATCGAATCCGCTGTCATCCAAATTGTTGAGGCCGCCAAATAGCTCTCATGGTCGGACAAATCGCCGAAGAGAGGCCGAGAGAGAGTGTGTGCGCAGCTGATTTCGATATCATGTCAGCTTAACGACTGTGTCTCTGGCGGACTCGCGAGCTCTACCGTGGTGACGACCCCGGGCGCATGCTTGAATAAAGCGCTATGGGTGCATCGCGTAGCCGAGAACGCCCGCGAGGTTGGCCGGCGGTCGGGAGTGAGGAGATGGCTGATGAAGTTTGATTGCTTCGGCAGGAAGAATAAGTCATCATCGCCATGGCGCATGTCGGCGCCCTGCCGAGGACGCCGCCGTATGATGCCGACGGCGGGATACTCAAGCTCATCGATGGCGTGCTCCGTTATGTCGAGCGCCTACAAGCGGGCGGCGTCGACGCCATCATGTTCGGCAATGAGAATAGTCGCCCCTACGTTCTCCAGGCCCCGCTCGAGGGGTCGCGGCCATGACAGCGGTCGTGGAGGCCGTCAAGCCTGCGCTGAGGCTTCCTTTCGGCGTCAACTACTTGTGGGATCCCAAGGCGAGCGTCGCCATCGGCGCGATCACCGGTGCAAGCTTCGTGCGCGAAATCTTTACTGCAGTGTTCGCATCCGACATGGGGCTCTGGCAGCCCGACTGTGCTGGTGCAGCGCGGCGGCGGCGCACATTGGGACGTTCGGACATGAACCTCCTGTTCAACATCAACGCGGAGTTCGCCCATTCGCTGGACGCGCGACCGATCGAGGAGCGCGGTGTTCTCATCCCTCGCCGACGCGATCCTCGTTTCCGGGTCGATCATCGGTCAGCCTGCTGACCAGTCGGACCTGCGCAAAGTGCGCGAGGCGATCACCACCGTGCCGGTGTTCGCCAACACCGGGGTCAGTATCGACAACGTCGCCGAAGTACTCTCGCTCGCCGACGGCGTGATCATCGGTACCCATTTGAAGATAGACGGCAATACCTGGAATGCGGTCGACGTCCACCCGTTTTCGGCTGGGATAGAGCACCGCCCCCGCTTTACCGGGCCCGCGAGCCGATGGCGCGCGATGCCAGCGCGACAGCGAGGTGGCGACGTGCGCTGGCGGCATGCGCTGGCATCGACATCGCCTCCTAGCGCAGGTCGTGCTGCCAGAAAATGCGGAGCAATGATCGAGTTGAGCCTAAAGCTTTGCTCAACTACTTTCAGCCGTAGAAACATCACGAGCGGCTGGCTCGGGCGGGCGGTGGAACTTATGGCTGCCGCCGACGCCGCGCCGGTGCAAAAGTCGAAGAGGTCGCACGGAACCGAAGACACATTCTTGACCAAAGGTGCGGCCCGCAATCGGTTGCTGCGGCACGATCGATGCGTTGATGAGGCGCTCACGCGGATTTGTTGACAGCTGCCAAGGTTCCTGCATACTGAAATCTGCCTTCATTAGCTGTGGGATTGCGCCATCGGTTAGCCGAGTTGCAAGAGCTAACGCATCATCTGCCGTCGGAAAAGGCAACACAGGTCGCGATGTCGGCGGCTTCAGAGACCGAGCGCGTCCTTGACGTTCGAGGGTGGATTAACCGGAACATAGAAGACGGGAGGACGTGCCGTGAAACTTCATCAATACGAAGCGCTTTTCGGCCTACCAACGAACCGCCGCAGGGTCTTAAAGGGAGCCGCCGCCGTTATCACCTTGCGCACGGCGCTTGGCGACCTTTCCAGTCCCGCCATGGCGCAAATAACGCTGCCGCCTGATGAGATGGCGCTGCGCAAGCAAATCCTGCAGATTCCGGGCGTAGGCAAGGGTTCCCCGACGGATGCCAACTGGCAAAAGGTCGGCGCTCTTTGCCTCGGTCCCACAAAGGCCAACGTCAAGGAAGGCGAGTTCAAAGGCGTTGAACTTACCTTTATGGGGCTCAATAACCAGAACCTACACAACTTCCTGTTCCGAGGTTTCCTCAAACCGTGGGAAGCATACACCGGAGCGAAGATCAACTGGATCGATCTTGCCCAAGCCGACTATAACCCGCGGCTTCAGCAAGCAATCGCGACGGGAACAGTCGACTTCGATATCCTCGAAATGGGCGCTCCCTTCGAGGGCGACGTTTGCGGCAAGGGTCTAGCCTCCGTGATGCCGGATTGGGTCAAGAAGCAGATAGATGTCGACGACTACTCCGACTACCTGAAACCCCCGGTCGGAACCTGGAAGGGCAAGACCTACCGTGTCTCGATCGATGGAGACTGCCACAACTTTAATTACCGCACCGACTATTTTTCAGATCCGGATCTGGCCAAGGCGTGGAAAGCCGAAGGCCATGAAGGCGAATGGGGCGTTCCCAAGACTTGGCAAAAAGTTCAGGAGGTAACAAAATTCCTCAAGGCCAAGAAGATCAAGGGCCAGGATGCCTGGGGCTACCTTGATGCTCCGAAACCCTGGGGCGGGTTCTGCTTCTATTTCCTGGGGAGCCGCGCAACGGCCTACGCCAAACATCCGGAAGACAAGGCCTGGCTATTCGACATCGATACGATGAAACCACGCGTCAACAATCCCGCGTGGGTGCGCGCGATTCAGGACGTCATTAACGCCCTTCCGTCGGAGCCGCCTGATCAGATCAACGCCGATCCGAACACGACAGGCTTCCAGCAGTTCCTTGCCGGAACCGGCTCGATGCTCTCCTGGTGGGGAGACATTGGCGAGGTGGCGAAGGCCAGCGATACCGCCGTCATTGGCGACGCGCTCGCCTTCGATATCCTGCCAGGGTCGGATGATGTCTACAATTCCAGGACTGGCAAATGGGATAAACTCGCAGCCGGCCCGAACTATGCGCCGAACTGTGCTTACCTCGGCTGGGGCATTTACGTGATGGCGCGGGTCGACAGCGATGCGCGTAGGCAAAAAGCTGCCTGGAGCGCTGCTGCACACCTCGGAGGTAGGGATCTGTCGATTTGGACCGTGATGTATCCGTCAGGCTTCCAGGTGCATCGCAATAGCCATTCCAACATCGCTGAGTGGGTTGCGGCTGGATACGAAAAAGCCTACATCACCTCCTACCTACATTCCCAGTTTGGTTCCTACAACCATCCCAATCGCGCGGTCGAGCCGCGCATTCCTGGCATTTTCCAGTATTACAGCTTGGCTGAGGATGAACTGGCGCGGGTTTTCGGAGGCAAGGTCGATGCCCAGACCGGCGCTAACAACATTGCCGCGGCCTGGGAGAAACTGACAGATCAACTCGGTCGCGAGAAGCAGATTGCTCTATACAAGGCGTCGCTGGGCTTATAGGTTCATCAACGCTGTGGTCTAGCGAGCGCCATTCGACTGGTGGTGCCGGCACTACCAGTTGACGTTTTCCCCAAACGATGTCGCGACCTCAGCCGCGAATCGACGACATGCGACGCCTATGGAGAATTCGTTACCACTCGCAGGTGATCACCAATTTGCATTGGCCTCCCATGGCGTCTCAGCCCGTCGGCAGAACGCCGGACGGGTGCTGATTGCCCTTACCTCACTCGTCTTCGTAGTGGCTTTCTTCCTTCAAGTGCTACATACCATCGGCACTCTTTCCATAGGGTTCGAAACTTGGCGTCCGGTCTTCTACGCCTATTTGTTGTGGGCGGTCGGACTCGGAACCGGACAGGTCATGATTCGCGGCGAGCACGGTCATCAGGCTGCATTCCTACTGCCTGCACTCTTATTCACTGTCGCCGTGGTAATCTTCCCAACGTTTTTCGGCCTCTACATTGCCTTTACGGACTGGAACCTTAGTTCTCTGACTGGGAGCCACTTCAACGGGCTCGACAATCTCAGCGCGTTGCTTCACGATGCCTTCTTCTGGAACGCTCTCAGCAACATGGTGTACTACGTGCTGTCCGTGTCGGTGCAATACGCGATAGCCTTTGGGCTCGCGCTGTTGCTCAACGCCGACATCAGGGCGCGCAAGTTTTTCCGTGTCGTGTTCCTGCTGCCGTTCATGTTGAGCCCGGTTGCCGTGAGCTGGATGATCGGCAAATCGATCATGGAGTATCGCTTCGGCCCGATGGCGACACTGGCGCGCCATCTAGGCTGGGGTAGTCCAGCCTTCTTTGCGACCCCATGGATTTCTCGCATCAGCATCATAGCCATGGACTCGTGGGTCTGGATTCCATTCATCATGGTCCTTCTGCTTGCCGGGCTGCAGTCACTACCAGGAGAAGTGTTGGAAGCGGCCAAGGTCGATGGCGCCAACGCCTGGCAAACGTTTTGGAAGATCACCTTCCCCCTGATGGGGTTCGTTAGCATTACGGCAGTCATCATCCGGATCATCTTCGAGCTAAAGCTTGCGGACATTGTCATCAACGTGACGGCCGGTGGGCCCGGAGGAGCAACCGACACGGTGTCGAGCTTCATCTATCGCGAGTACCGCGATCGGTCGAACGTCGGTTATGGCACCATGCTCGCAGTCTTCTACCTCGTGCTCATCATCATCTTCGTGACCCTGCTGCTGAATTTCGCTGCTCGCTGGATGCGCAAAGTTGCGTAGCGCAAGCTCACCGCGATCCCCGTTTAGGAGCCCTTCGCTTGGCCACTTATGCACCGTCGCTGCTCGGCGTCCTCCGACTAAGATACCGGCCAAAGCGCATATTCGGGCGTGTGCTGATCTATAGTGCGCTGTTGCTTTGGACATTCATTTGCTTGTTCCCCATCTATTGGACGATTTCGACGTCGTTCAAAGTGGCAGTCGACGTCACGCACGGCCACCTCATTCCCTGGTTGGACTTTCAGCCAAGCTGGAAGGGTTGGCGTTCGCTGGGCTTGTCGCCGGACACAATCGGCGAGATCTCGAATCCCAGAGAAGAATTCCTCCAGCGGTTCGAGAACAGCATCGTGGCATCCGTCGGCGCGTCGCTCGTTGCATGCACCATAGGATCCCTCGCCGCATATGGGCTCAACCGCTTTAAGTACAAATTCGGCCCGTGGCGGAACAAGGACATTTCATTTTTCTTTTTGTCACAATTGATCTTGCCGCCGGTGGTCTTGGCGTTGCCTTTCCTGGTTCTCTATAGGGAGCTCGCGCTACTTGATACCAAAGTAGGCCTGATCTTAGTGTATACGTTAATGGTGCTCCCAATCGTTATCTGGGTTATGCGGGATCAGTTCGCTGCTATCCCCACTGAACTCGAGGAAGCCGCTTTTATCGATGGCGCCAGCGTCTGGGGTGCATTCTTCCGCATCGTGGTGCCGATCGCGCTTCCTGGAATGGTGGCGTCGTTTATCCTCTCAGTCATCCTGTGTTGGAACGAGTACTTTTTCGCATCCCTGCTCACCAGTACAGATGCGAAAACGCTGCCCGTCATGGTCGCGAGTCAGACGGGTTCTCAAGGCATCGACTGGTGGTCCATGGCTGCACTTTCGTCGGCGGCGATCGCGCCGCTGGTATTCATCGGGATCTTCCTCGAGCGTTACATTGTCAAGGGTCTGACGGCTGGAGCCGTCAAGTAGCTTGCGGAACGCGAAGGGCCGCTAACGCGACGGCAAACAGCGGGCCGTATCGAATTGTTTCTAATCGTACTTCTTTTGATATCGTTCGATCGAGTGGTTTCGGTACCGACCATGCCCATGCGTTCGCTGTCGATGATGAACTGGCCCCTGTGGGGGTGCATACGCCGCTGGCGGCATCCACAGCGGAATTCCGGAACTGGCCCCAGTCGTACCCTGGGCCCGCGCCAGGCCAACGAACGCAAGGCCGACACAAACACCAAGGATTGCCGCAACAAGTCGCTTATGCACGGCATGAACTCGCCGACGCCCACGGCAAGGGCCCGGTATTTGAACCATGCGATCTGAGAGAGTTTGCGGGGTGAGATAGACGGCTGTGTATTGGTCTGTCGACGCGTCATACAGCGGTTGCGATCTGTTCATCCTATTGGCCCTCCAATTGCGCGAATAGCGCGTCACGCAAACGGAATTCCCGGGTACTTGCGACGTGCGTCACTCATGCCGCCCGCGGCACTGGGCAAAAGATGAACGCGAGGTGTACCCTCGCCTAGTTCTTGGCACGAGCGACGAGGCCCGAATCCACGACTCCGGCATAACTGGCCGGAATTTTGCCGGAAAAACGAACATCCGGTTCAACTATTTCGGTGCTCGAACGAGCCTACCCTGCCAGAAGTTCCTTGGGCTTCACTCGTTTTTCGACCCGCGCGCTGATCCTCCGCCACAATTCAGCGGATTAATGCAGCCCCTCACGCCCATAAGAATGACGACGCCGATGCAGCCGCCATTTGCGAGGTACACGGCCAAAAATGCGCTTTGTATCGGTAGAGAGTGCGATCAGCTGATTTTCCATCGGGCGGTCACCGTTTCACTTTCTACGTTTGTATATCGGGGGTTGTGATCGCGCCCGTTACACGGAGCAGAACACCGCGATGGATCTACCGCTCAAGCCGAAATTCATAGATCGGCGTTTAAACCATCTATCGACGCATCAAGCCAGCGAGGGGACGCCTGGCTGACCTCGATCGAGGCCATGCACGAGCCCGGTCGAGTTGATCGACGGTGGCGTCGACGACCACACTGTCGAGAGGACGGCATCGAAGGCTTCATGATGCGCATTTACAAGGTGCCGAAGACGGTCGTCGATCTATTCCGCTACTGGCAAGGCGCCGGATACTGACCGTATACTGACCGTCGCCAGAAGTTCACAAGCCTCGCTGGGGCCAACCGGCAATCGACGGAGCGCGTTCCAACCCCAAAGCAAACAGCTCTGCGAACGGGCGCCGCAAAAGAGAAGCTCCGGTTCGAAATTTTACCATGATGGGTCGGCGATGCGGCGATCAGAAAAGCTTTTTTCTATCAGTTTCGGCTCGGTGAGCGAGTACCGACGGGCAATCTGTACAGCGTATCGAAGTTCTATGACGGCGAGGCCCACACATGTTTTGCCCCTCATAATAGGTCTAACGATCACACTCCGAGAAATGCCGATGCTGGCAAAGGCCATGCGACGTATGGCGCGGCAACAAGGACAGGTGGAAGCAAATGAACAAACACGACGGAACGGGTAATCGGGCCCCAACCGTAGAGGCGAAATCCCCATTGATACGAGCAATGGTTCGCCTGCTCGTGGTCGTCGCATTTGGTGCGTTCATCGTCCTCTTCGTGCTCTTCCCACTGGGCCTGCGATTCGCAGTTGACAGTCTGGGTTGGCCGGAAAGCGCCTTGATGGCTCGGTTCGGAGGCCTGTGGTCGGCGCTTCTGCTAGAAGGTGTGCTACTCAGCGGCGCCGCTTTGATTGCCACCTGGGCCCTTTTCCAGGTGCTGCGCGAGCTGGAGTCTGTCATCGATGCCAATGCCATGGCGCAGACGCATTTTCTCGATACCCTGGATCCGCGTTACGTCGATATAGCCATTGCCGTGTCGGCTGCGCTCAGCCTTTTTCTCGAATTGGCGCTGATCCGCTGGCAATCCTCAGTCCTCGAGTTCCTCGCCTTCTACAAGAACTTCAGCCTCCTGGCGTGTTTTGCTGGCCTCGGCCTCGGCTATGCACTGGCCGCGCGCGACCGCATCCCGCTCCAGATGGTGGTGCCACTACTGGGTGCGCAGTTCTGCTTCTTCTTATTCGTGCGCATTGAGTTCTTATTCGTGCACAGCGAGTCGACTCGCTTCGAAGTGAACCCATTCCGCGAGCAGTTGGCCATGGGGATTTCGCCGGGCAACGGGGTCGACGCCCTTGGTTTGTTCTTGCTGCTCTCCGTCATCTTCCTGCTCACGGCCTTGACGTTCGTGCCTATCGGTCAAATGTGCGGCCGGCTGATGGAACGACGTAAGAACCTCCGAGCCTATGGCCTCAACCTGATTGGCAGCCTGCTTGGTGTCGTCATGATGCTGGTCGCGAGCCTTCTATGGACTCCGCCGCTAGTCTGGTTCGCGTTGTGTTTCCTGGGAATATTGCTGTTTCACTTCCGACAGCCGTCTGCTTTGATCGCCGGCGTCGCGTTCAGCATCGTTTCCACAATCATTCTCGCATGGTGGCCGCTCGGTCCGCTGTGGAGCCGTGTCTATTCTCCGTATCAATTGGTAGAGATCGGAACCGATTCGACGACCGGGCTGACTCTCATTCGAGCCTCCGGGCATTACTATCAGCACATCCTGGACCTTTCCGATCGCCACCCCGAGAGCAGTCATGATCGCGACTTTTACGACGTTCCTTATAAAGCCCATCCAATCCTGAACAATGTTGCCGTCGTTGGATCCGGAACAGGCAACGACGTTGCGGCGGCTCTGCGCGCAGGAGCCGAGAGAGTCGATGCCATCGAGATCGACCCGGTTATTCTTTTGGTTGGCGAGGAGCGCCATCCCGAAAAACCTTACGCTAGCCCGCGCGTTCGTCCCATCAACAACGACGCGCGCTCGTTCTTTCGCGGGACCGCGGACAAATATGACCTGATCGCCTATGGGATGCTCGATTCCCATACACTGCTCAGCCAGGGTTCGAGCGTGCGGTTGGATTCTTTCGTATACACGATCGAGGGTCTCCGCGAAGCCAGAAATCTGCTGAAGCCTGATGGCATGATCTCCCTATCCTTCACCGTGCTGTCAGAGGCACTGGGACGCAAAATTTATCTGATGCTGCAACATGTTTTCGATGGTCGGGCGCCGTTATGTGTCTCTTCCGAGAGCTGGAATACCACCTTTCTGATCTCGAACGATCCGAACTGGAATCCTCCTGCGAATTTGATGGGTGCGAACATCAAGAATGTCACAGCAACATACGCCAATTCATTGGTACGGGCCAGCGTCTCCACGGACGATTGGCCGTTCTTCTACATGCCGCAGCGCATCTATCCCGTCTCCTACTTGATCATGATCGCTTTGATTCTGGTTCTCTCCTTACTGCTGATAGGGAACTTCGTTGCCGAAACCCCGCGACTCGGGCATCTGTCGTTCTTCTTTCTCGGCGTTGGTTTCATGCTGGTCGAAACCAAGGGAATCACCGAGATGGGATTAGCCTTCGGGAATACCTGGCAGGTTGTAGCGGTGGTGTTTGTTGGCATACTGACCATGGCTTTTCTCGGAAACTGCTTAGTTCAGTGGGTGAATGTCCAACACTCTGCTATAGCCTATCTTTTTCTCTTCGCAGCATTGGTCGCGGGCTGGCTATCCGCAAGATCCGGTGGATTGGCTTCGACGCCTATCGGCCGAATGGAGACCGTCGCGTTGCTCAGCCTGCCGCTCCTGTTCTCGGGAATTGTGTTCTCGACATTGCTTTCGGCTGGAGCCTACATCTCCGGGATCATGGCCATAAATCTGTTGGGCGCCATCGTGGGTGGCCTATTAGAGTACAATTCGATGTATTTCGGTTTTCAGGCGCTCTATCCGATGGCGATTGTTTGTTACGTTATCGCTTTCGCGTCGGAATATTTCTTCCTAAGGAAAAAAGCCCAATCAAATAAGTTATAGGCCACGCTACCGGAAGTTGCCGGGAACCATGCGAATGTTGGAAGGGGGATATGAGAGCGAACGCGAGCGCTAGCGGTGCGTGACCCGCAGTACGGGCTCGACGATAGGATTTATTCGCTGGCCTGAAGGGCGCTGTGATGATGACCGGACCCGCAGCCCCCTCGTGATCCTTGCCATTGCCGAGACGGTACTAGATCGCAATCTAGCGGTCGACGCGCTCGGACGCTGCCAGCGATGGGTCGCAATCTCGTGCCGCTGAATGGCCCGTTTTGGCAGCGATCGTCCTTTGGACGATCATCTCGCCACGGTCTCGGCGGGACAAGCCGTGGCGGTACGCATCGTCACTTCGGGCGTCGAACCCATGGCGGAAGCTGGATCTATGAGTAGGTCCAGTGATTCCCGGGTGGTGGAATCGCTCCAGTGGATCCACGACACCCTCAGCACGCGTCTTCCCTATGCGCCCCTGCGCGGTGAGCGTGAGCGGAGGATAGTGCTCGCCATGGGATCGACAGCGACCACAGAGCAGCCTGTTTCGTATGATTGGTCCCTTAGGCAGCACTGACCCAAGTTTCGAGCTTTGCGTATCCTAGGACCAATTGCCGCATTAAGACGATAAGAATTATGTGCGGGTCAAAATCTGCAAGAGCGCGCGATTGCCTCGGACGCGACAAATTCGATGGGCATTTTCCCGCAGGAATGCCCGGTTTGCGCACGACGAAATGCTAAGGCATGAGTGATAACAACCGTGGTCTACACTCCCGTCGGCCGCGCTGACGTGACCCCGATCATGGTTCGTTGGACGAACAAACCTGAATCAAAAGCGTTAGCCAACAGCAAGTGAAAATGCGCGATCGAAGTCAGCGAAGCCATCTTGGATTGATATTTTTGCGTTTGGACCGTGGGCTACGGTGGGAGGAACAGATGGGTCGAATCGGTGGGTCCGTCATATCGATCCTGATCATCCTTTCACTTGCGCTCGCGCTCGCCACCCACGCAGTGGCGCAAGCGCCGCAAAAACGCGCCCCTGCCGCTCCCCCGCCGCGCGCTGCGCCCGCTCCGCATCCGGTTGCCCCCGTTCCGCACCCCGCCGCCCCCGTCATGAGACCGGCCACACCGCCACGGGTAGCGGCACCTCCCCCACGCATGGCACCACCCCGCGCCGCGCCGCACATCGCCACACCGCCCCGGGTTACACCGCATGTTGCGGCACCCCCCCGACCCGCTCCGCACGTCGCAGCGCCCCCCCGAGCGGCTCCACACGTAACAGCGCCTCCGCGATCCGCTCCACGCGTCGCAACGCCTCCCCGAACTACTCCGCACATTGCAGCGCCCCCGCGAACCGCCCCTCACGTCGCAGCGCCTCCCCAGGCCGCTCCACATGTCGCGGGACCGCGCGGTGGACCCCTACGGGCTACTTCGCCGCCATCCCCTCCTCACGTCGCAGCTCCGCCGCGCGGCCCTGGTGTCCAGCAACCTGCACAGGCGGCGACACCCGCACAGCCCACCATCAGTCAACAACGCGCGTTACAACGTCAGGAGCGTAGCGACCGAAGGGCGCAACAGTTGCAACAGCGCTTAGAACGGCGCGAGCAACAAGGGAGGCTGACGCCTTCACAAGGCCAGCGCTTGCAAAGCCTGCAGGCGCAACAGGGTGAGAGACAGCAGCGCGCGCGGCAGCGTCAGGAAGGCGCCGACCTGCGTGCACAACAATTGCAACAACGACTGGAGCAACGCGCACAAGGCGGCCGACTCACACGCTCGGAACAACGCCAGCTGCGGATGCTGCAGGCGCAGCAGGGTCAGCGACAGCAGCGCGCGCAACTGCGTGAACAGATGCGCCAAGGCCCGATGCGGCAGCCGCAACAACGTGTTGAGACGCGCCAATCGGGCCGCGCTTTACGCCAAGCGCGCATCACTCCACAAACCGCGGCCGAGAACCGGTTCGCTGGCCGCTTCCGTCATGACCACCTCGGTCAGGAGCAATGGCTGCGGGCGCGGCGCGAGCATTGGGCCGCCCGCGAAGCCTGGCAACACCGGACACGGGCGCCGTTCATACCTTGGTATGGACCCGTCTACTGGCCGTACGCCTATTCCGACATTTTTGACTATACGTTCTGGCCTAACGCCTATGACGATGGTTATTGGCCTTACGCTTATGATGACTTTTTCGATGGCATCTTCTTCCCCTATGGCGCGCCGTATGTAGGCGATGCCTATAGCGGCCCCTATACTGCGGCTGACATTGGCTCGGCGGCAGCGGGGGCTCCTGGCAGTGCGCAAACCGCGCCGCTTGGCAAGATCAGCACGGCGGCGCGGCAGATCTGTGAGGAGCCCGGCGCCGGCGTAACCGCCTGGCCGATCCAGCAGATCGTGGACACTCTGCAGCCGACCGACGAGCAACGCGCACTTCTTGAT